>Ga0126376_10001888_pt1 | contig 11598 bp, 8 predicted proteins | sample PanSoiMetPlot_15_FD_92760 | JGI IMG/M metagenome (GOLD analysis project Ga0126376, IMG submission 92760) | Tropical forest soil microbial communities from Panama - MetaG Plot_15 | ecosystem: Environmental > Terrestrial > Soil > Tropical forest > Bulk soil | place: Panama | collected 2016-02-17
ACTGAAGGTGTGGATCTACGGGCTGGCAGGGCTGTTGTTTGGACTCGCGGGCGTGATGCAGATGTCGCGCTTGCGACAAGGCGATCCGACTGTCGCGGCGGGATCGGAGTTGGACATCATCGCGGCGGTGGTGATCGGTGGCGGGAGTTTGAATGGCGGTGAGGGAAGCATTCTGGGATCGATGATTGGAGCGCTGATCATGGCGTTCCTGCGGAATGGTTGTCAGCAAGTGGGTTGGCCCAACTACATCCAGGAGATCATTATCGGGGCGATCATTGTTATTGCTGTCGCGATCGATCGTTGGCGCTCAGCAAGAACCTAGCCACAAAAAGGCACAAAGGCACACAAAGGAGAGTTTTGATGAGGGCTAAATTAATCTTAGTTGGTGTGGTCCTGCTTTTATCGGGAGTGACTTCATTCGGTCAGGCGCCTACGCCTGCGAACGAGTGTGGTGAGATGAAGACGCGTCTCGATCGTGCGGAGACGAAGTTGAACGACTGGCCGGCGCTCGCGCGTTATCGTGAGGACGACAAAAAAGTTACTGCGCCCGCGAAGAATGAGCAGCGCGTTGTGTTCATGGGTGATTCGATCACCGATGGGTGGGACGACCCAGCGAACGGCGGATTCTTTCCGGGCAAGCCGTATGTCGATCGTGGCATCAGCGGACAAACGACGCCGCAGATGCTCATTCGCTTTCGTCACGACGTGATCGAACTTCAGCCGAAAGTCGTTGTGATCCTCGCCGGCACAAACGATATCGCCGGCAACACTGGTCCGACTACGCTCGAAGCAATCGAAGATAATCTGATTTCGATGGCTGAGCTCGCGACCACGAACGGCATTCGTGTCGTGCTCGCCTCGCTGCTTCCCGTCAGCGACTACGAGGTTCGCGATGGTAAGCCGATCAATCAGACTACGCGCCGCCCGCCCGCTCAGATCCTTGCGCTCAACAATTGGATCAAGGAATACGCGAAAGCCCATCATCACGTTTATCTCGACTACTTCTCCGCAATGGTCGACGACAAGGGTTTCCTGAAAGACGAGCTCAGCAAGGATGGTCTTCACCCGAACCCGCAGGGTTACGTCGTGATGGCTCCGCTCGCCGAAGCCGCGATATCCGCGAGCCTCAAACACAAGTAATGCGAGTAACTCTGGAAGACATCGCCCGCGCCCTCAACGTCTCGAAGATGACCGTCTCGCGGGCGATCAACGATCATCCGGAGATCAGTCGCGCGACACGCGAGCGCATCCTCGCCACCGCGCGCAAAATGAACTACCGGCCTAACCAGTTTGCACGCGCCCTCACAACCAGCCACTCACATCTGCTCGGCATCGTCGTTCCGGACCTGATGCACTCGTACTTTGCCGAGATCTGTCGCGGCATTGAAACGCACGCGCGTCCTGCCGGTTATCAGAATTTGATCTGTAGCACCGACGAAGAACCCCGCAAGGAGATGGACGAGATTGAAGCACTTCTTTCGCGCACTGATGGATTGATCGTTGCCTCGGTGTTGTCCGCGAGTGAGGCGAAGTTTTATCGACGCCTGTTATCCGAAGGCGCGAACATCGTGCTTATCGATCGACTCCTGGATGGTTTGCGCTGCTCGGCAGTGACAACGGACGACATCCAGGTCGGATTGCTAGCTACCGAACACTTGATCGAGTTGGGCCATCGAAAGGTCGGTCACTTGCGTGGTCCAAATGTGTCGACTTCGCTCAAGCGGCTCGAGGGTTATCAACGGGCAATCAAAAAGGCACGTCTCAAACCGTTGGTCCATGATTGCGGGTTTACCGAATCCGACGGTTACGCTGCGATGGAGAAGTGGATCGCCGCGGGCGATCTACCGACTGCGATCTTTGCGGCAAACGATCCGGCAGCGATTGGAGCCATGTCGGCAATGAGTGACGCGGGATTGAAAGTTCCTGGTGACGTCGCGTTCGTGGGCGCCGGAAGTATTCACTACGGCGACATGCTGCGTGTGCCGCTCACGACAGTCTCATGGTCAAAAGCAGAGATGGGTCAGGCCGCGGCAAGTCTCGTGTTGGAATTGATCGACGGCAAGAAAAAAGTGCGGCGGCACCGCACGATCACAGTCCCTCCGGAGCTCATCATCCGCCAGTCCTCTGGACACAGATGACACGGATGAAAGCGGATTAGATTCGTGTTCATCCGTGAAAATCTGCGGCGAAAAACAAGAAAAAGCTTGACAGGTCCTGAGCCACGAGAGTATATGTTCCGCGTTTAGACAAATTCATTCGCTCCAGTCACCCGAATAAAACCCAGTAGCGCAGGCGTGCTCTTCAGCCTGTAAATTGTTCGTCTAATTAGTCTTAATAAAGAACAATATCCGTCATGCGTAAGATAAATCCACACGATTTCAAGGTCGCACGGCGCGGCACGAGCCGCGAAATCAACCGGCAAATCGCGCTTAATCTGATCCGCGCACACCAGCCGGTCTCACGCGCTGACCTCGCAAGACTCATGAACGTCCGCCGCGGCGTCGCCAGCCTGCTCGTCAGCGAACTGCTCGAGGAGAAGTTGATCTTCGAAGGCGCTGTCGGTGAGGCCGTCGGTCGCGGTCGACGCCCAACGTTTCTCTACATCGACTCGCGTCAACGTTGCGTTGTCGGCGTCGACATTCGCGCTTCGCGCACTTACATCCTCGTCACCGATCTGATGGGCCGCCAGCTCGGCGTCGTCAGCAGTTTTCAAACGAACCGCGACGTTGAGGTGCTGATCCAGGAGCTCGCGCGTCGCATCAAGCAGATACTTACTGACTACAAGGAAGTCGGCGCTTGTGAAGGCGTCGGTGTCGCGGTTCCCGGCATGGTCGATCCCGCGCGCGGGCGTGTGGTCCACGCGCCCACACTTTCATGGCGTGACGTGACCCTCCGCGATCCGCTGGCTGTCGCACTCGGCATTCCCGTTCACATCGAGAACTCCGGTAAAGCATGTGCCCTGGCCCAACTGTGGGCCACGCGTAGCGACGTCGTCGCTTCCGGGAATTCGGTGTTCGTCAGCGTCTCTGACGGTGTCGGTGTGGGAATTGTCGTGAACGGCGAACTGCTGCGCGGCCGTCACAACACTGCGGGCGAGTTTGGTCACGTGCCGTTGAGCATCGATGGTCCAAAGTGTTCGTGCGGCGCGACCGGTTGCTGGGAAGCGTACATTTCAAACCTTGCGACGCTGTCGCGTTACTTCGGTCGCGAGTTATCCGACCCGCGCCCACGCGACACTGAAACCGCGAGTTTTTCAGTCGAAGACTTGATCGCCCGCGCTCGTGCAGGCGATGCAAAAGCGCTGGCGGCGATCAACTCAACCGCGCGGTATCTCGGGTTGGGTCTGGCGTCGATCATCAACGCTCTCGATCCCGCGCGCATTTTCATCGGCGGCGAAATCACGACCGCCTGGAGCCTGATCGAACCAATCGTGCGCAGAGCCCTGCGCGAAAGAACGTTAACTGAATTCGGCGGCGCCACTGAAGTCCACGTCGTGCCTGCCGAAGATCACCCGCGCCTGCGTGGCGCGGTCGCATTGGTTGCGGCGCCGGCATTCGCCGCTCCCATGGTCGCGTAAGAAATCCTGGCTTCGGCCCCGGCCGAAAAGCAGACCTAACAACAACTCAATATTGAAGGAGTCACGACGATGCGAGAACGAAGCACTCTCCCTTTCTTTTCGCCACTACTGCAAATTTGCGGTGTGATGATAGTAGTAACATTCGTTTGCATTAGTGTTAGTGGTCAAACGATCTTTGGACGGATCTCGGGCACTGTCGTGGACTCTTCCGGCGCCGTTGTTCCTGGTGCCACAATCGCAGTCATCAACAACGCGACAAACGCCGTTCGCACCGCTGTTACCGATGACAGCGGTTTTTATACCGTGACGAACCTCCCGGTTGGGACGTACACCGTCACGGTGGAGCGCCAGGGTTTCAAGAAATCGAATCAGACCGACAACGTCTTGACCGCGGATCAACGACTCACTGTCAACACCACGCTCGAACCAGGTAACGTGAGCGAAACCGTCGAGGTTTCGACTGCTGCGGGTGAAACGGTCAACACGACTTCGGGCGAGGTCGCGCGCGTGGTCGATAAACGCCAGGTGCAAAACCTGGCTCTCAACGGCCGCAATTACATGCAATTAGTGACGCTGATTCCCGGCGCCGCGATCCTCGATGAGGACCAGTTGGCACTAACGACGAGTTTGAGTATCAGCCAGGCGTCGATCAATGGAAACCGTCCAAACTACAACAGTCTCACCGTTGACGGCGGTTTCAATATGGACTCCGGCAGCAACAACAGTCAGGTCAATAATGTCGGCATCGACTTCATCCAGGAAGTCAAAATTCAAACTTCAAACTTCTCGGCGGAGTACGGTCGCAATGCCGGAGCTTCGGTCAATGTGGTGACGCGCGCCGGCGGCAACGATTATCACGGCAGTGCTTACGAATTCATTCGCAACGACAGGCTCGATGCGCGCAACTTCTTCTCGCCGGTCAAAGCGAGATTGCGTTTCAATAATTTTGGTTGGAACTTCAATGGCAAGATCGTCAAGGACAAACTCTTCTTCTTCGTGGGTCAGGAGTACAAGTACATTCGTCAGGACGCAGCTCCCGTTCGACGCAACATGCCGACCAGAGCCGAACGGCTTGGCGACTTTAGTTTACGCTCGGGCACGCTGAACGTTCCGACCGGTTACACAGCCTTCAATCCGGCGAACGGAACAACGGTCGCTGCGGGTCAACCGATTCCCGGACGTAATCTCGCGAACCTGAGAAAGAATGGTCTGCCGGTTGGTGTCAGTGCCAACGGTGCCGCAATCGCGGCAGTCTACACGGCGATGGAGCACCTCGCCGTCGCTTACTCCGATACGCCGACGGCGAACAATGCGACGTTCCAGCAGCCCAATCCTTTCGACTACCGCGAAGACAACATCCGCATCGACTATAAAATCAATAACAACCACAGTATTTATGGTCGCTACCTGCACGACAAGTACGACCTGATCGATCCATTCGGCACGTTTATCAACTCGCAACTGCCGACAGTGCCAACCAATCGACTTCGTCCCGGAAGCAGTTATCAAATCTCTTACACCTGGCTGATCACGCCGACCTTCATCAACGAAGCCAAAGCCAACGCTTCATGGAACGGTCAGCGAGTGCCGCCGGTTGGAGAATTCTGGAAACGCTCGACTTTTGGTTTCACTTATCCACAGCTTTTCTCGGGCGGACGTTTCGACGACGGCATTCCGAACGTGACATTCTCGGGCAACGGCTCGATGGCAAACTTCAACGGACCGAACGGTTCCTTGTTGTCGCCGACTACCGATATCGCCATCAGCGACAACGTGACTTTCATCCGCGGGAAGCATTCGTTGAAGACTGGCTTCGTGTCCATTCGTAATCGCAAGGATCAGAACGGTCGTTCAATTTATACCGGTAACGTTTCGTTCAATTCCGGCAACGCCAGTGGCGCGGTCACAACGGGAAATGCTTTCGCGGACGCATTGCTGGGAAATTTCCGCACGTACAGTGAAGCAGACAACGATCCGATTGGATTCTTCAGGTTCAATCAATTCGAAGCTTTCGTCACGGATAGTTGGAAGGTGACACGCGATCTGAGTTTTGAGGTCGGAGCGCGTTTCTATCACTTTGGTCCAACCTACACGCAGGCGAACAACATGGCGAGCTTCGATCCGGCTCACTACGATCCAAGCAAGGCTGTGACTGTGCTCGCAAACGGAACTATCGATCTAACAAAAGGCGGGAATCGTTTTAACGGGCTAGTCAGGGCGGGTGATGGAGTTCCTGTCGACGAGCGTGGCCGAGTCAGCACCAGTGATGCTGCGCTCGCGCTCGTTCCGACCGGAGCGCCGCGAGGTTTTTACGACCCGGCGAATCGCATCGCACCGCGAGTTGGATTTGCGTATGCGCCGTTCCACGATGACAAGACCTCGATTCGTGGCGGCTTTGGCATGTACTACGACAAGGTCGAAGGCAATCTCATCTTCTCGCAAGTCAATGTTCCGCCTTTCATTACTCAGCCGAGTTTCAGCAACGGCAATCTTGCGAATCCCGGCGGAGGAACTGCGGCTAACGCAGCGTTAATTGGCTCGATTAACTCGATCGATCCGAACCTGGACATTGCCTATTCGATGAACTTTAGTCTTGGAGTCCAGCGAGAGTTGCCTCGTGGTTTCTTTGTCGAGGCAAACTATGTCGGCAACCTGGGCCGGCACTTGATTCGACAGCCGGACATCAACCAGGTTCCGTTCAAAGCCTTAACCGCGAACCTGCCTGCGAACGGTGGTCCAAACGTAAATACTGACTCGTTGCGTCCGTACAAAGGATTTACTCAAATTCTTTATCGTCTCTCTGACGCCAACTCAAACTATAACGGCCTGCAACTTTACGCAGCCAAGCGCAAAGGCAATCTCGAGCTCACCGCCAGCTACACCTGGTCCAAGGCGTTGACCGACACCAGCGGTAATGGCGACGGCGTGGACGTCGGTGAAGACCCGTTCAATCGACATTCAAACTACGGTGTGGCGACATTTGACAGGCGTCACATCTTTGTAACCACTTACGATTATCGCCTACCCTTCTTCAGCAAGATGAAAGGCGTTGGCGGAGCGGTCCTGGCGGGTTGGGAGATTAGTGGAATCACTCGCTACCAGGCTGGCGCTCCATTCACGATCACTGCGAATACCGCGATCGGAACTCGTCGTGCCGATTATCTTGGCGGGCCAGTGCTCTTGTCAGATCCCGGTCCGAATGGCTGGATCAATCCGGCCGCTTTTGGTGCCGCGCCCGATACACGCAGAGGCAACAGCGGCGTCGGTAATGTTATCGGACCAAATCTGCAGACGTGGGACTTCTCGATGCGCAAGCAGTTCAACATCTCAGAACGGTTCAACATTCGATTCCAGGCTGATATGTTCAACGCATTCAATCGTTCGAACTTCAGAGGTCCGAGTACGGTTCGTACGACAGGAGGCTTCGGTACAATCACGACGGCCGGACCACCGCGTAACATTCAGTTTGGTTTGAAGCTTAATTTTTAATGAAATCAGTTTTTATCTGCGTCATCTGCGTTAGCTTGTGGGTAGCGGTTCAGGCGCGCGCGAACACCGTTTCAACTGCGACTCTACGCGACGAAGTAAACACGTTCCTGGGCAAAGAACTCGCAGCGCATTTGGCGGAGATCAAGTCGCTGGATCCGCCGCCCGATCGCGTTCTTGGTGTGCCAACGACGGGAGAATTTTCGTGGGGCACATTCATGCGGGCTTTGGCGGCGTATGCGGAGACAAGCGGGCAGAAGGAATTGGCGGGGCAGGATCTGGTAAAGGTCATCGGCCATCTCGGACTGATCGAGGCCCGCAACGGAAGCAAGACTTTTTCGCAGTTGTATGCCGCACTCGCTCTGCGCCATTTCGGACGTGATCTAAAAACTAATCCGCTGTGGTTGAGCCTGACTCCGGAAGAACAGAAGGCCTGGCGGGCACTGCTGAATCCGGAGAGCTTCTACGATCCACGGACAAAGCGTCTTATCAATCACGCCGAGAATTATCTTGGCGTAGCGTCCCGGATTGCGAGTATCAGTTATGAGCTTGGTGTATCAACGGATCGCACCTTTCTCGACGAGTTGCTCGATCGCGCTGCGGTCCCGTTCACGGAGAACAATCTTTACGCTGACGATGCGCCGCCGACCGGACGTTTCGATCGTTATTCAAACGAATACGCGCGTTACGTCTACGAAGCGGCGGAGACGGCGGGACGCAAGGATTTGCTCGACAGGATTCGTCCTTCGTTAAAGGCGCAGATGCGACTTTGGTGGGACGTAGTTTCGGAAGATGGATACGGTTACAACTGGGGGCGCAGCCAGGGCGTGGTGAGTTATCTCGACACGCCCGAGATAGCGGGTTTTTTGGCGGCGCGTCCGGAGTTCAGGCCCGCGCCGCTGGCTGATATCGCCGCGCTGTATTACCAGGCATGGAATTATCTGCTGCACGATTATCGTCCTGATACGCACTTGCTTTCGATCTTTGCTTTCGGCCGCGGCAACTACTCTTACATCTCGCGTGAGCGAGAGTGGCAACAGACGACCGGATTTTTCGGCAAGCTGGCGAACTCGCACACGCCGATCATGAATGCGCTGGAGAGGGAAGGCATCACGACAATTCCCGTCGTGCCGTCGCTTCCACCGGTGGCGCGGTTTGAGTTCTTTCGCAAGACGCCCGAGCGTTTGGCGGGAGTTTGGGTAGTGCGCCAAGGGCAGTTGCGGTTTGCATTGCCGATCACGACTGGTCCAAAGCCTGGTATGTCGGACTATCAACCGTCGCCGCACGGTTTGCCGGGGTTTGCAGCGCCCGTCGAACAGGTGTATTCGGCGTTGACGCCTTTTATCGAGCTTGGTGACGGTCGCACGGTTGTTGCGATGGATGGCGCTGACGCAATCGAGCCCGGTGCCAATGGCCACTCGGTGCGTGCTCGTTGGACCAGGTGGGCAGTCGTCGGCACACCGGCCGGGAAGTTACAGGACGTCGGACTGATAAGTGAAGTTTATTGGCACATTGAAAACGGCACGTTGATACGTGAAGAAACACTGAGTTCAAAGCAGCCGGTTATTATTAAGCGTTGGTGGCTTGCAGTGCCGACCACGTACGATCATGCAGAAACGGAAATGTTAAATGGCGTGCGCATTGATCGTCTCAGCTCAACTAAGGGCGCGCTCGAAGTGCGTCTGTCGGCGGCCAACTTTCCGATTAAGACCCTGGTGATGGCGACCGGCAACAGTGCTCTTGGCCGCGGTGTTCACGGCGCGATACCTTTGCATCTCGTGTTTGAAGGTCGGAATATAAGCGTGCGAAGTGGCAGTCCGTTGAAGTACAACGTCGCGCTGAGACCTAACTAATTATCCAAGGAGTTGTTTCATGCAGCAGCAGAAGGAAATAGTTCAAAACCCAATCACGCCGAAAACTTGTTTCGTACCGAAAACCCACGAAGGCAAAGGGCGCCGCACGGCTGTCGCTCCGGGCGCGACGGCCGCCCGCTATCTGCATTACGGGCGCATCACGCTCGCGACCGGCGATGCGCCGATCCAGTTCAACAGTAACGATCACGAAATCGGACTGATCTGCCTGAGGGGCAAAGCAACTGTAAAAGCCAATGACGAGACTTTTTCACTCGAGCAGTACGACGCTGTTTACGTCTCGCGTGATTCCGAGATCGAAGTTGGACCAAACGGTCCGGACGGATGCGATCTTGCCGAAGTATCAGCGCCTGTTGAGAAGCGCTATCCGACGAAGTTTGTTTCGTACAAAGAAGTTCGGCAGAACCCCAAGCTGCATTTGATCGCCGGCAAGCCGCCCGCCGAACGCGACTTGAACGTTCTCATCGGCGCGAACGTCGAAGCCGGCCGCATCATGGCTGGTGTGACTTTTTCGACGCCCGGCAATTGGACGTCATGGCCTCCTCACGAACATTCAAAACTACTCGAGGAGGCCTATCTTTTCATCGACATGCCGGCGCCGTCGTTTGGAGTGCAGTTTGTTTATACCGATCCGCAGCAGCCCGAGCTGGTTCAGGTCGTGCGCGAAGGCGACTGCGTCCTCATGCCGCAGGGATACCACCCGAATGTCGCAGCGCCCGGCGGGCAGATAAATTTTCTTTGGATGATGGCGGCGGTCCGCGAAGGCGAGGATCGACTCTACGGTGTTGTGAACGTGCAGCCTGAATATGCGGCGGGTGGATCCGGTCTCGAAGCTGTCAGTGACAAAAAGTAGAGGCACCAGAAATGTCCGACTCCTCTTCTGAAAACTCTCCCAACGGAAATGGCAACGGCTACCATCTCGCCCGGCATTTGAACTGGTCCAATATTCCGGTCGAGACGCCCGCCGATGGAATCGAGCGGCAGATGTTCGTCGGCAATCGGATGATGATCTGTCGCTTTCGGTTCAAGCCGTTTCTGGTGACTCCGGAACACGATCATCCACACGAGCAGATGACGATCGTCGAGCGCGGTCGCGTGCGCTTTTTTATCGAAGGCGAGGAACAGATTGCGAACGCGGGCGACGTGCTACACTTCCCGTCGCACTGCTGGCACGGCGCCACGATGATGGACGAGGAAGTGGTCCTGATCGACATCTTTTCCCCCCTGCGCGAAGATTTCTTAAAATAAAGAATAGGTCCTATTGGTCCTATGGACCTATGATTCTCAATCACTTCAAATTACACGAGCGGATCGCTTTGGTTACCGGAGCGTCGACGGGTTTGGGAGCGGCGATCGCCGTTGCGCTCGCCGAAGCCGGCGCGCAGGTTTGTTGTCATGGAAACACGCGTTCACCGGAGTCGACTTGCGATCGGATCGTGAGCGCGGGAGGCACCGCCCATGCGATAACCGGCGATCTCAGTAAATCGGAAACACCAAAAGATCTGGTGGCGCAGACGCTCGATCGCTTCGGTCGCATCGACATTCTCATCAACAATGCCGGTACGATTCGGCGCGCGCCCGCGGTCGATTACTCCGAAGAAGACTGGGCTGCGGTAATCGAGGTAAATCTCTCGAGTGTGTTTCGTCTTTCGCAACTCGCAGGGCGGCAGATGATCGAAAACGGGCGCGGCGGCAAGATCGTCAACATCGCCTCGCTGCTTTCGTTTCAGGGCGGCATTACCGTTCCGGCTTACGCAGCTTCGAAGGGCGGCGTGGCCCAACTTACGAAAGCGCTCGCGAATGAGTGGGCCAAACACGGAATTAACGTCAACGCTATCGCGCCGGGTTACATGCGCACCAACAACACGGCCGCGCTTCAGGCTGACGAAACACGCAACCGCCAGATTCTCGAGCGCATTCCGGCGGGCCGCTGGGGCGAACCTGAAGACCTCGCGGGTGCGGCAGTTTTTCTTTCGTCGAGTGCTAGTGATTACATCAACGGGCACGTTCTGGTAGTCGATGGAGGCTGGATGGGACGATGATTGAGCCGCGGATACACGCAGATGAACACACATCTGAAACACTGACTTCTATTCGCGTTGATTCGCGTTCATCCGCGGTCGGTCATTATCGGTGGGTGATCTGTACGCTGCTTTTCTTCGCGGCAACGATCAACTACATCGATCGCCAGGTGATCGGCATTCTCAAACCGACGCTTCAGACCGAGATCGGTTGGACCGAGATTGGCTACAGTTGGGTTGTGTTCTCGTTTCAAGCTGCGTACGCGATCGGACTTCTTGGTGTCGGGCGGCTGATCGATCGCATCGGGACGCGGAAAGGTTTTTCACTCTCGATAATCTTCTGGAGTGTGGCGGCGATGGGCCACGCGTTGGCGCGCGGTGTATTTGGTTTCGGCGTCGCACGTTTTTTCCTGGGACTCGGTGAGGCAGGAAATTTTCCGGCCGCGATCAAAACTGTCGCCGAGTGGTTTCCGAAAAAAGAACGCGCACTCGCAACCGGGATCTTCAACTCCGGCACCAACATCGGCGCGCTGGTTACGCCGCTTGTCGTGCCCGTGATCACGCTCGCATGGGGGTGGCGCGCGGCGTTCATCGCTACCGGCGCGCTTGGATTTCTGTGGTTGGTGGCATGGTGGGCTCTTTA
>Ga0126376_10001889_pt1 | contig 11594 bp, 10 predicted proteins | sample PanSoiMetPlot_15_FD_92760 | JGI IMG/M metagenome (GOLD analysis project Ga0126376, IMG submission 92760) | Tropical forest soil microbial communities from Panama - MetaG Plot_15 | ecosystem: Environmental > Terrestrial > Soil > Tropical forest > Bulk soil | place: Panama | collected 2016-02-17
TCCCGACACTTTGGACAGACGTTCCACCGCTTCGAGTGCATCGGCCTCCACAGTAGCTGGGTTCGCTCCCAGCTTGCCCAGCACCGGCGCAACAATACCTTCTTTGTCCTGAACGAGGGCCGCCAATATGTGGATCGGAAGCAGTTCAGGATTGCCATGCCGCGAGGCAATGTCAGTTGCCTGCTGAATCGCCTCCTGCGCCTTGATTGTGAATTTGTCCCAACGAATTGCCATTTCTATCTCCCGCAATAACTTAGATTTTAGAATCTCACTGTGGGGCGCGGGTCGCAAATACTTGCCTTTGTGATGCTTGCCCTAAGACTTGGCTGATTATGTGTGCAGAATGAAAACGGGAGACCAATGTCATCTCCCGTTCGCTTTCGACCTGATATTTGAAAGTTGAGGCTTTTTACCCCTGGATCGTCTTTGCCCCGTTGCTCGCGCCCACGCCGACCTTGATCTGCTTCGGCTTCGCCTCAGCTTTCTTGGCCAGGTTGATGCGCAGCACGCCTTTCTCATAGTTGGCCTCAACCGACTCAGTGTCTACGGTGTTGGGCAACCGGAAAGTGCGCAGGAACGAACCGTAGCGGCGCTCAACGCGATGGAAGTTTTCCTCTTTCTCTTCCTTCTCGAATTTCCGCTCGCCCTTCACGGTAAGCGTGTTGTTCTCAACTTGAATGTCCAGGTCCGCTTCGTTCACGCCCGGGATTTCGAGCTTTAGCACCAGGTTGTGCTCATCCTCGTAAATGTCCACGGGAGGAACAAAGCTTCCAGCTATCAGTTGATCCTTGCCGGTTCCTTCAGCGAAGTTCTCGAACAAGTTTGCCAGCTCGCGAAAGGGGTCAATTCTGGTGATCAGCGTCATTGTCAATTTCCTCCAACGAAATCAAAGTTTTTAGAATTCCATCTGCATTGGATGCATAACTTAGTATGATTGAATCATAAAATATGAGTGTATTATTGTCAATATAAGAAACTGAATACTTACGGGTGTATTAACTTGACGCATATGATTGAAAATAAACTACTTATTAAAAACTCGACTAAAGATGGTGGTAAATAAATTGCTAGTGGAAACTGTGGAAAACAGCAATTTTCTGGGCAAAGGCGACCAGTCAAGTAGCACCGGAACCACCGAAGTTAGTGAAGCCGTTTTGCATTGTGTAACAAAGTAAAACAAAAGTGAACAAAGTATACTTTTGTCTGACAATGTGTATTAAGCTAGCAATGCTAGATATCAGAATGACATCACTTTGATATCACAGGCAATTAGAAAGCAAAAAGGCAACCGCTGGGCTGATCCGTGGTTTTGGACGCTACAGATCAGGTGAGTCCACAACGATTGCCCTTGTTGCATTGAGAGCCGACCAGAACCGAGGAAGGTTTGTGGTCGGCCCTTCAATGTCTGCATTGTAACCGAAGAAAAGGCAAAGGGTTACAGGAAAATTCAATTTTGCACTAGAGTGAGTGCACAAATTTTATGTCAGAAAAAAAGCTGACAGTCGATGCAGACCGATTTGACGCTATCCTCAAGCGCATGATCGAACACAAGCCGGCAACCTCGCCCCGAAGGCGCTCGCTCTTCCATACGAAGACGCTTTTCTGACAATTCAGTTTTTCCGTTTGAGCAATCCAGTCACCAGGCCATATGCGGGAGCACGTCAGGAGCAGGAAGGTATTAGTGCTAGGGACATCCAAGAGTTGGTCGATACCGAAGGGTTAACTCTTGGGCAGGTCATGAAAACCCTCAGTCTATTGGCCCATGACGTTTCAGAACTCAAAGGCAGCATCAAGTGGTTGGCTATCATCCTGCCAAGCATTGTGGCTTTTGGGATTGCCGTAATCGCGGTGATCGTTAAGCTGAAGTAAGCTGCTTGTACGGCATCGCTCCGCGCCTCGTCATGTTTTCGAGCAGCATGCCATGCATCTCGCGTTGTCTGCCTCTGCGGTTGAATCTCCATTCGAATTCACGCAAGTACCGTTGCACGCGTTTAATGCTCAATTGATGATACGTTCGGTCACTACCAAAAATACCCTTAATCGAGAAGCAATCTTGGGTTGAGCACAAATCACTGTTTGGCTAAAGGCGGGGAATCGATCCGCATTAGTGGGAAACTGATTAAGGAGTACATATATGGTAAACAAAGACTGGCCCCTTAGTAATCTTTTCATTATCCTCGAGAATTTGCGAACCTTGCAATAGCTAGCGTGGATTCCGCTTGATGTTAAAGGACGATCGGGAATCCAGCGGATTCGATTTAACTAATCTTCACGAATTTTGGTAGGGAATTTTCCCGATTTTGGGGTTACTATTATCGGCAATTCTTGACGAATTCGGAAAGGTTTACCGGAAACGCTTGTGAGGTGAACCCTTTCCCAAGAAGAATCGTCTAATATCAATAGCGATTAGGAGACTCTCAGATGACAAGATCTTGTGACGGGGTTATGGGTGAAGGAAGGTGATCTTTGCTTTACCAGTCCCACTCTAGGGTGTGGTAGGACCCTGGTTTGGGGTTCCTGAATTGACATTCAACCGAAAGCCTGTCGGCTGGAACGGCAGGCTTTTCTAATTCCGCCTGTACCTGACTTCCGTATCCCAAATAGTGTCGAACGTCACTCGCCGGACGCCTTTGATGAAAATTTATGCGTATCTTCACTCGCTTCGTTTGTGTCGAGGTTACATGTGTCATCCCTTCACGCTTTCCAAGGAAAGAATCGTGCAGTTCATACGAAAGAGCGATGTTTGTAACCTTCCCAGGAGTTAACACCTGGTTGAACTGTTTGTAGACTTCAATACTGCCGGCCACCCGTTTTATCAAATGTGGCGGAATCAGATCACCATCAATTTTAATGTTCTCAATAGTTCCATCTGCGTTGATACCCCGAAACCAAAACTGAGTGATACCCATGTGGTTAGCCCTGATTTTTACCCTGCTCTCCAGAAAAGCAAGATTACCCGCCTCATCTTGAAAATCCAGAGTCTTGTCGGCTTCCAGAATTGTGAAGGGAGGGCGATTCTGCAGCCAATACATAACGAAGAGAATCACCACCACGATGAGAATCAATGTTCCAACGATAGTAGCCTTATTCAGGAAAAGAAGACCTACCCCTGGAATTGTAAGGGCGATACCAATGTAGGCAAGAAGATCCTGTTTCTTCATGCGCTGGCCTCCATTTATTCGCTCTGCTAGGGGGTGCCGTATCTTAAGCGATTTGCCAAGCTCTGACAAGTGAACGCCTCAAAGCAATCCGAAGAACTTCCCATGGCTCCGATCACTATTAGCTAGAAGGGTAAGACGGGGAACCATCTCAAAAATAGCGAGACATACGAGCAATTAGGCCCGTAAAGGCAGTATTTGCCTCGAGCCATTACTTGTCCGGCTTGTACCGAGCAACTCCATCTCCATGATTTGAGCAGATAAGACATTTGAGATAGTACGTTTCAGGCACTCCCAGCAGAATGGGATGATCACTGGACTGAGTTCGCTTTTCGATGATGCGAACCGACCGGTGGACATCGACTGCGGCAGAGGTGACCACTTGAACGAAATCCGTCTCGCTCACATGAAAAGAGCAGGAACATGTGACCAGGATCCCCTCTGGACGCAACATTTTAAGCGCTCGCAGGTTCAGCTCTTTGTAGCCACGCATGGCGGCCTCAAGGTTCTTTTTAGATCGCGCAAAGGCCGGCGGATCGAGCACGATTACATCATATTGCCTGCCGGCAACGGAGTAGTCCTTAAGCAGATCAAACGCATTCGCCTCCACCCACTCAATCTCTGACTTGTTATGGGCCGCGTTGAGCTGTTCATTCTTCTCCGCAGTTTCCAGCGCCTCACGCGAAATATCGATAGCCGTGACTTTCTCACAGACTCTGGCCAGATGGAGAGCAAAGCCTCCCTGATAGGTACAGACATCAAGAGCTTCACCTCGAGCATAAGCGGCTGCGGCAGCATAATTCTGTCGTTGGTCGAGAAAACTTCCCGTCTTCTGTCCGCCAAGAGCGTCATAGTGGAATTGCACTTCATTCATGGTGAAGACAGTCTGGCTCCTGCTGCCATGAAGTATTCCAGGTGATCGAACGGGCAACTGTTCCAGTTCGCGAATGCGTTCGTCGACTCGTTCGACAATATTCTCCGCACCGGTTAACTCCCGCAGTCGATCAACGAGAGCTGATCGGCGCTCCGCCCGGTCCCAGGCCTGTGTGAGAATCTGCAGCGTATACACGTCGTTGTAGCGATCAATAATCAGTCCTGGCAGGCGATCGCCCTCACTGAAAATGACGCGATAGGCATTCGAATTGCGCACAGTCCGATCGCGATAAACAACGGCTTCCTCCAGACGACTGCCCGCCAGTTGCAAAAGGTCGTCTTCGCCGGAGAGCAGGTTGCCGGTCAGCAAACGCAAAGTGATTTGCGAGCTGCTGCTATAGAGGGCCGTCCCGAGAGATTTGCCCTTTGAATCAACCACCTGGACCAGTGCTCCGGGCTCAGCAGTGCCCTTGTTCACAACATCTGATTCGTAGATCCAAACATGGCCAGAGCGCAGCCGTCCCACGGCGCGCGGAGTGACCCTGACTTGAGGAAGTGAAGATTTACGTTCTGCCATCCAGCAGACAGAATATAGGAAAGCTAATGCTGGGCGGGAGCGGCCTCGGCCGCCGGTTCTGTCTCGCTCTCTGCCTGCGCAGCTTGCGCTTTAGATTTCTTTTTGGGAGGTTCCGGCGGAGGCTCATTGGCTGGATCGTAATAGAGGATTCGTCCGCAGGAACTGCAGGAAATGATGTGCTCATTAGTGCGAATATCCTGCCAGGTTTGCGGACGCAGCATCACGAAGCAAGCCATACACTTTTGCCCTCTTGCCTCCGCAATCGCGGATTTCCGCTGCCGCATCACCCGATCGTAGTGCGAAAGCGCACTGTCGCCGACAGCAGAGCGCAGCTGGCGCCGTTTTTCGCCCAGTTCCGCCAGCAGCTTTTCATCTTCCGCGGTGCGGGTGCGGGCCCCAGTCTTTTCCTTCTCAACCTCAATTGTTTCCGCTTTCATTTGAGTTTCGGCGGTCTTGAGGGCCTTTTCCTCAGCTTCCAACGCGATCATCAATTCCAGAATCTTGTCTTCTGCGCCGCTGATCTCCCTTTCCGCAAATTCCACCTCATGCATCAACGCCCGATATTCTTCATTGGTTTTTACGCTGGACGATTGTTCGCGGTACTTGATGATCTTCTGTTGAGCAAACTGGATGTCGGATTCCAGCTTGCGCCTGCCAGTTTCGTTGCTCTTGATGGCGCTTTTGGCATGCTCCACGGCTGCCTTATCGTCTGCGAGCTTCTCTTCGATGGCGGCAACGCGCTTGGGCAGAGCTGCTATTTCGTCGCTGAGACGCGCAATCTCGCGGTCAGCCTTTTCCAGTTCGATCAGGTTTTGAAGGTTAGAATTCATTGAGATGGCAGGCCTATATTGAATTTTAGCATGCAGAAATATTGCCGTTCAGGCAAAGATTTTCGCCATTAGATAGGTTTTTTTACCAATTGCCAGCCGGCTATGCGATGCTTAGATTAATTCCATGCTGATCGAGGTCACGAGACTCCTGCTGGGCCTGCTGATCGCACTCTTTCACCGCCCAATTGCCACCCAGATGATGCGCCAGGAACGCGCCATCGATACCTACTTCCGCCGGCGTGGCATCTCTCTCCCGGCTCCTCCAAGTGACACCACTGCCCAGAACCTGTACTTCTTCATTGGCATCTTCATCTGCCTGATCGAGGCCGGAAGAATCTGGACACAGCTCTAAACTGACGATCACAGATTTTCCACAAAATTGATAAGGGCTTAAGGCTTAGCTTTCGGGGCCGGTGGCGGCTGACGCCTTCTTGCAAAGAATATCCGCGCGATTAAGACAATTCCGATGCCGGTCCAGCCCAGAATCTTGCCCAACGTCTGCACTGAAAGACTAGAAGCCCTAATCATGAAAATTCCGGCGATTGCGGCGATCGCGCCGACTGCTACAAGCATGAAGTAAATCTTTCTGCTGCCCATAATTTATTGTCTGCCTGTCACGACTCGGGATGAATAGGTACCAGCAGCACCGCAACGTGCGCGATGGCAGCGTTGTCTGTTCCCATGCCCTCGGGAGTCTTGGCTTTAATGCTCACCTGGCCCGGTTGAATGCCAAGTAAAGCAGCAACCCGCGACTGAATTCTCCCACTGTGGGGAGCGATTTTAGGATGGGCCAGAATCAATGTCGAATCCACATTCCCAATCGTATAGCCGGCCCAGCGAACCTGCTTCATCGCTTCCTGAATGAAAACAGTTGAGTCAGCCCCCTTCCATTTTGGGTCATCCGGAGGAAAGTAGCCGCCGATATCGCCTGCCGCAACAGCACCCAGAAGAGCATCTGTCAGCGCGTGTAAAAGGACGTCGCCGTCCGAATGCCCTGCGAGACCCTTGGCAAATGGGATGTCAACTCCCCCGATCTTCAGCGGGATTCCATCTTTAAATTCGTGAGAATCCCATCCATAACCGATTCTCATGGTTTACAAAACCTTACCGGTGATTAACACAGAAGAAAATGATTTTTTGAGAAGACTCAAAGGGCTCCTCCAGCGCGGTGACGTTTCGCCTTCTTCCGGTCATTGTCGAAGAGCAAGCGCAGTCGATATACAGACTCCAAGAATCCGGACCAGAGTTCGTTATAGACATCGTAGAAGACACCAATGATAATTTCGCTCAACTGAGAGTGTTTGTAGTTCGCATTTTCCATATTCACCAGTGAAATCAGTTCATCAGAGTCATCAGTGGCATGGTTTTTGTCATCCTGCAAGGTTATTTGTAGTGCGATTTGCCTGCGCCAATAAGAACTCGGCCAGTTCCAGGTCAGCAGGCGTAGTGATCTTGATATTGCGAGCCGACCCCATCACCACCCACACTTCCGCTCCCAAACGCTCAACCAGCGAAGCCTCGTCGGTTCCAACAAAGCCATCAGCCGCGGCGCTGTCAAACGCTTTTTTGATTAACTCGTAGCGAAAGCCCTGCGGTGTCTGCGCCTGAACCACACGTTCGCGAGGAATGGTTGAAGTGACAATAGCTCCCTCGGCAGCCCGCTCCACCTGCTTAATCGTGTCCAAGGCGGGCAATCCGGCAATCGCAGCGCCGTGCTTTTCCACTTCTCGGATTACATTGCCGATGATTTCGTCATCCACAAACGGCCGCACGGCATCATGAACCAACACAATGTCATCTTTTGCTGCTTTGAGAATGGCCAAGGCGTTTGCTACGGATTCTTGCCGGTGTTCGCCACCTTCCACCAGCGCGACCTTAGTTGTGAGCTTTTCCTTTTCCAGCTGGCGGTTGAAACGATCTATCTCGTTCTTGCGCAAGGCCACAACAATCTGAGTGATCTGCTTGTTCCGTGCAAAGACACGCAAAGTGTGAATAAGGATAGGCGCGCCATTGATCTCAAAGAATTGCTTGGAAGGCTGAGCGATCTTTTTCCCACCGGGAGCCATACGTGTCCCCAGTCCGGCAGCAGGTATGATCGCGACTACCTTCATAAGGGGTGAAAAGTATAACAGGAGCAATCAGGGCTTGAGCGTTCGGCGGTCTTAATTCCTGCAGTCTGAACGGGTTAGATGCCCACCAAGGGATTAATATTTGATCATGGTTGAGAAGGTGCACCGGTACATCCGGGACCAGCGCCTCGTTGTGCCCGGGGATCGCGTCATTGTTGCCGTGTCTGGTGGAGCGGATTCAGTCGCCTTATTGCGCGTTCTTTTGGAACTTCGACACGATTTAGGTGCGGTGCTTGGGGTAGCGCATTTCAATCATAAGATTCGCGGAGCTGAATCGGACGCCGATGAGCAGTTTGTCCGCGATCTGGCACAACAGTTCGAATTAGCATTTCACTCCGGATCGGGTGACGCTCCGGCGCATTCCCGCAAACGCAAGATAAGTTTGGAAACCGCAGCGCGTGAGTTGCGGCATAGTTGGTTTGCCCAACTTGTCCAGGAGGGAGAAGCTGACAAGATCGCCACCGCGCACACTCAGGACGACCAGGCAGAGACTATCCTGATGCGGATTTTGCGTGGAACTGGAACGCGCGGATTGGCAGGCATCGCTCCCTGGCAGAAGCAAAAATCGCTGATTCGGCCGCTGCTTAACACCACGCGACGGGAAGTCGAAGGATATCTCAATGGTTTAAGGCAGAGTTGGCGCGAGGATTCCAGCAACAAGGATTTGCACCTTGCGCGCAACCGGATCCGTCACCAGCTCCTTCCCGCGCTGCAGAGCGATTTCAACCCCTCAATCCGGCAAACCCTGGCCGACCTGGCGGAGGTAGCACGAGCTGAAGAAGAGTATTGGGAAAAAGAAACAGCTTCACTCGCGACCAGATTGATTCGATTGGGCACGCCAAGCCGGAGTGGCCGCAGCAGCCGTCAGCAGCGAACCGTGGCAGTCGATCGTGCCGTTCTTAAGTCTTTGCCTTTAGCGATGCAAAGACGACTATTGCGGGCAATGGGAGACCACCTCGGCATCGGGCTGGAATTCAAGCACATTCAAGAGCTCCTCTTGTTTGCAGAACACAAAAATCCGGAAAAAGAACTGGAGCTGCCAGGAACACTGGTCGGGAAAATGACGCTGCGGGAATTGCAGATCAGTGAGCGCAGTGAACAAGAGCAAATACACGACTATAGTTATCTTCTTGCTATGCCCGGACAGGTAGCAGTAGCCGAGTTAGGAATTACCATCCGCGCGCGAATTTTAACTTTGGCTGGCGAACGCGATTTTTCACGGTATAATTCCGGCTTATTGAACCGCGCCCTATTGGCCCCGGAATTGACGATAAGGAACTGGCGCGCTGGCGACAGATTTTTTCCGGCGCATACGCGATCCCCAAAGAAAGTGAAAGAGCTGTTGCAGCCTGGGCGGCTGAGTCAGGAGCTGCGTCCAGCAGAACGCAAGTTGTGGCCGGTGATTGAAAGCGCCGGAGCAATTGTTTGGATGCGAGGGTTTCCCGTACCTGAAGCTTTTGCGGCCAGGTCGGGTGAAGCAGTCTTGATCGAAGAAATCAACTTCTCTGAGTGAGGGGCAGCCGAATGAGCAATGCTGGCATTTCCCAGGAATATCCTCGAGTGCTGCTGTCGGCCGACCAGATCCACAAGCGTGTTCAGGAAATGGCTCGGCAAATCTCGGCTGATTTCCGTGGAAAGAAGCTTTACGTGGTATGTGTGCTGGAAAACGCCTTTATTTTTATGGCTGATTTGGTTCGGGAACTGGAAATCCCAGTGATTTGCCAGTTTGTAAAGCCGCAACTCAAGGATACTAACGCCTCAACCACCGAGATCTTCTTCAGTCCTGAAGTCGACGTCCAGAACCAGCACGTGCTGCTGCTGGAAGCTCTGGTACAGTCAGGAATCACCAGTGAATTCCTGATGCGGCATCTTGCCAGCAGGGGAGCGGCCAGCGTGAAATTGGCGGTGCTGCTGGACAAGCAATCTGCCCGGCGAGTGCCCCTCCAGCCTGATTACTTTGGTTTTCTGATGAATGAGAGTTTTGTCGTAGGCTATGGCTTGGGAGCGCCCCAGCAGGGCCGCAATTTGCCCTATATTGCAGCAAAGGCTCAAGGGGCCGAGGCCTAAGGCCGATTTTAAGGAACAAAACCCCCGCTGAAAGGGTATAGAATCTTAACGAGTGGAAATTTAGATCGTGGCCTGCTTCTCCGCATCTAATTGACAGACTGGGTCTTCTTCCCCGGAGTCCCGGTGAAGTCGGGGTCGATTCCAAAGACTTTTTCTGCCCCGAAGCGTCTTTATAAACATAAGGGAAGGTGGCACTCAGGATACAATCCTAGATTGGCACCGAATCATTAGGAGTTATTGGTGAATTCTACATTCAAGACGGTGATCTTGTGGGTAACACTGATTGCGGTGGGCTTGGTTCTCTGGAAGATGATTTCTTCAAGCGCAAGCAGTGCCAAGGACTCAGAGATTAGTTACTCCCAGTTCATCAACGACGTCAATGCCGATTTAGTGCATGATGTCACGATTGTTGGCAGCGAAGCCCACGGGGCAAGGAAAGACAAGGGTCAGTTCCACCTGGTCGTTCCTACGAACGATCCGGAGCTGTATAAGACCCTCAGGGCCCACAATGTCGATTACAGATTAAAAGACAACCAGGGCACGCAATGGTCGCTATGGCTTGTCCAGCTCTCACCCATTGTGCTGTTGGGCGTGCTCTGGTTCATCATGATTCGCCAGATGCAGACTGGCGGCAATAAGGCTCTGAGTTTTGGCAAGAGTCGGGCACGACTGCTTTCCATGCAGCAGAAGAAGGTCACTTTTAAAGATGTGGCCGGCGTGGATGAAGCCAAAGAAGAACTGCGGGAGATTATCGAATTCCTGCGCGAGGCGCAAAAATTCCAGAAACTCGGTGGACGCATTCCCAAAGGCGTATTGCTGGTTGGGCATCCCGGAACCGGAAAGACCCTGCTGGCACGTGCTGTTGCGGGCGAAGCGAATGTCCCGTTTTTCAGCATTTCCGGCTCAGACTTCGTTGAGATGTTTGTCGGCGTAGGCGCGAGCCGTGTTCGCGATTTGTTTGAGCAGGGCAAGAAGAATGCGCCCTGCATCATCTTCATCGACGAAATTGATGCCGTCGGTCGTCATCGCGGCGCCGGCTTGGGTGGTGGTCACGACGAGCGTGAGCAGACCCTGAATCAATTGCTGGTAGAGATGGACGGCTTCGAATCCAACGAGGGCGTCATCCTGATCGCCGCAACGAACCGTCCTGATGTTCTTGATCCTGCGCTGTTGCGGCCTGGCCGTTTTGATCGCCGCGTAGTTGTGCCGCTGCCAGACGTCCGCGGACGCGAAGAGATTCTCCGCGTACACACGCGCAAGATTCCTTTGGCTGACGACGTGGATCTTTCGATTCTTGCTCGCGGTACCCCGGGCTTTTCCGGCGCCGAGCTTTCCAACATGGTCAACGAGGCAGCTCTGAACGCCGCCCGCAACAACCGCAAGGCAGTGCTCATGTATGACTTTGAGCTCGCCAAGGACAAGGTGTTGATGGGCGCCGAGCGCAAGAGCATGCTTCTGACCGAAGAAGAGAAAAAGGTCACCGCGTACCATGAGGCCGGCCACGCGCTTGTCGCTGCTCTGATGCCGAATTCTGACCCGCTGCACAAGGTTACGATCATTCCCAGAGGTATGGCGTTGGGCGTAACCATGCAGCTTCCTGAGACCGACAAGCACAACTACACCAGGGAATATCTGGCTACGCGGATCGCCGTAATGATGGGTGGCCGCCTCGCAGAAGAGATTTTCCTGAACCAGATGTCTACGGGCGCTGGCAATGACATTGAGCAGGCCACAGAAATGGCACGCAAGATGGTCTGTGAGTGGGGAATGAGCGGCCTGGGCCCGTTAACCTTCGGCAAAAAGGAAGAACAGATCTTCCTCGGCCGGGAGTTGGCTCAGCATCGCGATTTCAGCGAGGAAACCGCCCGCCAGATTGATGCCGAGGTCAGACGCTTTGTGAACGATGGCTACGATAACGCCAAGAAGGTGATCGAAGAGAACAAAGAAACGCTGGTTCGAA
>Ga0126376_10001890_pt1 | contig 11592 bp, 9 predicted proteins | sample PanSoiMetPlot_15_FD_92760 | JGI IMG/M metagenome (GOLD analysis project Ga0126376, IMG submission 92760) | Tropical forest soil microbial communities from Panama - MetaG Plot_15 | ecosystem: Environmental > Terrestrial > Soil > Tropical forest > Bulk soil | place: Panama | collected 2016-02-17
ACGCCGATGGGTTTTTGGGAGGACAAACGGGTGGTGGTAACGGGGGGCTCGGGGTTTCTGGGCTCCTACGTACTCGAGGGGCTGAAGCGCCGAGGGGTAGCTCGACCGTTCGTGCCCCGCAGTCGCGACTATGACCTGGTGGACGGCAGCGCGGTTCGTCGCCTCTACGATGACGCCCGGCCCGACCTGGTCATTCACCTCGCAGCTGTCGTCGGGGGAATCGGCGCCAACCGGATGAATCCCGGAAAGTTTTTCTACGACAACCTGATGATGGGCGTGCAGATGCTCGACGAGGGACGACGGCGAGAAATTGAAAAATTCGTCGCCGTGGGAACCGTCTGCGCCTATCCGAAGTACACGCCCGCTCCCTTTCGAGAAGACGATCTTTGGAATGGGTACCCTGAAGAAACCAACGCTCCTTATGGCTTGGCCAAGAAGATGCTGCTGGTTCAATCCCAAGCGTATCGGCAGCAGTATGGCTTCAACTCGGTATTTCTCCTTCCCGTAAACCTGTACGGTCCCGGCGACAACTTCGACCTCGAGAGCAGCCATGTGATCCCCGCGCTGATCCGAAAGACTCTCGAGGCCAAGGCCAGAGGCGACAAGGAGATCGTCTGCTGGGGCGACGGGAGCCCAACGCGTGAGTTTCTGCATGCAGCGGATGCGGCCGAGGGGATTCTGCTCGCTGCCGAACGCTACAACCAATCGGATCCCGTCAACCTCGGATCCGGAGAAGAACGCAGCATCGGCGATCTCGCACAAATGATCGCTGACGCCTCCGGGTATCGAGGGAAGCTAGTCTGGGACCCGACGAAGCCGAACGGGCAACCCCGCCGCAAGCTGGACACCAGCCGCGCTGAGGCGCTTTTTGGGTTCAAAGCGAAGACCAGTTTCGCTGAAGGACTCAAGCAGACGATCGACTGGTACGAGTCGATGTTGCGGCGGGGCGAGAGTATGCCGCGGCACCAGGACGAGCTGGCCAGGGAGCGTGGCTCGGCATCGGATGGCTATCCAAACCTTCGTTGAGACCCAGCGCCGTTATTACCAGGCAGCGGATCCGGTGCACTTCGACTGGCAGACGAGCGCGCCCTACTTTGCCGAGACCGAATCGGCCCTGCTGCGGACCGTGGTTGCAAAACCGGGAGACCGGTTGCTTGAGATAGGCTGCGGTGAGGGCAGCAACTTATTTCACTTGCGCAGCACCGAGGCGGTTTGTTTCGGAGTCGATTTCTCGACTGCCAAGGTGGCTTTTGCCCACCGGGCAACGGGGATTCACGCCGCGGCCGCGGATGCCGCCGCGCTGCCGTTCGCCAGCTCAAGCTTCGATGCGGTTTTGATTCGGGATCTGTTGCACCACCTTCCCGATCCGGCGGCGGCACTGGCGGAAGCGCGTCGCGTGCTTCGGCCCGGAGGCGGGTTGACGCTGATTGAGCCCAATGCCAAGTCTCCTCTGGTCCTACTCCAGGCCACCGCGATCAAGGCCGAGCGGGGCCTCTTTCACTCTTTCGCGAAGAGGCTTCAGGGGCTACTCGAGGAACAGGGATTTGCAATCCAGCGCTGCGAGACGCTGCAGCCGTTTCCAGTAGCCAGAGTGCTGCTTCACCCCAAGATCGGTCTGCCCACCCTTGGAAAGTGGCCACTCATCGCCCAGGGGCTGTCTCTTTTCGATCGAATCGCAGCGCGCCTGGTGCCCCGGCCCGGATGGATGTATCTCCTCTTTCACGCACGATCTCCCACCCGCTGAGGATCCCCTTGCTCCGAGCCGTCAAACAGACCGATCCCCAGAGACCGATGGAATTGCGTTTCGCAGAACGCGAACGGGCGCGGATTGAGGAGCGCAATCGAACCTTTAATGAACTCGCGCAACAGCGCGCCGCCTGGGTTGGCAAAGGCAGCTACTACCATGAGCAAGTTCGACGGGTGGTGGCGTCCCTGGTGCTGCCCGGATCCCGTGTTCTCGAAGTCGGATGTGGCCTCGGCGACGTTCTTGCAGCCCTGCGGTGCTCCCAGGGCGTGGGCATCGACGTCTCTTCAAAAATGATCGAACAGGCGCGGGCTCGGCACGCCGATCTGCAGTTCGAAGTCCGAGACGTGGAAAGAGATCCACTGCCGGAGGGTCCGTTTGACTACGTCATTTTTTCAGAAGTGGTCGGGCAGCTGGATGACATTCAGCGCGGCCTCGAGGCGGTGGCGCCGCTTTTAAGCCCTCAAGGAAGGCTGGTGGTTACCTATTACAACTTCCTTTGGGAACCTTTGCTGAAGCTGGCATCGAGGCTGCGGCTCAAGGCTCCGTGGCCCGAGCAGAACTGGCTCTCGATGAAGGATATCGAAAACCTGATCCGCCTCTCCGGCTACGAGGTGATCCGCACCGGCACCGACGTGCTGCTCCCGATCGACCTGCCGCTGATCAGCGAGCCCATGAACAAAGTGGTTTCGAAGCTGCCGGTGATCCGCAATCTGGCCTTGATGGACTTTTTCGTGGCTCGAAAGACTCCGGTCGCTCTGCCCAAACGCCTTCCCTCCACATCCGTCATTTGCCCCTGCCGGAACGAGCGGGGCAACATCCAACAAGCAATCGAGCGCACACCGGTCATGGGTTCCGGCACCGAGCTCATCTTCGTGGACGGCAATTCCGGTGACGGAACGGTGGAGGAAATTCAGAGGCTGATGGCTGAATACCAAGGTCCTCTGGAGATAAGGCTGATTCACCAGGGAGAGGGGAAAGGGAAAGGGGACGCGGTTCGCAAGGGATTTGCCGCTGCCAAAAACGACGTACTGATGATTCTGGACGCCGATCTCACGGTCGCACCCGAGGATCTCCCGAAGTTCTACGCCGCCTTGGTGAGCGGCAAGGGAGAATTCATTAACGGCGTTCGCTCGGTGTACCCCATGGAGGGGGATGCGATGCGATTCCTCAATGTCTTGGGGAACAAGTTCTTCAGCGGGACGCTCGGATGGCTGTTGGAGCAACCGATCAAAGACTCGTTGTGTGGTACCAAGGCTCTTTATCGAGTCAATTATGAGCGGATTGCACAAGAGCGATCCTTCTTCGGCAACTTTGATCCATTCGGAGACTTTGATCTCTTGTTCGGAGCCGCCCGCCTCAATCTCAAGATCGTCGATTTGCCGGTTCGCTATCGAGCCAGAATCTATGGGGAAACCAAGATCGATCGTTTCCGAGACGGCTGGATCCTGCTGAAAATGACGGCCTTTGGCTTCAAAGCTTTTAGGACCGGCACCGGCGTCGCGACCGAGGCGAGCATCGATTCGACGCAATAAAACCATCCCTGCCGTCGCGCTCGACGCTACCTTGTGGGACGAGCCCACCACGGGGATCGGCCTCTACACGCGCAACCTCGCACTGGCCCTCGAGCAAGAGGGAGTTCAGGTCCGAAGGGTCGGCGCGCGCACTTCCGGGGAGAGCCCCCGCGGCCCGCTGAGCGCAAGCGTTTTCGCGATCGGCAGACTCCCCAGCGTCTTGCAAACCCTGGAAGAGCCGCTCTACCACGCGGTCTGCAATTTCAACCTTCCCCTCTCGCCGATTCCGGGGAAGCGAATGGTTCTCACGGTTCACGACCTCATTCCGCTGCTCTTGCCGGAGACAGTGTCCGCGCCGTACCGCTGGCAATTTCGCCTCTGGTTAACTCGCAGCCTCAAGGTTGCGGATCGCGTCATCTGCGACAGTGCCCGGAGCAAAGCGGACCTGTTGTCGCGCTTCGACGTATCCTCGAACGATGTCGACGTCGTCCATCTCGGCGTGGACCACATCGATTCCATCGGTCCGCCGGATGCGGTGGGGCTAGCCTATTTGCGAGCCGTGTCCTTGCCGCGTCAGTTCGTCCTCTACGCGGGAGCCCTCGACGCTCGGAAGAACATCGGCTGTTTGTTGGACGCCGCGGAGAGGCTTCAACAGAGCGGAGAGCCGATTTGCCTGATCCTGGTGGGTCAGAGCTGGTTTGGATCCTCCGCAATCGAAAAGCGCGTAACTCAGCTGCGGCAACGCAACTGCGATATCCGAACGCTGGGCTATCAACCGCCGGCGATCTTCTACGAGCTCATTCGCCGGGCGGCGTTGTTCGTGTTTCCCTCCCGATACGAAGGGTTTGGATTGCCGCCGCTGGAGGCGATGTACCTTGGCGTCCCGGTAATCATCTCCAACGCCGGAGCACTGCCAGAGGTCTGCGGAGAGCCCGCGGTGCAGATGGATGCGGACGATGGAGCAGGCCTCGCGAGCGCCATCAGCCGGTTGCTGAAGTCACCCGAGGAGCGAGCCTCGCGCTCCGAGGCAGGCCGCCGCTGGGCGTCGCGCTACACCTGGCGGGCGACCGCTCGTCGGGTAATCGCCGCCTACGGAGCGGCGCTGGAATGATGTTCCTCCATTACCTCCCGTAGCCCTTGCGCCACGGAGTTCTGGACGCTCCAGCCAAGCTGCTTGAGCAGCTCATTGTTGCCCACCAGCTCGGGGATTTCGCCAGGGCGGAATCGCACCGGATCGACCTCGACCCGAGCGCGGACTCCAGCAATGTTCAGCATTTCATCGAGAAGACTGCGAATGCTTCGACCAATGCCGCTGCACACGTTGTAGGCCGCTCCCGGTTCGCCTCTGGTCAGCAAGAGGCGATATGCAGCGACGGTATCTTCGACGTGGAGGAAGTCGCGAATCGCCTCCAGATTTCCCACCCGGATCGTGGGTTCAACCATTCCGCGCCGGATCGCGTGGATCTGGATCGCGAAGCTTGGAACTACGTAACTGTGACGTTGCCCTCTTCCGAGGTGATTGAAGGGACGCGCCAGCACCACTTGCAACCCGGCTCCACGCCAGAACTGCAGTCCGGCCAATTCTGCCGCTGCCTTTGATGACGCATAGACTCCCCGCGGCTGGAGGGGCATTTTCTCATCCGCTCGGATTTTGGGCGGGAGCAGTCCATAGGTCTCGCCCGAGCCCACGAGCAGGATGCGCGCTTTGGGCGCGAGATCGCGAGCCGCGGTAAGAACATTGACGGACCCGAGCGCGTTGATCCTCCAGGCTCGGTCGGGTTCGGTATCCGCTTTTGCCACCGAACTGTAGCCTGCCAGGTTGATGACCGCGTCCGGCTGCGACGCCCGAAAGGCGGCGAAAACACTCGCCGCATCGGTTACGTCCAGTTTCAGTCGAGTGTTCACCGACTCGGCCGCGGGTCCGACGCCCTCGATCACTTCCTGGCCATGCTCACGCAAGTGGGCGCATATGTGCTGACCGACAAACCCGTCCGCGCCCGTCACCAGCACCCGCATGGCTAGCGCTGACCCGCCTTCAGTCGCTCTAAGTCCGCATCCACCATCATCTCGATTAACTCTTTGAACTGCACCCTGGCTTCCCAGCCGAGCTTCTTCTTGGCCTTGCCGGAGTCGCCGATCAGCAGATCGACCTCCGCCGGCCGCACCAGGCTGGGATCGACATGAACGTACTTCCGCCAGTCGAGGCCCACGTGCCCGAAGGCAAGCTCGCACAACTCCCGCACGGTGTGGGTCTTGCCGGTGGCAATCACGTAATCCTCCGGGTTGTCCTGCTGGAGCATCCGCCAAATCGCGTCCACGTAATCGGCCGCGAAACCCCAATCGCGCTTGGCGTCGAGATTGCCGATGCCGAGCCGCTCCTGAAGGCCGAGCTTGATGCGCGCCGCGCCGTTGGCCACCTTGCGGCTCACGAACTCCAGTCCCCGGCGCGGTGACTCGTGGTTGAAGAGAATCCCACTCACCGCATAGATGCCAAAGGACTCGCGATAGTTGACGGTGATGTGGTGCCCGTACGCTTTCGCTACCCCGTAGGGCGACCTCGGATAGAAGGGCGTCTCCTCGTTCTGCGGAACCTGCCGCACCATCCCAAACATCTCGGACGACGACGCCTGGTAGAAGCGCGCCTTGCACTTGGTGTGGCGAATTGCCTCCAGCATCTTGGTGACGCCCAGCGCGGTGAACTCCCCGGTGAGTACCGGCTGATTCCAGCTCGTGGGGACGAACGATTGCGCCGCGAGGTTGTAGATCTCGTGTGGTTGGATCTGCTCCAACAGTGCCGCGAGCGAATACTGGTCGAGCAGGTCGCCCTGGTGCAATTTGATACGCTCGCGCAAATGGCCGATCCGCTCGAACTTCTCCTCGGAAGACCGGCGTACCATTCCGTGAACTTCGTAGGACTTCTCCAACAGCAGCTCAGCCAGGTAGCTGCCATCCTGACCAGTGATTCCAGTGATTAAGGCCCGCCGGGTCATTTCGAACACCCCAGTAGAAGGATTCGCTGTTTACCCCTTGTATCCAAAAGCGCGATGGTACGCTCGAATGCGAACCGTTCAGTTCCCCCTTTTGTCATCCTTGATCGCGCTTTGCACCGCTTCTGCGCAACTTCCCAGCGTATCACCTTCTGCTGAAACCGCGCCCGTGCCAAGCTCCAATGGCGCGCGCGATCTTGCGGTCTGGATTCACCCCACCGATGTGACTCAAAGCCTGATCGTCGCGACGGATCAAATCAGCTTTGGCCTGGTCTTGTTTCAGCTCGATGGAAGCTTTGTGACTCGGAATTCGGCCTTGCAACCGATTTCCGTGGACCTCCGCTACAACTTCCCGCTCGGTGGCCAACGGGTAACGTTGATCGTAGCGAGCGAGCGCGCGCCCAATGGAATGATCGGTACCTTCATCATCAACACCGACGGCGGAACCGAGATTCGGGACGTTTCCGTGCCCGGCGACATCATTAACGTCACGCCCGGCAGAGATATCGCTGGACTTGCGCTGTATCGAAGCCCCGTTACCGGCAACTACTACGCGTTCATCACCGACACAGTCGGTGGAATCCAGCAATGGCAACTCGCCGATGATGGGACCGGTCGCGTCAACGGTTCAAGTATACGCACGTTGTCGCTCAGCTCGGCAGCGGAAGGTTGCGTGGTCGATGATCTGAACAGCCAAGTTTACGTCGCCGAAGAGTCGGTGGGAATCTGGAAGTTCGGAGCGGAACCGAACGCGGGGTCCACGCCCACGTTGATCGATTCGACAGACGGGGGACACCTGGTCCCGCCGGTGATGGGCCTGACGCTGTATCGCACCGGATCCGGAAGCGGCTACCTGCTCGCCTCGAGCCAAGGCAGCCTTTCATTTGCCGTCTACAAGCGCGAGTCCGGAAATGCGTACCTAGGCTCGTTCCAGGTTGACGCCGGAGTTGGCCCGCTGAAGACGAATGGTCTGGACGTTTTGAACCTGGCTCTGGGCGCGAGGTTTCCCGAGGGCCTCTTCGTGGCACAAAACTCCATCACCTCCACCAACGGCATTAACTACAAGATGGTGCCCTGGGGAACGGTGGCTCGAGCGTTCCATCCGAACTTGGCCATCGATTCGACGTTCGACCCGCGAATGGACGGAATGGATGCCGGCAGGCCCGACGGAGGAATGGACGGAGGAACCACCGGTGGTACATGCCTAACACCTCCATGCAACAGCGTTGGGGGCGGGACATCGGGCGGCTCCGGACTCAGTTGCGGCGTCAGCGAGCCGGCGCTATGGCTGCCGCTAGCGGCATTGGGAGCCGGCGCATTCGCGCGGTTCAGGAGGCGTCGGACTCTTCAGTAACTTTCATTCCTCGACCGCACGCCATGCTTCCTCGCACTGTCTCCACCAAGGTTTGGTTTGCGGCCCTGGCACTGCTGCATTTTGGATGCAGCGCGCATAAGACCCCGCTGCAACCAGCTTCGGTTCAACCCAGCTCGGCCCCCATCCGACTGACGATTGTTGGGACGAACGATCTCCACGGATGGGTGTCGGGGCATGCCTTCAAGCTTGGCGACGGCTCGATTGTCGAGGAAGGCGGACTGTCCACCTTCGCGGGTTATGTTTCTATTCTGCGAGCGGAAAATCCCGGCGGAACGTTGTTGCTCGATGCCGGAGACCTCTTCCAGGGAACGCTCGCCGCGAATTTGACCGAGGGCGCCGTAGTCATCGATGCGTACAACTACTTGGGCTACCAGGCGGTGGCGCTCGGGAACCATGAATTCGACTACGGACCCGAGGGGCCGGCGTCGGTGGCCACCCAGCCGGGAGAGGATCCGTTTGGAGCACTGAAGGCGCGCTTGCAGCAGGCGAAGTTTCCAATGCTCGCGGTCAATCTCTACGACGCGCAGACGGGCGAGAGGCCCTCCTGGCTGAACAACGACGGAACCCTTCTGCTCGAAATGAAAGGGCTCAAGGTCGCAGTCTTTGGACTGATTACTCCGACCACTCCGCACGCGACCAATCCGTTGAACGTGGCCTCGCTGCGATTCGGTTCGTTGCTGCCTGAGGCAGTGGCCGCGGCCCGAACACTGCGGGGCCGCGGGGCCGATTTGGTGATTGGCCTCGTGCACGCGGGCGGCAAGTGCCTCCGCTACAACGACCCGCGGGATCTCTCCACCTGCGACACCAGCAGCGGCGAAATTTTCGAGCTACTGCAGGGCCTCCCGACGGGAACCCTGGACGCGCTGGTGGCCGGGCACACGCATCAGGTGATCGGCCACTTCGTTAATGGGACCCCGGTCATCGAAACCTGGGGACTTGGGCGCTCCTTCGGGGTCATCCAGCTCTACGTGGATCCGATCGAGCGCAACCTGATTCCCGCCCTCACGGAGATTCGGCCCGCGATACCGATCTGCCTGAAGGTCGATGAAGAAAACGGCGGCTGCAACCAGCAGCTTCTGGAATCGAGGCCGAGCATCGCGAAGCTTACACCCAACACCTTTCATGGCAGGACAGTCCTACGGGATCGCGGCATGGACGAGCTTCTGACGCCGGTTTTGGCGCGGGTGGAGAGCGAGCAAAAACGGCGAATCGGCGTCAGCGTGATCGAGTCTCTGGGCAGGGATCGAGACGGCGAAAGTGCGCTGGGTGACGTTTTGGCAGACACGCTGCGCGAGCTCACCGGCGCTGATGTTGCGATTCTCAACCCCGGCGGCTTGCGCGCCGACATCGCCGTGGGTGAGCTGACCTACGGTCAAGTGTACGAAACGCTGCCGTTCGATGATGGGATCGCCATCCTTGCTCTGAGCGGCGAGGAGCTGCTTCGGTTGCTACGAGCGGCCTATGCCTCGCGCCGGGGAATCTTTCAGGTCTCGGGACTCAAAGTTCAACTCGCGAGCTGTGCCGATTCCTATCGCTTCAGGGGCGCCACGCTGTCCGACGGCGGCCGGATCCAGCCGGCAAGAATGTACCGCGTCGCTTTGCCCGACTTCCTGGCTCGCGGCGGCGATGGCTTTGGCACCGTGCTCTCGTCCCTCCCTTCGAAACGAATCGATCTCCGCCCGCTGCCGGAAGGGAACTTACGCAACGCGCTGATCGCGCATTGGCAGAGGCGAAATCGACCGCTTCGGGCGCCGCGGCCGGATCGGATCCTTTTCTCCTCCGAAGCCACCGCCTGCGCAGAGACATCGGCGAGCTCTCGCTCGCCTTGAGCCGAAAACCTCCTGTCAGATGGCATCGCTAGTGTCTGCGAGTCTCGCGCTCCGTGTAGGCGGCAGCACCAACGGGCGCGGCGGCCGGATCCACAGAGGAGAAGCGATGCTTTACAAAGTGACGCCGATGATGCGCCCCACGCGGAAGGTGGACACCGAGGACGGAGCCACCCGGCGGCGACGCAGGACCGCGGTTTACGACGCGGAAGGGCGGGAAGTCTTGATCACCTTGATGTGCCTCAAGTGCCGGCAGATCAAACCTCTGGCTCAATTTGGTCTTCGCAAAATGGCCGACGGAGCCGTGCGCAACCAACCTTGGTGTCGAACCTGCCGATCGGTGGCCGCCATCCCGCAGGGCAAGGGCGAGGGCGCCGCGTTGCTCTCCCCGGTTCTGGTGCCGAGCGACGCGGAGGCGGCGAGGGCAACCAGCGGGCTCGCGGAGCCACGGCCGGAAGGGTCGCCCAGCCCGCAGCCGACTCAGGAACCCCGTCGGGATTAGCGTCGCTGGTCGAAGACCTGAGGATTCACGCAGTGCACCAGAGGCCTTCCCTCAAGCCCTGCCAAAAGGTTCTCGACCGACAGGTTGGCCATCTTCGTTCGGGCTTGAACGCTTGCGCTGCCGATGTGAGGAAGCACCAGCGCGTTGGGTAGTTTGAGCAGAGGATCCGAAGGAGAAATCGGTTCGGGATCGGTGACGTCGAGAGCGGCCGCTCCCGGCCGGCCCGCCCGCAGCGCGGCGACGAGCGCTGCCTGATCCACCACTCCGCCGCGCGAGGTGTTGATCAGCAGCGCCGTTGGTTTCATCAGAGCAAGCTCGCTGGCGCCAATCAGATGCCGCGTCTGGGCCATGAGCGGCACATGAAGGCTCACGAAATCTGCTTCCCGCAGCAGCTCGCTCTGGTCCACTCGAATTGCCCCGAGCCGGGCCTCGGCGTCCGGCTTCTGCTCGTCCGAATAGAGGATCTTCATTCCAAAGCCGCGCGCGCGAGCCGCCATCGCTTGACCGATCTGACCCATCCCGATGATCCCCAGCGTCGCTGCGTGCACGTCGCGTCCCAGCAGCAACGAGGGATGCCACGTCTTCCACCGGCCCTGGAGAACATGGTCGCGCGCTTCGGGCAGGCGGCGAGCGGCCGCGAGCAACAAGGCAAACGCAAGATCGGCGGTGGCGTCGGTGAGCACCCCAGGGGTGTTGCCGACCGGAATGTGACGCTCGGTGCAGGCCGCGACGTCGATGTTGTCGTAGCCCACCCCCATGTTGCTCACCACCCTCAGCCGGGGAGCGTTCTCCAGGACCGATCGGTCAACTCGATCGGTCACCAGCGTCAAGAGTCCCTCGCATTCGCGAACCCGGTCGATGAGCTGCTCAGGCGAGGGCGGCGTCGCCTCCGGCCATACCTCCGTCCGGGTGCGAGCTTTGAGCACCTCGAGCGCATTCCCAGGGAGATCTCGCGTCACGAAAACGCGCGGGTTCTGCATGACTCACCATCCTCGAGGTGGGCGCGAGAAGGAAAGGGTCCCACCTCATCGGTGAGACCCTTTTACATGACTTGGAGGTGGACGGGATCGAACCGACGACCTTCGCATTGCGAACGCGACGCTCTCCCAACTGAGCTACACCCCCGCGTTCCAACCCTCTTCGGATAGCGGAGCGAAATTGGGGTGTCAAGGAGGGTGCATCGGCACGCAAAAATCGACTACAGTCTCAGGTCGGGCAATGGCCGCCAATCCGAAGACCCTCAGCCCAGCCGAGCTGGCGAAGCTCGAGCATGCATTCGCTACCAACCCCACCTCCGAGGCGTACAAGCCTCTCGCCGAGGCTTATCTGGCGATGGGTCGTTTCATGGAGGCGATGGTGGTCTGCAAAAAGGGCGTCAAGGCTCACCCCAATGCACCGGACCCGCGCCTCCTGTTGGCCAAGGTCTACGCCGAGCAAGGCAAGGACAAGAAGGCTCTCGAAGAATTGGCTGGGGCGCTGCAGGTTGCGCCGAATGACAAGGTGATTCTGCGCTCCGCGGCCGCACTACAGCTCAAGAGTGGAGATCCGGAGGTCGGAAAGACGCAGCTTCTCAAGGCCTATCAGGTTGATCCCAACGATCAAGAAACGTTGGCGGCCATGCAGCAGGCCAAGCTGGAAACGCCC
>Ga0126376_10001892_pt1 | contig 11585 bp, 14 predicted proteins | sample PanSoiMetPlot_15_FD_92760 | JGI IMG/M metagenome (GOLD analysis project Ga0126376, IMG submission 92760) | Tropical forest soil microbial communities from Panama - MetaG Plot_15 | ecosystem: Environmental > Terrestrial > Soil > Tropical forest > Bulk soil | place: Panama | collected 2016-02-17
CCGACGTCGGACTTGTGGACTATCTCACGCGACGCCAGTTTTACTGCGACAGGAAATCCAATTTCACCGGCTAATCGCGCGGCGTCGTCCGCCGTGCGGCAAGCCCCGCCCGGTGCCACTGGCAGCCCTAGCGCCGTTAACACTTTACAAAGATCGTCGAATGACAACCATCCCGGTCCCGTTTGCTCGAAGGCTGTTTGACATACAGCACGCGCTTCGCGCGGATGGATGTCATCGAAATCGAGGACTGATGCTTCCGGCTGGTTTTTCCACTCGGCATAAGCAGCGATCTTACCAAGAACACGAGCGGCGTTTTCCGGAAAGGCGTAATTCGGCACCCGCTCGCCATTCACATGGATAGGCTTTCCAGCGTCGGACCCTGCCATCACACAGGCTAGGACGGGTTTGTTTTTGCCGCCGCGAGACCGTCCCGAGGCGATTCCGGCCGCAATCTCTCCGGCGAGATCTGTTGCACCGCTCAGAGCGATATCGATGTAGAGAACAATAAGAGCGTCGATTTCCTCAGCTGCGAGAAGCCTCTCCACAGCTTTGCGGAATTCATCGGCACCTGCCGAAGCGATCATGTCTACTGGATTCATGACACTGGCGGTGGCCGGTAAGAATTCCCGCAGGCGATGCTTTGTCGATTCACTGAGCTCGGCAACCACCAATCCGCTTGCCTCGCAGGTGTCGGCGCAGAGAATCCCCAGTCCGCCCGCGTTGGTGAGAATCGCTACGCGGCGTCCGGGGGGCAGCGGCTGGTTGCTTAGCGCGTCCGCCAGATCAAACATTTCGTCCAGTGTATCGGCGCGGATGACACCCGTCTGGTGGAACAAGGCTTCCACCGCGACATCACTGGCCGCCAGTGCCGCAGTGTGAGAGCCGGCGGCGCGGCGGCCAGCGGCGGTCTTGCCGGCTTTTACCGCAACGATCGGTTTGCGGTGGCTGACCCGTCTAGCGATTCGGGCAAAACGTCGTGGGTTACCAAAGGATTCAAGATACAGAAGAATGACATCGGTTTGTTGCTCTTCTTCCCAATACTGCAACAGGTCGTTGCTGGAGACATCGGCTTTGTTACCGACACTAATAAAGTTAGAAATTCCCAGCTCGCGCTGGCCGGCGAGAGAGAGCACAACCAAACCCAACGCTCCGCTCTGCGATGAGAATGCAACACGACCGGGTAGAGGAAACGCGGGAGCAAAAGAAGCATTCAAGCGCACGGCCGGGTCGGCGTTGATGAGGCCGAGACAATTTGGTCCCACCATGCGCATCCCGTGGCCGCGCACCTTTTCCAGAAGGCACTTCTGTATATCACGTCCAGCGGGACCCGTTTCGGCAAAGCCCGCTGTAATCACTACGATTGCTCGCACACCCCGTGCGGCGCAGTCATCAACCGCCTTTAATACCGCGTCCCTGGGGACGGCGATGACGGCAAGATCAGGCGCGCCCGGAAGATCTCGGACCGACGCGTAGGCCGGCAGGGATGCAATCGAGGAGGCCTTCGGATTGATGGGATATAGCGGCCCCTTATATCCAGCGGCTATGAGACTGTTCAGAATCCGCGCGCCGATGTTCAGCGGATTGCGCGACGCGCCGACCACAGCCACCGAACGCGGCTGAAAGAACGGGCGCAGCGAAGCTGCTGTGGACACCCGATCGCGCATCTCGCTGCGCGCGACGCTCGACTCGTTGGGGATCACAGAGAGATCGACTTCGATGAACTGGCCATCCATTTTGGTGCGGCAATCGAAGCCGGAGTTACGAAAGACATCCAGCATCGGTTGATTTTCTGCGCTTGTAATCGCCCAGAATCGAGCAAAACCATTCCTGACGGCCAGCAGCGCCAATCTTTCAAGAAGCAAAGTGCCTAACCCTTTGCCCTGAAAGCTGTCATTCACCGTGAGGGCGATTTCTGCTGTGGACTCGTCCCGAGCGGCGTAGGTTCCTGTCGCGATAATCGATGGACCCTGTTCCCACCGGCGCGTGACGATAATACTGAGCTGAGATCGGGGATTCGATGAATCGCAGAAGAATTCGATGGTCTTCTCGGTGGGTCTAGTGAAAGAGAAGAAACGGCGATGTCTGGAAACGTTGGAGAGCGAAGCAAAAAAACTGGCCATGACTTCTTTGTCTTCCGGCTGAGCGATCTGAACGGTCGCCGTTGTTCCGTCGCGCAGAATGAGCCGGCCAGACTCCGGCGAATCTTGAGCGGGAAGCGGCAAGTAGCGCGGGCGAACGGATACCATAAGCTTGTCATATATCTGATTCAGCGATATTCAGAAATAAAGGTCGAGAAGGTTTTAGAGAACGCTCGTTCCCATTGTATCTCATCAGGAACTCCTTCAGTGGATCGAAGGTAGGTAAAGAGCTTAACAGATCCTAGTCGTAGGAGATCATGGGAGGAAGTGGGAGTCAGAATATTCCTTACGCGCCCCGAGACATTCATTTTCGGCGAGATAGATTTTTTGTGCGCTTTTCTTTCCCACCAAGAGCTTCGGAGCATGCAACGATTTCTCAAGCGCTGTGCAGTTCTTCTCGTGTCGCCTGGCAAGCGCTGCAGAAGACGGCTTGCGGGAAGCTCTCCAACAGCTCCGTTTCAATGGGGTTGTGACAGCCAAGACAAAGCCCGTACTGGTTCTGCGCGATCCGGTCGAGCGCCCCATCGATTTCGGCCATTTCCGCAATGTACCACCCGCTCAAGCGGTCGAGAAATCCAATCCTGCTTTCGTAGGCCGCTTGGTCGAGCCAATCGGTATTCTGTTCAGCTTCTTGTTGCTCCTTCTCGATGTGCCGCAAAGTGATCAACACCTGCTCGCGGCGGTTCCGTAGCTGGTTGAATTGTTTAGCACTTGAGATCGCGTCCATGATTTGCTCCTTTGTTTGCGGAAGCACCGTTATGGCTTTAATTCCGCTGCTCCGTTAAACTTCTTGAGGGCGAACACAGTTCTTCGAGCCGCTTGTCAAATGCGAAGGGTTCCAGCCACGTATGTCACGGCAAAATCCCCACGGCCGATGAATCATTTCGTCAAAGAGACGCTCCACTTCGTGGGATAGACGCATCGGAAAAGAAATTAGACCACTTGTTTTGTTTGCCATTTCCCGGGTCCCTCAACTTTACTTATCAACGCAAAGGCCATGCCACGTCATCGCGAGGATATTTGGGTGAGTAAGGCTACCTGCGATAAAAATTTCTTCTCAAAGATAAGAAACAGAGAGGAAAGTTCTCGCGATCGTGCAAAGAAAGGCGCATAGATATTAGGCAATTTAATGGCACATGGGTTGCTCGTTTAACTCTTGTGACCATCTGTTGTGGCTAAAAAAGGAAAGGACCATGAAAGAAAAAATCCTTGCAGTCTTGGGAGACGACTCGACAGCCTCACAGCAGTATTCCGACAGCTTGCGGCGGAGCGAATACCTAGAGCCGGAGAAAACATTGTTGCTCGCCATTTTAGAAGACGCCATTCACGGGTTCGAAAATTACCGCACGGCCACGGATCGGGCGGGAAGAGAACGATTTAAAGAGGCAGAGGAATGGATCATGGGAGGCGACACCGATTGGATCTTTTCCTTCGATAACGTTTGCGCGCTATTGGACTTGGAGCCGCAATATTTACGGAGTGGACTTCTCGCGCGCCAGGAACGCGACCTCAAAACTCATAAGCGACATAAACGTAGCAGGCTCAGGAACCAGGCGGCGTGAGCGATATGTTTTGCCTATAGACGCAGTTAATGATTGTGCTGGTCTGGACCGGCGGGGTTTCCGCTGTAGCCCCGCATTGCGTTGTATTGCTCGACTTGGTGGTCGGTCAGAAGCGCTCTTGTCTCTAGATGGGTCCGGAGGTGAATCATACGAAGCTCGCTTTGTAACGCGGCGATACGTGCAACGCGTTCGCGGAGATCTGGCCCATCGATCCTGCGGGCGCGAAATTCCGCCTCGAGTGCCTGCTCTTCCTTGAGAATTGCACTCCCTAAGCGCTGAGCTTCAGCGGACATTTCCTGAAATAAGCGTTGAACGGAAGCGAGCTGCTCAGGGGCCAGGTGAAATTCCCCCGCCTCCACGCCATCAAGGAGGTGACGCGGGCCAGGGTAACCGTTTAACTCGGCTGCCCGTGCGAGCGCCATTCCCCGACCTTCGCGAAGGTCTTCGATTTCCTTTGTTGTGAGGCCGCGAATTTCCGATGTGAGCTGTTCCCGATATGGAGAGACAAGTGTCTGTTGAGCCGCTAGTGATGGTACGAAAGGAACCACGAGCGTGGCAAATACCAATACTGCAACGAATATAGTTGCCCATCGCTTTTGACCATCAAACTTCAGTTCCATGCAACTCGAACAGCGCTCTTCGATGAATTTGTTATTGCTTATCATAGGTCCCTCCGATAACTTCGCTTCTAGTTGGGGGAAATTCACAAATTAATTTTCTGGCCAGTAAATTAGGATCGGCACGCCTGCATGGCGAATGCACGAGGCCACGACACTGCCGACAAGTGCCCTTTCGAGTCCGCTGCGCGCATGGGACGTCATCGCTAACAAAGTGTCTTGCATTCCATCGAGATAGCGGCAAATCGCATCCCCTGCCTCGCCATGCAAAACGTCCCAGTCCGCATCGATGCCGTATTTCTTCTTAATCTCATCCGCTTCCGCATGAAGGTAGGAGGATTCTAGGACATCCCCTTGGAGGGTGATGGAGCTCCGTTGAGGCAGGGCTTGCACCAACAACAATCGGGCGCCAAACGCCTTCGCCAACTCGACCGCGCTGGAAATTATTCTTTCGGAGAACTTGCTACCGTCCAATGCAACCACCACAGTAACAATCTTCGCGGGCGCCTCAGGGTGGTCCGGCAGCGGACAATGCAGCAGCACGGGCCGCTTGGCGCCGCGAATCACTTGAAGCGCCACGCTTCCCAAAAGCGCTTCCACCCAGGCGGTCCGCCCGTGGGTGGTCATGACTGGCATGGCCTGGGGATTTTTCGTAAGTTCCTCAACTATGGCGGCCGGCGGATCGTGTGACAACAAGAATCTAATTTGTGCGCCGCACAGGTTGGCCTGGTTGCCCATATAGCTTTCTTCCGCGGCCATCTCCCCGTTGTCTTTGACGACTCTCAGCAAGGCAATCGCCGCTCCCGTCGCTTTTGCAACTCCTTCGGCCAAAGGCAATATTTTCGCAGCCAAAGCCGAGCCATCGAGACATACAAAGATCTTATCGAACATCTTTCTCCTCCTTATCTCTCGACCAATCGCACCGTGCTGGCTTGAGGACCCTTCTCTCCTTGCTCCTCGGCGAAGTGAACTTCAGCTCCGACTCTTAAGCGGTCGAAACCGGGCTGCAAGACGCTGTTGCCATGAAAATAAATCTCCCTTCCCTCGGCGGTTTCGAGGAAGCCGTAACCTTCCTGCGGAAAGAGCTTGGAGATCCGGGCATGAGCAACGGGTTCGTGTACTTTGACAGCGCCGCTTTGGCGGCGCGCATGGTCTTGTAGTTTGCGTCCAGCCGCGTTGAAGGCATCGCGAATGGCGACATAGACATCTTCATGGGCGGCGTGTTTGCTTGGCTTGTGGCTCTCCGCCAGCGCTTTTTCCAATAGCGCCGAACCATTTGACTTGGCGGCTGCCAATCGCTGCGGCGCGCGGTTGATAACCAGTTCAGAGCCGGGGACGGTGAGATCAATCCGCACCTGATAGGCCTTTCCCTTATGGCGGTGCCGGTGCGGCGCTTCGACCACGACCCGACAACTGATAATTCGGTTATCGAATGACTTGAGCTTGGCCGTTTTTTCTCTGATGTTGTTCTCGATCGCCTCGGACGGAGGCATATTGCGAAAAGTGATTTGCAGAGGTATTTCCATTATTCTCTTTCCTCCGATGCGGTGGTAATTACCTAAGTGCGGCAAGACGCGTGCCATTTGTGCCGGTAAATTAGCAGGAAAAACAACGCATTTCGCATCACCATAATTCGCGTTTGTTTGGCTCCTTCTCAAGGGTGAGAAATGGAAGATGCAGGATTCTCAGCGATGCACAGAACGCATCGAATTTAAGTGCCCCACTGCGGGCAAAGAGCGGGGCATGATTCTTGCCATAGTACAGAGTCGAGAAGAAAAAAATGGCGCCACTAAAATGGAGGTTCATATGCCAGTAATGAGAAAACTTAGGGAGCTGTTTGACGAAGCCAAGGTCTCCTATGAGGTCTATAACCATCCTCTCGCATTTACGGCTCAAGAAATCGCCGAAAGGCAGCACTTTTCCGGCGATCAGATGGCCAAGGTTGTAATGCTACAGGTCAATGGGAATTTGGTCATGGGTGTAGTTACGGGAAGCCAGAAGGTAAACCTTAATACGGTGAGGGCGAGCTTCGGAGCACAGGAGGCGCGACTGGCTCGGGAGGATGAATTTATCTCAAAATTCCCGGATTGTGAGATTGGCGCGATGCCACCGTTCGGCAACCTTTTTGGCATGCCTGTCTACGTGGATCCCGCTGTGGCCAAAGACGAATCGATTTATTTCAACGCGGGGAATCACGTGCAGACAGTTCGGCTGCGGTACAAGGATTTCGAAAAGCTCGTCAAGCCACGGGTCATTCGCTTGGTTGAAGAGAAAAAAAAGAGAGCGGCGTAAGCTGGATGCGTTCGGAAGAGACGGCCAGACTCTTTAACACTTCTCCTTTAAAACGGTCCGCTTGGAGCGTTCGGAGAAGAAGATGAGGAAACATTTATTATGGCACAAGAGCTTAAGGCAGGTGTGACAGTCAAAGACATCATGTCCAAAAATCCGACCACTTTAGGGCGCAACGATACCCTCGATGTCGCGGACGATATCATGACTCTCGGCCGCATTCGGCATATACCGATTGTCGAGGAGGGGCAGATCGTGGGGATGGTAAGTCAACGCGATCTGTTTCGCTCCGCGGTGGCCCGTGTTATGGGGTACGGCGGCAAGGCCCAACGAACCATAACGAAGACAATTAAGGTGAAGGAAGTCATGAAAGAGCCCGTAATCACAATTTCTTCTGACGCAAGCATCAAAGAAGCTGCGCGTCAGATGATGGAAAAGAAGATTGGCTGTCTCCCAGTGGTCGAAGGCGAGGTTTTTGTCGGCCTAATTACCGAAACGGACATCCTGAGGTACGTAGTGGAGAATTGAAGGGGTTTCTACCAAAAGCAGAATGTTAGTTCAGGCGATTTGCTGTGCGGTTTTTTTCTGGATACCTTGCCGCTTCAACGCTAGACGATTTTCGCCAAAACTCCTGCAATAATCCCGGCCAGAAGCGGGAAAAGAATGCTGGCAACCATTCGAATCGTGAAGAGCCTAGAACCCAAAATCGAGAACTCGTAAAAAATGATTCCGCCGCCCCAAAGTGCCCACGAGGTTATATACGTTGTAACTGTTTTAACATCCGCACCCGCATGGTAAAGCGAAGCGGCGATCGGAAAACTGATGAAAGGGCCCCCGAACGTGAGAGTCCCCGCTAAGTAACCAACTAGTAAGCCCTTGAATCCTGACTCTTCGCCCAGCCACTGCTGTACTGCGTCTTCAGGTACAAGGACACGAATATAACCCGCTATCAAGAGAGCGCCTATCAAGGTAGGTAGGACAGGCAAAAGAATTTTACTCGCTTCGGTGACACCCAAAAAGTGGCGTTGGCCACCCTTGAAATAAGCGGCCAGCGCAAGAATCAGCACGACTACATACACGATGACGTTAATTGGTTTCATTTTTGAGTGGCAACCGCCTTTTGGTTCATGATGAAACGATATATGGGTTACCCCACAGCAAATGCCGGTTTAGTTGATGCTCCATAGCAGGTCGGAGGATCGGAAATCGTTCTATGCCGCATCGAACCCTTCGCGCATCTCTTTGCAGCCGGAGCAAAATTCAGCTTCTGGAAATGCGTGCAACCGCCGCGTTTCAATAGGCTCGTGACACGCGGCACAGAAGCCGTATTGTCTGTCATTGATGCGGCTCAAGGCTCTCTCGATTTCTAAGCTTTCCTTAAGGTAGCCGTCGGTCAAGCGATCCAGGAGAGCCACCCTGCTTTCGTAAGCAGCGTGGTCGAGCCAATCATTATTTTCCTCGACTTCGCGCTGCTCATTTTCTAAATGTCGCAATGTCGCGATAACCACCTCGCGCCGCTTTTTTAGTTTATTCAAGTAGCGATCTGTTGTGGTTTCATTCATCGGAGTTCCTCCTTGCGGAGGAAGTTGAGCAATTTCCATGCCCTAGCAAAGTTAGCAATAGCGTAAGCCTCGGCACCATCATTCTAGGCGTTAGCAGGAACCATTCGACTAGTACTTTATTCTTGGTGGCCGCGCATGTTTCGCTTTGAGTCATGGATAAATACCGCCGGCCGGTGGAAGAGACGAATGACATTACTGCAAACCGCGTGGACGCGTCTTTCTTCTGATCTTTCTCAATGATGAGAAACGCCAACTGGGGAATTCTCATCGATGCGTATATAAACTCTCCAGCGCAGAGTTTAAATGCTAACTGCGCGTCAATAACAGGGGCATGATTCTTGCCATAACTAGAAACGGCAATGGGGGAACTTAGGTACAGACAGTCCGGCTGCGCTACAAGGATTTAAAAACCTCGCGAAGGCGGGGTTGTTTGCTTGGCGAGGAGATGAAAAAAGCGGCTTGAGGGGTGATGCAAAATGAAAAAGATAATTTTTAGCTTGCTAGTGCTGCTGCCGGTATTGTTTCTGAGCCAGAGGATTGAGAGCAAACAACTTCGGACCGGCTACAATCTGAGACAGGAAAAAGTCGTAATTCCTGCCTCAGTTCCCGATAAAAGCCAACTGGTCGTGGCTGACTATGAGCCGGTGCTGGACGAAGACACGGGCATCGGCATCTTGGTTTTCTACGATGATCCGCGAACCAAGTTAAAGGTCGATTATATCGAGCTCTACGATATTGCCGGCAACCTTCTCTTGGTGAGCTGGATTGATCGCTTCGGCGTCTGTCAGGTTGCCATGGACCGTGGACTGCTCGACGAAAAGCATCCAAATGTCGCTGGCGTGCTGGTCATGATGACGACGGGCGGCATGCCACTGTAGGATGGACCTTAAAATGATTCCTTCAACCGAGAAACGAGACATCATTATCTTTCACCCTTCTGATTTCTCTACGGCTAGCGAGGTAGCGTTTGGGCATGCGCTTAAAATTGCGCTCCAGTCAAAGGCCCACCTCGATATCATGCATGTGGAGCAGCATGTTAATCCGGAACAGGCGTACTGGCTGGATTTCCCGGCAGTACGAGCCACGTTAACTCGCTGGGGCATCTTGCCTGCAGGGGTTCAGCGGGAAGAGGTCGCCAAAGCCGGTCTCCGTATCAGGAAGATTCTCAAACCGGGCACAGACCCGGTGGAAACCATGCTGCGCCATTTTCAGAGTTTTCCGCCTGATCTGATCGTATTAGCTACGCACCAAAGGGAAGGGCTTGACCGCTGGTTGCATAAGGCCGTAGCGGAGCCGCTGGCACGCCGATCCGGCGCCATGACGCTCTTTGTCCCCCGCGAAGGAAAGGGATTTGTCGCGCCGAATAACGGTTCAGTAAGACTCAGAAAAATTCTCATTCCGATCGATCGCGATCCCGATCCCCAAGCGGCGCTCGATAAAGCTTTGCTTTTGGCGCAAGGCCTCAACTGCGTCACAGGTGAATTCCGCCTTATTCATATTGCAAGCAAAAATAGAACGGCCCCCGTCATTAATCTACCTTTCGGCCGCGGATGGTCTTTTGAAACCATCGTAAGACAAGGTGAGGTCGTAGACGAAATCGTCCATGCTGAGGCGAACTGGCGACCCGATCTTATGGTGCTCGCAACCCGAGGGCATTTGGATTTTCTCGACGCATTGCGCGGGAGTACGACCGAGCGAGTCCTGCGCGGTGCGCACTGCCCGGTGCTCGCCGTTCCGGCGATGACAAAGTGATATCAGTTCGGCAAATCTGCGGTGCCGCGAGCCGGCAGGTGCCCAAACTTAAACTGCACACTTCCAGTGTATGCTGGCGTTGTGTCTTACCGCCCTTTCACATTCCTAGATGATTTTCGCCAAAACGGCGGCCATTATCCCCAGCAGAGGATGAAGGATGCTGGCAACTATTAGAATGGTGAAGAGGAAAAAGGGGAGGGTTAAGACCCTGTCTAAGGCCTGAACTAATTTATCTGCTCCGATGTGATTCCCCCGGCTTCCAAGGACGGTCCACAACCAGTTCTGGATAACGGCGACGAAATGTCTCGGCGATGTGGCAGTCCCAGCAAACCGGCTTGTGAGTCTGTAGAACCACGGGGATCGTTTCCGGAGGGATTTCTTTCCACTCCAAGGTGATACGCTCGTGGCTCACAAAAGCAGGTTTATGGTCCAACCAACCAATCTCACCAAGGGCTTTGCCGCAAAAAACGCACGTTTTTCCCTCGTACCACTTCGTCAGGATATTCCGAACGAGGCAATCCTCAGGGGCTGACACGATCTGATCCAGACACTGCTGGCCACAGTCTCGGCGCTCCGGCCAACGACTGCAGTCCTTCAATCTAATACCTCGCTCACCCATAGAAGCACTTAGCGCGGCATACTTTACATCCACTTCAACAGCCGCAGTCTCTTTTGTTTCAGGACAACTAACCAACCTCCTGCCGCGGAATTTCAGATATGCGGCTGCGGCGGCCGAAAGCAAAAGAAACAAAACGCTGAGGACAACCATTGCGATCACGTAAATTAATAGCATGGGCATTACCTCTTGATATCTTCACAGCGCAAATCCTATGCCAGAGGATTAAATAAGGAGCATAGGAGCCATAGAATGATGACGATCGGGAACGAAAAGGAAAATCCTAGAGAATTCCGCTCCGTGCAAACGACTAAGAATTCTCGCCCGCTCGGTGCACGCTTTCAAAGGCGCATGTAGTACCGATGAACCTTCCCGAGTATTAGCAAATCTGACAACGCTTTCCCGCAGATTTTCAAATCTGCGAATCCGATCCTACGTTCGGGCGAAGAATCAGTGTGAAGAAGAGCATCTATTTCAGCCGCGTCCCTGGTTCGATCTTTGCGTATCTTGAGAGGCAGTTTCGTCATTGTTGCAGAGGGGGTTTTATGTCATTCAAAATTAATTGGTCCGAATTCAGGCGTCGCTGGTTTGGCTTCGAGGAAGGTTACGATAGGGTCCTAGGCATCCTACGCTATCGCTACGCTGATGAAAAACAACACGCGGACCGGTTTATTCAACATGCGCCGAAGCAGCGTTACCCCCAGTTTCGCGAAGCACTTCTCCGGATAGCGGCCGAAGAATTAAAACATGCCGACTCAATCGCCGAAAAAATAAAAGACCTTGGCGGTTGGCTTCCCGCAGTGGTGAAGACTTCTCCGATGGAAGGAAATAGTTGGCGCTGCTTACTCGAGGACTTGGAGGAAGAAAGTCGCTGCGCGGCGGAACTCGAAGAAGAGCTGCTCACGATTGAATCCGATTTTCCAGATGTTATCGAGCTACTGCATCGCATCGATGAAGAGGAACGCAAACATCAAGAAGAAATCCGAGAAATGCTCATGAGAAGCGATCCTCAGGCTTTGCCAGCGGCCTAGGAAGCATGGAGCAGGGAA
>Ga0126376_10001894_pt1 | contig 11580 bp, 10 predicted proteins | sample PanSoiMetPlot_15_FD_92760 | JGI IMG/M metagenome (GOLD analysis project Ga0126376, IMG submission 92760) | Tropical forest soil microbial communities from Panama - MetaG Plot_15 | ecosystem: Environmental > Terrestrial > Soil > Tropical forest > Bulk soil | place: Panama | collected 2016-02-17
AGTGGTTGCCTGCGCGTTGCAGGCACGGCGTTCGTTGGTAGCCGACAGGGTCGAATCGACCGCCCGGACATTCGAGGTTTTCTGCATTAACTAGCCTCAGTCCTATAGGACTTAGCTCGAGCTCAAATTCGTCCTTTGTGCGAGCTTTCCGCTGGAGCTCACGCGCTACCTGAGACCGCGATCATATTGCTACGTTTTGGCGCCACCCAGCCGGTGGCCTAGGCGCCGTGCAATTTTCGTAGACCCGAGACAGGAGGCATCAAGCATGAAATGGCTGCTATTGCTGACAATTCTGTCAGGCTATTCCGGCTCCTCGACGGCAACCGCTAGCTTCGACAGTAAGGAAGCCTGTGAGTCGGCTGGCAAGTCACATGGCGAAGCGATTCGCCAGCTCCACTGGCATTCCTTTGCCGTTGTTTGGACGTGCAGTCCGACTGCAAACTCATGACAGGGATAGCCGGCGTCTCTCGGCGAAGAACTTGGGTACTAGGGATCAACCTCCAAGCGGAGATTCTCTATGGGTAAAAGCCTTTTGCTTATCTGACGGAGACCGGACCCGTGCGCATTGCCTGAGTTGGCGAGGTGACGACATCGGGCTAATTTACAGTACGGTTCTATAGGGGGAATTGATCCGTTGCAGTCAAAATTGCTCCTTCTAAATATCGCCGGCCTCATCACCATCGTCGCCTTGTCGGCTTCGCCGCGATCTTTTGCCGTTGAGCAGCCGACTGACGTTCCAGCGTGGCTGCAGACCCATGTCGGCGAAGGCGAAGGTCAAATCGCACAAGTGGTCTTGCAGAGGGCGCGCGCCCTTTACCTGAAAAAAGTGAGCGAAGGCGCGGTCAAAAATCCCTGCTACTTTGCCATGGACGCCACGCGTCCCGGCGGGTTGGGGCACCGGTTTTACGTTATCTGCGAAGCCGACCGGTCGTTTCGCGCGATTCCGGCGGGGCACGGCGGCGGTCGCAATTTGCAAGGCATCGCGAATTTCGCAAACGGAATCGAGTGCGCAAAGAACTTCGGCAATGCGATGGATTCCAAGCTGACGGCCGGCGGGCCCTATGTGACCGAGGAGACGATCACCTCGTTCAAAGGTTACTATCGCGACGGAGCGGGAAAATACGTGGCTTTCACCCGCTCGTTCGTGCAGTTTGACGGCGAAGGCGAAGCCGCAAACGCGAGACCGCGTGCCATCGGCGGACATCCGGCCGTCGTATTCCGGGGAATATGTCTGCGAAAAGATCCTGACAGCCCTTACGCGAACCAAGACGGTTACGTTCCGTACGGAAAGTTGGTGGATTACGCCGGCTGCCGCAGCAATGGCTGCACCAGTTGGTCGCGCTCGGACGCCGGGCAAGTCATCCCGATGATGAGGGAGCCAACGACGCTTTACATTTATCCTGAATCGAACGACATCGCCGCCGTTGCGCAAGCGGTGAAGGCCGGCCGGCCGCCGTCGCGCGCGGGATTATATTGGAACGCCTCCTGTCTGAGAGAGATCGGCGCCCCGAAATTTTGGCCGAAGGAAACTCTCGAGCCGATCCTTGCCCAATACAAGAGGGATCATCTGGCACCGCCGGCGGGGCCAACGCCGATCTGCAAGCCCTGAAATTTGTCCCTTGTTACATGTCTCAGGGAATTTGCGCTGCCGAGATAGGTTCGCTGCAGCTTCTCAGCACAGCCACCTAGTCGCGCCGCTGATGCCCGCCGTTATCAGCTTTGGGGTCCGGCGTTGGGGAAGAACAGCTGCTGACCACCGATCTTGTAGCTCGCGATGGCGGCCTGGCCATCCGAGCCAATAAGCCAGTCGATGAAGGCCTGTCCTTCTTTTGCCTTCACATTCGGATGTTTCTGGGGATTGACCAGGATCACACCGTATTGGTTGAAGAGCTTGGGATTGCCCTCAACAAGGACTTTGAAATCATCTTTGTTTGCGAAGCTCAGCCACGTTCCCCGATCGGTGAGCGCGTAGGCCTGCTTGCCTACCGCCGTGTTGAGGGTCGCGCCCATGCCCGAACCGGTTTCAAGGTACCAGCTACCGCTTGAAGCTTTCGCATCGGTACCCGCACCCTGCCAGAGCTTAAGCTCGGCCTTATTGGTGCCAGAGTCGTCAGCCCTCGAGGCAAATGGCGCCCTCGCTTCGGCGATCTGCTTAAAAGCTTGGACCGGATCCTTGACCCCTACAATCTTGGCGGGGTCGGCGGCGGGACCGACAATGATGAAGTCGTTGTACATGACGTCGTAGCGCTTCACGCCCCAACCGTCCGCTACGAATTTCTCCTCATCGGGTTTTGAGTGGACCAACACCACATCGCCGTCGCCGTTCTCCGCATTCTTTAACGCTTGGCCGGTGCCGACCGCCACAACCCGCACCTCGATTCCCGTCTTTTTGGTGAACAGCGGAAGAATATGCTCGAACAGGCCAGAGTTCTGCGTCGAGGTGGTCGACTGCACGATGATGAACTTATCCTCGGCAACTGCCAAACGGCCGACGACCGTGACAAGCAGCGCAGCGCAAAGAACAGCGCCGAGAACCAATCTTCTATTGATCTTCGTCATTGAGATTCTCCTGGTCAGAGCACAAGGCCGCCGGCAACAAAGGCGCGTGCGGCTTCGCTCTGCGGATGGTCGAAAAATTCTTTTGCCGTGCCATGCTCGATAACGCGCCCGTGGTGCAGGAAGATGATGTCTTGCGCGAGCCTGCGCGCCTGGCCGACGTCGTGCGTCACAACAATGATCTTGATGCCGTCGCGTTGCGCTTCGATCAGTCGCCGCTCGATGTGGAGCGTCGAAGCGGGATCGAGGCTTGCCGTCGGCTCGTCGAGGAACAAGACCTCGGGCTCGAGGCTGAGAGCGCGCGCAAGACAAAGGCGCTGTTGCTCGCCGCCCGAAAGCGTTCGGGCCGGCATCGCCGCGCGCCGCTCAAGCCCGGCAAGCCGCAAAGCCTCGCCGATACGCGCCTCCCGCTCGTCCCGATCAACGTCTCTCAGTGCGAGAGCATGCCGGATATTGCCCGCGGCCGAACGGCGAAGCAGCACCGGCTTTTGAAATACCATTGCTTGGCGGCGGGCGAGCTCCTGATTGGGCCGGAGCCCCGCCCACAAAATCTCCCCGTCGCTTGGGGCAATCAGCCCGTGCATGAGCCTCAGCAGCACGCTCTTGCCTGCGCCATTTGGCCCCATCACCACGGTAATTCCCGGCTCCTCGATTCTGGCGTCGACGCCATCAATCACTCGCTTGCCGCCTGTCTCATAACTAAGACCGCAAAGCTCGAGCGGGAGAAGCGGGGGCCCTGCATTGAGTGAGCTCTTGCGCAAGTGCGGGGGCGCGGCGGGATCAAGCATAGGCGAGACGCAGCGCGAAGCGCCGCACAGCGAGCAGTGCGCTATTTACGGCGAACGAGGTGGCGAGGAGAACCATTCCGAGCGCGAGCGCGAGAGCGATATTGCCTTTCGAGGTTTCAAGCGCGATCGCCGTCGTCATTGTCCGGGTCACATGGTCGATATTACCGCCGACGATCATCACAGCACCGACCTCGGCGATGGCTCGGCCAAAACCTGCAAGCACCGCCGTGAGGAGCCGGTAGCGGCCGTCACACAGGAGAGTTGCGGTGATCTCGCGAGAAGAGGCGCCGAGCGACCGAAGCTGCTCGTCATATTCCTCGAGCAGGTCTTCGCAGTGCTGGCGGGTGAGTGCGGCGACGATGGGGATCACGAGCAGCATTTGCGCCACGACCATGGCTGTAGGCGTGTAGAGCAGATGGAGGACGCCCAAAGGGCCTGCGTTGGAAAGAAGGAGATAGACGACCAGTCCCGCGACGACGGGAGGCAGGCCCATCAAGGCGCTCAGCACCGCCGTGACCGCCCCCCGGCCCGGAAACCGATACACGGCAAGGGCACCGCCCAAGGGGAAGCCGATCGCGCTCGCAAGAATGACGGCAAGGAGACTCACTTGCAAAGAGAGCACCACGATTTCGATGAGGCTTGGATCGAGAGTGACGATAAGCCTCAGAGCCGTATGAAAAGCAGCGATAAGATCAGCCATGGGAGGGCTAGGACAGCCTGACTATATTAGGGGGAGCGTCCCGATTTCGGTGGTTATTAGACCGGTTGCGACGCAAAAAAAAGCGCCCTTGCGGCGTTTGTAGCGGCTGGACCCGCCCCGAAGACCACCTGAGCTTGCGGCTGATGACTTGTCGCTGTATCACCGACCCGTCATGCTGTCGTACCGCGTAAATGTGCTCAGACAAGCCTCGTAGGGCAGGGGTCTAAGACTGGAAGGTAGGAAGGTGGAGCAAAAGACCCCGGGCAGTGGCGGCCCCGACCGGCCGGCAAGACATGTCGGGTCACGCAAGCGAGCGCGGGCCTTCCCGAAGGGGCGGCAGCTCGATGCTGAGGCGCTCCAACAGGTACGCGAGCTTCTGAGGGATAAGCCGAGGCGTCACGACCTGCTCATCGAGTATTTGCATCTCATTCAGGACCGCTACCACTATATTTCCGCCCGCCATTTGCGCGCGCTCTGCGAGGAGATGCGACTCCCGCAGGCCGCGGCTTACGAGGTTGCGACCTTCTATGCACATTTCGATGTGGTGAAGGAGGGCGAGACACCACCTCCGCCCACCACGGTGCGTGTCTGCGATTCGATTACCTGCGCCATCAAAGGCGCAGAGGCTTTGTTTCAGGCGCTCAAATCCAGTGCCGATCCTGCGCAAGTGAGAGTCGTGCGTGCCCCTTGCATGGGGCGATGTGATACCGCGCCTGTGTGCGAGGTCGGACATCTCCATGTCGACTATGCCACCCCAAAGAGGGTCGAGAGGGTCGTCAAAGGTGGCGACCACGAGCCCGAGATCCCCCGTTACGAGACACTCGCGGAATACCAGGCGCGGGGCGGCTACAAATTGCTCGCGAGCTGTCGCAATGGAGAGCGGAGCGTCGATGCCGTCATCAAGGAACTGTCTGACGCCGGCTTAAGGGGCCTCGGCGGCGCTGGCTTTCCTGCCGGACGCAAATGGCAGATCGTTAGGTCCTATCCGGGCCCGCGGCTTATGACCATCAACGGCGATGAGGGCGAGCCCGGCACCTTCAAGGATCGCTTCTACCTCGAGCGTAATCCGCATCAGATGTTCGAGGGCGCGCTGATCGGTGCGTGGGCTGTCGATGCCGAACGCATCTATCTTTATATGCGCGACGAGTATCCGGCCGTTCTGCACATTCTTGCCCACGAGATTGCAGCGCTGGAGCAGGCAGGCATCATCGAAACAGGAAAGATCGAACTTAGGCGCGGTGCCGGCGCCTATATTTGCGGCGAAGAGTCGGCAATGATCGAGTCGATCGAGGGCAAGCGCGGCTATCCACGCAATCGTCCGCCCTATATCGCCGAGATCGGGCTATTCGGGCGTCCGACGCTGAACAACAATATCGAGACGCTTTATTGGGTTCCCGAAATCTTGCTGAAGGGCGCCAAGTGGTTCGCCGATCACGGCGTTAACGGCTCCAAAGGCTTCCGCTCGTGGTCGGTCTCTGGGCGCGTAAAGAAGCCTGGAGTCATCGTCGCGCCGGCCGGCATCACTGCGCGCGAGCTGATCGAATTGGCCGGCGGTATGGAGGAGGGGCAAGAGTTCAAAGCGTATCTGCCCGGCGGCGCCTCTGGCGGTATTCTTCCCGCCAGCCTTGCCGACGTACCGCTCGATTTCGGGACCCTCGACAAGTACGGCGCCTTTGTCGGCAGCCATGCCATCGTCATCTTTTCCGACAAAGACGATGTTGCCGAGATCGCCATCAATCTCCTCAGTTTCTTCAAGGACGAATCCTGCGGCCAATGTACGCCCTGCCGTGTCGGTTGCGACAAGGCGGTCGCCCTGCTTGAGCAGCGCGAGTGGAATAAGGAGCTGCTTGCCGAACTCGCCCAAACCATGCGCGATGCGTCCATCTGCGGGCTTGGACAGGCTGCGCCCAATGCCTTCATCTCGGCTATGCAGTTCTTCCTCGACGAGCGGCTTGGAACCGAGGTGGCCGGGCAGGCTTGATGGATAGGAATGTGAACACCAGAATCGTGAGCAGAGCCCTTCAGCGGCAGGAAATTGCGCCATGACCGATCAGCTGCTCTTTACCCTCGACGGCAAAGTAGTGTCAGCCCGTTCGGGCGAGACGATCTGGCAAGTGGCTCAGCGTGAAGGGACCGACATCCCGCATCTTTGCTGGCTGCCGGAGCCCGCCTATCGCGCCGACGGCAACTGCCGGGCGTGCATGGTCGAGATCGAGGGCGAGCGCGTGCTCACGGCCTCCTGCATCCGCAAGCCCACCCCGAATATGGTGGTGAAGACTGCGAGCGAGCGGGCGGTGAAGGCTCGCCGCATGGTCATGGAGCTGCTTCTCGCCGATCAGCCGCCGCGCGAGGATTCTCCCGACCGCGTCTCGAAGTTCTGGCATTGGGCCGAAGTTCAGAGCATCGAGACTTCGCGTTTCCCTGCCCACGGTATCCCCAAGCCGGACCTTTCGCATCCCGCCATGGCCGTCAATCTCGATGCCTGCATTGATTGCGGGCTTTGCGTCCGCGCCTGCCGCGAGGTTCAGGTCAACGACGTGATCGGTATGGCCTTGAGGGGCATCGATGCCAAGCCTGTGTTCGACTTCGATGATCCAATGGGACTTTCGACCTGCGTAGCCTGCGGTGAGTGCGTTCAGGCCTGTCCCACCGGCGCGCTAATGCCGAAGTCGATCGTCGACCCCATCACCCAGCACGGCAGCAGGGAAGTCGAGCGCGAAGTTCACTCGGTCTGCCCCTATTGCGGCGTCGGCTGTCAGATCACTTACGAGATCAAGGACGACAAAATTGCCTTCGTGCAGGGGCGCAATGGTCCCGCCAATCAGAACCGGCTCTGCGTCAAGGGCCGATTCGGGTTCGACTACGTCACCAATCCGCAGCGTCTAATGAAGCCGCTGATCAGAAAGCCGGGACTTCCGAAGCGGATCGATGTCGACCCGTCGAATCCCTACACCCATTTCCGCGAGGCGAGCTGGGAGGAGGCACTGGATTCCGCTGCGCGTGGTCTTGCGAGAGTCGCTGAGACGCATGGCAATGGGGCGATTGCGGGCTTTGGCTCGGCCAAATGCACCAATGAAGAGGGCTATCTGTTCCAGAAGCTGATCCGCACGCGGTTCCGCAATAATAATGTCGATCACTGCACGCGGCTCTGCCATGCCTCTTCCGTGGCAGCGCTGATCGAAGGCATCGGCTCCGGCGCGGTCACGGCCACCTTTAACGAGGTCGAGCACGCCGACGTCATCATGATCATTGGCGCTAACCCGACCGAGAACCATCCCGTCGCGGCGACCTATTTCAAACAGGCAGCGAAGCGCGGCGCCAAGCTTATTGTCATAGACCCGCGCGGTCAGGCCTTGCGCGAGTACGCGACCTATATGCTGCAATTCAAGCCCGCGAGCGACGTGGCGCTACTGAACGCGATCATGCACGTGATCGTGGAGGAGGGGCTCTACGACGTTCAATACCTGCAAGCCTTCACCGAGAATTTCGAGCGCTACAAGGAGCATCTCGTAGCCTATAGCCCCGAGGCGATGGCCGAGGTCACGGGCATAAGCGCCAAGACCATCCGTGACGTTGCGCACACCTTCGGCCGTGCCGAGCGTGCCATGATCTTCTGGGGCATGGGCATTTCCCAGCACGTGCACGGCACCGACAACGCCCGCTGCCTTATCGCGCTTGCGCTGATGTGCGGCCAGATCGGGAGGCCAGGCACGGGGTTGCATCCCTTGCGCGGTCAAAACAATGTGCAAGGCGCTTCTGACGCCGGCCTGATCCCGATGTTCTATCCGGACTATGCCGACGTGAAGTGCGATCCGGTGCACAAAAAGTTCGAGGACCTGTGGAAGACCGAACTCTCGACCAAGCCTGGCCTCACCGTGGTCGAGATCATCAACGCCGCGAACAAGGGCGAGATCAGGGGCATGTATATCCAGGGCGAGAACCCGGCAATGTCCGATCCGGATCTGGATCATGCGCGTGCCGGCATCGCCAAGCTCGAGCACCTCCTGGTACAGGATATTTTCCTCACCGAAACCGCGATGATGGCGGACGTGATCCTGCCTTCTTCGGCTTGGCCAGAGAAGTCGGGCACCGTCACCAATACCAACCGGCAGGTGCAAATGGGGCGCAAGGCGCTCGACTTACCTGGTGAGACACGCGACGATTTATGGATCCTCGTCGAGGTCGCGAAGCGGCTCGGCTTGCCCTGGACCTACACGCACCCGTCTCAGGTGTTTGCCGAGATGAAGCTCGCCATGCCTTCGCTCGACAACATCACCTGGGATCGGCTCGAGCAGGAATCGTCGGTGATATATCCGTGTCCCGCGCCGGATCATCCTGGCGAGGCCGTGGTCTTCGGCGATGGCTTCCCCACCAAAACCGGGCGGGCGACACTTGTCCCGGCAAAGATCCTGCCTCCCGCCGAGGTGCCCGACGCGGAATACCCGCTTGTCCTTATGACCGGCCGCCAGCTTGAGCATTGGCATACCGGCGCCATGACCAGGCGAGCGGATGTGCTCGACTCGCTCGAACCTGGACCGACCGCGAGCCTGCATCCGAACACGCTTGCCAACTACGGCGTAAAGCCTGGCGAGTTGATACGGGTCACGACTCGCAGAGGCAGCATCGAGCTCACCGCCCGGGCGGACCTCGCCGTCAGGGAGAAGATGGTCTTCATCCCCTTCGCCTATGTCGAGGCCGCGGCCAACATCCTGACCAATCCGCAGCTCGATCCGGTCGGCAAGATTCCCGAGTACAAATATTGTGCGGTGAAAATCGAGCGGGCGACTGGCAAAGAGCCGTCGGTGCCGGAGCCAAGCCTGAACGTGACAGCCCTGGGTCTCTAGACCTAGATTTCTCGAATGAGTCCAGGAGAAACTGTCATCGGCCTTCTTCTTGCCGGTGGCAAGTCGAGCCGCATGGGCGGCGGCGACAAATGCCTGCGACTGCTCGCTGGTAGGCCGATCATTGAACGCATCATTGAGCGCCTGAAACCGCAAGTCTCCGGCATCGTGATCAATGCCAATGGCGACAGCTCGCGTTTTGCCGCCTATGGCCTTCCTGTCGTCGCAGACCGTATCGCCGGCTTCGCAGGGCCTCTAGCTGGCATCCATGCCGGCCTTGAATGGATCAAAGCGAACCGCGCTGGCGCAAGTCATGCTGTCACCGTTGCAAGCGATACCCCGTTCTTCCCCCTCGATCTGGTCAGACGCTTTCTAAATGAGCGAAGGCAGGACGATTCGCTTCTCGTGGCGCGATCTGACGAAGGCGTGCATCCAGTAATCGGGCTTTGGCCGATCACGCTTGCCTCCGCCATCGAGGACTTCCTCAAACGTGAGAAGCGAAAGGTGGGGCGGTTTGCCGAGGAAGAGGGATCCATTGAGGTGTATTTTCCCAAGACCGAAATCGGCGGCGTGTTGATGGATCCATTTTTTAATATCAACGAGCCGGAGGAGCTTGCCAAAGCAGAAATGCTACTGAAGGAGCAAGCACGATGAGCCCGCCGCTCTTCGGCGTGGTTGGATGGAAGAACTCGGGCAAGACCACTCTCATGGCAAATCTCGTTAGGGAGCTCAGCGCACGCCGCTTTGCCGTTTCCGTCATCAAACATGCGCATGAACGTTTCGACATCGATCATCCCGGCCGCGACTCCTTCAAGCTGCGTGAAGCCGGCGCGCACCAGATTGCCCTCTCCTCGCCGCGGCGCTTTGCCCTGATGCGCGAGCTTCGTGACGAGCCAGAGCTGCCATTCGCGGAAATTCACCGCTATATCGGTCCGTGCGATCTCGTGCTGGTCGAGGGCTTTAAGCGCGAGGTATTTCCCAAAATCGAGATACGCAGGGATGGCGCGGCATCGCGGGAGCCGCTCCACGGCAATTTTCCTCGGATCGTCGCCATTGCTTCCGATCATCCTTCTAGCGAGCGCGATCCTCTACCAACCTTCGATCTTGGCGCTACAAAAGAGATCGCCGACTTCATAGCCGAACATCTCGGGCTCAAGCAGCCATGACCCTCAAACTCGACGACGATTGCTTCGTCCTCGACAAGGACAGGCTTCCTCATCATGAGGCGCTTGCCATTCTCAGGGCGCGCGTGCGTCCGGTTGTTGGTGTCGAGGGCGTGCGCCTGGCCGATGCGGCGGGGAGGTTTCTCGCCGAACCGGTCGTGTCGCCCCGCGCTATCCCGGCGCACGACAATGCCGCGGTCGACGGTTACGCGTTTGCCTACGCCTCGTATGACAAAGGGAAGGGCGCTCGCCTTGTGATCGCAGGCCAGGCTTCGGCGGGTCATCCATTGTCAAATGCGCCATTGCCAGGTCACGCGGTCCGCATCTTCACCGGCGCAGTCATGCCACAAGGTTTTGACACGGTGGCAATGCAGGAGGATGTCCTAGTGGAAGACGAAGGGGACGGGCGCTGGGCGGTTATCCCGCCCGGCCTTAGGCAGTGCGCAAACAGGAGACTAGCCGGTGAAGATGCGAAAGCGGGCGCCGTACTGCTCGAGCCTGGCGCACGGCTCAGGCCGCAGGATGTGGCAAGCGCAGCCGCTACAGGTCTCGACCGGCTTCGATGCTACGTGCCTCTGAAGATCGCTATAGCTTCGAGTGGGGATGAGATCCTCCGCTCCGGCGAAGCCTTTGGGCCAGGCAAAGTTTATGATGCCAACGCGCCGATGCTAGAAGGGCTAGCCAGGGCTGTCGGAGCCGCCGCGGTCGATCTCGGCGTCCTGCCCGACAAGGCCGAACGGGTGCGCGCTGCCCTCTCCCAAGCAAGCAAGAGGTACAGTGCAATCATCATCTCCGGCGGGGCAAGCCAAGGCGCGGAGGATCATGTCGTCCGCAGCATCGATGCGCTTGGCAAGCGGCATCTTTGGCAGATCGCGATCAAGCCAGGCCGACCGATGAGTTTCGGCCAAATCGGCGACTCTGTCGTGCTCGGTCTCCCGGGCAACCCGGTCGCGGTCTTCGTCTGCTTTTTGATGTATGTGCGGCCGGTGCTGACCCGGCTCGCGGGCGGCCTGTGGCCAGAGCCGGTGCGCTTTCCACTGCCCGCAGCTTTCACCCAGAGGAAGAAATTAGGCCGGCGGGAGTTCTGGCGGGCAAGACTAACGAGGTCTGATGGAGGACAATTGCAAGTCGCAAAGTTCCCGCGTGATGGCTCCGGGTTGATTTCCTCTTTGCGCGAGTCGGATGGCCTGGTCGAGGTTTGTGAGGAGGTCGAGGAGGTGCGTGCCGGCGAGATGGTCAACTTCATCCCGTTTTCCGAGTTCGGCCTCCTGTCGTAATCAAGCCGGGTCGGGCGCAGACCATGGCAGATGGAACCACCCCCGTTATTGCGCTGAAACACAGACCACAAAGGACTTCCGCGAATGCTAGTTTTTCCGCATTCCCGACAGATGAGCGGCTGACGCCGCGAAGCACGGAATAGCGTTCGGCTATCGACTCAAAAGCCAACCGGCATTTCCGTCGAAACGGCCTTAGTCCGATGCTCATGCCGCGGCCGTTCCTTTCGGCCGGAGCACTAGCCAAAGGAGTCAAAC
>Ga0126376_10001895_pt1 | contig 11579 bp, 2 predicted proteins | sample PanSoiMetPlot_15_FD_92760 | JGI IMG/M metagenome (GOLD analysis project Ga0126376, IMG submission 92760) | Tropical forest soil microbial communities from Panama - MetaG Plot_15 | ecosystem: Environmental > Terrestrial > Soil > Tropical forest > Bulk soil | place: Panama | collected 2016-02-17
CTAGCTTTTCAAAGGGCAGATCCTGATGAGCAAACGCATCCAGGGTCGTCTCGCGCACGCGTTGCAGTAAAGCGCGAAACGTCGGACTGCCCGAAAGATCAGCGCGCAGCGCGAGCGTGTTGGCAAAGAGGCCGATCATTTCTTCCAACTCACTCCGGTTGCGATTGGCAACCGGAGTGCCGACGATAAAATCATCTTGTCCCGTATACCTGTGAAGCAGAGCTTGAAAGGCCGCGAGCAACAGCATGAACAGGGTGACACCCTCTGCACGAGCTAAGGCCCGCAGTCTTGTAGTCATGCTTTCGCAGAGTGTCAGTGATTGGGTCGCGCCGTGATAGCTTTGTACGGGCGGACGTTGCCTATCTGTAGGCAGCGCTAAAGAAAGAGAAGCGCCTGCCAGTTGTTCTTTCCAGTAAGCAAGCTGCGCTTCCAGCATTTCGCCGCCGAACCGCTCGCGTTGCCAGACCGCGAAGTCCGTGTACTGAAACAGCGGCTCTGCCAGATGCGAAGGAGTTTTTCGGGAGTAGGCTTTGTAGTGAGCAACCAACTCGCGGAAGAGAATATCCAGTGACCAGCCGTCCGTGATGATGTGGTGCATCGTCAAAAGCAGGAGGTGCTCTCGCCGGCCCAGCCGCAGCAGCACACAGCGCAGCAAAGGGCCTTGAGCCAAATCGAACGGACGTTGTGCTTCTTCTTTTGCCCGGCGGTGCACCGCCGGTTGGTTCGATTCTTCAAGCAGTAATCTCAACCTGCGCTCAGACGCAATGACCTGCGAGGGGCGACCGGCCACTGCGACAAAGTTCGTGCGCAAAATCTCGTGACGCTTGATCACTTCGTTGAACGACGATTCCAATGCGGAGACATTAAGTTCGCCGATCACTCTGAGAGCGACAGGAACGTTATAGAAGGCTCTGCCGGGTTCCAACTGATCCAGAAACCAGAGCCGCTGTTGAGCAAAAGAGAGCGGCAACTCAACTGCATGTGAAGCTCGTTCGAGCGGCGGTGATGTCGGCCCGGAAACGCCGGCTCTCGCTGCTTCGACCTTTGCAGCGAATGTACAGACGGTCGGCGCCTCGAACAGTGTGCGCACGTTCAACTCCACCGCCAGTGCTTCACGCACGCGAGAGATGAGCTGCATCGCGAGCAGTGAATGCCCGCCCAACTCAAAAAAATCCTCATGGATCGAGACCCGCTCGAGACCGAGGAGTCGCGACCAGATTCCTGCCAGCACTTGCTCGGTCTTCGTGCGCGCCGCGACGAAAGCCCGCTCTGCCTCCTGCGCATGGTCCGGCGCGGGTAAAGCTCGTCGGTCAACTTTGCCGTTCGCCGTCAGCGGCAAAGCATCCAAAACCATGAACGAAGCGGGGAGCATGTAATCCGGCAGCTTCTCTTTCAGGTAACTGCGCAGCACACTTGTGGCAGGCCTCGGTCCCGACTGCGCGCAGACTACGTAAGCAACCAACTGCCGCTCACCGCCTTCGTTCTCTCTGGCAATGACAACTGCCTCCCGGACGATCTCGTGCTGGGACAGAACAGCTTCGATTTCGCCGAGTTCGATCCGGAACCCGCGAAGCTTTACCTGATAGTCGAGGCGTCCGAGAAACTCAATTTGGCCATCGGCCAGATAGCGCGCGCGATCGCCTGTGCGATAAAGCCGCGCTCCAGCCTCGTCGCCAAATGGGTTCGGGATGAATTTCTCTGCTGTCAAATCAGGCCGCTGCAGGTAGCCGCGAGCAAGTCCAACGCCGCCGATGTGCAACTCGCCGGGAACGTTGATAGGAACAGTTTGAAGTTGCCGGTCAAGAATATGAATCTGTGTGTTGGCGATTGCATGACCGATGGGAACTACGCGTCGTTTGCTCTCGGGCAGGCACTTCCAGCAGGTCACGTCAATCGCCGCTTCGGTCGGGACATAGAGGTTATGCAGCTCTGCTGATCGACGTGCGAAGAAACGCTCTTGCAATTCAAAGGGGAGAGCCTCGCCGCTGCACATGACCATTCGTAAAGACTTGCATTCTTCAAGTCGCGGTTGGTCCAGCCAAACCCGTAGCATGGCCGGCACGAAGTGCACGACAGTAATCTGCTGCTCCTCTATTAAACGGATGAGCGAACCACCATCGCGGTGCGCGCCCGGCGGGGCCAGGACCAGCCGCGCGCCCGTCATCAAAGGCCAAAAAAATTCCCACACGGAAACGTCAAAGCTGAAGGGAGTTTTCTGTAGCACACTATCAGAGTCGGTTAAGTGGTAAGTCTGCTGCATCCAGTGCAGCCGATTGCAGAGTGCGCGATGTGTGTTCATCACGCCTTTGGGCCGGCCTGTTGAGCCGGAGGTGTAAATCACGTATGCGACGTTCTCAGCCGTCGTCCCGCTTTGCACGTCGGCTTTACTCTCCAAAGCAATGCCGGGCCAGTCCACATCAAGTCGGACTACCACCGTTCCCGCCTGTTTTGGGAGTGAGTCGACCAGATGGCGCGCGGTCAGCAAGAGTCGCGGTTGCGCATCGTCCAACATGAATGCCAGGCGCTCTCGTGGGTTCTCAGGGTCGAGTGGAGCGCATGCACCGCCGGCTTTGAGGATACCCAACAGACCGACCAACATCTCAAGAGAGCGTTCGAGACAAATCCCGACCCTCACTTCCGGTCCCACTCCCAACTTCCGCAGGTGGCGGGCCAACTGATTAGCTCTCCCGTTCAGCTCGGTATAGGTCAGTTGCTCCTGCTCGAAAACGACGGCGATGGCTTCCGGAGAGCGCTCAACCTGTTCTTCGATCAGTTCGTGCAAACAGCGCTCGCTCGGAAACTCCGCCCGTGTTTGATTCCACTCTGACAACAGCCGCCGCTCCCGCTCGTCAAGCAATGGCAGTTCGGAGACACGTGCGAAGGGTGCGGCGACTATACCTCCGAGCAATGTTTGCAAGTGTCGTGCGAGGTGTTCGATGGTAGCTGCGTCGAACAGGTCGGTGTTGTACTCAAGCGACAAGAGCATCTCAACGCCGGCCTCGGCCACCGCAAGCGTGAGATCGAATTGAGCGATGCGGCGCTCGAGTGCCATTGACTCGAGAGTGAGACCATTGAGTTCGACCGGCGCGCCCGTTTCGCCCAGGGCGAAGGATGACAAATCCTGTTCGTCGAGCAGATGAGTCTGTTGCAAGATAAGCATCGCCTGAAAGATCGGAGTGCGGCTCTGGTCGCGTGAGGGCTGCAAGTCTTCGACAAGCCTGGCGAACGGATAGTTCTGATGCTCGAAAGCGTCGAGGGCAGTCCGTCGTACCTGATCCAGAAATGCGGCAAACGATAAATCGCGGGAGACATGTGTGCGAATAACGATCGGATTGACGAAGTAGCCGACGACTCCGGCGAATTCGGACTTCTCGCGGCCGGCCGTCGGCGAGGCGATCAGAATCTCCTCCTGCTCTGTGTAACGATGAAGCAGCGTGGCGAAGGCCGCGAGTAAGATCATGTAGAGGGTTGCGCCGTGATCCTGGGCCAGGGCTTTGAGTTGCCGGATCAACGTGGCGCTGAGTCTGAAAGCGAGGGATGCGCCTGTGTAGGTTTGGACGGGTGGGCGCGGTCGGTCTGTGGTCAGGTCAAGCGCGGGCAAGTCGCCGGGCAGTTGCTGGTGCCAATAATGCGACAGTTGCTCGCCTGCAGGTCCCTGAAGCAGTTCCTCCTGCCAGCGTACGAAGTCTGCGTATTGCGCCCGGACGGGATTCAGCTTCGCCGGTCGGTCGTCTTTCAGCGCCGCATAAACTTCGCACAACTCATCCAGAAGTAATTCAAGTGACCAGAAGTCCACGACGAGATGGTGAGCGACCAGCAGCAGCACGTACTCACTGTCTGAACGTTTGCAGAGATGCACTCGCAGAAGTGGCCCATGTTTGAGATCGAAAACCGTGTGAGCTTTCTCGACCAGACGTTCTTGCAGGTATGAGTTGCTCCAATCTACGGCGTCCTCCTCCTCGAAGCTAAGCTCCACCTGTTTTTGCACGCGCTGGAACGGTCTGCCGTCCCGCGAAGAGAAGAGCGTCCGCAATGAAGCGTGACGCGAGATAAGCATTTGCAGGGCGCGCTTGAATGCTGAAACGTCCAGCGCAGACTTGATGCGCACAGTCCTCGCGATATTGTAAGCCGCGCTCTCCGGCGATATTTGAGCCAGAAACCAGAGTGCCTGCTGACCGGCGGACAGAGGATATTCAACGGATTGGATCGGCGCTGCGGCGGCCTTCGGTAGAGCGGTGACGATTGATGCTTGTGCTGCCAGTTGTCTAACGCTACGGCCCTGCAAAAAACTGACCGGAGGTAGAGAGACACCCAGAGTTGTTTCAATACGGTGCGTCAATTCAACGGCCAGCAAGGAGTCAACTCCATAAACGTAGAGCGGACGTTCGACATCAACTTCAGCGCGGTCCAAGCCGAGGCTTGAAGCAAGTTGCGATTGCAGCCAAGCGAGGATGTCTTTAAGGTCGTGTGTGATGAGGGTATCAGAGGGTGTGTGCACGCGCTCCTGAGTGTCAACGGCTTGCCAGCGCGCGACTTCGTTCAAATCTCCGGCGGTGAATCGCTGCTGACAAACGTGGCGTTGAACCTTGCCGCTTGAAGTTTTCGGAAGACTTCCGATTCTGAGCAATGCAACGGCATGAACCGATACTTCGTGTTCTTCTGCCACGGCTTCACGGATGCTCTCAATCACCGCCTCAAAGCTCGAGCAGCGGCGATGGTCCACTTCGTAGACCAGAATCAATCGTTCCTCGCCCGCGATCTCGAGCGAGAACGCCGCGCCGGCGCCCTGCTTGAGCGCGGCATTAGCCTGTTCACTGGTGCGCTCAATGTCCTGCGGGTAAAAGTTGCGCCCCCTGATGATGATGAGGTCTTTCAGACGGCCCGTCACAAAGAGCTGATCGTCTTTAAGAAAACCCAGGTCTCCCGTCCGTAGAAAAGGGCCTTCCAGTGTGTCTGCAAGATGTGCGTGAAAAGTTTCTTCCGTTTCTTCGGGATGATTCCAGTAGCCCTTCGCAACGCCAGGTCCGGCCACCCAGATTTCGCCCACCTTGCCGGGCGCGAGCTTCATTTTTGATACCGGCTCGACGATCACAATCCTGGTTTCCGGCACGGCTGGGCCACAGCCGACGAGCGTCCGATTTTTTTCAGATGGCGGTGAAGCTTCCCTTATCTGATGGCGTTCGAGCGTCTTCGCTTGAACCGTACAGTAGATCGGCGGCACAAGCTTTCGACCGCCGGAAACTTTGAGAGTCGCTTCAGCAAGCCCGTAGGCCGGATAAAAAGCGCCGCGGCGAAAACCGCACGGGCCGAAAGCGGCGATGAAACTTTCAAGCGTCTCCCTGCGAACCGGCTCCGCTCCGTTGTAAGCCACACACCAACTGCTGAGGTCGAGTGTCGCCCGCTCTTCTACTCCGATTCTGCGTACGCACAGGTCATAAGCAAAGTTAGGCCCGCCGCTGTGTGTCACTTGATATTTCGAGATCGCTTTCAGCCATCGCAGAGGGCTTTGCAGAAAAGATGCAGGCGACATCAGCAGCCCGTGAAAGCCGCTGTAAAGAGGCTGTATGATGCCGTCTACGAGACCCATGTCGTGGAAGTGCGGCAGCCACGACAGAGAGATGCTCTGTGAGGAATGCTCAAATCCGTGTGCGATGGCGGCGGAGTTAGATAAGACGTTATCGTGACTGACCATCACGCCTTTGGGCGAAGCGGTCGAACCTGAAGTGTATTGTAAGTAAGCCAGCGTGTTGCCGTTTACTTCTGCGGGCCGCCATTGATGAGTCAGCTCCAGCGCAAGATTATCTGTTGCCTGCCAGTTTAAGGCTCTGAGATCCGGGGCCTGCGTTAGTAAAGAATCTATCTTGTTCAGAATCTGTGTCGTCGTAAGCGCAAGGGTCGCGCCGGCGTCTTCGACTATGGCCCGCAGACGAAGTAGGTTGCGATTCAGGCGAGGCGGAAATCCCGGTACTGCAATAACACCTGCGTAGAGACAACTCCAAAAAGCGATCACGTAGTCCAGTCCCGGAGGATAAAGGAGCAGTGCACGTTCGCCCGCAACCTTCATTCTTTGAAGCGAAGCGGCGACGGACCTTACGCGACGATCTAATTCACCGTAGCTGAGGCTCAGTTCCGCGCTCTCTCCGTCTGCCGGAAAGGTGTAAGCCAACCCGTCCGGGGCGCGCTGTGCTCTCCAGTCAACTAAGTCGATCAGCGTAGATAGCGAACGGTGCGGCACAGTATGAATGTGCGAATGTGTAGCCGATGGGCTTTGCACAAAAAGTGGTTCTGATTTGATTTCGCCGCTGAGTGCTCCGGAGGAGCACAATGTTTATAGCCTCTTTTTTTGTTAGCTCCGCGCTCCAGCGGAGCGCAATGTGCTTTGGCGTGTTCAGTTACATGCCGCTCCTACGGAGCGGAATAACTATGTTAGACACAGAGCTATAAACATCTTGCTCCTCCGGAGCAAAGAACCTTGAGCCGATGTCATTTCCGCGTACTGCTACCCTCAACGAGCTTGCCTTGCTTTTAAGCCGCTGTTCACCCGGATGATATGAGCGCTCAGAGTGCTTTTTAATCTCCGGTAACGTAAACCATGACGGCTTCATTTCACCCGCTGCGTAAAGACGGGCCTGGTCGAGATAGTGAGGTGAAGCAGGGTCCGCGCTCTCACCGAAGACAAGCAACGATCGAGCCTGTAGCTCTCGCCCAAACTCGATCACGCTGACGTAGCTATTGCCGAGAAAACCATAGCGCCGCTTCTGATCCTTTTCCGGCCGGCTGTAGAAGCTGAAGATGATCCCGAGCGGACCGGAAGCACCCGGCACCGGCAGACTCGGGCGAGAATCGCTGAAAAGCTCACGCCCACTCGTATGCGCGCGCTGGAGTCTGTTGATCTCGCCCCACGGTACCTGCCATGTACCCCAATCTCGCTCTAAATTGCCGATGACTGTTTCGAGCGCGCGAATTTTCGGCCATGGCGCGGTGTCTCGTATTTGACCCGTGCCTTCATAGGCAAGGACGAAGAGCGTCATCGCCTTTGAATCTGTAGTGCTCACGTGATCCCATGATCTGAGCTCAGCCACCGCGGCACTGAGTTTTTCCGCGCGCGCGGCATCAGCCTGTTTCAGCTTCTCCCACTCGTCGACGAGCGCGGGCACAAACGTTTCAGCCTCAATCACAGTGGTGTCGAACGCCGCTCGCACCCATTCGTCGAAGCTGAATTTATCTTTGGCTGATAGTATCCGCCGGGAGATGAGCGCCCGCGCCGTATCAGGCTCGCGTGCCATGTACGAAGGGTAGGCGTCTTTGACCGGATTACCGCTGGTCGTGGTCAGGAAAGGAGTCGAGTTGCAATTCTGAAGAAAGCCGGTCACCGGGTTGGTGAGTTGCGGTAGTTCTTCGAATTTGTGATAGCCCTGCCATTCGGATTCGGGGTTGCTGCCGTCCAGCGGTTTCGTCCAGTCAACCTTCGCGGAGCGGCGCGGCACAGCAGCGTTGTAGACGTAGAAAATCTTTCCTTCGCGATCCGCGTACATGGTATTGAACATCGGAATGGCCAGGCGCGACATCGCGGACTTGAATTCTGTTAGCGAATGCGCCCTGCTCATTGCGTACCACTCATCAATGAGCCCACCTTCCTCGAGTTTCGCCAACCTGAGGGCGAAGGCTTGATTACCTTTAGTCGAGATAATCGGACCATGGTGCGTCTTGCGCAGAGTGAAACTTTTGGAATCAATTCCGTGATCGTTCTTGATTCTAATAATCTCGGTCCACTCCGTCGCGCGTCGATGGCCACCCGCATACGCGTAGGCAAGCGGGTCTTTAGGGTCATCAAACTTCTCGAGGTAAAGATCGGAAATACCCGGATAGTTAACCGTGTGAGTCCAACCCAGATATTCGTTATGGCCGATTATCGGGAAAGGCATACCTAAACAGGAAGTGCCCGAAATGTCCCATCCTTCATTGCTGTGCAGGTGTCCCTCGTAGAATTGAGTTGGGCCGAAGAAGAACACGTGCGGGTTGATAAAGAGCATGGCATACCCACTCGCGCTTTTCTGCGGACCGATGGCCCACGTGTTTGATCCTGGCGAGGTTTCGTTATCAATTCGTCGCGCCGCTGTTTGCGTTTCCGGGAGATGCAGATCCTGCGTCTCGAAAACATAAAACTGATAGATCTCAAACTTTATCAAGGCGATGGCCTGCCATGCCTCGAAGCGGGTGATGAGTCTCGGCTTCACCTGCGGGTTGTGCTCAAGGAAGTAGTTAAGGCCGTCGGCGAAAGCGTCGACGAGCTCGCGCGTACGCGGGCTCGCGGTTTTATACTCCGCCACGGAGAGCCTTGTTATCTCGAGTGTGCGATTCAGCAGGTCCGCTGATAGGGACTCTTCGCCGTTCACTTCCGCAGCACGGCCGATCGCCTGTATGTAGTTGTCCTCAATTTGCCAGAAGTTATCCTCAGCTTGCGCGTAAGCGTAGCCAAAGACGCAACTCGCATCGGTTGGACCATAGATGTGAGGCACGCCGTAGCTGTCGCGATAGATCGTGACCGAACGCGCAAGCCTCTCGACACGAGCGTCGGCTGCCTGGACTTCAGTAACTAACACGCTCACTAACACGAGCGCGGTGATAGCTACTGCCTTGAATAGTGAGTTTTGCCTGGTGAAACTAAGAGACATTGCAATGCCCAATCCCCTTCCCTTTTATGTCCTGCTCCAGCTCTTTTGATATTGCCTCGAGGAGCGGCAACCTGGATGTATTAAGAAAAAAATGATCGCCGAGAAGCATTCGCAATACGAATGGTCCGGTCGTGTGCTCGCGCCAGCCCTCAATATGACGGCGCGGAACACCGTGATCGTCGAGGCCACCGAAAGCCGTGATGGGGAAACTGAATGGCGGTTTAGGAGTGTAGAGGTATGAATTGCAGAGGGCCACGTCTGCGCGAAGGACGGGCACCACCAACTCCATCAACTCAGGATTCTCGAGTACCTCTTCGGGTGTGCCGTTATTGCGACGAAGCATCCCCGGAAGTTCGGAATCGAATAGCTTCGGATCCAAAGGCTCGCTCATGGTCTGCGGGCTGCAATGACCGGAGACGAAAAGGTGGACGGGCTGAGCGTTGTACTCTCTTCTGAGATGATGTGCGAGCTCAAACCCAATAAGGGCGCCCATGCTGTGGCCGAAGAGCGCGAAAGGTTTGTCCAAGTATGGAGCAAGGGCTTCGCCTGCATCCCGCACCAGTTGATCCATTTCGGTGTAAGCAGGCTCCGTGATGCGCGAGCCTCTTCCTGGTAGTTGAACGGGACAGACTTCGATCGTATTCGGGAGGATCTGCGGCCATGCATCAAAGATAGAATTTCCGCCGCCGGCGTAAGGAAAGCAGAAGAGGCGCACACTGGCTCTGTGATTTGGCTTCCAGTTGACAAGCCAGGGCGTTCTCATGGTCATGAACGGGACTCCGTCTTTGGTCTCTGACGATCTCTTAGCCTGCGAAGCAGGCTAATCAATAACGAAACTTGTAACGAACTTCGGCCCAAATCTGGCGCGGCTCGACCCAATGAACACCTCCCAACAGAGGACTGTTGTCGAGCAGGTAGCTGCCATTCGTCACGTTCAGAGCGTTAACCGTCACTGACCAGTTCTTGCCGAACCGTTTTCCACCTCCTAAATCAAGCCGCACGTGGCCGGGCAAGTGACTCGGACCACCCGTTCCCTCTGCTTCCTGGTTGGGGAAACCGGAACCGTAGTGGACCTCTCCGAAGATGTAGCTATCCCACGGCAGCGATAAGAAGCTACCCAGTGTCATCGTGTGGCGTTGATCGTGATCGAGAAAGAAGCGGCCTGTCGAGAGATCGGATTCTTCATCTTCCGTGAGCCCGCCGCTAAGCCCGCCCCAGCCTTCAGCACGCATGTGCGCGTAAATGAGTGAGAAGCGAAGGCGTTTAGCAATGGCAGGCGAAGTCAGGCTCACGTCCACGCCACGTATGTGTGCATTCCCGATCGTCACCGGGAAGAAGATGTCTGATGCGCCGAGCGACTCGTGGTCCAAAAAATTCTGCGCTTTGGTGTTGTAATAGGCGGTGTCAAACCACCAGCCTTTATATGGAATCGTGATGCCAAACTGAAGCTCCTCGTCGCGCTCGCCGTGCAGCGGCAAGATGCTGAAACCACTGGTTTCCACAAACTCCAACAGCGGACCGGAAACAGTCGAGAGCGGCGGCTCCTGATAGTAGCGGCCGTAAAATCCGTGCAGCACCCAGTTGAGGCGCGGCAGCCTGATCGTCGTGCCGACGCGCGGGTCTACAGCGTTCTCGCTGAGGCCGGCCTTGAAATGCGTGTACCTCAATCCTCCTGTGATCGTCAGCCACTCAGCCGGCCGATATTGATCGCCGACGAACACAGCTTCCATGTTCCCGTTGGTCCTCTCGCGCTGATCCAGGCTGAACGCCGGATCATCTTTCGATCGCAGGCCGAAGAAGTTGTTATCGCGCTCAAAGAATCCGTAAAACCCGATCTTCAAACTATGCCTGCTCGTCGCGGCGGTCGCGACGGCGTGCAATCCGGCGTAATGCGAGCTCCGGTCGTGCCGCGGGATAAGCGGTTCGTCTTCCGGGCCACCCAGGAATTGCCCGCCGGTGTAGTGGTAGAAAGGAGAGACGGTAAAGACGAAGTGTGGCCCACCAGTGTGTACCCACGTTAAGAACACAAAACCATCTCTCTGCTTCGCTCGATCGTTGATGCCTGCTGCCTGAGCCTCCGGATCGTTCGGGACTTGATAGTTGTCTCCTTGAAAGGAAGTGTTGACGCGGAACTGATTGGTCCGGCTGGCAGTGAAGATCAGATTAGCAAAGCCACCGAGGCCATTCCCTTTATCATGCAGCACCTCCGGTCCCGGTGTTGCAAGGCCGTAATCTTCGCGGAATCCGTGCAAGCTCGTGTAATAGGCAAATCGCTTCGTGTGATCAGCGAAGCTGACGAAGTTGTCAGTGACGTTGAAGTTTCCATAAACGAGGCCCAGCTCACCTTCCTTGTTGCTGCCTTGTCCGGTGCGCGGGACGATGCTGAAGAGTCCGTAAGTCCTGTCACCGTACTCGACGGAGTAACTCCCGCGCTGTGCTTCAAGATAGTCAATGTCGTTTAGGTGGAAGGGCGTGCCGACATCGACTCCGGTGTTTGTATTGGGGATCGGCACACCATCGACAAGCCACGTCACCTGATGGCCTCCGTGTACGTGCAGAATGTTATGAGTCAAGTAAGAGCCGGGTACAAAACTCGTAATCACCCGCGCACTGCCGGAGCGCGCTGCCCCCGGCGTGGTCTTGATCTGCTCTTTGCTTATAAGCGTGGTCGGGGCCGGTGTCACCGCGCCGACTTGTTCTGCGTTCGGTGCGACCTGAACGTTCTCCTTTAAGGCCATGATCTCGAGCTGAAAACGGATCTCCGGTGAACTGCCTGAGACGAGTCTTACATCCTTTTCGGCCTTTACGAATCCGGCGGCCTCAACGCTCACCACATACTCTCCGCTCGCGATCCCGATGAAGAGGAATTCTCCGTTATCGTTCGTCTTGTCCACCTGCGAATAG
>Ga0126376_10001896_pt1 | contig 11577 bp, 4 predicted proteins | sample PanSoiMetPlot_15_FD_92760 | JGI IMG/M metagenome (GOLD analysis project Ga0126376, IMG submission 92760) | Tropical forest soil microbial communities from Panama - MetaG Plot_15 | ecosystem: Environmental > Terrestrial > Soil > Tropical forest > Bulk soil | place: Panama | collected 2016-02-17
AATCGTAATTACCCAAGACTCCGCAGCGAGATCCAAACACTTCTAAATCAAAAAGGACAGCTACTGAAAGGTCCATACGTAGAAGCTTTGCCGGACTTTCAAAAAGGCACCTCACTTCAATCTTTAACAATTGGCGAGACTCCCCTGTTAACCGATCGGTTCGCCGAGCTTCCCGAGAATGAGTTCGGAAGGCCATTGCATCGACATCAAGCGGAGGCACTCCAAGTAGTGATCGGTGAAAGAAAAAACGTAGTCGTTGCGACTGGTACAGGTAGTGGAAAGACAGAGTGCTTTCTCTACCCGATTCTTGACAGCTTACTCCGCGAAACCGACGAGCAGCGTCAGAGACCTGGCGTGCGTGCATTACTTGTCTATCCTCTCAACGCGCTCGCGAATGATCAGCTCTACAAAAGGATAGTGCCGTTGTTCGTCGGACGATTCGCTTCCGCGGGTATTAATGTTGGACGATTTACGGGATTAACTCGTGATGATGTTAGTCGTGAAAACGCCGAACAAGACGTCCTGACAACGGATCCTTCATTTCGGGATCTGTTCGGTTCAATAATTCCACCAAATTGGCAGCTTACGCGCCAGGAAATGCTTCAGCATCCACCTCACATTCTCATTACCAACTATGCAATGCTTGAGCATCTGCTTTTGTTTCCAAAGAATGCGGCACTCTTCTCTAATGCCTCACTGCGTTTCTTAGTTCTCGACGAAGTGCACACCTACTCTGGCGCACAAGCCAGTGAGGTTGCGCTGCTGTTAAGGAAACTCCGTCGTCGGTTAGGTCTATCGTCTGAAGACGTACGCTGTATTGGGACTAGTGCTAGCTTGGCTGAAGGGGAGCGAGCCGAAAACGACATTTGTCGCTTCGCTTCGGATCTTTTTGGCGCTCCGTTCACTCGCGTGATTCGAGGTAAGCGCCAGAAGCATAGCCTGCTTTCATGTCAGTCTTCAGATACGTTCTCACTCCCCGCTAAGGCATGGACGGCATTCGGCCAGATCCTGAGTAAACGCGACTCTTCCGAGGAGCAATTAGTTCAAACGTGGAATTTGGCACTAAACGATTTGAACTTATCCGAAGTTGAGAAGTCCGCTTTAACAGTGGACGGCACGGAGTCATTCGAGTCGGCCTTAGCGCGGATCTTCGCCAAGGTAAGAGAAATGCGGTTAGCTTCCGACGCGCTGAGCGATGTTGGACCTATGCCGTTTTCTGAATTGGCAAAACTCGTCTTCAAGTCGGAATCTGTGGAGTCAGAGAGCGCACTCGCGGGACTTATAGGTATCGGAATTAGAGCGCGTGTGAATCCCGAAGAATTCTCGCTCCTGCCAGCTAGATATCATTTTTTTACAAACGGTATCGATAACCTGACGGTTCGCCTGGCACCGAACAAGGAGGGGTTTTCCAACGCACGGCTTGGGAACCATTTTGTTGAAAATGGACATAATCTTTACCGGTTGCTCGTCTGCAGAAAATGCGGACAACCCTTCTTCGAGGGATTTCGAGACGGCTCCTCTTTGCTAACGACGAAGCGCCGAGCGTCCCACGCTACCCGCATGATTCTATGGCTTGGGGAATCGATTGGAAGCTTTGACGATGAAATTGATGATAACGCCGAAACGACCTGGAATAGTGAAGAGACTTGGAGTCTAAATCCTGAAACGGGCGAAATAGATCCTGAGCTGGGTTCCTTTATTAAGGTACGGCTAGCTACTCTCTCGAAGGATGAAGATGACGATGGCCGCTATCTGCGCAAGTGCCCAGCTTGCGGAGGCACGGCCGGAACTGATGCGGAGGTTGTAACTGGTTTCCATCCCGGCAACTTTGCGTTATCAGCTGTGGTAACCGATTCCCTTTATCAACAGCTACCAGAAGACGTAAATGCCTGGAACAGACCTGGACGAGGTCGTCGGCTTCTAGCCTTTTCGGATAATCGGCAAGATGCCGCCTTCTTTGCTCCGTATCTTCAGCGCACAAATCAAGACATAGTGCTGAGGTGGGCGATAATGAAGGAGCTCGAAGAATCTCCTAGTCAAAGCCTCAATACACTCACATCCAATGTCTACGATCGCTTGTCCAATCGTCAAAGTTTCATAGACCGTGATGGCGAGGTGTTTTCAAATGAGGAGGACTTTCAAAACTTCATCCGCGGCAAAATTGTCGCCGAGTTTTGTTTGCCAACAGGTCGGAGGACATCGTTGGAAGCGCTTGGTCTTGTTCACGTCACGTTCAATACAAACAAGATGCTATCCGCCAGTGAACTATTCAGGAACTATCTTCCGGATGGACTGAGGGATTTTTCATCCCCTCTGCTCGAAGCGTTAGCTGAAACGGTGCGACGCGCACGTTGTATTTCTCGTGTTAGTGGCTTGTCGCTTCAAGATTCGTTTATATGGGGAGCCGATCACTCCCACAAGAATTTGCGGTTTGCCTTAAACGGCGCCAATCCGACAGCGGTCAAATTCAATTGGCTTCCGGCTGTAAGCGATAGGGGACATGTCTACTCGAATCGGCGTAGTCACTTTCTCGAAAAACAATTAGGAATATCTGACTGGAATTCAATTCTCCGTGCAGCATTCAACGCGCTTTCTCAAGCATCCTTGTTCATCCAAGACCCTGACCTTCAGGGAGCTTGGGTGGTTGATCTCAAACAGTTGGTTTTCAAAGACGGTCGACAATTTCCTTTACATAGATGTCGAAAGTGCGGATTACGTCAGTTTACTAATGTGCTCAATAAGTGCACCACTTTTCGTTGTGACGGCGTACTCGAGACTGTGAATGAGGATGAGCGCCATAGAGAACAAACTCAAGATCATTACTTCGGTCTCTATCTCCGGTTTAGTTATGCAGGAGTAGTCGTTAAGGAACACACCGCCGCTATAAACAATCGTGTTCGAGAACAGCTCGAACGCGAATTCAAGGACGGAAAGGTCAATCTGCTGAGCTGCACTACCACGATGGAGTTAGGCGTTGACATTGGAGACTTGGAGGCCGTGGTGTGTCGCAACGTGCCTCCAGGAATTCAAAATTATCAACAGCGTACCGGTAGAGCGGGTCGGCGCGCTCAGGCAGCTCCAGTGAGTCTAACCGTAGCCCAGGATCGCAATTACGACCAATCAGTCTTTAGTGACACTGAGAATTATTTGCGACAACAACCTAGAACTCCCTTTGTGCATTTAACGAACGAGCGCCTGTTTCGCCGGCATCAGTTCTCAGTCTTACTGGGAGGTTTGTTGCAACATCGAGCTATTGGACAAGATGGCCGCTCTCCATCCCTGGCGATGTTCTTCGGCGACGAATTTACTGATGAAAAGCAAGTCGAGTTTCTTGCCAAATCTGAGGCTTATTTCTCAACTGATGAAGGCAAGAAACGACTAATGGAAGCTCAAGGCATCGGCGAGGATCTCTCTGAATCGTTGCGCGTGTCTGATCCAACTCTTATCCAGGAATTTATGGAACAACTGAAGGAATGTACCCTTTGGTATGCAGACCGCTGGCGCTACTATCGAGAGCGATTTCAAGAGACTGCTGGTGATGTTAATCTCGCCAAACAAAACCACTTTTGGGCTATTCAAATTCAAAAGTGGCAAGAGCAATTGCTCATCCAACATTTCCCGCGACTCGGCTTCTTACCGACATATAGTTTTCCGGTTGATAGTGTTCAATTGGAAGTGTTATCGGGTGATAAGCAAAACCAACAACGACCATGGGAAGGAGACATCTTATTACTTCGCGATGCACGTTTTGGGATCAGTGAATATGCACCTGGGGCTCAAGTCATAGCGGGGGGACGCGTTTGGGAAAGTTATGGCATTGGCCAGTACCCAAAACACTTCATGCCGACCCGGTACTATCGCGAGTGTCCCGAATGTCATAACGTTGAAGTAGCCGAAGACCGAACTGATTTTGAATCCGTTTGTCAGAAGTGCACCGCTGCTGTAGTTAGTACCGCATCGCGCGCTTTCATAGAACCCAAGAGTTTTGTTACCTCAAGCGATAAACCGAACGGACAAGATCCGGGTTTAACCCGAATGCGTGCTCCACAAGCGCAGGAAGCGCGACTCTTAAGTGCGGCCGAAGAAACACAATTCTTGTTGCATCCCACTAATGTTGCACGCACTAGTTGGTCGTGGCAAGACGCTAAACAAGGACGGATGTTTGTAGTGAACAAGGGACGCGGTAATGGCTTTATCCGTTGCTCCTGTGGCTACACGAAGCTCTTGAGAAAACCCTTTGATGACAAGAAAGAAAAAGCGAGTGCGCATAGAACCCCATTCAATATGCCTTGTACGAAGCCCGTCTGGCATAAGGAGGATTTGGCGCATGAATTTCGCACTGACGTACTTCAAGTTCGATTAGACCTAGTCTTGTCCTTGCCAGAAAATCTTTTGGTCGACGACATCGAAGAGTGGTTTGACCGTTTCTCGCGAACACTCGCTGAAGCCATAAAGCGGGGAGCGACGAACTTACTAGGAATAGAATCACGAGAACTTGCGGCGACAGTGCGCATGCGTCAGTTTGGCTATCCAGAAGTCATTCTCTTCGATACCGTCGCCGGGGGAGCTGGATATTGCCGCATGTTGGTAGATAGGCATTCTATGCGCGAGGTGCTCAGCGCTGCGAGCACCGCGTTGGATTGCCCTGCGGGGTGCACACATGCTTGTCGCGTCTGCCTGCAGGAGTATGAAAACCAGCGCGTATGGGACAAATTGGATCGTCGACCGGTTTTGGAATGGCTTAATCAAGTGTTGGGGTTACGACAGTCATCCAATCCATACGAGACGTTCAAGGCTGCCGCAGTTGAAGTTCAGGAAGGCACTCCATTATTTCTAGCCGAGTTAGATAAGGCTAACTCAGCCACCGTGGTAGCTCCGTCGCTCTTCAACCTTCAATCTGAGAGTGGTGAACAGAATGGATTTCTAGCACCTACAATTACTAACACCCTGCGCAAAATGGTTGCCTGGATGACCGCTGCCAATGGAAGACGGTTGGAAATTGCTCTAGCGAACAATCCCATATTCAGTCCTGATGTGCCGGGAAGCTTGGCAATCTGGCATGAGCTCCAACCGCGGATTGCTGAAGGCAGTTTGATTTTCTACAGACTACCTCGTGGTTTTGATCCTGGGTCTTGGCCTCGTTTCTTAATTAATCCGGGTCAGCTAACAAGTAGGACGTGGTTCAGCACTCTGGGAGCCTCAACGGCTTTTCTCGATGAGCCGCTTCCCACTCCGATTTGGAAAGGGCCTGGTCTAAACGATGAGTCTCTCACGAAGCTAAAGGCGGATTGGCAAGAAATAAAGATTGTTGGACCAGCCAAACCAGAGAACATAACCGTTGTTGAGTATCGCGCCGACCAACCAAGAGATTTGATGAGAGACTTTGCATTTTGTAGTGGAAGGTCGTTCGCTTTGCTAAGGATTGAAGATCCTTACTTACTTCAGGGGGAGTGGCAGTTTCGAGCTTTACAACAGCTACTTGATGGCGTGTCTAAAATTTGGCAGAGCTGGCCGCAAAAACTCGAGATAAAAACACGGAAAGAGGTAACGAGCGATCAAGCCAATTTCATCAATGATCTGCGAGTTGCCTTAAAGACACATGGAACCGTTATTGATGTAAGAACGGTACCGAAGAGCGGCCCACATCGTGTGGATTTCCACGATCGTCGTATTGTCTTTCAACCTGATACCCTAAGTTCTAGAAATCGCGTTACGATTTTACTTACTGGTGGTGTGGACCGGTATATGGATAAAAAATATGAATGTGGAATTATCACACACAAGGCCGGTTAACATTAAACCTTAACCGGTGCGTGAATTACAATTGTTTCATCAACGTCGAGAATTCTGAACGACGTTCTGCGCGAGTTGCCGGTGAACAGTTTTCTTCGCTCACGAACGAGCCTCATTCGCACAGTCTTGAAATCCGGAGAACAAATACATGGATGTTCAGATTATCGATCTCGTAAAGCGATTCGATACTGGTGAGATTAGACTTCCTCTAATGCAACGCGACTACGTCTGGCGACCAGCCAAGGTGGTAAAGCTCCTGGATTCGCTTTACAAGCGGTGGCCAATTGGTTGCTTCTACGTTTGGAACACCAAGCATGATCGGCCATCAAAAAGAAGAGCAGGTGATCATCAGGTGGCGGTACGTTCGCTCGATAACTTCTACGGCTTCCTATTAGATGGTCAACAGAGACTTACAAGCTTGTCCCGAGCAATCGAAGCGCCTTCAGAAGAGAATCTGAGTACGCGTGCTTTCTTTGACTTGGAAAACGAGAGGTTCTTTCTGGGTACGATGAATAAGACGACCCAGAGGCGCATTGAAGCGGAAGACCCTACTCTGGTTCCACTCTCAGATGTGATCTCAACTCATAACTCTGACGAAAACCATCTTCACCAAAACGTTCAATGCGTGATCGACCGTAGCCGAGCGAGATAGGTTAGGACCAAATAATTCTAGAGAAGTGGAACTTCGGAAGAGATTACACCGAGTTGCCACAATGCTCCCAGTGGATGCTTTATGCGAAGAATTTAAAGATGAACATGAAGAGAACGCAATCGAACTTTTTGCGAGACTTAATAAGGGAGGTACTTCGCTTTCCGCCGGAGACGTTGAAGCTGCACGGCTCTCGCAAGAGGCAACGTCGCATATCGTCGGTCCGATGCGTGACTTCGTTCAGGAGCCGGAACTCAGAAGGCTTGGATTGAATTTCGTTTTTGTGACCCGAACACTCATAACAATACACAGAGGAAATTCCAGTTTTTCAAAACTACCCACCAATTGGGCCGCTGATGTGCGCGACGTTAAGCAATCTTGGCTTGAAACGGAACGGAGCCTGCGATTGGCTTGCAAGATTGCGAGAGAAGATCTTGGTTGGACCACTAGAAGATGGTTACCGTCAGTCAACGCATTGATCCCAGTTGCGTACTTACTGAAAGACGTTAAGAGCGAACTGTCAGCTACTGATCGAGAACAGTTAAAACGATTTCTACTCCTGACGGGCTTTCGAGGCCTATTTCGCGGCTCTGTTGAGACCACTATTAATACATTCATTAACCCACTAAGAGAAGCGTCACCACGAGTTAAAAATCGCGCATCCCTTTTAGTAAACAAGATACCGCGAAACCGCTTATACAAAATTAAGCCCGAGGACATTAAGAGCGACAGTCGTTTGTACTCCCCTTTGATGCAAACTTACTTGGCATTCTTAGTCTCGAAGAACGCTCAAAGCTGGCCAAGTGGGAGACCCCTTAGTGAGATTGCCCGGCAGGACGTGACGGGTGACATGTTGGCTGTCCACCACATATTTCCCAAACGATTCATGCATCAATTTGAGATTCCGGCTGAGCAGCTAAACACGGCGGCGAACTATGCAATCCTTTCGCAAGCGGATAATGCAGAGCTTAGCGATCGAGATCCTGCGATTGCTCATAAGGAGCTTTCACCTTCTCAGCGCGAAATTGCAGCCCAACAACTGTTCTTTCGCGATTCGGAGCGGTTGAATCATTCCGCTTTTGAGGAAACTTTCGACTTTCGCGCTCGTCAAAATGGCCGAACAGTTGAACGATTTCCTTGGTCTAGGTAAGAAATAACGTTGATGAATTACATGACCTTAATTGGATCGCTAAGACTCATGGGGCCTTGCCGACGATGTGCTGTGAGATCTCTATGTATCTAACCCGCGACCTGCATCATTTTTAGCAGAGTACCAGCCACCCTGTTTGCTTCTCCTCTCATTTGCTCCATAGAGGCAGGCGGAGCTTCTGGATCATTCTTTTCTTGCTGCCTGCGATAATTCAGATACATTTGGTAAAGGTGGAAAGCGATATGTGAAGTGTATCTTGTGACACGCCGTTCAATTGTAGAAGCGTCAAGCTTTTTCACTCCACCGGACATTTGTTTGCGAAGATCGTCAAGCAATGCATAGTCTTCATTTATTACAAGAACCAGGGGCATTGCATCAGTAGGCTCATGAAAACAACCCGATTCGTTATCGCTCCATGAGGAATCACCACTCCAAAAGGGTGTTTCGTATTGTTCTCGATTTATGTATTTGAGCAAGTAAGCAGGTCGTCTTCGTGACGAGGGTTCTGGAACCTCCAACTTAGTCTTTCTCGGATCCTTTGGCAAAGGCGGATCGACAACTTCGCCAAGGAAACGCGTTGACAGTTCTTGTGCGGCCGGTCCATGCGCCGTAACCTCAAACTCAATAACATCACCAGCATTTAGGCTATCCGGCGTAGGGATCAACAGTTCGAATCTTCCAAGATTAGGCCTGCTAAAAGTTAGAGGAGAAACTTGAGGAGCAGATAGACAATTGGCGGTAAAAGCCCAGTCGGGTGGATTGCCAACCGTCAACAGATCCTTTCCGTCCCATCGCAGCCGGACATGGTATCAGCGCTACCTCGGACCATGCGTACTGGTTGACGGCTACTGACTTTAAGGAAAGTTGGAGAGTCTACTAAAATCGGAGCTGGACGTGGTGGCCGCTTAACCGGCTTGGCAATCACGATCTTTCTTTCTAACAAACGTGGCTCACTGTAGCCATCTAGAAACGCAGTTACCCGCAAGTTTGCATCAATGGGATACGAATCATCCTCGAAGTCTCTTGGCTCTTCAAATTTTAGTGAGATACGGAGTTTCCCGTCTTTTTCGGTCTTGCTAAACGCGAGTCCCTCGGTCGTTGGAAAAATCCCCGCATGAAATAAGTCCCGGCGTAGTCGATATTCTTGGTGGATAACTTCTCACGGATATGTCGACGCTCTCATCTGGTCGAAGCCTAATCGTCGCCGATATGGGCTCGCTAATGAGGTAGGGGCCGGATGCTACTTTGCCTGGCAGAGGCGAGTCTGGATCGACAATAACCTCCTGTTGGCTAGTATGGAAAGGTATGCCATGGCCTAGACCTCCAGGTCCGGATTCGCCAGCGCCTTCCTCTAAATGATCACCTTGCTGATGATGCGCCTCGATTAGCTGATCCAGAGCTTGCTTTACCGCTTGGTCCCCAGCTCGCAATTCGCTGATTTCTCGTTCAGCTTCGGCCTCGAGCGATTCAAGATCTGGATCTTTCCTGAGGGTTGCACTCAGCCTTCCTACTATTGAGTGGTAGACAGTACCTGGATAGAAGTGTTCGCGAGACCCTTGCATGATCTCGGCAAGCGCCTCGGGCTTAAGACCATCAAGGTCCACAACGATCATCGTCCTGTTGCGAAGATACTTGAAGCCAAGATCGCGTTGTATGTAGGTGTTATCCCAAGCTTCTTGTCTTTGACCGTTTACTAAGAAGACAACACATTCTTTACCTCGCTTCGGATCTTCCAGATAGTTAGCCAGTGGGGACTTTGAAGTTTCGGAAGGCAGCACTTCTTCCGGCTCGACGTCCTCAGGTATGTCTTCGTCATTCGTAACGACCTCAACCTTCTTATGAAGAACGACCACTCGTACTTCAATTGTCCCGTAATCTCGACTCAGTTCTGATTTAAACGATTTGTCTAATTCAACAAGAGCAGTTGCCATCTCGGTCTCCTTATTGGTCGATAGTCAAGCCGGCGAATCTCTTATCGATTGCCTTTCTCTCGGTTTTTAAATTGGACAATCGATAGCCATTACCCCGTATTGTCGCTACCGTACCAGACACATTAGTGTCGAAAGGTAAGACAGGATTGAAAAGAACGTGATTCAGCATTTGAAAGAAATTTCTGGTAATGGCCGCGCCCCCAGAGCCAAAGTCGTAATCAACATGTGCGAACCGTGTTCCATGTTTGAAATCCACGGCGTCGGCGGTTGAGGGCGAGAGTATCGGTACTCTTCCATCGGGATGTGACGCAAGATATGCAAAATAATCGTCGCGTCGGCCTTTTGGGAAAATATGCTTTACGATGGTCCATCCAATTCCGTCGGCTTCGCCGTCCAGTAGGCGCATTTCTCGACGAGAAACAACGGTTGAGTATTTGCTGGCTGCATATGCCGACGATCCGCCCTGCCCAAACACTCCAATCAAGTAAGGCTTATCTCCTTTGTCGCTCGATCCGAGTGACAAAAGCGTGCGATGTATCTTTGCAGGGGCTTGTCCTATTCCGTAATCGCGAATCACAGCTGCGAATTCACGCGCTTTTTTGTCAAACATGAGCTCGACCATAATCTGACGCGCAATTTCTCGCGCATATTTCCGGGCGTCTTGGCCGTCAATTGTTCCAATGGCCTGCAATTGATCAAGTGGCGGTAAACGGAAATAGCGGCGTACCGCCTCGCGCGGACTACCTGGAGGAGGCGCAGACGAGTCATTAAGTAGCTCTAAGCGTCTCATCATTTCGATGAGAGACTCCATGGCGTTGATTGTTCGTTCGGCAATCGGATTGATGGGCCTGTTTGCCAGTTTGATGCGTCCAGCGTTTCCACGATCACCGCCCACAGGAAACCAGTGGAGCATTCCTTGTTTCCAATCCCGTTTATCATCGTCAGAATTAAATGTGTATTCTTGTTCATTTCGGATCGGCAGCGTCGCCAGGATTTCTTCCACTGCATTCGAGGTAGATGCTGAAAGTATTCTCCTGAGAAGCAACTCGGGATCAACATTACTATTGAGTTTGGTGGGTTCAATAGGCATTTTTAATCAACTCCTTTAAGTAACGTCAGTGTGTTGATGTATTGCTGACGTAACTACTTCTGATGACGGGAGCGAGTGTAGAAACGCCAACGAGCTATCGTTAAGATCGTAGGATACGTAGCGGCCTTTCCAGGTTCGATGCAGCAATCCGCTTTCGATCAAACGAGAAATGACGCCACTAATGTGACTTCTAAAGGCCGCCAGCGTCTCGCGTCCCCCGAATTTACCCTCCAGATGTTGGAGCAGATCAGACGGGGTATTAAATCCAGTCTGGACAGCCTCTAAGATCACTTTGAAATCAACTGTCTCACGTGGCATGAAGGATCGAACCTGGTCCACGAAAAACGACCTTTCATCTTCGGTGAGTAACATGGTGCTTAAAACCCCAGTCTCATCAATTACCGGATTAGGCAACCTCGAAAGCGCACGTCCTTTATTGGTTAGCACTAGTTGTCCATTTTTCGGTTCAGCAAGAGCAAACTGAATTATCGCTCCTGGGTAAACGCTGCTCGTTTGCATCAGCCGTCCTATGAACTGAGTGCAGAAACGATCTTCCGATTCAGGTTTGTCCAATCTTGGAAGCGCCGTTGCAAAACAATCATCTCGAGAACGCTGCATCAATGCGTCAGCGGAAGCCAGCAGAGAACCAACCAATGCGGCATCCTTGCCGACGAGCGTTGATGCATCTTCAAATAAAGGCCAATGACCGGTAACTGTTGCTTGTACATCCAGCCATCTAGCAACGAGCTTTATAGGAAACAACCGATTAACTAGAGAGTACATCTGTTCGTTACTGGGCCGGACGATAGGCTCACAAGTCGGCGGACCCTTTTGCTCCACCGCCTCAAACCGAAACTTCGTAGTCACTCTATTCCACTCGACATCTGATCCTCCTGACCGTGCGGAACTCACTTTGTTGGGAGCGTTAACTTGGCTTCGGGAGCGTTGCGATTTTCCTGCCGTC
>Ga0126376_10001897_pt1 | contig 11576 bp, 9 predicted proteins | sample PanSoiMetPlot_15_FD_92760 | JGI IMG/M metagenome (GOLD analysis project Ga0126376, IMG submission 92760) | Tropical forest soil microbial communities from Panama - MetaG Plot_15 | ecosystem: Environmental > Terrestrial > Soil > Tropical forest > Bulk soil | place: Panama | collected 2016-02-17
ATCGGCATCGACTGCGGACGCAGAGACCCGAATGCAACCAAGCCCGCATGCCCACGAGTTGTCGTTGAAGTGCTTTCCCCAACAACACGGGACTTCGACACCATCGGCAAGCTCGAAGAATACAAGCTTGTCGAAAGCTTGGAGCGCATCGTCGTCATCGAACCGAATGCCCCGGAAGTGATCGTTTGGGTCCGAGGGGCGGAACGGAACTGGCGGAAAGCCGTCCGCCAAGGGCTCGATCAGGAAATCGACATGCCGGAAATCGGCGTGACGCTGCCGCTCAAGGAAATTTACGACGGCGTGCCTGGGTCGAAACCACATAGATGATTCGCATAAGACATATTATGGAATATTTTCTGTGTTCCCGCTCGGATCCTTTCCGACTCTTGGCTGTTATTCGAGCACTTGCAGGATTTCTGAGTGGCCGACGAACCTACGGGGCCTGGCGGTCCGGCCCAAAAATTGAGCCGCAGGCCCCTGCTCCGTTGTGCTATCCCTCGAATTCTACCCGCATACCATCATACCCCGGCTCAACGTGTGGTGGCAGCTTGGCGCGCAATTTGGCGTAGTCGAGATCGCTGTGCATGTTGGTGATGATCGCACGTCTGGGCCGGATGCGGTCGATCCATTGCAGCGTCAGGTCAAGGTGGAAATGGCTCGGATGCGGCCGGTACCACAGGGCGTCCACGATCCACAGCTTGACGCCGTGCAGCGCCTTTGCCGCGGTCTCCGGCACATCCACCAGGTCTGGCGTGTAAGCCATTGCGCCGAAGCGGAATCCGAGCGCCGCGATGTCGCCGTGGGGAAGCTGGATGGGCATGGCAGTCACGGCGCCGCCCGCGCCCGAGATCGTCACCGGCGTGCCGGCGGTGATCGCGTGCCGGGTCAGGTATGGCGGGTAGCTGCTGCCCGGCGGGGTCACGAAGCAATAGCCGAACCGGAGCGAAAGGATCCGCCAGGTCGGCTCGTCGGCATACACGTCTACGCGCTTCTTATGCGCGATGAACAGCGCGCGCAGGTCGTCGATGCCGTGGATGTGGTCGGCATGTTCATGGGTATAGAGCACGCCGTCGAGATGATTGACGGCGGCATCGAGCAGCTGCTCGCGCAGGTCCGGCGAGGTGTCCACGAGGACTTGGGTTCGGCCCTCGTCCGGCGCAGTGCGGTCCACCAGGATCGAGCATCGCCGCCGCCGGTTCTTGGGGTTGCTCGGGTCACAAGCGCCCCACCCGCTTCCGGGCCGCGGAACGCCACCCGAAAAGCCGCATCCCAAAATCGTGACCGCAAAGGTCATGCGGCCGCCGCCCCCTCCCTACCCTGCCCCGCCTGCGGGGAAGACTGGAGATGAGGCACTTTGTGGAACAGGCGAAAGAAATTCTCCGTTGTCTGACGCGCGATCTCGTCGAACGTGACGCCGCGGGTGGCAGCGAGCGCTCTCGCCGTCTCCGTCACATAGGAGGGCTCATTGCGCTTGCCGCGGAACTTGCCCGGAGCGAGATAAGGCGCATCGGTTTCGATCAGGATGCGGTCGGCAGGCAATTGTGTCGCAATCGCCCGCAGTTCCTCGGATTTCTTGAAAGTCAGAATACCGGTGAACCCGATGTAGAACCCAAGATCGACCGCTCGGAATGCCAGTTCCCGGCCGGCGGTAAAGCAATGCAGCACTGCCGGAAAGGCCCCCTCCCCGCTCTCCTCTTCAAGAATTCGCCCGACATCCGCATCCGCCTCCCGCGCATGGACCACGAGCGGCAGCCCCGTCGCGCGCGCCGCCGCAATGTGACGTCGAAAGCCGATCTCCTGAGCGTCGCGCGGACTGTAGTCGTAGTGATAGTCGAGCCCCGCCTCCCCGATTGCGACCACCTTGGGGTGCCGTGACCGCTCGACCAGCTCCTCGACCGTCACATCAAGTTCCTCATGTGCATAGTGCGGATGCGTCCCGATCGAGGTGTAGACGTTCGGAAATCGCTCCGCGATCTCCAGCAGTTTGTCGAACCGGCGCACACGCGTTGAAATCGACACGATGCAGGCGACATGTGCGGCCGCGGCGCGCTCCACGATGGCATCGAGGTCGGCGGCGAAATCCGGGAAGTCCAGGTGGCAGTGGCTGTCGACCAGGATGCTCATGCGGCCGGCTCCGGTTCCCGGTCGACATAGCGCGGGAATATGCCTTGGGGCGCCGGCAAGGGCGTGCCGGACTTGAGTGCATGCTTTTGCGTCAGAGCCGCGAAATTTCTTTCTTGCGCGGGCACTGCCAGTTGATCGAGCAGCCTGCTCATGGCGTCCGGCATGAACGGCTGAATGAGGATGGCGAGATGGCGCAATACCTCCGCAAGCACATAAAGCACCGTCTCCATCCGCGCCGGATCGGTCTTTCTCAGCGCCCACGGCGCCTGTTCGTCGATATAGCGATTGGACTCGCCGATCACGAACCAGAGGTGGTCGAGCGCCTTGTGAAAGGCTTGCATATCGCACTCGAGACGCAGCTGCCCAAGGAGGGCCTGCGCCTTGGCAAGGAAGGCTTCATCGGCAGCAGTGAAGACTCCGCGGTTCGGCACTTTCGCGCCGCAGTTTTTATTGATCATCGCCAGCGAACGTTGCGCCAGATTGCCGAGGTCGTTCGCCAATTCGCTATTGATACGGCGAATCATTGCCGACCTTGAGAAATCGCCGTCATTGCCGAATGGCACCTCACGCAACAGGAAGTAGCGCACCGGATCGAGGCCATAGGCTTTTATCAGTTCGTAGGGGTCGATCACGTTGCCGAGCGACTTCGAAATTTTTTGCCCCTCGTTGGTCCACCAGCCATGCGCAAAAATCCGCTTCGGAGGCTCCAGATCTGCAGCCATCAGGAACGCCGGCCAATAGACGGCATGGAAGCGCAAGATATCCTTGCCGACCATGTGCAGATCGGCAGGCCAATAGCGCTGGTAGAGTTCGGATTGAGTGTCCGGATAGCCGACAGCCGTGATGTAGTTTGTCAACGCGTCCAGCCAGACGTACATCACGTGCTTCGGGTCGTTCGGCACCGGCACGCCCCACGTCAGCGCCGTGCGCGAGATCGAAAGATCACGCATGCCGGATTTCACGAAGCTGATCACCTCGTTGCGACGCGAATACGGCAGGATGAAATTCGGATTTGCCTCGTAAAACGCCAGCAACCGGTCGCCCCATTGCGACAGCCTGAAGAAGTAGCTTGGCTCCTCGACCCATTCGCATTCAGCTCCCGAGGGAGCGATCTTCCTGCCGTTGGGCGCATCGGTCAGTTCGTCTTCGCCGTAATAAGCCTCGTCGCGCACCGCATACCAGCCGGCATAGTTGCCGAGGTAGATCTCGCCGCGCTTGAGCAGCTCGTTCCATAAGGCTTGGCAGGCCTTCTTGTGCCGGACTTCCGTTGTGCGGATGAAGTCGTCATTGGAAAGATGTAGTGCCCTGGCGAGGTCGCGGAAAGTCTGCGAAACCTTGTCGGTAAAGAGCTGCGGCTCCATGCCTGCGTCGGCAGCCGCCTTGGCGATCTTCTGACCATGCTCGTCGGTGCCGGTCAGGAAAATGACGTCGTAGCCATCCAACCGCTTGAACCGCGCCAGCACGTCGCTAGCCAGCGACGTGTAGGCGTGGCCGATATGCGGCACATCGTTGGCGTAGTAGATGGGGGTGGTGAGATAGTAACGGGGTTTATGTGCCATTTGTCGGAATGTCCAGAACCGTAGCCCCGATTGAGCGAAGCGAAATCCGGGTTATTGTGTCCATGCGGAACCGCAGCTCCCCGGGTTTCGCTGACGCTTAACCCAGGCTACGGCTGCTTCCCTATCAACCGCGGGACGCCTCCGCAAGCAAACCGAAGATCGTAAAAACGAAGGGCTTGCGCTCGAGATTATAGATCTCCACGTCGCGGGCGGACCGGTTGAGGCGCTCCCATAGGTCAGCCACGCGGGCAAGCCGCCCAAGATTGCCAGCCTCCGTATCCAGCCGGGCCGAGAGCCAGTCGCGGACCGCGCCGACAAAGACCTCGAGGAGGCCGCGGTCGCGGTCGAGCTGGTCGCCGAGCGCATGGAGGGCATGCGGATCGGTTGACGGCAGCGCGCTGAGCAACTCCTCGACCTTCTCGCGAAGCACAAGCATCGGCCCGCCTGCCAATGCGATCGCCCGCGAGACGCTGCCGCGGGCCGCTGCGGCAGCGGCAGCGAGGGCCGGATCGTCGGCGTCGACGCCAAGTGCAATGGCGGCGGCTTTGACGACGTCGCCCTGCCCTAACGGCCTGAGCACAAGCCTACGGCAGCGCGACCGGATGGTCGGTAACAATCGGCCCGGCGCATGGCTCACCAGCAGGAACAAGGACCGCGGCGGCGGCTCCTCCAGCATTTTCAAAAGCGCGTTGGAACCTTCCGGATATTTGAGCTCGTCGGCGCTGTCGACGATGCAGATCCGCCAGCCGCCCTCCCCCGCCGTGGAACCGAAAAAGGCAGCCAGCCGCCGCACCTGCTCGACCGTGATGACAGTGCGCATCTTGCCGGTGTCGCCAACGGTGCGCTCCAGAACCAAGAGATCCGGATGGGCATTGACGGCAACGCGGCGCACGGTGGGATGAGCCGGGTCGAGGGCAAGCGACGTGGGGGCTGGCGTCCGCGACGGATCCGGGTAGGCGAGGACGAACCGTGCGATACGGTAGGCGAGCGTCCCCTTGCCGATACCGGGCTCGCCTCCGATCAACCAGGCATGAGGGACGCGGCCGGACCGATAGGCAGCAAGAAACCGGCGCTCGGCGCCATCGTGACCAAACAGCACGCTGGTTTCCCGCGGCAGCGGCGCGTCGTTAACGTTCTCGTCGGCGCCCCGCGTCATCGGGCAGCCGCTAGGTTGAGGGGTGGCGGCGCCGCCAACTCCTCCCCGCCCCCAACCGAAATCGGCAACAGCCGATTTCGAAAGGGGCGGGAGAAGAAAGCGGCACGACAGGGCCTTAGTCCGGCGCCTTTCCGCCTCATGGGGCGATTAGCGTCAACGGTGCCGTTTCCGGATGCAGCCGTTTGCACACGAACTGCAGGATCTCGGCAGCAACGCGCTCCGGGGGCCGGTTTGCATCGATCAGTATGCAGCGCTGGTTCTCCTGCACGGCGATTGCGCGAAAGGCGGCGTTGAGCGCCTGATGGTAGGCGAAATCCTCGGTCTCGAACCTGTCAGGAACTCCCTCACCGCGCCGTGCATGCGCTCGTGCAAGGCCGATCTCCGCCGGTAGATCGAGAACGAACGTAAGGTCGGGCTTGGATGCTCCGACGGTGAGCTTTTCAAGGCCCCTGATGAACGGCAGGTCGACCTTGCCGACAATGCCCTGATAGACCCTTGTCGAATCAAGGAAGCGGTCGCAGATGACCCAATGCCCAGACTGCAGCGCCGGTTTTATGACGGTATCGAGATGATCGGCGCGCGCTGCCGCAAACAACAGGGCCTCCGCGTTCGGACCAAGGCGCTTGGCGGCGCCGGAAAGCAGCACGTGGCGAATGATCTCGGCGCCGGGCGAGCCGCCGGGCTCCCGGGTCAACAGGACACCGATGCCCATGCTGGTCAACCGCGTTTTCAGCAGCGCCGCCTGTGTCGACTTGCCGGCGCCTTCGCCGCCTTCGAATGTGATAAATTTCGCGGTCATCCTCGTCTTGCTTCGTGGTTCGATCGCTGGGTTGTAGCCCGGGTTGAGCGTTAGCGAAACCCGGGCGCGGCGTCGCCGCATTGATAGGCGATCCTGGGATCGCCCCCCCTCTCGTCAGTTAGCGAAGCCCGAGGGACGGCGTTCCCCGCAATTTGAGAGGCGGTCCCGGATTTCGCTGCGTTTACCGTTGGGCCTGCCAAAAAAAGCCGGACCTCGGTCGCTCAATCCGGGCTATAACCGGCTACAGCCCTGACAGCTTCTTTGGTGCAGCCCTAATCAGGCCGATCATCAACTCGGAGGCTGCATCAAAGGCGCGCCGCGGGAGATTTCCCCGCTCGACGTTCTCGGCGGCAAACAATGGAACTTCTGCCACCAGCCGCTCGCCGCGATAGACGTTGAGATTGCCGATTTGTTGCCCTTGCGTGACGGGAGCGGGCACCGGGCCCGAATAAACGATCTTTGCGGTAACCCGCTCGGTCGCATTTTTGGGCACCAGAACGCTGATGGGTCCCTCCCCTCTCAACGCAACGGAACTCGAAGCGCCGCCAAACAGCTTGGCGTTGCCGACGATTTGGCCCGCCGCGAACAGCGCCTTCGACTCAAAGGCGCGATAACCGAATTCGATGATTTTCTTGGCCTCTTCGGCGCGCTCCTTCGCGGTCTTCAGGCCGTTGACGACAACGATCAGGCGCGAACCGTTCTGGACGGTCGAACCGACCAGCCCGTAGCCGCCCTCCACCGTGAACCCGGTCTTCATGCCGTCGGCGCCAAGATTCATGGTGAGCAGCGGGTTGCGGTTCTGCTGGCGGATTTTGTTCCAGGTGAATTCGTGCTCCCCGTATATGCGATAGAATTCCGGGTAGGTGCGAATGATGTGGCGAGCCAGCCGCGCAAGGTCCCGGACCGTCACCTTCTGGGCGGGATCAGGCAATCCGGTCGAGTTGGTGAAGTAGGATCTGGTCAGCCTGAGGTCGCGCGCCCGGCCGTTCATCATGGCGACAAAAGCAGACTCGTTGCCGGCAATACCCTCGGCGAGCGTAATGCAGGCATCATTGCCGGACATGACGATCGCGCCCTGCAGAAGGTCTTCGACGCGCACCCGGCTATGAATCGGCGCGAACATGCTTGAGGTGTGCGACGGGGCTCCGCCGCGACGCCAGGCATCCTCGCTCACCATATAGTCATCGTCGATCTTGATGCGCCCCAACCTTAGGGCGTTGAACACGACTTCCGTGGTCATCAGCTTGGCCATGCTCGACGGCGGCGTCGGCACATCGGCGCCCTTCTCGAACAGCACGGTGCCGGTCTCGACATCAACAAGGATGGCATAGGGCGCCGCGGTCTGAAAATCATCCTTCTTGGCGCCGACAAGTCCGAGGGCGTTCGGCGCCGCCGCGGCGGAAGCGACAAAACCGGCCACTGCGGCCCCAGCGAGGCCGCGTCCGATCCATGCGCATTTCCTGAGTGATGCAGGCACGGTTGAATTTCACAGGTTCCGGCACCGCCACACCCGGGGCGCCTCCTCGATCAATATCTTTCGTCTCTAGTCGCGTATTTCAATAGCGCTGACTGCCGGTGTCAACGCCGGCAGGAAGAAACCGATCGTTACCCCGCATGTCGGGTAAGGCAGGTGCATAGGCCGATACGGCCGGGCGGATCGGCCCGGTGACGACGTTCGCCGTCACCGGCCTGCCATGATCGACGGCAGAGGTACGGGCGGCACTCGCATCTTCGTTTTCGGGCCGCGAGTTCCAGGCCGCCGGCCCCTCCCCTAGGGAATACGGCCGCTGCGACGGTATGGGCACCGTGCGAGGCAGCTTCGTCGAAGCCACGCGGAGCAAGGACGGCGGCGGTGCGGGCTCGCCTTCGCGCAACGTGGCAATCAGCTTTTTGTCGTCGGACCCCTCAAGCGGTGCCGTACAAACATATTCGACCCGCACCGACGCCACGCCGCTGGTGTAGAATCCAAGCAGCACAGCGGTTTTGACCGAGACATCGATGATGCGGTCGGGATGATACGGCCCGCGATCATTGACGCGCACGATCACCGAGCGATTGTTGGAGAGATTGGTCACCCGCACATAGCTGGGCATCGGCAGCGTGGCGTGCGCCGCCGACACTGAATTCATGTCGAAAATCTCGCCGTTGGCGGTCTGGTGGCCGTGGAAATCCTCGCCGTACCACGACGCCAGACCCTCCGCACGGTAGTGCGGATCTTCGGCCGGCACGTACGTATGCCCGCCGATCGAATAAGGAGAGCCAACCCGGTAGGTCCCCCCGCCTTTTGGGATGGGTTCGCCGGGCGCAACCAATCGGGCGTTCGAAGATACGCCGAAACGCGGATCGATGATGCCCATGGAACCTGAGCAGCCCGCGAGCGCACACATTGCGACGAGCGCACATGGTGTTAGAAAGCGATGACGTTTTTTCCCCAACCCCAACGACCCCGAATTACGCGCGGCGGGTTGTAAGCCCCCACCCCTGGCCGCCCGCAGGATTTTCTGCGGCCCGCGTGACGCAGCAAAGGGGCCTCAGTTCGCCTACGCAGCAAGAAACTGCCGATTCTAACTTGGCTTTGTAAATAAAGCGGAAAGAAGACGTTAGCTTCCTTCCACTATTGTGGCGGTGATTTCACTGCCTCGTCGGCCCGCGACGGATGATGCGAAAGGAGACCAAACGCCGCCATTCCGCCGACTGTTCGCCTGGAGTCATCCTCTGTTGGGTGACTAATTAGGTCTCATAGAGGCTATTTATTGGCTAAATCATGGCCAGAAACGGCATTCGAACCCGATAGCCGCGACGTGTTGTCTCATTTTGCTCGACATTTTTTATGATGCAAAATTTATTGCAAGCGTTAAACTAAATTTAGTCTGGATGAGAGGTCCGCACCCCCCCAACCCCAAGCCTCCCCTGCGGGCAACCGTTCAGACGCTAGAAATGGCCTATCAAATCAACTTGGCCACCCTATCGGGTGGTCGCCTGTTTTTTCTGTCCCATTTTTTCGGCACAGGGAACAAAACGGGCGTGCCCGGTGGCCGTCAATTCATCGCGAAATCGTTATGAAGTTTACGCGGCAACCGGCAGCGTGCCGCCAAGGCAAAGGCATGCGCCTCCCCTGCCCTCTGTGTCACGCGAACTTTGTTCGGCGCAAGTGTCATGGGGCTGCGTGGCTAACTGTTTCGGGCACGCCAGCAGAGCGCTCTAGGCGCGCCGGCGATGGTGCGGCTTCGTCGCCGAACGGAGTGGCCGCGGTGTCGGCTGCCCATGATAATACGGGTTCTCGACACAGTTTCCGCCGATGCCGGACAGAGTTGTCATGCATTGCTGCCAACTCGTGTAATAGCAGGACATGGCACCGCCCCCAGAGTTGTCTCCCCCGCTAGTAATTGCGCACCATGGATAGGAATAGGGCGACTGCGCAATGCCGACTTGCGTTTCGCCGAGCAAAGCGGCAGCAATCACAAACAGCACGATGACTGGCACCCGCATCATAGTCTGCCTCCCTTGTCGTTCGGATTTGTTTGCCTCGCATATTATCGCTTTTGCTGTGGCGGCGGAAGTGAACAGCGGCGACCGGTCGGTCGATTCCACGCGATCGGGTTTTCATCGACTTGATCATCCGCTTCAGCACGCGACGCCGAGCAGGGCGCTCCCTTGCAGGCGAGCCGTAAGCAGGAGAATATTCACCCGCAGTTCCGGCTCCAATTAACGACGATCGGCATAGATGGAGGGATGCCATGGATGCGCGACGTGTTTCCTTCGCAATGCTCGCCATCGCTGCGAGCCTGGTGTGGACGCGGCCCATCAAAGCAAGCGCCGCGCCGGCATGGCAATTCCATCTCGAAGAAGCGACCATCGCCGACGTTCATCGCGCCATTCGCGCGAGACAGATCACGGCCGTGCAGTTGCTGAACCTCTATTTCAAGAGAATCGAAGCCTATAACGGCCCGTGCGTCAAAGGTGAGATCGATCCGGCCACCGGCCTGATGCTCGGCGAGCTGACGCCGATCGAGCATGCCGGACAGGTCAACGCCTACATGACGCTGAACATCCGTGGCAAGCGCTCTAAAACCGACGCGGCCGATAATGATACGAATTTGCCGGATGCACTCGAAGTCGCACGGGCCCAGGACACCTATTTTGAACGCACCGATCAACTGGTCGGACCGCTGCACGGCGTTCCGTTCGCGATCAAGGACAATTACGACACGATCGACATGCGCACCACCGCCGGTGCTGCAGCCGAATACGCCAACGACAAGCCACCGAAGGACGCCACCATGGTCGCGAAACTGCGCGCCGCAGGGGCGATCATCCTCGGTAAGACCAATCTCGATGAATATGCGCCGGCTGGCATTGGCCGCAGCTCGCTCGGCGGGCAAACCTGCAATCCGTACGATACCAAGCGCATACCCGGGGGATCGAGCGCGGGCTCTGGCGCCGCGGTTGCGGCGAACCTCGCGATCTGCGCATTGGGCACCGACACCGCCGGCTCGGTGCGCAATCCTTCATCCGTCAATGCCCTTGTCGGCATGGTTGCGACGCAGGGGCTGGTGAGCCGCGCCGGTATCGTTCCGCTGTCATTCTCACGCGACCGCGGCGGACCGATGTGCCGGACCGTGGCGGATACTGCGGCGGTGCTTGAAGTCGTCGCCGGCGCTGACCCCCGCGACGAAGTGACGGCTGTGGCATACGGCATGAAGCCGGTGCCCTACCGGGATTCCGCGAGCAGGATATCGCTCGCCGGCAAGCGCCTCGGCGTCGTGCGCGACTTCATGATCGAGGCAACCATCGCCGACCGCGACAGCATTCGGGTCGCCACCGATGCGCTTGCAGAAATAAAGCAGCTTGGCGCCACCATCGTCGACCCCGTGGATTTCCACACTGCCATCGCCCAGGTGATGGCGGCCTACGAGCCAAGCTTCTTTGCCCAGGTCTTTCCTGAGGCCATGGCGGCGGGGGGCGCGCCGATTGATCGCCTGGTGGCCTTTGCGAGCGATCCCAAGGCCCTTCGCGGCGGTGTGCGCGGTGTCAATCTGCGCATGATCGCCGGCCAGCAGCGCGGCGAGGAGGCCAAATACGCGCTCAATCTCTACCTGAAGGAGCGCGGTGATTCGAAGTTTCGCTCCGTCGAGGACGTTTTTGCGACCAGGGCTTTTTTGGGCGAGAACGATCATTTGAGGAATTCACTTGGCGCCAAGGCGGAGACTCTCGACACGCCGAACAATACAAGCCACGCGCTCCGTCAGCAGTCGCTGCGGCGAATTCTCTACAAGGTCATGGCGGACAACAATCTCGACGCGCTGATCTATCCCTACAACACGGTTCCGCCGCCCCTCGTCTTTCCGAGCCGCATTGCGGGAGTCTACAATGCCCGCATCGAGCCGCGGGTGCTCAAGGCTGGGACCAAGCTGTCCGATTCCAGTCTGCTGCCGGCCGAGCCGTCGCTGGAAAAGGATCTCGACCTTTGGCGTGGCGCCGCTTCGAGTTGGAGCGTCAACCTCAGTCCGGTGAGCGGCTTCCCGGCCATCGTTGTGCCGGCCGGATTCACCAACGCCGTTTACGACCGTGTGCCGGACGCCAGCGATCCGAACGGCAGCCGCCTCGACGGCCCCAAGCGCGATCAACTCCCCGTCGCGATGGAATTCCTGGCCCGCCCGTTCGACGAGGCGCTGCTGTTCGAGATCGCGTCGGCCTATGAGGCGGGAACGAAGCATCGGCGACCGCCGAACGGGTTTGGGCCGCTGAAGGACGAGCCTTAGAGCAGATTTCGACGTGGTGAATCAAAGACTTTGCCGCGTCGTCCTTCGCCTTTTTCCTTCGGGGAGATGAAGCGGCACTCGCTCAACGTCATCGGAAAATGGCGCGGTCGACCGATATGAGAAGCTTGGCGGCGGGGGACGCGGCGATCCTAACCGTGCTGCGCAGGTGTGAGACG
>Ga0126376_10001898_pt1 | contig 11573 bp, 10 predicted proteins | sample PanSoiMetPlot_15_FD_92760 | JGI IMG/M metagenome (GOLD analysis project Ga0126376, IMG submission 92760) | Tropical forest soil microbial communities from Panama - MetaG Plot_15 | ecosystem: Environmental > Terrestrial > Soil > Tropical forest > Bulk soil | place: Panama | collected 2016-02-17
CGAACGCGATCACGTTGAAATTCAAAAGCGTTGTAACGATTTTATAGCGCTGCTGATGTACCTCACCGAACGTAAGATTTTCTACAGCGTGAATCACGTATTCTCCGGATTGACGGGCCGCCGCGAAACCGTCGATTTCGAGTGGTTCGCTTCCTACGCGCTCGCGCTCGAAACGCGCAATGGCCAAATGTGGTCGCGCGCGAATCACGAAGCAGAGCGTCTCGCCAAGTCCTACGGAAAAATCGGCATTGCCGGCAGCGACTCGCACACGCTCGCTGGTGTCGCTCTCACTTACACCGAAGTCCCCGGCGCGCGCACCGTCGAAGAGTTTTTTTCAGGCCTTCGCGCGCGTTGCGGTCGTATTCACGGCGAACACGGCAGTCTCGCCAAAATTTCTGCCGACGTTTTTCGCGTTGTCGGTGCCATGCTCTGCGAATCGCCTTGGGCAATTTCTATGCTTCCGCTGGCTGTTCTCCTGCCCGCAATCACGATCGGCCACTGGGCCAATGAAATTCGCTTTTGCAAAAAGTGGGCGAAGCTGGTCAACGCCGCTGATTCCGCTCCGCGCCGCCTTTGGGATTTGGATGCAAAGTTGCGCGAAGCCTGATGTTCGAGGCTGTTGTAGGGCCAGCCTTCTGAAGCTGGCAGCTTGTTGGCTTAGTAAATTTCGCTGTCGCTGCAGCACAGCGAGGTAACAAATGGCCGTTGCACGCGATGTATGGGGTTTCATCGAGCGCCGCGATCATCGTTTGATGCGCCGCTTGAATCGCTGGCGTGCGCCCGGTTGGATCCGCTATTGGATGCTCGCAGCTACGCGCCTCGGTGACGGGTGGATCTGGTATTCCACCGCTATCCTTCTTCTTTTCTTTGGAGGTCCACAGCGTTTCGCCGCCGTCAGTTCCGCCGCGCTAGCCGCGGTTGCTGGCATCCTCGTTTTTAAAGCCCTAAAGCATCTCAGTCAGCGCCCGCGTCCTTGCCAGATCGAGCCGCACTGCTGGTCCAAAATTCTTCCGCCAGACAAGTTTTCTTTTCCCTCCGGCCATACTATGACTGCGTCTTCCGTCGCGATCGTGCTCACCTATTTCTATCCGCACCTTGAGTTCCCGCTCATTTTCCTCGCACTTAGCATTGCGCTTTCGCGAATCGTCCTCGGCATGCATTTCCTCAGCGACGTTCTCGCCGGCGTCATCCTTGGCGTCGCCCTTGGCTGCTGCTCCCTCACCACCTTCGCCTCCCTCGGCCTGCTCTAACTCAATTTCTCCTGCATCGGAACTCACTCTCAACACTGTCATTCCGAGCGCGCCGTTTGCGCGAGGAATCTGCTTTTTCATTAGATTCAACCATTCTTGCAGTTTCATTTCCGCAAAAACTTCAGAACAATTTTGTTGGGCGCCTTGAAGCGATGCTACATTCATCTAAATCCTCCAAATGAGCATCGCCGCCCAAGCAACACCCCAATCCCTCGCAAAAAACAATTTCCTTTCCAACCTCAAATTTCTCATCCAAGTCTCTCGTCCTGGCCTTTGGACCACGACCACACTTTTCTATCTCATGCCGCTCGGCAAATCTCTCGATTGGCACAACGCCGGCTTTTGGTTTGGTCTTTTCTATATCGTCTTTCCGCTGAGTCTCCTCCTTTACGGCGTCAACGACATCGTTGATGCCGAAGGCGACCGCTTCAACCCGCGTAAAGGCACGTACATGTTTGGCTCGCGCGGCGCCGACCAACAACTCCGTTCCCTGCGCTGGCAAATTGCCGTTTCACAAATTCCGTTCCTCTTTCTCTTTTGGCACTGGGCTGGTCCGCGAATCGCCTTCTGGTTCGCTGCAATTTTCCTAGCCGTCTACGTCTACAACGCTCGCCCCATCGCTCTCAAAGGCCGTCCACCTTTCGACGTCCTCATTCAGGCTAGCTACCTGCTGATCTTCATCCTGAGCAGCTGGATCAACAATGCCCCACAACTTCCTTGGCAGACTTTTCTCTTCGGCGCGCTCTTCGCCATGCACTCTCACGTCTTCGGCGAAATTATGGACATCGAGCCCGACGAAAAATCCGGCCGCCGCACTCTCGCTACACAAATCGGGCGAGTCCGCGCTAAATTCTTCATCGCTTCTCTTCTTCTCATTGAATTTTTTCTGATCGTGCGCTATTTCAGCGACCGCGCCATCGCAGCTTTTCTCGCCCTCGGCGCAATCTGGTTCGTTCTCGACGCCACCATTCTCTGTAGAAATCGCCCCTACTCGCCTCCGCAAATGCGGCTCTTCCTCTGGGGCTGGAATGCCGCCGCCGTCCTGGGAATTCTCTGGAACGCCCTTCACGGCTCCCTTCTTCTGGCTCATCCACTGCGCTAATTCAACTTGCTTCAAACCGCTATTGCAATCGCACCTCGAAAACGATATAAACTTACCGCTCTATAGCAGCAAAAGGACTCCACAAAGAGAGGACCATGCCCCTCACCGCGACCGATTGGCTCGTCATCATCGGGTATCTCCTCATCAATCTTTTAATCGGCATCTATTACCGCCGCCGCTCCAGCGGCAACACCGCCGAATTTTTCATTTCCGGCCGCGACGTCTCCTGGTGGCTCGCTGGAACTTCCATGGTCGCCACGACCTTCGCCGCTGACACGCCCCTTCTCGTCACCGGACTCGTCTCCACACAAGGTATCGCCGGCAACTGGCTGTGGTGGAACCAATGCCTTACCGGCATGCTCACGGTTTTCTTCTTCGCCCGTTACTGGCGTCGCGCGGAAATCATGACCGACGTCGAGCTCACCGAGCTCCGCTACTCCGGCAAGCCCGCCGCCTTTCTTCGTGGCCTCAAAGCCATCTACCTCGGCCTGCTCATGAACTGCCTTATCCTCGGCTGGGTCACGCGCGCTATGGTGGACATCATCGCCGTCCTTCTCGGCCCGGCAATCGCTCCGGGCAAAGTTTGGGAGCTCACACTCGGCAACCACGTCCTATTTCATTACACGCTTGGCGACCCGCATCACACCGCTCTTCTCATCTGCATCTTCGTTCTGATTCCCTTCACTGGCATTTACACCTTCATTGGGGGGCTCTGGGGCGTACTCGTCACAGACCTTTTCCAGTTCATCCTTAAAATGGGAATGGTCATCATCCTTGCCTGGATCGCCGTCAGCAAAATTGGTGGGATCGGCGCACTCTCTTTGCGCCTCGCCATCGTCAGCCATGAGACCGCCAAAACTGGCGCGACGGTCGCCAATCCGCTCGCGTTTCTTCCCGATTTTTCCCACGGCTTCACAAGCGAAGCGCTCTGGACCATTCCTCTCATCTCGTTTGTTCTTTTTCTAGGCGTGCAGTGGTGGAGCAGTTGGTATCCGGGCGCGGAACCCGGCGGTGGCGGTTACGTCGCGCAAAGAATCTTCAGCGCCAAAGACGAAAAAAACTCTCTTGGCGCGACGCTTTGGTTCAACATCGCCCACTATGCGCTGCGCCCCTGGCCCTGGATCGTCACCGGCCTTGTTGCGCTCGCTCTCTATTCCCCGCACGGCGGATTGAGCCCGAACGCAGCTTTTGAAGCGAATCACGAGCAAGGCTACGTCATGGTCTTGCGCGATTTTCTTCCGCCTGCACTGCGTGGCTTAATGGTTGCCGCGTTCCTTGCCGCCTTCATGTCCACTATCGGCACCCAGCTCAACTGGGGCACGTCTTATCTCGTCAACGATTTTTATCGCCGCTTCCTCGTCAAGAATTCCTCGGAACGTCATTACGTAAACATGGGGAAAATCTTCACTGTAGTTCTCGTTCTCGCGGGTGGCTGGGTGTCTAGTCAGCTCGTTTCCATCTCCACCGGATGGACCATCGTCCTCGGCATCGGCGCGGGCACAGGGGCGGTCCTCATCCTTCGCTGGTATTGGTGGCGTATCAATGCTTGGAGCGAAATCGTCGCCACGGTCGGCGCCGCCGTTCTCACTTTCGTTCTGGCCAACCTGAAATTCTCAGGCAACGCCGCCGTCGTTACCGCAAAGACCACGCTTCTGACCGCCGCCGTCACAACCATTCTTTGGCTAGTCGGCACCTTCGTCACAAAACCTGAGCCGCAGGAAAAACTAGTCTCCTTCTATCGCCGGGTCCATCCCAGCATTTACGGCTGGCAACCCATCGCCAAACTTTGCCCGGAAATGCACGGAGTTCGCGACTTCTCCACCAATCTCGCCAACTGGGCCGCTGGCGTCGTCATGGTTTATTGCGCCCTTTTCAGCATCGGTCATATGGTTTTCCATCGCTTCGGCATCGGCGTGCTTCTCGCAGTCATCAGCGCCGCTTCCGGCTTCTTCATCTTCAAAAATCTCTCGCGCCAGGGCTGGTCCACTCTCTCCGGCGCGGAAAACTCTTGAGACGACGACCCAATTCCTGTCATTCCGAGCAGAGCAGGCAGACGCTTTTGCCTTTCCGATTCCTTCTAAGGAATCGGTCGGCCTGCAAAGAGAGGAATCTCTCGATTCTAACTGTGGCACCAACGGACCCGGCCATTTATGACTGAACCCCTCTCACCACTCCTCGAAATCTCCGTCGAATCCCTCGGCTCCGCCATTGCCGCCGAACGCGGCGGCGCCCATCGCATCGAGCTCTGCGCCAACCTCTCCGTCGGCGGCCTCACTCCTTGCGAAGAGCTCATGCGCAAAACGCGCGCTGCCCTCAAAATCCCCATCTTCGCCATGATTCGCCCGCGCCCGGACAATTTCGTCTACTCCGACTCCGAACTCGCCCAAATGCACCGCGAAATCGAAATCGCCAAATCCTCGAAATTGGATGGCATCGTCTTCGGCATTCTTCGCGACGACGACACGGTCAATGTTGAGCAAACGCACGAACTTGTCAAAATCGCGCACCCGCTTTCCGTCACGTTTCATCGCGCCTTTGACCTCGTGCCCAATCTCGAGGAAGCCCTCGAGGCCGTCATCGAAACCGGCGCCAAGCGCATTCTCACCTCCGGCGGAAAACGCAACGCCCAAGAAGGTGCCGCCGCCCTTGCCGGTCTCGTCTCTACATCCAACTGCAGAATAAAAATTCTGCCCGGCGGCGGGATCAACGCCTCCAATTTCCGCGATGTCATTCGCTTCACCGGCGCCTCAGAATTCCACTCCGGCCTTGGTTCCACACTCCCCTACGGCCAATCCCGCGACGACGCCTTCGAGTCCGCCGTCCGAGAACTGACTTACATCATTAGCGAGACGGATGGGCACGAAGCACCTGGCTAACCATAACCAGTCCCCACCTTTTTTTGTAAGTGTTGAAAATAAAGAGGCTTTAAGGTTGCAGCATGCCAGCTGGACCGCAAGCCTAGCCCTATCCATCAATTACGACTGTTGCGGGCGAGGGTGTTACGACCGGTGTGGGCTTCTTCTCCGCCGGTTGGCTGCGCATGATCAATGCGCCGACGACGCAAATCACGCCGCCCATTATTGAAATCCACGCTACATGCTCGCTGCGGAAAATCACTCCGAGCACCAGCGCTTCCGCAGGAATCAAAAACGCCGCTGAGGAAGCTCGCGTCGCTCCAAATCGGCCGGCGGAAATAGCCATAATCGCGAACGCAATGCCGGTACTCAGCACTCCAAGCGCGAGCAACGCCGCAAGTGGCCCGGGCGCCCAACGGATATGGAAAACGTCGCGCAGCCCAATCGGTGCTACCAGCACGAGCGCCACAAACTGCGTCCGGAAAACCACCGGTAACGCGCCATTCCGCTGCTGGAGCGGACTCGCAAGATTCAGCGCAACTCCGTACGAAACCAGCGCCGCAAGAATCATACCCACTCCAGCCACAGTATTACGCCCTTCGTGGAGGGTCGGCAGCCCCATCACTACCGTTCCTGCCATACCGATGACAATCCCAACGATCACGCGCCGCGACGGCAGTTTCCATGCAATTAACGCGGCAACCGCTGCGGCGAACAACGGATTCGCCCCATTCAACATTCCTGTCAGCGCCGACGAAACGTAACGTTCTGCAAACGGAAACATGCTCAGCGGAAACGCCATCCAGAACGCGCCGAGTGCCACGATCTTTCCCCAATCCGAACGCAGCACTGACTTTCGGGCCGACGGAAACAAAGATAATGTAAGAAACCCGACAAGCAGCCGAATGAAGGTCACGCCTCCAGGGCCAATCGCCCCTAGAGCGTCCGCAATGAACAGATACGACGCGCCCCAGATCAAACCAGGCAGCGACAGAATCACCCACTCCGCCGCGCCCGAACGGTCGCGGGATAGAGAGGTCATAGCATTGGCTTCACTGGCCATTCGCGATTTGATGCTGATAAGGATAGGTTCGGCACTCACTCAGGCGAAGAGCCATTTTGGGTATTTGGGCTGAACCACTTCTGTAGAAAGAGATTTTCTAAGATTGTTTGTTGTGGACTTCAGCCAAGTTGGCGGAGAAAAGCCTATGCCACGCCAAGGACTCGACCAAGGATTTGCATGCTGGTAACGATCAGATGACCGATGGAAAGCGAAGACCAAAGCGAATCGGAGCCGCAGCCCTGAAATGCCTGGAAAGCCGCAGGGATCAGGTCCAGCAACAGCTTGAAGGCGTACTTTTCGGCAGTGCCGGCGAGGAGGCAAAATGGGGACACGCCCTGTTGGGTTCCAGAAACCACGGCCATCCCGGCAAACGCGGGAACCGCTGCCGCAACCCGTTGAATTTGCTGGTGAATTGTCTGCTGCCTTGCCATGACCGCCTCCGTAGAGCATTTCCCTGCTCTACCTATATGTCGAATGAGGAGGGCCGAAAACGACATCCGACTTACACTTTTTTTGACGGAAGAAAGGGTAGGAAGGTCACGCAGATAAACACGTTAAATTTGTGTGAAAAATGGAAGCGGGCCCGCCCTGGTTGCTGCCGACCCACCAAGGAGCAAGTTCTTCAATACGTTCGGGATGGAAGCTTGCGGCTAAGCCCGCTAAGCCTTTGAAGCTTGGCGGCGCAGGAACGTCGGAACGTCGAGGTCATCGCTGGGAACTTCCCGCGCCACCTCGCGAACGTTCTCCTGAACCTGTTGCACGACGTCGCGATGGAAGGCGGAGTGGCCGCTCGCGGCGGCCGCCATGGTTGCGGGCGTTTGCTCTTCGCGTCCCGCTTTCCAGGTGCGCGGCATGAATTGCGGCCGCTGCGAAGAGTTCTTCTTGTTCGCTTCCTTGAAGCCTGCGGCGATAACGGTAATCTTCACCGCGTCCTTCATCGCTTCGTCCTGCACCGCGCCGAAAATAATGTTGGCGTTTTCCGCCGCCGCCTTCTGGATGATCGAAGACGCTTCATGAACTTCATGCAGGGAAAGGCTCGGGCTGCCGCAAACGTTGATGAGGATTCCCTGCGCGCCTTGAATCGAATTGTCTTCGAGCAGCGGACTCGAAATCGCGCGGTTCGCAGCGTCCACAGCGCGGTTCGACCCCGTGGCGACGGCTGTGCCCATCACGGCGTAACCCTGGCCGCTCATGATCGCTTTCACGTCCGCGAAGTCCCGGTTGATGATGCCAGGCACGGTGATGATGTCGGAGATGCCCTGGACCGCCTGGCGCAAGATATCGTCCGCGATGCGGAACGCGTCAAAGAAACTCGTGCCGCGCTCGACCGTTTCCATCAGGCGTTCGTTCGGAATCACGATGACCGTGTCCACAGCGCCGATGAGATCTTGCAGCGCTTGTTCGGCCTGCAGCATGCGGCGCTTGCCTTCAAAAGCGAACGGCTTCGTCACAACGGCGACGGTTAGTGCACCGAGTTCGCTCGCGAGCGAAGCTACGACGGGCGCCGCGCCGGAGCCGGTACCTCCGCCGAGGCCGGCGGTGATGAAAATCATGTCCGAGCCTTCGAGCGCTTCGATGATTTTGTCCGTATCCTCGAGCGCGGCTTTGCGACCGACCTCGGGATTGGCGCCGGCGCCGAGACCTTTCGTCAGTTTCGCGCCGAGTTGCAATTTCACCGGCGCTTGTGAAAGACGCAGCGCCTGAAGATCGGTGTTCGCCGTGATGAATTCCACGCCCTCGACTTTCGCGCGGATCATGCGGTTGACGGCGTTGCAGCCGCCACCGCCGACGCCGATCACTTTGATCTTTGCAGGCGACAGCTCCTCGCTGAAGCTCATGCGAATCCCTGTGTCTTTTGCCGTCATTCGTCCCCCCTCTTTCGGGCTGGTAAATCGTTGCAAAGTTTTTTTTCAAGCTTCGCGAAATTTTTTTGCCGATCTAAAGGTCGGCCACTGCAAAACCTGCTAAGCGCCGGCGAACATCGACTTCAGTTTCGAAACGATGCCGCCGGAGCGTGCGGACGCGTTGCGCCGCGCTTTTGCTCCGTACGAAACGAGACCGATAGCCGTCGCGTATTCCGGTTGCGCAACTTGCTCTGGCAAATCGTAAATTCCCTTGGGCTCCGCGATGCGCACAGGCAGATGGAAAAGTTGCTCCATCATTTCGTCGAGGCCGTTCAAACGCGCGCCGCCGCCGGAGAAAACAAAGCCCGCAGGAATTTGCTTGAGCAAACCGGCGCGCTGCAGATCGTCGCGAATCAGCGCAAGCAATTCTTGTGCGCGCGGCTCGATGATTTCCGTAAGGTTGCGAGCAAAAATCACGCGTGGAGGGCGATCGCCGACACTGGCGATTTCGATGGAGCCATCTCCACGCAGCAATGCTGCGGAGGCGCAGCCGTGATGGCGTTTGATGCGCTCTGCCTCAGGAATCGGAGTGCGCAGGCCCACGGCAAGATCGTTGGTGAAATGATCGCCACCGATGGGAACCGCGCTCGTATGACGAATCACTCCATTGCCATAAACGATGATTTCGGTTGTGCCGCCACCGATGTCGAGCAGACAGCAGCCGAGGTCACGTTCGTCCTGCGTGAGGCAAGCCTCGGAAGAAGCAAGCGGTTCAAGAACCGTATCGCTGATCAAGATCCCGGCGCGATTTGCAGCGGTGACCAGATTTTGCGTCGCGATGGTGGAAGAAGTCACGATGTGCACGTTTGCTTCAAGATGCTGGCAGACCATGCCGAGCGGATCGCGAATGCCGTCATGCGCATCCACGATAAATTCATGAGGAAGAACGTGCAGCACTTCGCGGTCTTCGGGAAGAGAAACATTGCGCGCGGCGTCGACGGCGCGCTTCACGTCTTCGCGTTCGATATCGCGCGGACGATTTCCGAGAGTGATTCCGCCGCGGCTGTTCACCCCGCGCACGTGGCTTCCCGCGACACCGAGGAGTGCGGATTCGACAGGAACGCCGGAAACAGATTCCGCTTCTTCGACAGCGCGGCGAATCGAGCTTACGGCAGAATCGAGATTAACGATGAGGCCCTTGCGCAACCCTTTCGATTCCGCGGCGCCCAGTGCGAGAAATTTCACTTGCTCTTCAACAATTTCGACCATGAGCACACACGTTTTCGTGCTGCCGATGTCCAGACCTACGATGTATTTATCCTTCTTCGACAAGCCGCCGCTCCCCGAAAAAAACTCTTATCTCGACTTCGCTTTCGCCTCGATGCGCTCGCCACAACCGGAAGAATCCGGGTTCAGCACGATCTGGCGCGTAAACTGCAAATCCACAGAACGCACGCAGCCGGCATTCGCTTGCCACTGCGTAAAATTTTCGACCAGCATGCGGTATTTCGAAGTGAAATCACCCGATCCAAACCTAATGTTCACGGCTTGTGCCGCGTTTACGCCGGGAATTCCGGCCATGACGATTCGAATGTTTTTGGGATTCGAAAGGTCCACTTCGCTGAGTTGATTTGCGGAATCCGCGTTGACGACATTCAATTCGCGCACGAGTTCCTGATACGTCTGCATACGGCGCTCGGCTTCGTCCTTCGGAAGCGCATCCGTAATCCCCGAAATGATCGGAAAGCGAGCATCGAGATCGTTTGGACGATCGAGAATTACGCCGTGTGCATCAATGAGAGCGATTTCGTTGCCGTTTCGAACGAACGCAATTGGAGTGCGCTCCGTAATTTCCACGCGAACGCGATTCGGCAAAATGCGCTGGACGCTTGCGGATTCAACCCATTTGATTTTTTCAATTTCGGCACGGCGTTTGTCGAGCGGAATTGTTAGAACGCTGTGGCCACGATCCGGATAGAAAACGTTCACGAGCGACTCGCGCGCGACGATGTGGTTTCCTGTGAGATCGATTTGCTCGGTTTTGATGAGCTGTACTTGCGGCGAATAGAGCGCAAAGCGAACACCGACAACGCTGCACGTAATTATCAATGCAGCGATCAAAATCCAAAGAGAGAGACGCCGGTAGAAAGACAAGTTCTTCGAGCCGAACTTCTTGCGGCGAACGTCCACCGGCTTTTGGCGGCGCAGATAGCGTGGCTCGTCCTCCACCAGCTCCGGACGGAAATCGGAGTCGGCGGCCGTCGCATTGCGCTGCATGGCCTTTACGCGTTCCACACGACCACCTCGTTTTCGAGTTTGACGCCGTACGCTCTTTCAACGCGGTCACGCACGTCCGCAATGAGCGAGAGCATGTCCCTCGCGCTGGCTTTTCCCGCGTTGACAAAAAAATTGGCGTGGCGGTCGCTGACGCGCGCGTCGCCGACGCTCAGGCCTTTGAGGCCGAGTTCATCAATCATTCGGCCAGCGGATGCGCCAGGAGGATTCTTAAAGATGCAACCGGCGCTTTTTTGCCCAAGCGGCTGACTAGCGCGGCGCTTTTCGTTGCAGATGCGAATTCCTTGAATTATTTCTTGATACGACTTGGAGGGTAGTTCTAGGGTCACTGCGAGCATCATATCATCGGGCGCAAAAGAAGTGTGACGATATTCGAAGAAAATTTGATCGCCCTCGAGGATTTCGATTCTGCGGGCGGCAGCTCGGTAGAGTTTCACTTCGCGGACATAGCTGCCGATTTGCATGCCGTAGGCTCCGGCGTTCATGCGAAGAGCGCCGCCGACGGTTCCTGGAACACCGATAAGACCCTCCATGCCGCCGAGGTCGTGCTTGGCGCAGTAAGTAACGGTGCGGCCGAGGTCGGCTGCGGCATCCACGTGGGCGAAATTTCCTTCGAGTAAGACGTCGGGCTCAGGGCGAGCTAGCTGAAGAACGATCCACGGGAGTTCGCCATCCCCTACAAGGAGATTCGAGCCGCCGCCAAGAAATTTGTGTGGAATTTTTTCATTGTCGAGCAGCTGGAGCATACCAAGAATCGACTCGTGCTCTCGAATGAGGAGCAAGTCCGTCGTGCCGCCGATCCCGAGCGAAGTGTATTCGGACAGGGATATACCTGGCAGATGCTCGACGCCGAGCTCAGCAACTGATGCGAGAAGTTTACAATCCTCAAGACGCATGGTGCGTGGGGTGCTCCGTTCCGAGTAAGACCATGAATTCGCTGCTGGCGCGGCTGACGTTCCCGGCACCGATGGTGAGAATGGCGTCGGCGGGGCGCGCGTTTTTCAGCAGAAACTCGATGCCGTCCTGCATGGTGCGGAAATAGTGGACGTTCTTGTGGCCTGCTTCGCGAATTGCGCCGGCGAGGGCTTCGCTGGTAATGCCAGGAATTGGATTTTCGCTGGCGGCGTAGATATCCGTGAGGACAAGAATATCGGCCTGATTGAA
>Ga0126376_10001899_pt1 | contig 11573 bp, 10 predicted proteins | sample PanSoiMetPlot_15_FD_92760 | JGI IMG/M metagenome (GOLD analysis project Ga0126376, IMG submission 92760) | Tropical forest soil microbial communities from Panama - MetaG Plot_15 | ecosystem: Environmental > Terrestrial > Soil > Tropical forest > Bulk soil | place: Panama | collected 2016-02-17
CAATGCAATAAGCGTTTTAACTGCTTCGTATTTCTCTTCTAGAACTTGCTGCGCCACAAAACTCCTCCTGCTGTCAGCGATCGTTTCTCGTCTTTTGCGCACATTCGCGCACAAACGGGGCAAATCTCATATTTAGTACACGTTCAGACGAACGCGCGCTTGCACGTTTGGGGAGGTTCCCCGCTCACTTTGTTTTTTGTGAGAACTTTTTGCGCCGCGCCCGCTGCTTTTCGCTTCAACCGTACGCTGCCCGTTATCGCGCCACGGTGGCCGGTCCCTACCGCTAACCGCATTTATATAGATGCAGTTAGGGCTGTTTCCGTTACCCGCGAAACCCTTTAACGTTACATGGGTAAGTCCCCTGTAGTCAATGTCTTAATTGTTGGAAATCTGTGGGAAACGTGGCGCCCCCCTTGTGCGACCGCTTTGGAATTGCCAAAAGCATCGAGAAGAACGATAGGAGGAGAAACAGGGTTACGCTCGAAAATAGCCAATCCACCAGAAAATAGTGGTCGGTCGGAAGGGACCCGCCTCTGGTATGCCAAATGCGAACGTGAAAGGGAAATCGAATTACCTCATAGCGCCAGTCGGCAGCGGCATTCCAGTAATAGAGGAGCACCAAGGGAAAGCCCAGTAGCAATGCGCGAATGACGTTGTTTTGCAGCGCCCGTCCCAATTTTATTTCGTGTGAGGCGTCCATGGGTTAGGCTCCCGCTGCCAAACGGCGCATTAGCTCCTGTTTTCGGGTTAAAAGCTCCCGAAGCGCTGGCCCCGAGGGGTTGGCTTCGATGCCCCGTTGCACGTCGGCGAGTTCACGCTCAACTTGCTTGCGCGAGAGAGCTTCGAGGCAGCTTTGCGCCTCTTCCCAGGAGCCTTCTTGCGCTTCTTCGAATAGGATCTCGAACAAAAGCCGGCGGTCTTTTTCCTCCAGCATTGCGCCGATCTCTGACGGCTGGACCGGCTCTCCGGAAAAACTGGCCGGAACCAGCGCCGCAAAGATCTTCTCCGTTTCGAGGCCGAGATAAAGCTGGCCTCTCTGCAGGTGTTGCGCGAGTTCTCGGCGGAATCCTTCCGCCTCAGCCAGCATTCGAATCAGCCGACGTTCCACGGGCTTTGCCGCACGTCCCACAAGTTCCGGCTTTGTTTTCACTTCGCTACGACGCTCGGCAGCGGCTTTGCTCAATGCTGCGCGTAGCACTGGTTCCTCCAAACGGAGCTGCTGTGAAATGCGCGTTGCCCACTCCGACCGCAAAATGCGGTTTGGAACTTTTTGGACGTAGGGCAGCAGGAAGTTCACTGCGCGAAGCTTTCCTTCTCCCGTTGTCAAATCCATCTGCCGAGCACGGCCAATTAAGTAGTCCACATACGGTGGAGCTTCGCGCAGTTGTTTTTGATACGCGTCCGATCCTTTTTCTTTTATGAACAAATCGGGATCGGCTTTCTTATCGCCAATCGCAGGCAGCGCAAGCACACGCACTTCGAAATCCTGCTCGAGCAACGCCGAGAGCGATCGCTCCGTGGCGGCCTGCCCAGCCACATCCGGGTCATAGTTGACAATGACGCGCTTCGTAAACCGACCAAGCAATTTGATTTGCGATTCTGCGAGCGCAGTACCGCAGCTTGCTACCACATTGCCAAATCCTGCGCGCGCCACGGCGATTGCATCCATGTAGCCTTCCACTAGAATCGCAAAATCCTGCCGCCGCAAAGCATCCTTCGCACGGTCCAGGTGATACAGCACATTGCTCTTCGAATAGATCGGCGTTTCCGGTGAATTTAGATACTTCGGTTGGTCATCGCCGAGTGCTCGTGCGCCGAAAGCAACAATTTTTCCTGACTCATTCGAAATCGGAAAAGTGATGCGCCGCCGGAACCGGTCAAACAATCGTCCGCTTTGATCGCGCGAAATCAGCCCGGACTCAACCAGCAATTTCTCTGGATATTTGTTCTTAAGATGACGCAGCAGCAAATCGCCGCCGCTCGGCGCATAGCCGATTCCGAATCGGGCGATTACGTCTTTATCAAGGCCGCGATCTTCCAGATAGGCGCGGGCCGCCTTGCCTTCGAGCGTTCCCTCCAGCTGCTTCACAAAATACGACTGCGCCTCGCGGTGCATTTCCACCAGCACCGTTCGTTGCTGATTCTCCTTTCGCTCTTCCGGCGAGCGCTCTTTCGGCTTGGGAATCGCAATTCCGCACTTCTCCGCGACGATTCGAATCGCCTCGGGAAACGCGCACTTCTCCATTTCCATCACAAATTTGAAAACATCGCCGCCGACACCACACCCAAAGCAGTGATAAATCTGCTTTGTTGGATGCACCGCAAACGATGGCGACTTTTCCGCATGGAACGGGCACAGCCCAGTAAAATTCGCGCCGCTCTTCTTCAAGCGCACGTAGTCGCCCACAACCCGCACAATGTCGGCTTGCTGCTTAACCTTGTCCGCGAATGATCCCGCTTCCGCCATGCAGTCTGAGAACTAAACGCAAGTATATATGAGGCTATGAACTTAGGTTGCGTTTGGCTTCTAGCGCGTGGATTCTTCGTGTGGAAAATCTGAAAACGTAGAAACAAATGACCGTAAGTATGAAGACAAAAACCCAATTGAGGAAAAAGCGTAGGTAAACATGCTTGATGACAGGTCTCGAAAATTGAACGACGCCCGGCGAAACTTCTTTAAGCGTTCCGGTCCCTTCGTAAGTGACGTGATTGATCCACTGCTTGACGCCGTCTACGCCACCGTGGGCGAAACCACTGCATACTCCAACCGTGAACGCAATGTTCGCCAACAATAAGAAACCCAGCAAAAAGGTCACAACAAAGCGTAAGAACTTCTGCTTTAACATATTCGAAAGACACCGCAAGGGCGCCAGAAGTTCCTAGCCACGGAGTTCAACCAGCGTTATAGCTTTCCCGCCATGTTCTTCCGTTTCAAAAGCTTGTCTGGCAACTAACGGATGGACCTTAAGAAACTCAGCAAGCCCCCTGCGAAGGGCACCGGTCCCGTGACCATGAATGATTCGAATTTGCGGCAAATGCGCGAGAGCTGCATCATCCAGAAACTTGTCTACAAGCTCTGTCGCTTGTTCCACAGTCATTCCAATCACGTTAATCTCGCTTGCGGCGGAACTCTCGCGCGGCGTGGACTCTACAGTGACTCCTGAAGACACCGAGATGAAGCCCGGCGCTACACTTGCTTTCGCGACCAAAGGTCCTTCAACACCGACAATCTCGTCGAGTGCAACTTTCATACGCAGCGGCCCAGCTTCCACCTCTGCGGAATTTCCGTCCAGCCTGCGAAAAATCAACGGTTTCGCAAAGCCTCTAACGCGGATCTTTGCGCCCGACTGAAGTGCATCTATTGTGACGGGCTGCAGATCGGCGCTAGTCACCCCGAGGTCCGCCTGTGACTCCGAAATCGTCTGCACAATTGCCGCGTTCAAGTCCTCTTTTGCGCCGCTTCGGACTTCCTGCAGTTTCCGTTTAGAGCTTTTCTCCAATTGCGCTCGCAGCTCTCGGTCCTTAACGGCTTCCACCACGCTTGCGACGTTCTGATCGAAACGTTTCTGCATCTCCGCAAACTGCGTTTCCAAATCCTTGATTCGTTTCTGTTGCCGCTCCACCCATTCTGTCCGCAATTTCTTGCGTTCTTCTTCCAGCGCTCTCCGCTCCTCGGTCATCTGCGCTTGCATGCGGTCCAATTCGTCGCGCGTGCGATGCAAGTACGCAATCAAATCTGCTGCTTCAAGCGATTCCGGCTCCATCAATTCGCGCGCCCGCTCGATAATCTGCGGCGCAATACCCAGCCGCTTTGCAATCGTGATTCCGCTCGACCCGCCCGGCACTCCGACCGTCAACCGATAAGTCGGCCGCAAATTTACTTCGTCAAACTCCACGGCCGCGTTCACGACGCCCGGCGCGGTCGCCGCATATGTCTTCAACCGGTCATGGTGCGTCGTCGCCAGCACAAAACAATTCACCCCGCGCAATTCATCCAACAGAGCAACAGCCAGCGCCGCGCCTTCTTCCGGAGCTGTTCCTGTTCCCATTTCATCCACAAGCACCAGCGATCCGGTAGTAGCCGCCTCCAAAATCGATTTCAAATTCAGCATGTGCGAAGAGAACGTCGAAAGATCCGCCGCAATCGACTGCTCGTCGCCTATGTCTACCAGCATGTAATCGAACAGCGGCAGCATTGCCTTTTGTGCAGCCACCGGAATCCCGCACTGCGCCGAAAGCGCCGCCATGCCCGTCGATTTCAGCGCTACCGTTTTTCCGCCGGTATTTGGCCCGCTGATAACGAGTACTTTCTGATCGCCGCCCAGTGCCAGCGTCATAGGCACAATCGGCCGGTTCTCTTTACGCAGCTTGTCTTCCAAAACGGGATGCCGCAAGGCAATAAACTCAAGCGCATCGCCTTCAGAGAACTCCGGGATCGCCGCATCAAAATCCCGCGCAAAGCGCGCGCGAGCAAACACGCTGTCGAGCTCCGCAATCGTCTCCATCGCAGCAACAAGTGGTCCACGCACCATTCGCAACCGTTCAGTCAGTCCTCGCAAAATCCGAAAAACTTCGGCGGTTTCTTCTTCGGCGAATTGAACGAGCTGGTTGTTCGCCTCCACCGTTTCGAACGGCTCGACGAACACCGTCTGACCTGTTCCGCTTGCCCCGTGCACAATTCCCTGTGTGCTGCGCCGGTGCTCCGACCGCACCGGAATCACGAAGCGGTCGTTCCGCAGCGTGACGTAGTCTTCTCCTGCTTCTGCATTGCGCGCCCGCAGAATTCGCTTCAACGATTTCTGAATCGAATCGCGCGTCTGCAAAATACTCGCGCGAATCTTCCGCAATTCCGGCGAAGCATCATCGCTGACTTCTCCTGTCGGAAGAATCGCCTTCCGGATCAACGCTAGAACATTGCGGAAATCAATTACCGACTCCGCGCGCGCCGCAAGCAACGGAAATTTGTCTTCAAAGTCGCGGAACTGTTGCCCCAGCCAGTGCGCTGTGTCCAGCAGCGACGCGGCATCGAGAAAATCCGAAACCTCCAACACTGTGCCGGGTCCTTCGATCTTCGCGAGCCAGGCTTCCGGATCGGCCAAAGCCCCAAATCCGAGCTCTTTGCCAGCACGCAGCCATTCCCGCGCTTCTCGAATCAGCGCAAATCCTCGCTCCAGGCGCTCGCGATTTTGCGAAAAAGTCAGTGCATCCAACGCCCGCTTCCCGGGAGCACACGTCGACCGCCCACGCAACAGTTCGCGCAGCTTGTCAAACTCCAGAATTTCTTCAGCAGGTCTTGACATGAAATCTATCTTCCAAGCTTCGAAACCAAATGAGACACGGCATCTTCATGCGAAAGTGCCACGTGCACCAATCGTCCGTTCGCTTCTCCCCATGGAGCCGGATGTCCCAATTCCACTTCGCGCACGCGATCCAGCACCGGTGTCCAAAAATCCCCCAACACGGCAAACGGTTTTGCGTCGATCACGGATTTGTTCAACATTTCCCAAACTACGGCTAGCTCCACCAGCGTTCCTGTTCCGCCCTTGCACGCTACAAATCCGTCCGCTAACTTGATCAGTTCAAACAATCGTTCTTGCCACGTTTTCATTCGAACTTCGACGTCAATCCACGCATTTGCCTTTGGGTTGAAGAATTCCGCAGTCACACCATACGTTTTTCCGCCGGCTTCTTTCGCGCCACGCGAAACCGCTTCCATCACACCGCCATATCCACCGCTGCACACGGCAAATCCGGCTCGCGCCAATTCCGACCCAAGTAACCGCGCGTCCGCATAATCCGCGTCGCCCTCTTTCGGACGCGAACTTCCAAACACAGTAATGATTCTCTCGGAATTCAAGTTTCTACTCTTTGCGCTGGCAACAGGCGGTGGTCTCGCCGCCAAATTCCTCAATCATTGCCGTACTCAACGCGTCCAGTGCTTCCGTGGCTTCATGCCCTTTGCTGCTCATGTTGTTGCTCATAAACGAAAAAATCAGCCGCCTTCCATTTGGCAATTCCGCATAGCCGGAGCGCGTGCGCACATGTTCGAGGGATCCCGACTTTGCATGAATTCGCAGCTTCGCGCTCGAATTCTTCAGTCGGTCTTCCAGCGTTCCGTCCCGCCCTGCCACGGGCAGCGAATCATAAAACGCCGGGAACCATTCCTGTGATTCCACAAATGTCAGCAGTTTCACAAACGCACGCGGCGTCGCTAAATCATGTCGCGAAAGCCCAGACCCATCCGACTGCACCACGTCTCCCGCCGCAATTCCCGCCTCCGCATAGAACTTCGCCGCAAACGCCGCGTAGTCTTCGCTCGTCAGCGCCGAACAATCTTGCGCGACGCTTCCAGCCACCGGATGGGCGCATGCTTCCTGCACCGCAGTTCGCAACAAACTCTCCGTGTGCAAATTCTGGCTGATTTTGTTCACCAATTTCACCGCATCACTCAGCGAAACCGAATTGTGCGTTGCCAACACTGTGTGCGTCTTGCCTTTCGCAGAGTCTCTCTCCGCTGTCCAAGCGCGCGCCAAGCCGCGCACCACCACACCTTTCTCTTCCAAAATTCTCTTCAACATTTGAGCCGCATGCTGCGCTGGCTCCTGAATCGCCAGCACCAACTTCCGTGGTTTGCTGCCTGCTGGCAACGTCCCAAGCACTGTCACCGTTTTCGATCCCGGCTCTCTTTTTAGCGTTAAATCAGGCTTCACTCCTGCTGCAGAGGTCGTCACCAAATTATTTACGCGAAAATCCGGCGTCATCGGGGCAAGTTCGGATTGAACTCCCGCCCCGGCCCGGTCCCCAGGGCTCAACGTCAGCATCACTGTGTTGTCATTCACAATGATGGACGAAACCGCCGCGCCGTACTCCCACACCATATCGTCGATTTCCCAACCGCCCGGGTAGCGTTCACGCGGAAAATACGAATCGTCTCCAACAATGTCTCCGGCGATGTCCTTCACGCCCCGCGCCGCGATTTGGCTCGCGAGTTCCGCGATCACTTTTTCTGGTGTTCCATCAAATTCTTCTTTGCCTTCAAACGGAAACTTACGGTTCGAAAGGTTTGGGTCTCCGCGTCCTACCAGGTACAAATCTCCTTCTAGTTTCCCGTCCTGATTAACGCCACTCACAGCCTCCAGCGTCGTTCGAAACTTGTATTCCGGCCCCAACGTCGCCAATGCCAGCGCCGTCGTAAACAGTTTCATATTTGAAGCCGGTACAAAGTAGCGATCCGCGTTTTGTGAGAGCAAAACCTCTCCGCTCTTCTCGTCCACCACAACAACTCCCCACTCGCCCTTGGCCGCCTGTTCTCCGCCTAGAATGGCTTCAACGCGGGACTCAAACTTTTTTTTCTGCTCCTCCGATATCGGCGCCATATGTTCAACGGACTTCGCCGGAACGTTGCAGCATTGCCCTTGATTCTGAGGATTCTGGCCGTGCGTCAGGGGAGCGAATAAGAACAGCCCTGCGCCGGTAAGCAAAAACCCCAAATACCACATCCAACCCCGCTCTCGCGCCACTTTTCGCGCCTCCTGCTGGTAAATTCCTCTCAGCCCAAGTATATTCCATACGTTGAGGAACACTTCCTCCAGACAAGCGCACGCTCGTCGGCGCTCCTTGGCGGAGACTGGACTAGAAGGTTCGAAGGCGCCCAGCCTTGTTTAATCTAACCTCGGGAAAAAACGCATCAAGGAGAGAATTATGAAGAAATTCGCTGCACTCTTGGCGGCCTTCGTGGTAGCTGCTGTACCGCTCGCCGCAAAAGATGACAAAAGTGAAACCGACCGTCTTGAGAATTGCGGCTTGGTCCTCAAAGAAATTATGGACATTCCCGACAATATCCCTCAAGACCTGATCGACAAGGCAGAATGCATCATCGTTTATCCGTCCGTGATTAAAGGTGCATTCATTGTTGGTGTTAGCGGCGGCCGCGGTGCCATGGTTTGCCGCACCGGCGAGCACTTCACAGGACCATGGAGCGCGCCGACCATGATGGCGCTCGAAGGCGCAAGCGTTGGCTTCCAGATCGGTGGCCAAGCCACAGACTTTGTTTTGCTGGTGATGAACCCTCGGGGCGCTCGCGCTATTCTCAATAGCAAAGTCAAGCTCGGCGCCGACGCTTCCGCAGCCGCCGGTCCCAAGGGCCGCAACGCCGAAGCATCCACTGACGTCACTTTGCGGGCCGAAGTTCTTACCTATTCCCGTGCCCGCGGCCTGTTTGCCGGAATCTCCCTCGCCGGCTCGACCGTCCGCCCTGACAACGGCGGAAATGAAAAGCTGTATTCGAAGAAGCTAGACGCCAAGGACATCATTTTTAAAGGTGCGGCGGCCGTTCCCCCCTCGGCGCAAAAAATGGTTGCGTACTTAAACCAAAAGTCCCCGAAGAATTTGTCCGATCCAGACTCACTGAAGTAAGACTAAGTCATTTGTTTCAAAGGGTCTCCGGGCAACTGCCGGAGGCTCTCTTTTTTTAGCTTGACATGTGAATTAACTATGACCTATAGTCATAAATGACTGTAGGACATCTTGACGTATTCCCCCCAACTTCCGGACACGGCTGCAATGACACTCTCTACTCGTCGGGAGCGACGCAGTGCCGAATTGCGCGAGCGCCTCTTTCGCTCCGCCCTTCGCCTTTTCGCGGAAAAGGGTTTTGCTGAAACGACAGTGGAAGACATTACTGAGGCCGCTGACGTCGGAAAAGGCACCTTCTTCAACTATTTCCCAAGCAAGGATCACATCCTTCTCGCATTCACAGACATGCAACTGGGCAAGCTCGCGGAAGCCGTCGAACATTTTCGTAACTCACCCCAACCTTTGCGCGTATTCCTTGAGAACCTCACCACACGCATGACCGAGGAACCACTCCGCAATCCAGGAATGATCCGGGCACTTCTTCAGGGCTTCGTCTCATCCACAGCAGTCCGCGAACTGATGGTTAGCAAGCAGGAGCGCGCGCTTGCTCTTCATACGCAGATCATGGAAATAGCGCAATCGCGCGGCGACTTGCGTACAGACGTTCCCGCGATCGAGATTGCCCACGTTTTCCGGCAGACGATTTTCGGCGCGCTCCTAATGTGGTCGGTGACCGGGGATGCAACATTGCGCGAGCGCATTCGCTCCGCGCTGCATATGGTCTGGAGCGGAATCGCTCCTCTAGATTTAGATTCACGCACGAGGGAAAGAACCGGATGGACGAAGTGAGTTGAAATGAAACGCAAAATTCTCATCTTGGTTGTTGTTGTAGTCGCCGCGCTCGCCGTGGCCGGTGTCTACGCGGGTTGGTTCCGCAGAGACACTGGCTTGCAAGGTTCCGGGACCGTCGAAGCGCGCAATATTCGTGTTGGTTCCAAAGTCGGCGGCCGCATTTTGCAGGTACTCGTTCGCGAGGGCGATAGGGTGCAACCCAATCAAACGCTAATCACTTTCGACGACAAAGAGCTCGAAGCTTCGCTCCAACAGGCCCGCGCCAGTGCGGAAAAATCTCAGCGCGGTTTTCGCCCTGAGGAAATTGCGGAAGCCCGAGCAGGCGCAGAACAAGCAAGAGCTGACTACGAAATGCATGTCCGCGGCTATCGAAAGGAAGACATCGCCGCCGCGCAAGCCGACTTCGATCGGACAAATGCCGACGAAATCCGCGCACACTTGGACTTTCAACGCTACGATGCCCTGGCCGAAAAAGATCTCGTCTCCAAGCAGCAACGAGATACCGCCGAAGCCAACTGGAAAATGGCGCTTGCCGCGAAGGAAAACACGAAGCACAAGCTCGATGAGCTACAGCGGGGCTTTCGCTCCGAAGAAATCGCCATGTCTGAGGCGAAGTACCAGCAAGCGCAGGCGAATTACGAAAAAATGCGTCGCGGCAATCGCCGCGAAGATATTGCGGCGGCAAACGCAGATCTGGCTTACCAGGAAGCCCGCTTCCGCGAGCGCCAGGTGCTTGCACCCAGCGCGGCCATCGTCGAAGTCCTCGATGTTCGTCCGGGCGATTTAATCGCGCCAAATACGCCTATCGCCACGCTTCTAGAAAGCGACCAGATTTACGTCCGCATCTACGTCCCCGAAACCGAATTGTACAAAGTCACTGTCGGCCAGAAGGCGCAGATTCACATCGATCCGTTTCAAAAAGAGACTTTCAACGGCATCGTCGAGCAAATCAATCAACAAGCGGAATTTCTTCCCCGTAACGTGCAAACCCGCGAAGAGCGTGTGCACCAAGTCTTCGGCGTGAAAGTTCGCATTGACGATCCTTCACACCGCGTTCTCCCCGGCATGGCCGCCGACGTGAAACTCTTGCCATGACCGACCTGTCCCAATCTCCACCCAATGGAGCTGCGATCGTCGCGGACAAGCTCGTTCGCAAATTTGGCGCGTTTACCGCCGTGAATGGCATCAGCTTCCGAGTTGAAAAAGGCGAAATCTTCGGTTTTCTTGGACCCAACGGCAGCGGTAAGACCACCGTCATCAAAATGCTGACCGGTCTTCTTCCTCTTAGCGGCGGAAGCGCGCTTGTGGAAGGCATCGACGTGCGCACTGGCGCCGAAGAAGTTCGCGAACGCATTGGATACATGTCGCAAAATTTCAGCCTCTACAACGACTTGACCGTCCTTGAAAATCTCACCTTTTACGGCCGTATTTATAGCCTTCCGCCTGACAAACTGAAGCGCCGGATGGACGAAATTGTTCAGCTCAATGGCCTCGGTCCGTACGCGACGCGCCTTGCCGGAAAACTTTCCGGCGGCTGGAAGCAACGCCTCGCCCTCGGCTGCGCCATGCTCCACGAGCCCAAGCTTCTATTCCTGGACGAGCCGACTGCCGGCATCGATCCTGTCGCGCGCCGCCAATTGTGGGATCTGCTCTTCGAACTCTCTGGCCACGGGATCACGTTTTTCGTCACGACTCATTATATGGACGAAGCAGAGCGCTGCAGCCACGTCGCCTACATCTACTACGGCAAACTCATCGCTGACGGCACGCCCAATTCCCTTCGCGAGCTTCCCGAAGTCCAGCCGGCCGGCACTTTGCGCGTGGAAATCACCACGCCTGAAGTCACCCGCGCGCTTCGTTCTGTTCGCGAACTCTCTGGTGTCCGAAGCGCCACGATTTTTGCGCAATCCATTCATGCGCTGATTGAAGACCATCTCGATCTCGACGACCTTCGCAGCGCGCTTTTGAAACGCGGTATCGCTGTTGCTGAAATCCGCCCTCTCGCTCCAAGTCTCGAAGATGTTTTCGTGGAATTAACCTACCGCCATCAAGCTGAACTGGAGGTCAACCGTGCCTAACATTTTTCGGGGTGTTGGCGCCGTTTTCTATAAGGAAGCTCTCCACGTCCGTCGCGATGCCGGCACCCTCTTCTTCTCGCTGACCATGCCGTTGCTTCAGATGTTTCTTCTCGGCTTCGCAATTGACACCAACATCCGCCAGATCAACACTGTCGTTTACAACGCCGACGGCCGCCGCGAAAGCCGCGAGCTCCTCGATCGCTTCAAGAATTCCGACACATTTCATGTCATCAAGTACGTCGAAAACGATCACGACCTCAATGATTTGATCATTGCCGGCAAAGCGCG
>Ga0126376_10001900_pt1 | contig 11567 bp, 6 predicted proteins | sample PanSoiMetPlot_15_FD_92760 | JGI IMG/M metagenome (GOLD analysis project Ga0126376, IMG submission 92760) | Tropical forest soil microbial communities from Panama - MetaG Plot_15 | ecosystem: Environmental > Terrestrial > Soil > Tropical forest > Bulk soil | place: Panama | collected 2016-02-17
GGGACATCCGATCAAGCACCAGTTCACGAGCCAGATTCCGACGTCGCAGTGCATGGTCTGTCACATGCACCCCGGCACAAACATGGTTGCGACTTATCTCGGCCTGACCTGGTGGGACAACGAAAGCGACGGCACCAAAATGTATCCGGCGACGCAACACGATCCGAGTCAGGACGAGGAGCAGGAGAAACTCAATAGCAATCCCGAAGGCGCGAGTTTGCGTGGCTTGTGGTCCAACCTTGATTTTCTGAAAGACACCGGCACGCCTGCGTTCAATGCGTTGTTACGCAACACACAGTTCGCAGATTTTCACGGTCATGGCTGGCTTTTTCGCAAAGTCTTCAAACGCGATCGCAAGGGCAACCTGCTCGATACGGACGGTAACATAATCGCGCCTGACGATCCGGCGAAGTTCAGCAAGGCAGTGCATCTCAACGACATTCACGCCGAACGCGGGATGCACTGTGTTGATTGTCACTTCCGCCAGGACTCACACGGCGACGGCAATCTCTACAACGAGCCGCGTGCAGCAATCGAGATTACGTGCGAAAACTGTCATGGCTCGATAAAGCAAAAGGCGACATTGTTTACTTCGGGTCCCGCTGCGGCAGTTTCCACCGGTACAGCCGCGGAGCGACGTAAATCGCAGAATCAACCTTTGGCCGGACAGGACCTGACGCGCATTCGCGTGCGTGATGCTGAAGGAACGCGCATCCCGCTCTTCCAACGCGTAACTCGAGATCGTAAACGAAAGGATGAGAAAGGCGTTGATGTCGATCTAAAAGCCGGCGACATCATGCAGAACTCGATGGTCGTGCCGGGACGCTGGTGGCGTGTGCCGCAAACGCTCGACACCATCACGCCCGGCACGCGCGACTACAACGAGCAGTCTCGTTATGCGAAGACGATTCGCAAAGACAATGTGACGTGGGGTGATGTTCCGTCCGACAGCAATCAACTGGCCCACCGCGACAAGGACATGACTTGCGTCGCGTGCCATTCATCCTGGATGACGAGTTGTTTTGGTTGTCATCTCTCGATGCAGGCAAATCGCAAGATGCCGAACCGTCACAACGAAGGCGGCGACTCGCGCAACTTCACGCAGTACAACTTCCAGGTGCTGCGCGACGATATCTTTATGCTGGGTCGCGACGGCACGGTGACTGGAAATCGCGTCGCGCCGGTTCGTTCGTCGTCGGCAATCCTGGTGAGCTCGCAGAATCAGAATCGCGAGTGGATCTATTCGCAACAACAGACAACGTCTGCCGAAGGTTTTGCGGGGCAGTCTTTCAATACGCACGTGCCCCACACCGTTCGCGCGAAGGAGACGAAGACGTGCAGCGACTGTCATGTCTCCGAGAAGAACGACAACAATGCCTGGCTGGCGCAGTTATTGTTGCAGGGCACGAACTTCGTCAACTTCATGGGTCGGTATGTTTACGTTGCTGCTGATGACGCGCTCGAAGTTGTCGTCGCGACCGAGCAGTCTGAGCCGCAGGCGGTGATGGGAAGCTCGTTGCACAAGATCGCGTACCCGTCGAATTACGAGAAGTTTGTGCGTGGCGGCAACGAGTTGAAGACGTTTTACGAGCACGTCGGGAATCCGCGCGTGTTGCAGGTTCAGTTGCGCGGTGAGTATGCGTATGTGGCGGCCGGCGAAGGCGGGCTGCGGGTTTACGATGTGGCCCAGATCGATCAGAAAGGATTTTCAGAGCGCATCACGACAGCGCCCGTATCGCGCTTTGGACAGAAGTTCTGGGTGAAGACAAAGTATGCAGTCGCGGTGGCGGCGCCGACGACACTCGCGGTCGATCCCGCGCGCACGAAGCGGCCCGAGAATGAAGAGCAGGCGATTCATCCGCTGTACGCGTATCTTTATGTTGTCGATAAGTACGAAGGATTGATACTCGTGAATGCGGCTACGTTGCTCGACGGCGATCCGCTCAATAATTATTTGAAACGAGCACTGACGTTCAATCCCGATGGTGCGCTCAATGACGCGAACAACATCACCATCGCGGGGAATTATGCTTACATCACGACCTCGCAAGCGCTGGCAATCGTGAACGTCAACGATCCGCTGCAGCCGCGCATCGTGAGTCGCATCCATCTTAAAAATCCGAAATCAGTCGCGATTCAGTTGCGCTATGCGTTTGTGGTTGATGATGAAGGATTGAAGGTCATTGATGTGACAATGCCGGAGCAGGCGCGAGTTGTCGATGGTGCGTTTGTGCCGTTGAGCGATGCGCACGATGTTTATGTGGCGCGCACGTATGCATACGTTGCGAACGGCAAGAACGGAATCGCGATCATCGACGTGGAACAGCCGGAGCACCCACGAGTCGATCAAATCTACAACGCCGAAGGCAAGCTCAACGACGTGCATCAGGTGAAGGTGGCGATGACGAACGCGAGCCTTTTTGCGTACGTGGCTGACGGAAAGAACGGCATGCGCGTGTTGCAACTGACGTCACCCGAGACGATGCCGGAGTATGCAGGCTTCAGTCCTCGACCAAGACCGGTTCTGATCGCGACGTTCAACACGAAAGGCGATGCGCTTGCGATCTCGAAGCCACTCGATCGCGATCGTGCGGTTGATGAGAGTGGGAATCAGATCTCTGTTTTCGGACGCCGCGGCGCACGACCGTTCACGCTCACTGAGATGATGCGAATGCTCGTTAGAGTGAGTGACAAACCCGTTCGCAGATGAACACGGATATAAAAATCCGGATTTTATTCCGTGTCATCCGCGGCTAAATCAAACAGTGCGGCTTGCGCCGTGGCTCTACGACGACCCGCTCGTTTGAGTGCTCCATCCTCGTCTGCAAACACTTCCAACTCGTATCGCTCAAGCCGCGCTAACACATCACGTGCAATTGTCAGCACCGCCGGCGGGAGGCCCGCGAGACGTGCGACTTCGATGCCATACGATTTCGACGCACGCCCGCGTTCGAGTCGATGCAGAAAGACTACTTCGCCTTCACGCTCAGTTGCCGTGATCTGATAGTTCTGCGCGCCGGGTAATCGCTCCGCGAGTTCGGTGAGCTCGTGGTAGTGAGTTGCGAAGAGAGTCTTGGCTGCGTGATCCGCGGAGTTGTGCAGGTACTCTGCTACGGCCCACGCGATCGAGAGGCCGTCGAATGTTGCTGTGCCGCGTCCGATCTCGTCCAGCAACACGAGTGACCGTGGTGTTGCGCTGTGCAGGATTGCCGCCGTCTCAGTCATCTCGACCATGAACGTCGAACGGCCGCGCGTGAGATCGTCCGAGGCGCCAACCCTCGTCCAGATACGATCCAACAGCGGCAGACGCGCGCGTTCGGCGGGAACGAAGCAACCAGTCTGCGCGAGGATGCAGATGATCGCAGTCTGACGCAGGATGGTGCTTTTTCCACCCATGTTTGGACCGGTGATGATCAGCAACCGGTCGGTCGAATTGTTCAAGTAGACACTGTTCGGCACGAACGGTTCGTCGATGAACGCTTCGATCACAGGATGCCGTCCCTGGATGATCTCGAGCTCATCGCCATCGAGCAGCAATGGCCGCGTATAACGACGACGCGCAGCAGTTTCCGCAAACGACGCGAGCACGTCGAGCGCCGCAAGCGCGCGTGCCGTCATCTGAATGCGTTTGGTTTCGGCGGCGATCTGACGGCAGACGTCAGTGAAGAGCTCCGTCTCCAACTGCACGATGCGTTCGTCAGCGCCGAGCACTTTCTTTTCCCAGTCACGCAGCTCTGGCGTCGTGAAGCGTTCCGCGTTCGCGAGCGTTTGTCGTCGCTCGTATTCGATCGGAACGCGCGTGGCGTTGGCCTTTGAGACTTCGATGTAGTAACCAAAAACGCCGTTGAAACGAATGCGAAGGTTGTTTATGCCGCTGCGACTTCGCTCGGTTGCTTCGAGCGTGGCAATGATCTGCTTCGCGTTGCGGCTGGTCGAACGCAGTTCGTCTAGTTCTGCTGAATAACCTTCGCGAATCGTGTCGCCGTCGCTGAGTTTGATCGGCGGATCTTCGTTGATAGCGCGCGCTATCAGGTCACGCACGTCGGGCAATTCGTCGGTATTCTCGAGCAGCACTTCGAGCAGTGAAGCTTGCGAACCGCGCAATACCTCGCGAATCGCAGGCACTTGATTCAGCGATCGCAACATTGCGATCAAGTCGCGTGGCGTCGCCGATCCGAGACTGATGCGACCCACGACTCGTTCGAGATCCGACACTTCTTTCAACAACACGCGCAGCTTGTCTCTTCGCAGCTGCGACGCAAACAGATCTTCAACTGCAGCCAATCGGGCTTCGACTTCGCCGCGCTTAACACACGGACGCAACAACCACGCGCGCAGCAGTCGCGCACCCATCCCGGTCACCGTCTCGTCGATCACTTGCAACAGCGACCGTCCACTACCGCCTGCCAGCGATTCAACCAGCTCGAGATTGCGCACCGTCACGCTGTCGAGCACGAGATGATCCTGGGGCTCGAAATAAACCAGATCCGTGACGTGAGCCGCCGCTGCCCGTTGAGTTTCGCGGGCATAACGCAGACAAGCTCCGGCTGTCCGAATCGCTTCTTCTTTGCGACTGAGACCGTAACCGTCAAGCGTCTTTACTTTGAAATGTTCGAGCAGCAAGGTAGCGCAATCGTCTTTTTGCCACTGCCAGTCTTCCAGTGGCGTCAACGTCGCCGCGAAACCATATTCAACTCCCAAAAGTGTTAGGTCGGGTGGGGCGCTTTCCTGAAGCGGCAAGGGCGCGGTATGAGTCTTACCCGAAAGACTGCTCTTAATCAGCGCGCCGAGCGATGCGGGGAAGAGCAGTTCTCGCGGCGCATAAGATTCGAGCGTAGCGCGAATGCGCGTCCACGAATCGCGTCCGCTTTCCTGGGTGACGCGAAACTCGCCGGTCGAGATGTCAAGAAAGGCAGCGCCAATCGTCTCACCCGCCGTGCAAACTGCAGCCAGGAATACCGGCTCGCGCGCTTCAAGTAACTGCGGATCGATCGGCGTTCCCGGCGTGACAATGCGCACGACTTCGCGTCGCACGAGTTTCTTCGTCTTGCCGGCTTCTTCGGTTTGCTCGCAGATCGCGACCCGATAGCCTTTGCGCACCAGTCGCGCGATGTAGTTTGCGGCGGAGTGATGTGGTACGCCGCACATCGGTATCGGATTGCCGCTATCTTTTTGACGCGCAGTGAGAGTGATTTGCAGCTCACGTGAGCCGGTGACTGCGTCGTCGAAGAAGAGCTCGTAGAAGTCGCCGAGACGAAAAAACAGCAGCGTTCCAGGATGTTGCTGCTTCAGTTCCTGGTACTGTCGCAGCATTGGCGTTGGATTTGAATTGTTCATGTGTGAGCTTGAATGGCGAAGCATGATGCCACAAAAGATGATTAGCCACAAAAAGGTACATAAAACACAAACAAGAAGGCTCAATCATAAATCTGCTTTTGTGGCGTATGTGCCTTTTTGTGGCTCATGTTTTGTGGTAAGTTCCCGGCGTGGAATTTCTGACCAACTCTCTGCAAGAGCACCTGGAAACCATTCACAAGTTAATCGATGCAGCGCTCTCTCAGATCCAACAATCTGGTCAGATGATCTGTGAAGCGCTAACCAGCGACAGAAAGATTCTGATCTGCGGTAACGGTGGCAGCGCCGCTGATGCGCAACACATCGCTGCGGAGTTGGTCGGCTGTTACGAAAAACAGCGCCGTTCGTGGCCGGCAGTGGCGCTCACAACTGACACGTCCACGCTGACAGCGGTCAGCAACGATCTCGGCTACGAACAGGTCTTTGCAAGGCAAGTTGCAGGGCTCGCGCAAGCGGGCGACGTACTGATCGCGATCAGTACGAGTGGTAAATCGAAAAACGTTCTGCGCGCGGCGGAAGCAGCGCGTGAACGAGGTTGCCAGACGATCGCACTGACCGGCGCGACTGCCGATCCGCTCGGTTCACTCTGCGACATTACCGTCGCTGTGCCAGCAACACGCACGGCGCGCGTTCAGGAGGCTCATATAACGATCGGACATCTCTGGTGCGAGATGGTAGATCGAATTTCGTGACCAAATACTTTATTCATTAATAAACTTGACACTTGCAATCGATCTAATTAGTCTCTCGATGCACTTCAATCCGGGTCCTTTGAATTGCGCGGAGCTTCCCGACACACGCGTCGCCGTCTGTGATTCACTGAGCCATTGATGTCTCTTAACGAATTTCCTAACGTCACGACAGAATTCAACTCACTCCCTTTAGTAGCGCTGAGTCACACATCCGTCGATTACGAACCACGGTCGTAATTCGAGACGGGCGGAATTCTGTCAAGCAGTAGTTTTTGAAAATCAGTTGCTGCCTCGCAAGAGAGGCTTCCCCAACGGGTATCTGTGTGCTCGCTTTTTCCGACACGCAAGGGTCGAGGTGTATCGAATGAACGCAAACAAGAAAAAGAAACGAAAGAAAAAGACGGCCCTCGTCGTCTGCCAGGATCGGAAAGTGTTTTGGACTACGCAGACTCAGTTTTGGCAATGGGTGCGGGAAGGCATCGTCATCAAGATCGGGGAGCAGCCGTTGACCGGGTTATTCAAACGCGAGCATGAGGAGTTGATGGTGTTATTGAGTAACACGGTCTTGAATCTCGCACATCCGAATCACATGCGCGAGGCGCTGCTCTCCAGGCGCATAGGAATGTCGGGGAAATGAACCACAGATGACACGGATTTTAGGCGGAGTTTTTCAAATTTTGGTGGTTGCGATCTCGGTCTACGCGCAGCAACCGGATGATCGTTATCGAATCGGCCCGGGTGATGTGCTCGACATACGCGTCTACAACCGGCCGCAGTTGTCGCGCGAGGCAGTGCGCGTCGAAGGCAACGGCATGATTCGTATGCCGCTGATTGAGACGGATATTCAGGCGGCGTGTTCGACTGAAGGCGAGCTCGCGAAGGAGATCTCGACGCGATATGCGAAGTATTACAAGAACCTTCAGGTGGACGTCTTCATCAAGGAGTATCACTCGCGGCAGGTAGCGATCATCGGCGCGGTTAACGATCAGAGCCGCTTCGAGCTGCAACGACGCGTGCGCTTGCTGGAGTTGCTGACTTACGCGAAGGGCCCCTCAGCGAAAGCGGGTCAAACGATCAATATCGTCCACTCAACGAACACTTCACCGTGCAAGCAGGTGGACGAGTCTGATGACAAGACTGCGTTCTCCAGTTACAAGCTCAACGAAGTTCTACAAGGCGATCCGAAATCGAATCCGTATCTCGAAGCCGGTGACATCGTCACGATTCCGGAAGCCGATCAAGTCTACGTCGTCGGGAATGTTTTCATGCCGCTGACGATCGCTTTGAAAGAGCCGATCACGTTGACACGTGCGATCGCGATGGCTGGCGGGCTCAAGCAGGACACTCGTAAAGACAAGATTCGCGTGTTGCGCCAGGAGCCCGGCACGACCATCAGAAAAGAGATCATGGTGGATCTCTACGCGATCGAGAAGAAGCGATCTGAAGATCTCGCCCTCGCGCCAAACGACATCATCGACGTGCCCACGTCCGCAGGTAAAAGCTTCCTGCGCAGCCTGGTTCAGGGCGTGGCGCCCGGCGTCGGGCAACTACCTGTTCGCGTCGTGCCTTGAAGAAATAGGACCTATAAGACCTATTGGACCTATTAAAAACATGAAACCCACTACCGATCTTGCAAAGCGCGAGCCGAGCCTTGAGACGCTCGATCGGCCCATCGAGGCGCCGCAATCGTATAACTACGGTGTCGATCCAAACGCCGAGAACGAAGTTCACCTGCTTGATTACTGGCGCGCGATCCGCAAGCGTCTCTGGCTTGTTCTCGGCATCGTCGCACTCGTCACGATGCTCTCCGTCGTCTACGTCGCGCGCAAACCTGATGAGTACGAAGCGCAGGCGCGAGTGCAGGTCGATCTCGAAGAAGCCGGCAACCTCGTTAACAATCAACGCCCGCTCTATGGACCAACTGACGATCCGATCTACTTCAACACTCAACTCCAGATCCTCGTCAGCCCCGGTTTGATGCGCCGCGTGGTCCGCACTCTCGATCTCGAACACAATCCGGATTTCTTCAAAGGCGATCCGGCTCAAAGACCTTCAACCTGGCAAACGCTGCGGCGCATGGTCGGTCTCGGAAAAGCTCCCGATATGACATCGAAAGCTCCGGATCAGTTGCCACTCACGACCACTGTCGCACAAGCCACTGCGCGCGAAGATCTGAACGAAGCCAAACGTCTCGCACCGTACGTCAACAACATCCTCAGCGGATTGAAAGTCGATCCGGTTAAAGAAGCGCGCGGCTATTACAAAGAAACACGTTTGATTGACATCAAGTTCAGTCATCCGGTGCCGGACGTCACTTCGAAAGTCGTCAATGCGATCGCCGAGACTTACGTGTTTTCAAATCTCGAAAAGCGCACCGAAGCCAACAGCACCACCGGCGACTTTCTCCAGAAACGCATCGCAGAACTTCAGCAACAGATTCGTACCTCCGAAGAACGGCTCGCCAACTACGCCAAGAACAACCAGATCATCTCGCTCGATCCAAACCAAAACACGGTCGTCGAGCGTCTCGCCGGTCTCAACCAGCAACTGCTTCAGGCCGAAAATGATCGCAAGACGGCTGAAGCTGCTTACAACGCCGCCAAAGTTCCGGATGCGGCGACTGCATTGGTTGAAGACGGCGCCAAACCGACCAACGATCTCGAAGCGAAGCTGGGCGAGCTGCGACAGAAGCGTGCGTTGTTGTTGGTTGACGCCACCGAAGAGGCGCCTGAAGTCAAGGAAGTCGATCAGCAGATCAACGAGCTCGATTCGCAGTTGAAAGATCTGCGTAGTCGCAAGTCGGCCACGTTGCTGACTAATCTGAACACGCGTTATCAACAGGCGCTCGAACGCGAACAGTCACTGCGCAAAGCCTTCGAGCAACAGCGCGCGGAGACTCTTTCGCAGAACGAAGCAGCAATCAACTACCGCATCATTCAACAGGAGATCGAAACCAATAAATCACTGCTGAACGGATTGCTCTCGCGTGCGAGAGAAAACGACGTGGTGATGGCGGGCAAGCCAAACAACATCTCGATCGTCGATTACGCGCTCACGCCTGACGCACCGGTTGGTCCAAACCGCGCCCGCACGGTGATCGCTGCGTTCTTCCTGTCGATCGGATTAGGTCTTGGCCTGGCGCTGTTCTTTGAGTATCTCGACGACACGGTCCACTCGACTGAAGAAGTCGAACGCGTGTTGCACCTGCCGGCACTCGCGGTGATTCCGTCGGTCGGAAGCGCGGCGCGAAGGCGTGTGCTTCCCGGAATCTCCGGCAGCACCGCGTTGCAAAAGCAAAACGGCACCGGCAATGGGCACTCTGAGTTGTTGATGAATGTCGATAGCCGTTCGCCGCTCGCGGAAGCTTATCGACACCTGCGCACGTCAGTGTTGTTATCGACCGCGGGACGCGCGCCGAAGTCACTTTTGGTTACATCGAGTCTGCCGGGTGAAGGGAAGACGACAACCGCGGTCAACACGGCGATCAGCCTGGCTCAAACCGGCGCGAGCGTCGTGATTATCGACGCCGACATGCGCCGGCCGCGTCTGCAAAGCATCTTCGACATGCACGGGCAGCAGGGACTCAGCTCGATTCTTTCGAGCGACGCGTCCGAAGACGAGATGCTGTCGATGGTGCGAAGCGATGAAGAGAGTGGCCTGAGTGTTTTGACGTCCGGCCCGATCCCACCGAATCCCGCTGAGCTTCTCGGCTCAGATCAGATGCACCGGTTGCTCGCAGTGCTGCAGGCAAAGTACACGCACGTGGTCGTCGATTCGCCGCCGGTGAGTTCGTTCACGGATGGTGTGTTGATCTCGACGATGGTCGACGGCGTGTTGCTCGTGGTCCATGGCGGCAAGAGCTCACGCCACATCGTGCGGCGATCTAAACAACTGTTGAGCGATGTGGGCGCGAAGATCTTTGGCGTCGTGCTGAACAACATCAATCTCCAGTCGCACGATTATTACTACTACCAGAGTTACTACGGCCAGAAGTACTACGAGAAGGAAGTTGGAACATAGGACTCGCCGGTGTCTGACCTCGCTATACGCTGTGACAATCTAAGCAAGCGATACCGGATCGGATCTCCTGAGCGTTACAGAACGCTGCGAGATGCGATCTCCGACACGGCTCTCGCCTCCTTTCGCCGCCCTTTTCACCGCTTTAGGAACAACTCACAAAACGGGCACGGATACATCTGGGCGCTGCAAGACGTCTGCTGCGAAATCAAGCGTGGCGAGATAGTCGGCATCATCGGCCTGAACGGCGCTGGGAAGAGTACGCTGTTGCGCATTCTATCGCGCATTACGTCGCCCACGCGCGGAGTCGCGGAGATTTACGGGCGTGTGGGCTCGTTGCTTGAAGTCGGCACGGGTTTTCATCCCGAGCTCACCGGGCGTGAGAACATCTATCTCAACGGCGCGATCCTCGGCATGCACAAGTCTGAGATCAATCGTAAGTTCGACGAGATGGTTTCATTTGCGGAGGTCGAACAGTTTCTCGACACGCCCGTGAAGCGTTATTCGAGCGGGATGTACGTGCGACTCGCGTTTGGCGTCGCCGCGCATCTGGAGACGGAAGTGCTGCTGGTTGATGAGGTGCTGGCGGTCGGCGACGCGCAGTTTCAAAGGAAGTGCTTCGACAAGATGCACGAGATCGGCACGCAGGGGCGCACGATTCTGTTTGTCAGCCATAATATGTCGGCGGTGAGAAGTATTTGTGAACAGGCTCTCATCATTGAGAAAGGCAGGGTAGTGGCTCAGGGAGAGATCGATGAGACAGTCGATCGATATCTCTCGGAGATCAACACTTCGCAAGCTCTGGGTGAGACAGTTGAGACCAATACCTTTTCAGTGACTTCGGTCGAGGTCACTTCGGTTGCCGGTCCGGTGATCAAGACCTTCGACACCGTACAAGTCAAGGTGCGATTTATTCCGCGTTCTGACATAAAAGATCCCGGGCTTTACGTTTCGTTTTTGACAATGGACTCGAGGCGGCTCACGGGACTCGATCTGAAAGACTTCATCACCACCGCCTCACTGCCCGCGGGACACCCCGCTGAGCTCGGCTTCACGATCGAATCATTGCCGCTATTGCCGGGCACCTATTACATCGAGATTCATCTGAAGGACATGGCGAGGCGGCTGATTGAGTTTGTGCCGCGGACGTTCAAGTTCGAAGTTGCGGAGACGGAAGTCTACGGCGGCAGAAAGCTCGATGGTTGGTTTGGAAACATCGGGCTAAGAGCGCGCGGGATCGATTTCTCCCGCAAAGGCGCAAAGGCGCAAAGATGATTGTTCGGATAAAAAACTTTGCGCCTTTGCGTCTTTGCGGGAAATATTTGTCTGCACCGCGGGCGGAAAACGACTACGCCACGCACGTCCCGATCTTGATCGGCCTCGCACGCATGCGCGAGGTAAAAAGCGTGCTCGAGTTTGGTTGCGGTCATTACAGTACGCTCTCATTTCTGAATCGCGCGGCCTTTCCGCAGCTCCTGCGACTGCACTCGATCGAGAACGATA
>Ga0126376_10001903_pt1 | contig 11561 bp, 7 predicted proteins | sample PanSoiMetPlot_15_FD_92760 | JGI IMG/M metagenome (GOLD analysis project Ga0126376, IMG submission 92760) | Tropical forest soil microbial communities from Panama - MetaG Plot_15 | ecosystem: Environmental > Terrestrial > Soil > Tropical forest > Bulk soil | place: Panama | collected 2016-02-17
TCACCTCGTTCTCTCTACCCTCCACACCAACGATGCTCCCTCAACCATTTCCCGCCTTATGAACATGGGCATCGAACCTTTTCTTGTCGCCACCAGCGTGAACCTCATCCAGGCACAACGTCTGATTCGCCGTATCTGCAAGGATTGCAAACACGAACATCACACCCCCGTTGAAGCGCTAGTCGAAGTGGGGTTTAAGCCTGACGAAGCCAAGACCCTCAAGATGTACAAGGGCAAGGGATGTGCGACGTGCAATAACACAGGGTACAAAGGGCGAATCGGACTTTATGAAGTTATGGAAATCACCGACGAGATTCGTGAGTTGATCTTGATCGGCGCTTCCGCACTTGAATTGAGAAAGAAGGCGATCGACGACGGCATGATCACGTTGCGCGAATCGGGTCTGCACAAGATTCGCGCTGGCCTGACGACGCTCGAAGAAGTCGTTCGCGAAACGGTCGCCTAACCTAGGAGAACCGACGATGCTAAGAGTACTTGCCATAACAATGATCCTGGTGCTGTCTGCGAGCATTTTGTTGCCATTCACAAATGAGGCGCACGGCATCAGACAAACTGTAGAAATCGGGCAGCGACGTCATCATCGCCATCATTCGCGCGCGTGGTGGCGACGTTATCGCGCACGCCAGCGTCAGAAACGGTTGGCGGCAGAGATGGCCCACCGCAATGCTTCGCTCGCGTTACCGCAAAACATTTCGGTTTCCGAGCTCTCCGGATTATCGGCTCCGTCGTTGCCGGCGTTGCCGTCCAATTCGGCTGAAGCCGAGACACTGCCGCCGCCCGTAATGATGGCAGCGAGTGGTGCACCGGCGGCTGCTGTTGCTTCAAACGGCCAAACGCGGCCGCGCGTAGTCAATGCAGCACATCCGGCATTCAAGCCTTCAGCTTCAACTGCAAAGGTCCCCGGAACGATGAATCTCGCGGTCGTCGCGCTGAGTCGACCCAATCCGGCGTTCCTGACTTCGCGTGAAGAGAAGAAGATGCTCGGTGGTGTAGCGGTTGCCGATCTGCGACGGATGGTAATCGACAAGATGGTCTCTTCCGGAGGCTGGGTAGTTAACGACTTCGTACGCGAGGTCAACGGCGCTCGTGTGTTTGTTGTCACTGCGCGCACGCCGAAAGATGCCCTGACACCGGAAAAGGCATGGACCTTCTATTTCACGGAAGCCGGCGGTCGTATTTACGGATTGACCACCGACTCACCGGTTGAGTTTGCGGATCGCATGACGAATGAAGCCGAGCGCTTCATCGAGTCACTGCGCGCAAAAGCGGATAACTGAATTTGAGCGACCTTGATAGGTCCTATAACTCATATAGGACCTATAGGACCTATTGAGGTTGCAGGAGACCCAACTTCGATGCGACTGAACGAAACTGTTCCACAGATCTCACTCTCCGAGTTGCTGCGAAAGCTTTCTGAACTCGGAGGTTCGGATCTTCACATCACTACCGGCTCACCGCCGCAGGTCAGAGTCGACGGCCACTTGCGCCCGCTCGAAATGTACCGCGTGCTGACCTCAGCGGACACCAAGCAACTCGCCTACTCAGTATTAACAGACGCGCAGAAGCATCGTTTCGAAGAGAACCTGGAACTCGACTTTTCGTTCGGCGTCAAAGGCTTGTCTCGCTTTCGTGCCAACCTGTTCAACCAGCGCGGCGCGGTCGGCGCAGTCTTTCGCGCCATTCCCTACGAGATCAAAGCGTTCGAAGAGCTTGGTCTGCCCGCGGTCGTCAAGCAGCTTTGCGAGAAACCGCGCGGCCTGATTCTCGTCACTGGACCAACGGGCTCCGGCAAGTCGACAACACTCGCGGCCATGATCGACAAGATCAATCGCGATCGTCACGAGCACATCCTGACGATCGAGGACCCGATCGAGTTTCTTCACAACCACAAAGGTTGTTTGATCAACCAACGCGAGGTCAACGCAGACACGCACGGATTTGCCGCGGCACTGCGTACAGCACTGCGCCAGGACCCCGACGTGGTCCTCGTCGGCGAAATGCGCGACCTCGAGACGATCGAGTCAGCGCTGCGCATCGCAGAAACCGGTCACTTGACGCTCGCTACGCTGCACACAAACTCCGCCGCGTCGACCATCAACCGTATCATTGACGTCTTCCCCGCCGATCAGCAGGCACAAATTCGCGCGCAGCTTTCGCTCGTGCTTGAGGGAATTCTCTGTCAGGCGTTGCTGCCGCGTGCTGAAGGAAGCGGCCGCGCGATGGCGCTCGAGATTCTGGTTCCCAACGGCGCTATTCGAAATCTCATTCGCGAAGACAAAGTCCACCAGATCTACTCGATGATGCAAACGGGGCAGGACAAGTACGGCATGCAGACTTTCAACCAGGCGCTCGCGACTCTATATCACAAGCGCCAGATCTCCCTGGACACTGCGCTGCAACGTTCGTCGAACGTTGACGAACTGCGCGAGCTGATCGATCGCGGGTCCGGAGTCAATCCCGGGAACGCGTCGAAGCCGCATGCGAGCCCGTACGCTCAAGCGCGACCGGTTGGTAGCAGGCCCAACGTAAACAGATAAGCCATTCTGGAGCTCACCGCTATGCCTACGTATGTTTTCAAAGGCCGCAACAGACTGAACGAGATCGTTGTCGGCGAACGAGTCGCGGATAACCGCGAGGCCTTGCGCCAGATTCTGCGGCGCGAGCAAGTGACGCTGACTTCGGTTAAAGAGAAGGGCCGCGAGATCGGCATTCCCAAGATCGGCGGTCGCAAGAAGGTTAGGTCGAAAGACCTGACAGTCTTTACGCGCCAGTTTTCAGTGATGATCGATGCGGGTTTGCCCCTGGTCCAGTGTCTCGAGATTTTGGCTCAGCAGCAGGACAACAAGTACTTCCAGCAGATCCTGCTCCAGGTGCGACAGGACGTTGAAGAAGGCTCGACGCTCGCAACCGCGATGGCTCGTCATCCGCGCGTCTTCGATCAGCTTTACGCAAACATGGTGGAGGCTGGAGAGACGGGCGGTATTCTCGATCTGATCCTGCAACGACTCTCGACTTTCATCGAGAAGATCGTGAAGTTAAAGCGCGACATCATCTCGGCGATGATCTATCCAACGGCGGTGATCCTGCTTGCGATCGTCGCGGTCGCGGTCATCATGGTGGTGGTGATTCCGCAGTTTCAAAACATCTTCCTGGGTCTGCTTGGACCAGGCGAACAGTTGCCGCTGCCGACGCGCATCGTCGTTGGTATCAGTAACTTTCTCGCGGGCTGGGGCGGACTCGTGATACTTGCCTCGGTGATTGCGATCGTGGTGGCGATCAAGTTTTATTACAAGACGCCGGGCGGAAGAAAGATCATCGACCGCGTGTTGCTCAAGATCCCGATTCTCGGCGACATCTTTCGCAAAATCGCGGTGGCGCGTTTTTCGCGAACTCTATCGACGCTGCTCTCGTCCGGTGTTCCGATTTTGCAGTCCCTGGATATCACTGCGAAGACGTCCGGCAACGTGATCATTGAAGAAGCGATCACGAAAGTGAGAGCAGGCGTTGAGCGCGGTGAAAGCTTTGTCGATCCGTTGAAGGCGACGGAAGTGTTTCCACACATGGTGGCGCAGATGATCGGCATCGGCGAACAGACGGGCGCACTCGATGCGATGCTCGGCAAGATCGCCGACTTCTACGAAGCCGAAGTCGACTCCGCGATCGCGAACCTGCTGACGCTCATCGAACCGTTACTGATCGGTTTCCTGGGCGTCACCATCGGCTCAATCGTCATCTCCATGTACCTGCCCTTGTTCACCCTCATCGGCAAACTCTCGCAGGGCCATTAAAAATTACATGTTGTAATTGTAGGGGCGGCACTCCGTGGCCGCCCCTACAATTGTTTTTGTGTGTTTTTACGTCACTTTGGGACCGCAGTCCGTTTCGCCTTGCTATAATCCTCGCACCCCGCAGGCCCCTTGTCTTTCCTTACTAAGCACAAGAATTTTGGCCAGAAATGGGCAGCAAACCTTCTGAGGAAAAGACCTCGAGTGTCTCAACAAACGACTTCACAAATCTGGCGAGCCCCGAACTCGCGCCTTATTGGCTCGCGGCTATAATCGAATCCGCTGACGACGCGGTCATCAGTAAAACGCTTGATGGCATCATCACGAGCTGGAACCAGGGCGCGCAACGCATTTTCGGCTACACCGCCGACGAAGTAATCGGCAAACCAGTTACCATCCTCATCCCCGCGGATCATGAAGATGAAGAACCCGCAATCCTGGCCCGTCTGCGAGCCGGTAAACAAATCGAGCACTACGAAACCGTCCGTGTGACAAAGGACGGCAAACTCGTCGACATCTCGCTCACCGTCTCACCGATCAAGGGTCCGAACGGCGAGATCGTCGGTGCTTCCAAAATTGCGCGCGACATCACCGAGCAGAAACAAGCACGCCGCGCGCTCGACGAGGCTTCCGAACGCCTGAGGCTCGCGCTCACTGCTGCACGACTCGGCGACTGGAGTTGGGATGCGAAAACCGACGTCGTAACACTCTCAAAAACAGCAGCCACGCTATTCGGAATTCCTCCTGGTCCACACATGACCTGGACCGAGATGCGTAATCTCCTGCATCCCGACGATCGCGAACGTGCCAGGGTCGCAGTCGTAGAAGCGCTTGCTAGTCATACTGACTACGACATCGAGTATCGCGTCGAGCGTAGTGACGATTCTGTGGTTTGGGTTTCAGCCAAAGGGCGCGGTATCTACGTTAACGGTGGAACGGTGACCGGCATGCTCGGTTTTGTGCAGGACATCTCGAGTCGCAAGCAAAACGAAGAAACATTACGCCAGCAGGCGGACGCGCTGCGCACGCTTAGCGAAACTGCCCAAAGAGCGCGCGCCGAAGCCGAACAAACGGCGGCTCAAAACGAGCTCCTCTACCGGCAAGCGGAAGAGTCGAGCCGTTTGAAAGAAGAGTTTCTGGCAACTATCTCGCACGAGCTGCGAACGCCGTTAAGCGCCATTCTCGGTTGGACCAGGATGTTGCGGATGGGCCAGTTGTCACCGGAGAACGCGGCCAAGGCTCTCGACACGGTCGAACGCAACGCGCACGCTCAGGCGCAACTCGTCGACGACCTGCTCGACGTTTCGCGCATCATCACCGGCAAGTTGCGCATGGATGTGCGGCCGGCTGATCCGAATTCATTCATCGACGCTGCTGTCGAAGCAGTGAAGCCGGCCGCTGAAGCAAAGGGCGTTCGCGTTCAGAAGGTGGTGGATACTGGACCAACTTTGATTCCCGGCGATCCGGTGCGACTTCAGCAAGTGGTCTGGAATCTGCTCTCGAATGCGATCAAGTTCACTCCGCGTGGCGGTCGCGTACAGATCCGATCCGAGCGTGTGAATTCGCGTCTCGAGATAATCGTGAGCGACACGGGTCAGGGTATTTCACCCGACTTCTTGCCGCACGTGTTCGATCGTTTCCGGCAAGCGGATCAAAAGACCAGCCGGCAACACGGTGGCATGGGACTCGGTCTGGCGATCGTTCGGCACCTGGTCGAGATGCATGGTGGAAGTGTTCGAGCGAGCAGTGAGGGCGAGGGCAAGGGCGCAACGTTCACAGTGATGTTACCGATCACGCCGGTCTATCAGGTCGATTCTTCAGGTAGCCACGTACACCCGGCGGCTAGAGATCTCTTGCCGGCAAATGATATTACCGACCGGCTTGATGGTCTAAACATTCTGGTCGTCGATGACGAGCCTGATACACGTGAACTACTGAAGCAGGGTCTCGAATACTGCGGCGCCGAAGTCAGAGTCGCCGGATCTGCTTTCGAAGCACTAAACGAACTGAAAATCGAGCTACCTGACATTTTGATCAGTGACATCGGAATGCCCGAATCGGACGGTTACGATTTGATCCGAGAGGTTCGTCGTCTACCGGCGGCACGAGGCGGGCGGATAGCAGCGATTGCTTTGACTGCTTACACAAGGATCGAAGATCGTCTCCAGGCACTGCGCGCCGGATACGACATGCACGTGCCCAAGCCGGTCGAGCTAGCCGAGCTCGTCGCAGTCGCCGCGAGCATCGCCCGCCGCAGTAGCTAGGGCATCACGACACCAAACTGATCGCGAAGGACGCGGTCGTATTCCTCTTGAGTGGATAGAGTTTGTTCGTGGCGCTGCGGGCCGGAGGTCGTGATGAGCTTCATGCCGCTGAGGGTTATGCGACCATCTTCAGTGACTCGAGAACAGATGAGATTTTGTGTGAAGTGCGATTCGGGAGACGTTTGATGGAAGCGGCACATCTCTTCGTAATCGGCGAAACCAAAAGGCTGAAGCGTGAAGCGATACTGCGGTTCCCAAACTCCTTCAGTGTTCCGGCGCATCAGAACCAGATAATCGCCATCGTCATCGATGCGAAACGATCCCTGCTCGCCGCGCTCATCAAGTAACAAAGGCTCGAGGAACGAGTCTCCAAAACCAACATCCACGAGCCAACGATCGGCGAGTGTGACCATCAGCGTCATGTGATCGAAGATTGGTCCAAAACCACCCTCACGATGCGCCACACCGGCGCCGAGCATGGCGACTTCAAACCCCAGCGCCCGCAATAACCCCGCAAACAGACCGTTGCACTCGTAACAAAAGCCGCCACGCTTCTTCTCGACAATCTTCGTATACAACGCACCTTCTTCAAGGACGATCGGCTCACCGGCGTGAATGCTTAAGTTCTCGAAAGGCACAGCCAGCAAGTGTGCTACCTGCAGAGCGCGCAAGGTCTTCGGTGTCGGATCTCGTGGACCGTCGTAGTTGATTCGTTTGAGATACGCTTCGATGTTCATTTTTTCGTGCTGCGCCTTCATTACATCACGCGTCTCGGATGAAGTAAACAACACATGCTTTGACATTCTAGGCATCCATCTCTATGATGCCTACCGATTCTAGGTATCGCACAATTTCAAGGAGATCAAAGTGGCAAAAGACAAGGCCGACCTGTTGCAGGGGACGCTCGATATGCTGATTCTCAAAGCGCTCTCGCTGGGAGAGTTGCATGGCTACGGAATCATTCAGCGCATTCGCCAGCTCTCAGACGAGATGCTCAACGTGGAGCAGGGCTCGTTGTATCCCGCGCTCTATCGCATCGAGCAGAAAGGCTGGGTATCGTCGCGCTGGGACGTACATGAAACCGGACGTGACGCGAAGTTTTACAAACTGACGCGCGCCGGCCGGAAGCAACTCGAGACGCAGGAAGCGAGTTGGGACCGCCTCGTGCTCGCGATCGCGAAAGTGCGACAAGCTACATAAAGAATGCAGAGAGGGATCTATGAAGTGGTTCAGAATTCTTCGCGATCGGATACGGGCGCTGCGACAGCGTGAAGCAGTTATCGATGATATTGATCGGGAAATGCGCGCGCATGTCGAGTTGCAGGTTGAGGCCAATATCAGAGCGGGGATGTCGCCGGCGGAGGCACGCGAGCGTGCCATGCGCAGTTTTGGAAATGTGAACCGGGCTGTCGATGCCGCTTACGACGTCAAAGGTGGTGGGTTGGTTGAAACACTCGCGCAGGACGTTCGCTATGGCGCGCGCATGCTCGTCAAACACAAAGCGTTCACTTCGATCGCGGTGATCATGCTCGCACTCGGCATCGGCGCCAACACCGCGATCTTCTCGGTCGTCAACGAACTGTTGCTGCGTCCGCTTCCTTATCGCAACGCCGACCGCGTGGTGATGTTGTGGGAAGTGACTCCCGAAGGCAGGCACCAGAACAACACTTCACGCGCAAACTTTCGCGCCTGGCGCGAGCAGACCACGAGCTACCAGCAGATCGCCGCATTCACAGATCAACGTTTCAATCTCACCGGCACTGGCGACCCCGAAGAGCTGTCGGTGCAAATGGCAACGCCCGAGCTCTTCAAAGTGCTCGGAGTCGAGCCCCTGCTTGGTCGCACGTTCCTGCCCGAAGATGCAGAGGCAGGCAAACCTTCAATCGCCGTGCTCAGCTATGGATTGTGGCAACGCCGCTTTGGCGGTCAACCTGGTGTGGTGGGCCAGCCAATTACACTCAACGATGTTAAGGTCACCGTAATCGGCGTGATGCCGCCGAGTTTTCAGTTCCACATCAAACAGCGATCGGGAACGGGCCGGCCTGCGGAACTCTGGACCATCCTGCCGATGCCCACTGGACCAGGAGCCAACGAGCGCGGCCGCTTTCTCTCGGCCGTTGCGCGCTTGAAAGACGGCGTCGCAGTGGACCATGCCGCCGCTGAGCTGCGCACGATCCACTCACGACTATCCGACGAATTTCCGGAATTCAATAAAAACTGGTCTGCAGAAGTGTTGCCTTTGCGCGAACAGTTCTTCGGCAACGTGAGACGCCCGTTGTGGTTGATGCTGGGCGCGGTCGGTCTTGTGTTGCTGATCGCGTGTGCGAATGTCGCCAACCTGCTGCTCTCACTCGCGACGTCACGCGAGAAAGAGATCGCAGTGCGCGCCGCTCTCGGCGCGCGCCGCTCACGAATCGTCAGACAACTGCTGACCGAGAGCCTTTTGCTCGCGCTGCTCGGCAGTGCGCTCGGACTCGGTTTCGCATGGTTGGGTATCAAAGCACTGATGCTGATCAGTCCGAAGGATCTCGTCAGCCTGCAAAGCGTGGGATTGAACGTGACTGTGTTGTTCTGGATGCTCGGCGTATCCGTGCTGACCGGACTCATCTTTGGACTCGCGCCGGCGTTACATGTCTCGCGCCTGAATCTAAACGATTCGCTGAAAGAAGGCGGCAAGTCAGAGTCGGGCCAGGCGAGTGGCAGCCGTCGTTTGCGCAGCGCGCTGGTCGTTTCCGAGATCGCGCTCGCCGTCGTACTGCTTGCGAGTGCGGGTTTGTTGGTTAAGAGTTTTATTCATCTGCAACAGGTCGACCGAGGTTTCGACACTGACAACGTGTTGACGATGGTCATCAGGGTCTCCGATACGCGTTTTAAAGAAGACGCTCAGTTCGTAAACTTCTTCAGCCAGGTGCTCGAGCGTACGCGGCATCTGCCGGCTGTTCGTTCGGCCGGCATGGTCAACTTTCTGCCGTTGTATGGCGGTTTGGGTTCGGCAACTGGTTTCAAGATCCTGGGCCGCCCCGAGCCACCACCGGGACAAGGTCCAGTCTGTGACGTACGCGTCGCCGATTCCGGATATTTTCAAACGATGGGTATCCCGTTGCTGCGCGGGCGCAACTTCTCTGACAACGAGCAGAGAGAACCGCGGCACGTCATCCTGATCAACGAAGCACTCGCGCGAACTTACTTCGCCGAACAAGATGCGCTCGGACAGCGACTCGACGTCAACATGTTCGACAATCCGACGCCCGCAGAGATCATCGGCATCGCCGGCAACGTGCGATACGACAGTTTGATCGATGAGTCACCGCCGGCGGTCTATTTCCCGCATCCGGATCTGACCTACTCGTTCATGACGCTCGTGATCCGCACCGATGGCGAACCGTCCGCGATCGCGCCCGCGGTGCAGCGTGAGATTCGCGCGCTCGAACCGAATCAACCCGTTTCGGACGTGCGCACGATGAACCAGGTGATGTCCGAATGGGTCGCTCGCTCACGTTTCAACACGCTGCTGTTGGGCCTTTTTGCAGGACTCGCGACCTTGCTGTCAGCCGTCGGAATCTTTGGAGTGATGAACTACTCGGTCGCCTTGCGCACGCGCGAGATCGGTTTGCGACTCGCAGTCGGCGCGCAGCCGCGACAGGTCTTGCTGCTCGTCTTAAAGCAGGGATTCTGGTTGACGATGATCGGCGTGGTGCTCGGTTTAGCCGCAGCCTTAGCGTTGACACGTTTGTTGTCGGGACTGCTGTTTGGAGTCGCGGCAATTGATGTGACGACGTTCGCAACGATCTCGTTGTTGCTTGTTATAGTGTCGCTGCTGGCGTGTTACTTGCCGGCGAGACGTGCGATGCGGATCGATCCGTTGAGTGCGTTGAGATACGAGTAGGGTAAATTTGTGTTAGTCTTTGGCCCCGATGGCGACGCTGGAACATACTGGCGAGTGGGGCCGCAGTGCAGGGTCGAAGCTCGGCTGGATGATAGCGGGACGATTGGCTACTGCACTCCTGCTGAGTGTCGTCAGCACATTTTGGACCAGGGCCGGCGAAGCGTCACAGTCAATCAATAAAAGCCTGGGTCTGTTAACGATCGTCGCCTGCCTCACCATTCTCTATGCACTGATCTTTCGACTCTCGAAAAACATTCTCTTTCAGGCGCGATTTCAACTCGCCGTCGATATCCTGCTCGTCACCTGGCTGGTCTGGAACTCCAACGTCATCCAGTCGCCTTACATCGCGCTCTACATCGTCATCATCGCGGTCTCGAGTCTCTTTCTTGGACCACGCGGAGCAGTGGTGACATCGGTTGGCTGTGCGGTGGCGTTTACCACTTGCTCGCTTCAAATCACCGGACTCGCGGGACGAATAGACGAGACGAGACTCGTCGGCGGTTCCATATCGCAGACGGTTCAGTGGCTCGGACTATTTGACGTGGCATTTCTCGTAGTCGGCCTGCTCTCGGCGCGACTCGCCGAGCGACAATCACGCTCGGACGTTCGCCTGATGGCGGCGACGCAGTCGCTGGCGAACTTACGCGCGCTGCACGAACGAATCGTCGCGTCGATTCGCTCCGGTCTCGTGACTACTGATCTCGACGGGCGCATCTTCACGTTCAACGTCGCCGCCCAGGAAATCACCGGTTATCAGGAAGAGACGATCCGTGGCCAGGATGCGTCGATTCTTTTCGGTGACTTGAAGGTCCACGTTACCGACACGTTGCGCGCGTTGGGAAAAGGCCAGAACAGTCCGCGCTTTGAAGCGAACTGTTTGACGTCCGAAGGCATGCGCCTGCGGCTCGGTTACAGCATCTCACCGCTCTCCTCCGAAGCAGGCGAAACGACCGGCATGGTGATCACTTTTCAGGATCTGACGCAGGTGCGAAGTCTCGAAGAGACTTCGCGCCGGCAGGATCGCCTCGCGGCAATCGGGCGCATGGCGGCGTCGATCGCGCACGAGATTCGAAACCCACTGGCCGCGATGCGTGGCTCGATCCAGATGCTTCGCGCGGAAGTGGATAGCGACTCATCACAGGCCGAGCTGATGGAGATCATCCTGCGCGAGTCTGATCGACTGAACGGCATCATCACGGATTTTCTCAGTTATGCGCGGCCACGCTCATTGACGCAGGCACGAGTTGATGTGGGCGATCTCTTGCACCAGACGTTCGCGTTGATGCGGCACAGTCCGGAAATCAACACGAATCAAAGCATCGTCGAGGAGTTACCGGGAGAACCGATCTTCGCGGAAGTTGATGAGGGCCAGTTGAAACAGGTGTTCTGGAACCTTGCGCGCAACGCCTTGCAGGCGATGCCACAGGGCGGAACCCTGCGCGCTGCGTTGGAAAGGAACTCCAACAACCGGCTGCGCATCTCGTTCACGGACACAGGACGCGGCATGTCGCCGGATCAGGTCGAGCACTTATTCGAGCCTTTCTCTTCGACCACGGGCGGCACCGGACTGGGTCTGTCAATTGTTTATCAAATCATTCGCGATCA
>Ga0126376_10001904_pt1 | contig 11559 bp, 10 predicted proteins | sample PanSoiMetPlot_15_FD_92760 | JGI IMG/M metagenome (GOLD analysis project Ga0126376, IMG submission 92760) | Tropical forest soil microbial communities from Panama - MetaG Plot_15 | ecosystem: Environmental > Terrestrial > Soil > Tropical forest > Bulk soil | place: Panama | collected 2016-02-17
GAAGAAGATCAGCACGAAAATCGCGATGAAAATCGCCACGAAGATCGCGGCATTCATCGCAAATGGCGGCATTGCGGACTCACCTTAGCGGCTTGTCGTAGGTCTCCTGGATCGAGATCATCACGATCAGCGACAGGATGGCTGATGCCATGACATAGAAGCTGGGCGCCAGCGGATTGCCGGTGATCTGGATGAGATAGGTCGCGATGGTCGGCGCGAAGCCGCCGAAGATCGCGACCGCGATGTTGTATCCCGTCGACAAGGTGACGTAGCGCACGTTGGTCGGGAAGATCTCGGCGATCGCGGCCGGTCCCGCGCCGCTGTAGAACGCCAGTGGAATCGCCCACACGAGTTGGTTCAAGACAACTGCCCAAAACTGGTGGACGGCGACGATGAAGGAAAACATCGGGTAGATGCCGATCGTGAACAGGGCGCAGGCGCCGATCAGCAGCGGTCTGCGACCGATCCGGTCGGAGAGCGCGCCGAAGACCGGGATCAGCGCCGCGAGGAGGATCAGTCCGAGCAAGGTCGCAAACAGAGACTGCGAGTAGGGCAGGCTCAGTTGGTTGCGCATGTAGGTCGGCATGTAGGTGAGGACGATGTAGAAACCGACGGTCCACAGCAGCGTGAAGCCGAACGCGGTGAAGGTTTCCTTGGGATAGCTCTGCAGCATTTCCAGGAACGGTGCTTTCGCCACTTCGTGCTTGCGCTCGATCTCCGCGTATTTCGGCGTCTCCTCGACCTTCGACCGGAGATAGATGCCGACGGGCGCGATCACGATGCCGAAGAGGAACGGCAGGCGCCACGCCCAATCGAGCATCTGCTTATCCGTAAACACGACCGAGAGAAGCCACGCGACCAAGGAGCCCAGAACGAGCCCGCCGACCGTGGTCACCTGCTGAAAGCTGCCGATGAAGCCACGCTGTCCCGAGGGTGCGTATTCGACGAGAAAAGCGGTCGAGCCGCCCCATTCGCCGCCTGCGGAGAAGCCTTGGATCAGGCGCGCGAGGGTGAGGAGCACGGCGGCCGAAACGCCGGCCGACTGATATGTCGGAAGGATGCCGATCAGGACGGTCCCCACGGCCATCGCCATCACGGTGAAGATGAGCGCGTTCTTGCGCCCGTGCTTGTCGCCGAAATGGCCGATCACTATGGCGCCGACCGGCCGCATGAAGAAGCCGACGCCGAAGATGCTGAACGACAGCAGGAGTTGCGTGGTCGTGTCGCTGCTGGCGAAGAACAGCTTGCCGATCGTGCCGGCGAGGTAGCCGTAGACCGAGAAATCGTACCACTCGAGCAGGTTCCCGATCGCGGCGCCGCCCACGGCGCGCTTGGTCATCGGCATGGCGACGATGCGCGCGCCCGCGACGTCTCCGACCATGGTCCCCCTCCCTGCTGGTCAGCCCCGGTCTTGTGAGCTTGGCACAGGCTTTTCAGGCGATCAACGAGCCGGGTCTAGGGTCGTCAGCGCTATCGAATAAGCAGCCGATCTCCGGTCGCATCGGCGCCACCCGTCGGCGATGCCTCAGGCCTTGAGCTTGTAGCCCGTCACAAACAGCCGGTGGCACCACGCGAGCAACAGAAGGTCGAGCACCGCGAGCAGCGCCGCGCCGCCCGCGACGGACGCCTCCGCCGCGCCTGTGAAGCCATAGCGGAAGCCGTCGATCATGTAGAAGAACGGATCCCAGTGCGCCACGAGGCGCCAGGATGCCGGGAGCTGCTCGACCGAATAGAATGTTCCCGACATAAAGGTGAGCGGAGTCACCACGAAATTCGTGATGGTCGCGATGTGGTCGAATTTGTCGGCCCAAAGCCCCGCAACGATGCCAAACAGCGACATCATCAGCGATGCCGCGGTACCAAAGAACAGAATTGCCATGAGCGAGCTCACGTGGATGGCCGCGACCGGCGTCAGGACCAGGCCGACGGCGAGCCCCACTACCGCCCCGCGCGTCGCGCCTCCGAGCGCGAGGCCGAGCGTGAGCTCGCCCGGGCTCAAAGGCGGCGTCAGGAGGTCGACGATATTGCCCTGCACCTTGGCGATAATCAGAGAAGAGGAGGTGTTCGCGAACGCGCTCTGCATGATCGCCATCATGACAAGGCCTGGCACCAGGAACTCGACGTAGGAGATGCCCGCGATCTGCCGCACGCTACCGCCCAATGCCAGTAGAAAGATCGCCAGGAACAGCAGCGTGGTTACCACCGGAGCGGCCACCGTCTGCATGAACACCTTGAAGAACCGCTGCACCTCCTTGATGTAGAGGGTCCAGAGACCGATCCAGTTGACGGCCCCGAACGAACGCACGCGCGGCGGACCGTGGATGAGTGGAACTAGAGACATGGGGCGGCTGGAGCATAGGCGGCGCAACGCCCCGGCGGCAAGGTGGGCCCGTCGGTTGCCAAGCCCCCTCCTGGCGCATAACCATAACCCGCTATGCTGCGTCACCAACCCGCAATCGATGACTCCGCGCTGGAGAGATCGGCGCTCTCCTATCTCGAGCGGTTCGCCGCCTCGAGCGGGCAGCTGCGAGGCGTGCTGCTGCGCCGGATCAAGCGCGCGCAGATCCTGGGCGTCGACCCGGGGCGAGCGGACGCCGCGCGCCGTCACGTCGAGGCGTTGATCGTGCGGTTCCTTGCGTCGGGAATCCTCGACGATCGACGCTTCGCCGAGACACAGGCGCAGAGCCTACAGCGGCGCGGAAACTCGCGGCGGCGCATCCGTCAGCGCCTCGCCGCCAAGGGCGTCGACCGCGACTTCGTGGATGATGCGCTTGGGGCGATCGACCCCGAGGGCGAGACGAGCGAGATCGCTGCCGCCTGCGTGCTCGCACGCCGCCGGCGGCTCGGTCCCTATCGAGCCGCTGGAACGCGGCGCGATTTTCGCCAGAAGGATCTTGCAACGTTTGCCCGCGCGGGTTTCTCGCTCGACGTCGCTCGCCGCGTATTGGCCGCCCGCAGCCCCGAGACGCTCGAGCGCCTCATGCGCGGCATCGAAGATTAGGACCTCGACGGCTTTAACCGCCGTCGCCGACCAGCGTGAAGGGTGCCCAGAACATCGGGTGGGCGTAGAAGAACAGTGTCTTCTGGGTCGCGGGATCGAGATATCCGGGCCCGTCGATGAGCGCCAACTCGGCCTGGCGCAAGGCCTCCGCGCGCGCAAGGCGTGGATCGTCGGCGATGCGCTTGAAGAGATCCGTCGTCAGCGTGCGTGCCGAGACGGTCTCGACGGGCCAGTTCGAGACCAGCAACGCGCGGGTTCCTGCATAGAAGAAGGCACGGCCGAGGCCCGAGACCGCTTCCGCGCCCACGCCTTGGCCCGCTGCCGTGTTGCAGGCCGAGAGCACCACCCAATCGGCATCGAGTTTCAGTGCCAGGATCTTCTCCACCGTAAGCAGGCCATCCCCGCCGCCGCCGGCCACGGCCGGGCTGCTCAGCGCCAAGGCTGGCTGGACCAGTCCACCGAGGTCGCCGGGCACGAGCCCATGGGTCGCGAACACGATGATCCGGCGGTTCGCGAGCGTCCCAGAGGTCACATTCTTCTCGCTCGCTTGCGCGCCGAGGAACACGTCCTTGGCCGGATCGGCGTGCAGCGCCAGCGCGATGCTGCGTACTTCCTCGGCCGTGTCGGGAAGCCGCGGCAGCGAAGCGAGACTCGCCGTCGCCCCTGCCTCGGTCGCGGGGGCGCTCCGGCGGACGAGCGAGACGCCGCGAGTCTGCAGCGCAGCGGTTTTCGGCGCAGCGCGCGTCTGAATGCCGTGGCTTGCGCTCTCGGCACGCGCCTGCTTCGCCTGCTCGGCGCTGAACCAGGGATCGCCGAAACCCGCATAGGTGTCGCGGGAACCTTTGGGCGCGGGGATCGAGCGCAGGGTCGCGAGCGCAGCGACCGACGGCAGCTGCATGACCGCCACTTTCCGCACCAGAAACGGCGCGGCCCGGTAGCCCGCGAAGGGAATGCCGCCGTCCGATGCCAAGCTTGCGGACTCCGTCACGAGCAGTCCGAAGGGAATCTCGCCGAGCGACCTGTGCGGCACCACCATCAGGCTGCGGGCTCCGGACCAACCGGCCGCCACCGATTGCAACAGCATGGCATAGAGTTTGTTGGCGGCCCCGAGGTCGAAGGCCGGTACCTCCTCGATCGTCTTCACATCGGCGTCGAGCGCCTTGCGCAATCCCCTGACCATGCGCTCGACGTCGCGCGCGGCGATCTTGGTCGCGGCGAACACGACCTGGCCCTGCTGCGGCACCGCCCAAGCGAAGAGCCGCGCGTCGCCGACATAGGTCGCGATCAGCGCCTCGCCCGGCCGTAGGTTCCGCTGTACCTCCTCGACGGTCGCGGGTCTGGGATCGATGAGCTGGGCGTAGCTCGGGAAGCGCCGCTCGATCTCCTCGCGCACCCGCGCCCGGGCGCCGCGGAGCTGATCGATCTGCTGACGCAGCGCGGCCACCGCCGCCGGGTCCTGCTCGCTGGTCGGCTGCGTCAGCATGTTCGTGAGCAGGATCTGGAGCGCCGCGACTTGCTTCTGGGCATCCTGTTCGTGGCGCGCGAGGCCCGCGAGCGCGGCGTCGCCGGCGCCAGCTCGCGCCGAGGATTCCGCGAGCGCGCGCTCCACCGAGCGGCCGCGCACGGCGTCAGCGGCTCGGAAGGTGTCGGCGGCCACGGACCCGCCGCCGTCGGCCAGCAGCTCGATGTAGGACTCGACGAGCACTTGCAGCACCCGGTCGCGCTGTGCGATCGACTCGTTGCTCTCGCCGCTCTCCGCCTCGCGGGAGGGCGACAACAGAATCGGCATAGCGGTCTCGAACTCGCTCCTCGCGCGAGCGACCTGGCCCGCATGTGCGAGCGCGAAGCCCAACCAACCATGAGCGGCGGCCGCGGAGAAATTCCGCTCGCCAAGCCGCGAGCGGATTTGATCGAGATTGCGCTCCATGACGCCGACCGCCTCGGCCGCACGGCCAGTGCGCACCAGCATCACGCCGTAGCTGGAATCGCCGTCGAGGAAACGCCGGCGCAGATCGGCATTGCCGTCAATGGCTCGTTCGAGCGTCGTGTAGGTCCCGCGCGCCACGTCGATCTTACCTTCCGTGAGCTGCGCGCGCGCGAGCCAGGACAGGGTGGCGACCGCGCTCTGCGAGCCGGGGTCGTATCCCAAGGTCTGGTAGATGTTGAGCGCAGCCTCGGCGAGCTTCTCGCTGTCGCCGAAACGGCGCTCCTCGAAGAGCACGCGGGCGAGCAGCATGATCTCGCTGGCCGTCTCCGGGGCATACCGCCCGAAGCGCTCGAGACGGCTCAGCAGCGTGACCCGCGCCTCGGCCTCCGCCTGGATCAGACGCCCCTGGGCGAGCAGGGCGTTCGCGAGCAAGCCGTGGCTGATGTCCCGCAAATTCGCGAAAGTCCCCACGGGCATGTTCAGAGTGCTCTCGGCCGCCATCAGATCAGCGGAGAGCGCGATGGCTTCCCGGGCGGCCTCCTCGGCTTCGGCATATCGGCCGGTTGCCTGCGCCACCAGGATGCGTCCCACGAGGACTTGAGCGCGGAAATTCTCGCGGTTGATCGGCTGTGGGTTCGGCCAGTTGGCAGATTGACCGTAGAGTTTCTCGAGCTGCGCCAGTGCGTCGCGCGCTTTGTCGATCCGGCCCAGCCGGATCGAATAGGTGATCTTGTTTTGATAGACGTTGAACAGCGCACCCCGCGGGACTTTTCCGCCTTCGATGAGGCGCTGGCGTTGCTCCACGACGTTGAGCGCGCCTTGAAAATCAGCGGCGGCGTCGTATGCGAAGGTTAGGCGCTGCAGATAGAGCATTTGCGTCTGCGGCGGAAGATTCGCCTTCTCGGCGGAATCGCTGGCTTGCTTGAAGTCCGCCAGCCGCTGCTGAGTGCGCCCCAACTCGGTCGCGGCTAATCCGCGCTGGAAATAGAAGTCGGCAAGAGCCGCCGGCGCCGCCCCCGCCGGCGGCTGCGCGTCGACGGTCGCCCGGTTCGCCGCGAGCCTCGCGGCGTCGGGCCTCTGCCGCTCGAGGATCTGGGTGATGTCGGCGATCGTGCGCGGCGGCGGCACGAAGGATACGGGCGCCGCCTGGCTCTTCTCCGCGCCGCCACCTCGCGCCTGATCGATGACCTTGATGGCGTCCTCGAGCGACGATTGCCCGAGAGCGGGCGACGGGTGGCTGAGCACGGTAACGCCGGCGGCTGCCAAGACGGAAAACATCCCGATCGTGTGAGCGATGACGCCAAGCGCCCTCATGAGCCGCCCCTTCAACGGCAGCGATCGAAATGCACCCCTGACAGGCGACTATTCAGCCGATGCGGCTGCCGTCAAGCTGTTTCATCGGCGCGCGCAAGCTTGGCAAGAGTCTCCGCTTGGAACGGACCAAAGTCACGATCGCTGCGCCGAAGCGTGCCTCGGACAGTTAGGGGTGCCCTCGCATCGGACCTTCCCGAACCGTCGTGCGGACTGAAGGATGAGATCCGAGCGAGTATCGGACCAAGTCCTTTCTCGCGCATCACCTATTCGGGGGAGGGAAACACGAACGCAGATGTGTGCGCCGATCCCGGCCGGCGGACGTTATTTCGCGGTTCTTTAAGCGCTTGCGACGTTTCGGGTCGGGTCGCTCGCGGCAAATTGAGCCCTCCTCGGGTCGGGAGTAATCTTGAAAGACCGCAGCGCCTCGGGCCGGTGCCGAAGGGCCGGGGCGAGGCCGCGGAGAGGCACCGTGGTTGGCGACCACCGGATCCTTGAATTGATAGACGAGATCTACGATGCCGCGCTCGATTCGCGACGCTGGCCGACGGTGATCGAGTCCCTGAGCGAGGTATTCCATTGCGTTGGCGGGGCGCTGCTGCAGCGGGACCGGCATTCCGCCGAGACGGGCTTCATCGAGTTCGGCGGCATGGATGCCGCGACGAGCGCCGCCTATCAGCAATACTACAGCGCGCGGAGCGTTTGGATGCCCGCAGCCTTGGCCGGCTCGGGCGAGCTGGTGATCGGCCACGAGCTCGCCCCCGACAAGTGTTCGTTCGAGCGGAGCGAATTCTACAACGATTGGCTGCGTCCGCAGCGCGTCTACGACGCCATCGGCGGAGTGATTCAGCGCTCGGCAGATGCGCTGACCGTGGTGACCGTTCTGCGGGCCGAGCGTGCGGGCCTCGTGACCGAGGCGGAGCAGCAGGTCTTCGCGCGGCTGATGCCGCATGTGCGGCGGGCGATCGACATTCACCGCCGCCTCTACGGCGTGCAGCTTCAGCGGGACGGCGCACTCCGGGCACTCGATGCCCTGCAGGTCGGCATAGTGTTGACCGATGGTATGAGCCGTCCGGTCTTCGCCAACCGCGTGGCCGAGGAAATCCTCCGTCGTGGCGATGGTCTTGCGCTGCTCCGCGGCCAGCTTCGCGCGGCAAGACCGCAGGATTCCGATAAGCTTGCCAGCCTGATCCAGGGCGCCGCGAAGACCACTCGCGGCATCGGCCTAGAGCCTGGCGGCATTCTCTCGCTCCCGACCAGCTCGGGAGCGGCGGTTACCGTGCTGGTATCACCCTGCCCTCGTCTCGGTCTGCTGGAGCCTGCCGCCCTGGTCTTCCTCGGCACGCCTCTGCGCGGTCCGCATCTCCAGGAGAAATACGTCGCGCAGCGGTACGGCCTCACCCCCGCCGAGGTGAAACTGCCGCAGGCGCTCGTCGATGGCGGGCGATTGGTCGACTACGCGGACAGAGCCGGCATCTCGCTCAATACCGCGAAGACTCATCTGAAGCAGATTTTCGCGAAGACGGGCAGCCGGCGGCAGGCCGATTTGGTTCGCCTGATCGTCGCGGACCCGGTGCTACGGTTGGCCGCCTCTCACCCGCAGAGCTGAGACTGCGAGCCCACTCACGAAGCAGGCTTGGCGGTCTCCGCCTCGCGCCTCGCCATCAGGTCCGCGAGCTCGACATTACCCTCGGCGCGGAGACCCGCGATGACGAGGGCGCGGTCGATGGCATCGCGATTCTGGCTCAGCTTGAACTTGCCTTCCAGCCGAGTCACGCGGATGGCGAAACCGGAGATGCCTCGCAGCATCCCCTGCCGGTACTTCTCGGGTTGATCGACAAGTCGCCAAGGCATCTCGGCGCCGGCTTCATGATGCTCGGCGAGCCGCGCCACCAGCCGCTCGAGCTCCGTGACATTCTCGATGGGCTCGACCGTGCCGTAGGCGTGGACGATGCTGTAATTCCACGTCGGCACGGCTGGATGAGTCGCATACCAGCGGGGCGTGATATAGCCGTGCGGGCCCTCGAAGATCGCCAGCGCCTCGCGTCCCGCGCCGAGATCCTTGAGCTGCGGATTGCCTCGAGCGAGGTGGCCCCAGAGCGTGCCGTAAGGCCCGGGCTCGGCGTCGTAGAGGAAGGGGATATGGCTCGCGATCATGCCCGTAGCGCCGGTCGAGACCAGGATCCCGAAGTCGTGATCCCGGATGAAATCCCCGAGCACCTGCTGGCGCGGCTCTGCGAAGTGGCTGGGTATGTAGACCATGAAGGGCTCGCTAGAGTTGGAGGGGGACGCCGGCGGCGTTGAGCGCGACGCTGGTGAGGAGCCCCGCGCCCGACACGATCAGCACCGTGCCGGAGACGCGGTCCACCCAGGCGAAATGCTCCATATGGGCGAAGCGCCGTAAGGCCGCGATGCCGAAGCAAAGACCAAGCCACCAGGCCAGTGAGCCCGCGAACACGCCGCCGACCAGGATCCAGATCAGAACCAGGCTGACGCCACCGTCGCTGTCGAAGCCAACCTTCGCGAAAATCGCGGCAAAGGCGAGGATGGTGATGGGGTTGGTGATGGTGAGCGCGAAGGTGGAGGCAAACGCCGCCGCCAGATTCTCGCCCGCGAGAGGCTGTGGATCGGCGTTGCTCCGGCTCTTCAGAGCGCGCGCGCCGACCACCAGAAGATAGAGCCCGCCCAGCGCGCCCAGCCACTCCTGATAGCCCAGCAGCGCGTCGCGCACCACCGTGAGGCCGAGCCCCGCCACGATCCCGAAGATCACATCGGCAACCGCGGCCCCGAGGCCTGAGGCGATGCCGAACCAAGGACCCTCGAAGAATGTGCGGCGCACGCAGAGCACGCCGACCGGCCCCGCTGGCAGCGCGATCACCAGGCCGACGAAAATACCTTTAATGAGATAGAGCAGGGTGGGATGCAAAGGCTTGAGAGAGCGTGTGGGTCGCGGGAGCGCCAGTCTTGCCCGCTCCTTCGAGGCGGCGCAACCCGAGAATGCCCACGCCGCCAAAATTCGGGCTGCGCGAGCGCGGTCGAATACCTATCTTGGAGACATCGAGCGCGAGAGGATCGCTGATATGTCAGACGAGACCCCCGGTCCGCTGGGTAAAGTGCGCAAGAAGCTGGTCGAGAGCAAAGAGCGCTGGGCACGCGAGGGCCGGCTGCTGACCGGCCGCCACACACGGCCAGAAGCCGAGCGCTTGCCGCCGGGACAGCGCGAGGTCAAGGACTGGCCGGTCCTCGATCTCGGCGTGCAGCCCGAGATTCCGATCGAGCGCTGGCGACTCAGCATCGATGGGCTGGTCGAGCACCCAGTCACTTGGGACTGGGCGACATTCCAGGCCCAGCCGCAAACCCGAGATGTCTCGGACATCCACTGCGTCACCCAATGGTCGCACTACGACAACGCCTGGGAGGGCGTCTCGGCGCGGCAGCTGCTCAGCGTGGTGCGGCCCAAGCCCGAGGCGAAGTTTCTGATGTTCACGAGCTACGACGACTACACCACGAACTTGGCCCTCGCCCACTTCGACGACGAGGACGTACTGCTGGCGCACTGCTGGCAGGGCAAGCCGATCCCGCGCGAGCACGGCGGCCCCGTGCGCGTAGTGGTGCCAAAACTCTATTTTTGGAAGAGCGCCAAGTGGATCCGGCGGATCACCTTCATGGCCGAGGACAAGCCGGGCTTCTGGGAGATGCGCGGCTACCACATGCGCGGCGATCCCTGGACGGAGGAGCGATATGGTTGAGATGAACGGGCACGGCTTCTCGCTCTCAACCATTGACGGCGGGCCGCTGCCGCTCGAGCGCTATCGTGGCAAGCCTCTGCTGGTGGTGAATACCGCATCGTTCTGCGGCTACACGCCGCAATACGCCGAGCTCGAAACGCTCCATCAACGCTACCGCGCTCGTGGTCTCGTCGTGCTGGGCGTGCCGTCGAACGACTTCGGCGAGCAGGAGCCCGGTACGGCCGCGGAGATCAAAGAGTTCTGCACCTCGAATTTTCACGTTACCTTCCCGCTCGCCGCGAAGGAGCGCGTCGTGGGGCCCGAGGCGCATCCGCTCTATCGCTGGATCGAGACCGAGCTCGGCGAGGCCGGCGTGCCCCGCTGGAACTTCCATAAATATCTCATTGCCCCCGACGGCAGCCTCGCCGGCGCCTGGCCCTCCGCCGTCAAGCCGCTCGCGCCGGAGATCGTCGAGGAGATCGAGAGGCTCCTGGCGTAGCGAGAGCATGATGAGCGGGAGGCGGGAGCTGCGGCGGGCGGCGGCATCGGATGCTTCGGTCGTCCGGGATCTGACTCGAGAGGCATACGCCAAATGGGTTCCGGTGATCGGCCGCGAGCCCAAACCGATGATCGCCGACTACGCCGAAGCCGTGCGGGATCATTGTATTGACATGCTGTATGTCGATGGCACGCTGGCAGGGCTCATCGAGATGATCCCCGAATCCGATCATCTCCTCATCGAGAACGTGGCGGTCGCGCCCGCCTTTCAGGGACGAGGCCTTGGTCGCCAGTTACTGGCTCACGCCGAGCAACTGACTGCGTCGCTCGGACACAATGTGATCCGGCTCTACACCAACAAGCTCTTCGCCGAGAACGTCGCGTTTTATCGGAAGCTGGGTTACCGGATTGACCGGGAGGAGGCGTTCAAAGCCGGCGTCATGGTCCATATGAGCAAGCAAATTGGTTCCGCGAAGGGCGCGAGCCCACGGGCCGGCAGTTAAACTTCATGAAAGTACCGCGGCCAGCTCCGAGAAGTTCGCCACGATCAGGTCCGGTTGGTACGGGGTCTCGCCAAAGGGACGTTTGCGGCGATCGATGAAAGCCGTGCGCATGCCGTAGGCCTTGGCACCGATGCAGTCGAAAGCGTGATTGGCAACGAATAGACAGCTCGAGCGGGCTTCGCCGAGCACCTCTTCAGCTTTAGCGTAGGCCTTCCAATGCGGCTTGAAATAGCCGGCATCTTCCGCGGAGATCACGTGATCGAAGCGAAAGCCGATGTGCAGTCCCGCTGCCTCAAGCATGTCGCGATCACCATTGGAGAGAATCGCGAGCCTAAAGCCGGCGACTCGCAACCGCTCTAGCGCCGCCACGACGTCGGGAAACGGCTTGAGCGTCTCGATCTGGGCTACGAGCCAGCGCACCTCGTCCTGAGTGTAAGCGATTCCGCAGCGGTCCATCACATAGGACACCGCGCGATGGCCGACCTGCCGGTAGGGCGTGTGTCCGCGATCGCACAGCGCATCGATCATCGAGTTCTCGAAATGCGTGCGCCGCCACCAGGTGACGAAGCTCCCGGGATTGCCGGTCCAACC
>Ga0126376_10001906_pt1 | contig 11556 bp, 7 predicted proteins | sample PanSoiMetPlot_15_FD_92760 | JGI IMG/M metagenome (GOLD analysis project Ga0126376, IMG submission 92760) | Tropical forest soil microbial communities from Panama - MetaG Plot_15 | ecosystem: Environmental > Terrestrial > Soil > Tropical forest > Bulk soil | place: Panama | collected 2016-02-17
CCCATGCCCTTGACCATCTTGCCGGGGATCATCCAATTGGCGAGGTCGCCGTTCTGAGCGACCTGCATCGCGCCGAGCACCGAGAGGTCGATGTGTCCGCCGCGCACCATGCCGAAGCTGTCGGCACTTGAGAAATAGCTCGTGGTCGGCAACTCCGTGACGGTCTGCTTCCCGGCATTGATAAGGTCGGGATCTTCCTCGCCTTCATAAGGAAAGGGGCCGGTGCCGAGCATGCCATTTTCGCTTTGCAGCTGGACGTTCATGCCGGGCGGAATGTAGTTCGCCACCAGGGTCGGAATTCCGATGCCGAGATTAACATAGAAGCCGTCCTGCAGCTCCTTGGCGGCGCGTTCCGCCATCTGCTCTCTGGTCCAGGGCATGCCGTCCTCTCACGGGTGCTTGCGCACAGTGCGCTGCTCGATGTGCTTGATGGCGTTCGGAATATGGACGATGCGTTTGACGAAAATGCCGGGCGTTATGATGTGATCGGGATCGATCTCGCCCGGCTCAACGAGATGCTCGACTTCCGCCACCGTCATTCGTGCCGCGGTCGCCATCATGGGATTGAAATTCCGCGCCGTCTTCCGATAGACGAGGTTACCCTCGGTATCGCCCTTGAAGGCATGGACGATGGCGAGATCAGCCACAAGCCCAGTCTCCATGACGTAAGTGTCGCCATGGAATACCCGCGCTTCCTTGCCGCTCGCAATGTCGGTTCCGGCGCCAGTACGCGTGAAGAAGGCCGGGATGCCGGCGCCGCCGGCGCGGATTCGCTCCGCCAGGGTGCCCTGCGGATTGAACTCGATCTCGAGTTCGCCGGCAAGGTATTGCTGAGCAAACAACTTGTTCTCCCCCACGTAGGACGAGATCATCTTTCGGATTTGCTTGCCTTCGAGAAGTATTCCGAGCCCAATACCGTCGACCCCGGCATTGTTGGACACCACGGTCAGGTTTCGCACGCCCGAGTCGCGGATTGCCACGATCAGGGTTTCCGGGATGCCGCACAGCCCGAAACCACCGGCCATGATCAACATACCGTCTTTGAGAACCCCCGCGAGCGCCGATGGCGCATCGGCGTAGACCTTGTTCATGAACTCGCCTCTCCCGATGAGCCGGCCGTCGAGTAGCCGAGAAATGGAACTTGCAATCACAGCTCGCTCGAATCTGGAACGGCTATAGCGAATTCCGGTCATGCTGAACAATGCTCTTCAAACATTGCCAGGCCATCCCGGTCTTCCGCGCCCTTGCCCCGCTCGAGTGCGGTAAAGGGGCGCGACCGTAACGGTCCGCGCCCATCCAAAGCACGATCCGTGCCATGGCAGAAGCGAGCGTTACCATCGACTTGCGGCTCTGGGATCCCTCCTGGCCCACTTGACGTCGCTACGCGCGTACCTCCTTCTTGTCTACACCCTCAAGCTGTTGGTGAGTCCTGGCGACCGCTGCCGAAGTGTCCGAGCCGGACCGAAATCGGGTGCGAAACTCCCAAGAATTCCCTGTTAATTTCCTTGGCCTGAGGGAATAGGCTGCTAGGGACGCTCGCTGCCGAGCGTACTTTCCGCGGAACGGGGGCGATCGCACCGTGCCGGTCTCGCGCCCGCCCAGCCCTACCTCCACCCGCGGGCGGAGGATGGTTGGGGCAGGTGTCCGCAGTCCAGGGGAAACGCACATGAGCTTGTCGCAAGCCGCCGCCGTTCAATCCAACGCCGGCGCGGCCTCTCCCGAGGACATCCTCGCCCGCATCGAGCGGCTGCCGTTGTCGTCCTGGCAGATCAGAACCCGCATCATCGTCGGCGCCGCGACCTTCTTCGACGCTTTCGATGCGCTCGCCATCACCTACGTCCTGCCGGTGGTGGTGCCGGCCTGGAAGCTCACGCCCGGCGCGATCAGCTGGCTGATCTCCGCGGGCTTTCTCGGCCAGCTGATCGGCGCGCTGGTCGGTGGCGCGCTCGCCGAACGGATCGGGCGCCGGCCCATGATCGTCGCCGCGGTGTTGTGGTTCGGGCTCTTCAGCCTCGCCTGCGGATGGGCGTGGAACTATGAATCGCTCTTGGTGCTGCGTCTCTTCCAGGGACTCGGCCTCGGCGCCGAGGTGCCGGTGGCCGCGACCTACATCAGCGAGCTCGCCAAGGCGAAGGGGCGCGGCAGCTTCGTGCTGCTGTTCGAACTCGTGTTTCCTGTCGGCCTTGTCGCGGTGGCGGTGGTGGGCCGCTGGATCGTCCCGGTGGGCTGGCAATATCTGTTCTTCGTCGGCGGTCTGCCGGCGTTATTCGCCCTGTTCATGATGCGACGCCTGCCCGAATCGCCGCGATGGCTCGCCGCCCGCGGCCGCCTCGGCGAGGCGGCGAGCGCGATCGCGCTCATCGAAAAGGAAGTGCAAGCCGCGACCGGCGAGCCGCTGCCGCCGGTCGAGGCCACGCCGCGCACGGTCGTCGCCAAACATGCGAGGTGGACGGAACTGTTCAGCCCCGCCTATCGCCGCCGCACGCTGGTCATCTGGGTCGCGTGGTTTGCGACCTACTTCGCCAATTACGGTCTCACCACGTGGCTGCCGACAATCTACCGGACCGTCTTCCACCTGCCGCTTGAGGACGCGCTGACCTACGGCCTCATCACCCAGGCGTGCGGCCTAGTCACGAGCTTCGCCTGCGCGCTGCTGATCGACCGGGTGGGCCGCCGCCTCTGGTTCGCCATGGCGTTCGCCGGGGCGGCGGCGGCGCTGCTGGCGCTGTGGTGGATCGGACCGAGCAGCGCGGAACGCATTCTTCTCTTTGCGATCCTGACCAACATGTGCATCAGCACGCTGTCGCTCGCGCTCTACCTCTACACGGCCGAGCTTTACCCGACGCGGGTACGCGCGCTCGGCACCTCGACCGGCACCGCATGGCTACGCCTTGCCTCCATTCTTGGACCTCAGGTGCTCGGCATTACCGTCGGCAGCGGCAGCATCGGCGGCGCCTTTCTGGTGTTCGGCCTCGTGGTGCTGTGCGCGTGCGTCGTCGTCGCCTTGTTCGCCACCGAGACCAAATCGCGCGTGTTGGAGGAGATTTCTCCGTGAAGCGGACAAGTGGGAAAATCAGGAAGGCAAAGCCGCCCGCAGCGTCGACGGCGTTGGCCCCCGAAACTGCGATCGCGGCAACTGCTGGGAGCGACATTTACCCGGTCAGCACCAGCAACCTCTCGCTTCACGAACTGTTCGAACAGCAGGCCCGCGATATGTTGGAGCGCGCCGACATCGACGAGGAGCAGAGGCAAAGCATCCTCGTGGCCATGGCCTGCCCGTGCTGCGGGGCGGGCGGGATGTCGTTCAGCGTGAAGCTGAAAGCCGAGGAATCGTAGCCCCGGATGGAACGCCAGCGAAATCGTCACGCCGCGAGCTTGGCCGCGATCTGCGCGACATGACGGCTCCGGTAAGGCGCGCCGTCGAGGTCGACCTCGGACGCGCCGACGATGATCATCCCGAGATGGAGCAGCACCGGCGCCGGCCCGTCGTACAGGGCCTTATTTTGCAACACTGGCCGGCAGCGGCGGTTCCGGACCGAGCGGCACGATGCCGGTGGGGTTGAGCGCCTTGATCGAGTAATAGCCGTGCTTGATGTGATCGATATTCACGGTCTCCTGCACGCCGGGGATGTCGAGGACACGCCCCACGTAGGCCTTCAGGTTCGGGTAATCGATCAAACGCCGCAGATTGCACTTGAACAGGCCATGGTAGGCGGCGTCGAAGCGAACGAGCGTCACGAACAGCCGAATGTCGGTTTCCGTTATGCGCTCGCCAATCAAAAAGGAGCGTCCCTCGAGGCGCCGCTCGAGCGTATCGAGCATGTCGAAGACGTCCCGACAGGCTTCTTCGTAGGCCAGTTGCGTGGCGGCAAACCCCGCGCGATAGACGCCATTGTTGAGCTTGCGGTAGACCGGCTCATTGAGCGCTTCGATCTCGGCGCTCAAGTCGGGCGGGTATAGATCAATGTCCCCGGTGCCGAACTTGCCGAATGCACTATTGAGCATACGAATGATGTCGGCCGACTCGTTGTTGACGATGGTCTGCCTCTGCTTGTCCCACAGCACCGGGACGGTGGCGCGGCCGCTGTAGACGGCGTCGGCCCGGGTATAAATCTCGTGCAGATAGGTCGCGGCGTTGAGTGCATCGCGATTGGCGCCGGGGTAGTCGCCGAAGCGCCAGCCCTGATCGGTCATGCGCGGCTCGACGACCGAGACGGATATCACGTCATCGAGCCCTTTGAGCTTGCGCACGAGCAACGTCCGCGATGCCCACGGACAGGTCAAGGCCACGTAGAGGTGGTAGCGTCCGGCCTCCGCCGGGAAGCCGTCAACGCCGGTCGGGCCGGGACCGCCGCTGTCCGTGATCCAGTTCCTGAATTGCGACTCCTGCCGGACGAAGCCGCCTTTCGCATCCTTGGACTGCGCGGGATGCCAATCCGCCGTCCATTTCCCGTTCACGAGCATCGCGCCCTCTCAAGCCGCTTCGCCAAGCAGCGCTCGCACGTCGAGCGGGCGCGTGTGCATATCGAGGTGACCGTCGGCGGTGAGCGGCCACTGCGCCTGCGGCCGGTCCCAGTAAAGCTCGACACCGTTGCGGTCGGGATCGCTCAGATAGAGCGCCTCGCTGACGCCATGATCGCTAGCCCCATCCAGAGGAATTCCCGCTGCCAACAACCGTCTGAGCGCGTCGGCCAGTGCTGCTCGGATAGGGTAAAGGATCGCCAGATGGTAGAGACCAGTGGCGCCGCGCGGCGGCGGCGAACCGCCACGGCTCTCCCAGGTATTGAGGCCGATATGGTGATGATAGCCGCCCGCCGAGATGAAGGCTGCCTCGCTGCCACGCCGTTGAGTCAGCGCGAATCCGAGCACGCCGCAGTAGAAGGCGAGCGCGCGGTCGAGATCGGCGACCTTGAGGTGGACGTGGCCGATCCTGACGCCGGCATCGATCGGATGCGGCGTCAGCGACTGTTCGAGGGGAAGGAGCGGAGCGGATTGGTTGGACACATCGACCTCCGATAGCTTTATACCCACTAGATGATGTGTGACCGCCAGCGATGGACATCAAGGCAAAGCCCTGTCGCCACGGACGATCGCCCTCCTTTGCCTCCCCGGCAAACGGGAGAGGGACGCAAGTGGGCAAACGAGCCTATGACACGCGTGCCCGCAGCAGCATGGTCGCGCCTTCGTTTACCCTAAACGTGTCGGCGTCGATGACCACGCCATAAAACACCGCCGCCTCATGCACCGAGACATAGCCCTGGCGCACGTCATGGCGCACATCCTCCACCGGCCGATCCAATGGCGAGCCATAGCCGCCGCCACCGCCGGAGCGCAGGCGGAAGGCATCGCCGGCCTTGATCTGGGCGACCAGCACCTTGGCATTCGGAAATTCGGTCTTCCAGTGGGTTCCGAAGCGGAGTGCCACGGAATTGCCCTTGCCGTCGCGACCACCCTCAAGCCCCCAGGGGCGGCAGTGGGCGCGCTCGATCTGGGTGTTGAGTGTGATATCGGTGCGCGCCCGCACCACCCGCTCCACCCCGAGGCCGCCGCGATAGCGGCCGGCGCCGCCGGAGTCGGGCACCAGCGCGTAGCGCTCGATCACGAGCGGAAATTTCGCCTCGATCTGCTCGTTCGGTGAATTGTGGGTGTCGCCGTCGTTGATGGCGACGGTGCCGGAGACGCCGTCCTCCGAACGCTTCGCGCCCCAACCGCCGCCGAGCGGGCCGAAATTGCCCATGAATAATTCCGATGTCTTCGCGTTGAAGCCGTGGAACTGGGCGACCAGCAAATCGGCGTGATGTCCAGCGATAACGCGGTCGGGAATGGCAGACGCCAGCGCCTTGAAGACAGTATCGACGATGGTCATCGGGAACGTCATCCACCATCGCATCGGAGCCGGCCGTGTGGCGCTGATGACCCGACCGGGCGGCACGATCGTCTTCAGGCTGCGGAACGAACCATCGTTGATTGGATAGTCGGTCGGCGAGGTGAGGCACTTGTAGGCGACCTGGGCGCAGGCATAGCCGGTAGTAATGCCGGAATTGTAGAAGCCCCGCACCTGCCGTGACACCTCGCTGAGGTCGATCGTCATCTCATCGCCCTTGACCTCGACGCGCACCCGGATCGGAATTGGCCTGCCGATCGAAATGCCGTCGTCGTCCATGAAGGATTCCGCCTCGTAGACGCCGTCCGGGATCGATTTGGTGTGAACGCGCGCCGCCGTCTCGGAACGGTCCATGATGGCCGCTATGGCGGCTGCGACGTTATCGCCGCCATAGCGGTCGACCAGTTCCAGAAAGCGCCGCTCGCCGGTCTTGACAGCCGTCACCTGGGCGCGCAGGTCACCGAGGGCGCGGCTTGGAATGCGCACGTTCTGGCGGATGATGTCGACGAGATCCTCATTGACCTCGCCGCGGTGCTGGTACTTCAAAATCGGGATTTGCAGACCCTCGGAGAAAATATCCGTCGTCATGCCGCCGAGCGTGCCGCCGATGTCAATCCAGTGCGCCATGCAACACGCGAATCCGACCAGCGCGTCCTTGTCGAAGATCGGCAAGGTCAGCGTGACGTGGTTGAGATGGCTGCCGGTGATGTAGGCGTCGTTGGTGACGTAAATGTCGCCCGGTTTCATGCCGTCGAGGCCGAAATGACGGATTTTTGCTTTCACGGTCTCCGCCATGCCGCGGATGAACATCGGCAGGCCGATGCCGATCGACACCGTCTCCCCTTGTGGCGTGAAAAGCCCGACCGTGAAGTCCAGCGCCTCGTAAATGATCATGTTGTAGGCGGTGCGCATGAGGTTGGTCTTCATTTCCTCGGTCACCGCAATGACGCCGTTGCGCACGATTTCGGCGATCACCGGATCAAGCGGACCACGCTTCGCGCGCCCCACTCCAATCTGCTTCGTACCTTTTCGCGCCATCGCGCTCCTCCCCGCCGGTGTGGGATGGGTTAAGGTGGTAGGCTGGGCAAGGCGGCCGGGGCACCGCGGTGTTGGCATAATTCGGCCTTCCGGCTTTGCCGACGCGGTCCATCGGCACCATTGCCGAACAAGGCCGAAGCCCGACGGCGTGGGCGAAGGCGCGCGAGGCTCGCGCATAACACCATCGGCTGTGCCCGGCGCCTTTGCCCACCCTGCCGTTCCCTGACTACGCTCACGACCGTCTCTTCCCCACCGCAATCGCGAGATTGCCGAGACGGTCAACCTCCAGGGCGTCGCCGGGCATGAGCACCGTCGTCGATGCATGTTCCTCGATCAGCGCCGGACCCTTGATGCGATTTCCAGCGGCAAGTGCGTCGCGCCCGAAGGTACGGGTGTCGACGAAGCCGTGACCGTCGAAGTAGACGGGCCGCTTGCCGGTACGCGCCGCCTTGGACGGGGCCGCACCGCCGCCCGCGATTTCGTCCAGAACGGGCTTGCGCATGATGCCCGTCACCGTGGTGCGCAGACTGACGATTTCGGCACGTTCCAGGGGCGCGTTGGTGCCATAGCGCAAGAGATGCATCTCGTCGAAGTGGCGCTTGATCGCGGGGCGATCCTGTTCGCCGAACACGCGCAGCGGCAGGCCGACCGTCACCGCATGCTCCTGGCCGACATAGCGCATATCGGCGGCGCGGCTGACCAGGACCTTTTCGGGCGTCACCGAGGCGCCGGCAATGGCGCGCCGGCCTTCGCCCTCCAATTCGCCGTAGATGCGGGCGAAGTCGTCGAACGACGCCTCATCCAGCCGGGTCGGCCAGGTGCGCACGTAGTCGTAGCGCAGGTCGGAGTACAGCATGCCGAAGGCCGAGAACACCCCGGGAGCGTTCGGGATAACGACGCGGCGGATGCCGATCTCGCGAGCGACCTCGACAGCATGGAGCGGCCCCGCGCCGCCATAGGCCATCAGCACGAAGTCACCGGCATCGAGGCCGCGCTCGGTGGTGACTTTCTTGACGGCGTAGGACATGGCAATCGCCGCGATGCGAAGGATACCGTCCGCGGCGGCTGTCAGGCTCAGGTTGAGCGGCTCGGCGATGTGGCTCTCCAGCGCCTTGCGGGCCGCCGCCACGTCGAGTTGCATTTCGCCCCCGAGAAAGCGGTCGGCGCCTATTCGACCGAGCACCAGATTGGCATCGGTGACGGTCGGCTCGGTGCCGCCGAGACCGTAGCAGACCGGTCCCGGCTGTGCGCCGGCGCTTTGCGGACCGACCCGCAGTGCGCCGTTCTCGACCCGGGCGATCGAGCCGCCGCCGGTGCCGACTTCGAAAATGTCCATCATCGCGATCTGGATCGGCAGTGCCCGCTCATAGCCGCCGATCAACGCGGCACCGGTCGTCAGCGGTTCTCCCCTGTGGATGACGCCCGCCTTGGCGGTGGTGCCGCCCATGTCGAATGCGATGGCGTTGTCGACGGCGAGCGCGCGGCACAGCGCCTTGGTGCCAATGACACCCGCCGCGGGCCCGGATTCCAGCATGCGGACGCAGTGCGCCTTCGCCTGCTCGGCCTCGTAGAGACCGCCGGTCGACTGCACGACCAGGAATGAGCCGTCGAATCCGGCTTGTGTGAGGTGCTCGCCGATTTCGCTCAGGTAGCGGCGCACCTTGGGGCCGATATAGGCGTTGGCGACCACGGTCGAGCAGCGCTCGAACTCCCGATATTCCTGGGACAATTCGTGAGAGGCCGAAACGAACATCGCAGGGTGGTTTGCCTCGAGCAGCCCCTTCGCACGCGCTTCGTGATCGGCATTGCGGTAGCAGTTGAGGAACAGAATCGCCGTTGCCTCGACGCCAAGCATGTTGAGCCGTTTGCCGAGCGCAGCGATCTCGCTTTCATCAAGTGGAATATCGATCCCACCGTCGGCCAGCACCCGCTCGCGCGCTTCGAAACGCAGCGCCCGCTCCACCAGCGGCACATGCTTCCTGAAGAACAGGTTGTAGGCGTCGGGCCGGTTGATGCGGCCGATTTCGTAGATGTCGCGGAAACCTTCCGTGATGATGAGCGCAGTCTTCGCGCCGGTGCGTTCCAAAATGGTGTTTATCGCAATCGTCGAGCCATGGAGAAACAACCCGGCGTCGGCATATGCGGTGCCCGCCTTCTCGACGCCCGCCGTGATGCCCTCAACAAGATGATGCGGCGTCGACAGTGCCTTGCCGAGCTTGAGCTGGCCCGTTGCCGCGTCGAAAGCCGCCACATCCGTGAAGGTACCGCCGATATCGGCCGCAAGGCGCAAGTCGGGGCGTCCACCCGGGAATCGCGATTGGTTTGATGTCATCGGAAGGGCTCAACCCGATTGCCGGCAGGCGCAGCAGACCGTTGCGCCGCGTCGGCCCTACAACGAACAGGGCAAAAAGAGCAAGTTCGGGCTGCGACGGTATCCGCCTGGGGAATCTATGCGCAACGGGCAGATCTGTCTTTGAGAAAACGAACGCAGATCGTTTCGTTCCGGTGCGACGAGCCGGCTGAAATCTCTGCGGCTAACAAGGGGTTGAGCAATTAGGCAGATAAAAATTTTATGAGAAAGCAACCTGTATTGTTTTTTGATTGATAGTTATTTTTTTATGTGATATCATTTTTATGCAAAATTAATGCAACCCATGGTGGGTTCAACAAAACTGAGGGAGACAACAATGCGTCCATTCGCGATTTCCGCAGCAGTAGCGACTGTATTTGCGGCCCTGTTGGCTTCGGCCCCAGCGCAGGCTGATTTCCTCAATGGCGCCCCAAAGCAGGCTGGCAATCAGTGCTTTAAGTTTTCGACGGGCCAAGGACGGGACGAGCGGTTTGGCAGCTGGGGCGCCTGTCCGCAGACGGCAAGCGTCGCACCTCAGCGCCACACGCGTAAGCATCATCAGTCTTCCCGTTGACGACTCCCTCCCAGCGCATGAGGCGTTCCTCTCGCGATCGGGCTCATGCGCTGGACTTTTTGAGTTTGCCGTAAGGCAAGGGGTTCGGGCAGAAGCGACGGGGTGCGTTGCCAAGTGGCTCCTGGCTTGGCAGCGCACTTTTTTTGTTCGGGCAGCAGCGCTACCCGCCAACGTGATGGCCGATCTCTGCGAAATTGCGATTTCTTCGACCTTGTCCGATCAGGAAGAGGCGAGGGCGCGGGTCAAGCTGCGGCAGCGGGAGGCGTAGGACTGCACCCAGCCCCAATGAAGCGCCCGTAGGGGTCACGTCATCCGGGGCGGCGCTTCGGCTTGCCCCTCGGCGGAAACGCATTTCCCCGCCGTTGCGACGACCGATTGGATAGCATCCCGCGATCAGCTATAACGCCCTTGAGAACGCGACGAGATTTCGCAAGAAAGCGTCGGCGGCATCTCATGCGTATGATTCGCTTGATTAAGATAAAGACGGGAGAGAAAGATGGTGATGCGCCGAGACTGGAAAACGACGGCATTGTTTGCGCCGGCCCTGCTGCTCGCCGGAGCGTCCGCGATGGCGCAGGCGCCGCAGGCCGCCAATCCGGCAGCAAGCCTGACGCCGGTGACCGACGCGATGCTGCGCGATCCGCCGCCGTCGGATTGGCTGATGTGGCGCCGCACCTATAACGGCTGGGGTTACAGCCCTCTCGACCAGATCAACAAGGGCAACATCAAGGACCTGCGGCCGGTGTGGACGTGGTCGCTTACGACTGGCGCCACCGAGACGACCCCGATCGTGCACGACGGTGTGCTGTTCATTCACAACTCCGCCGACAAGATTCAGGCGCTCAATGGTGCGACCGGCGACCTGATCTGGGAATACAAGCGCGACCTGCCTGCGGCACTCCTTGCCGACAATCCGAATTATCTGACCAAGCGCAACATAGCGATCTACGAGGACAAGCTGATCGTCGCCACCTCGGACGCCCACGTCATCGCCCTCGACAGCAAGACCGGCAAGCTGGTGTGGGATCACACCACGGCCGACTGGACCAAGGGCTGGCGCTATACCGGCGGCCCGTTCGTCGTCAACGGCAAGATCATCCAGGGCATGACCGGTTGCGGCAACGCCGAACCGGGCGGCTGCTTCATCACCGCCCACGACGCCAAGACCGGCGCTGAGCTGTGGCGGGTCAACACGATCGCGCATCCGGGCGATCCAAACTACGACACCTGGAACGGTCTGCCGCTGGAGAGCCGGTTCGGCGCCTCGGCGTGGATTTCCGGCGCCTACGATCCCGACCAGAACCTCGTGTTCTACGGCACCGGCCAGCCCTATCCGTGGATCGCGGAAATGCGCGGCACGCTGCCGAAAAAGCCGGGCCTGAAGACCAATGCGATGTATTCGGACACGACGCTTGCCATCAATCCGGATACCGGCAAGCTTGAGTGGTACCATCAGCACCTCGAAGACGACACCTGGGACCTCGACTATGTCTACGAGCGGCAGCTCGTCGATCTCCCGGTCAACGGCGAGACCCGCAAGGCGGTGGTGACGACAGGCAAGCTCGGCATCATCGAGGCGCTCGACCGCACCAACGGCCAGTGGCTGTGGCACAAGGAAACGGTGCCGCAGAACGTGGTGGCGGCGATCGATCCCAAGACCGGCGAGAAGACCATCAACGTTGCCGCGATCCCGCATATCGGCCAGACCAC
>Ga0126376_10001907_pt1 | contig 11554 bp, 9 predicted proteins | sample PanSoiMetPlot_15_FD_92760 | JGI IMG/M metagenome (GOLD analysis project Ga0126376, IMG submission 92760) | Tropical forest soil microbial communities from Panama - MetaG Plot_15 | ecosystem: Environmental > Terrestrial > Soil > Tropical forest > Bulk soil | place: Panama | collected 2016-02-17
CCGGTTTGGAAGCTCCACAGCTCCTGCATGGTGTCCTTATCGACGGCCGATATCTTGCCCATGATGTCGCCCATGAAGACGAGCCCGCCGTCGGTGCCCAGTACCCCCGAATAGGCCGGATAGTAGGACTCGAGCTTCTTCACGGTGTTGCCGGTGCGCACATCGACGCCACCGAGCAGGCCGTGGCTCACCCTGCAGTTGGGATTGCGCACACTCCGCTCGATCGGCTCCACGGCATTGTCCTTGGTAGAGACGCCGCAGTAGATTTCCCTGAAGCCGGTGCCGATGAGTTGCTTCGCAGGATCGGCGGGCCGCGAGTTGAAATAGTTGGCTTCACCGATCATGGCATTGAAGTAGGTGATGCCGCGCGACGGATCATATGTATTTGGCATCAGTGTCGGCATGCCATAATGGGCGGGGCGGACGTCGATGGCTTTCTTGCTGTATCTCACCGCTTTGCCGGCGTAGTCCTGAATGGTCTTGCCCGGATCGTAGTCGACCGGCCGGCCGGTCTTGGAGTCGAGGCCTGCGGTCCAGTTCACCGTGGTGAAGGGTTGGCCTCGGAGAAACTGGCCGTTGGTCCGATCCAGGGTATAGTAGAAGCCGTTGCGGTTGGTTTGCCCGATCACCTTGCGCAACTCGCCACCGATATTGACGTCGAAGAGCTGGGTGATCGCAACGGAATCATAGTCCCACGATTCATTGGGAATCGTCTGGAAATACCACTTCAATTTCCCGGTATCGACGTCGAGCGCGATGATCGAGTTGGTGTAGAGATTGTCGCCTGGACGGCCCTGCGGATCAAACATGTGCACCGGGTTGGCGGTGCCGTAATAGGCAAGGTTGGTTTCGGGATCGAACGACGGCTCCGTCCACACCCCGCCACCGCCAGTCGGAATAGTTCGTGGGTCAGCCCAGGTTTCAGACCCAGGCTGACCGGGATCGGGGACCACCAGGAACCTCCACAACAGCTTGCCGGTGTCGGCCGTGTAGGCCGCCACGTAGCCGCGGCCGTTTTCGCCGCGGTTGCTCTGCCCGATCAGAATCATGTTCTTGACTGCGAGCGGCGCCGCCGAGTGCCCCTGGTTCGGCGCCAGTTCCGGGACAGTCGTGTTGACGTCAAAGACCACCTGACCGGAATTCTTGTCGAGCGCGACGAGGCGCGGGACCGAGGTGTCATTGCCGGTGTTGAAGTATACGTTGTTGCCGAGCAGCGTCACGCTATGGGCGCTCTTTCCCCCGCCCTGAACCTTGGCGTCAAATTTCCACACTATGGTGGGCTTCTCGTTGCGCACGTCGAGCTTCCAGTATTGCTGCCACTGGTTGCCCACATACATGAAGCCGTCCTCGACCAGTGGCGTGAAGTATTCGGTAGCCTTGTTGGGACGGGTCGGGTCGCCGAGCGAGGCCATGAACTTGACCTTCAAATTGGCGACGTTGCCGCGATTGATCTGGCTCAGCGCAGAATGGTTCCAATTGCTGTAGTTCCCCATGCGCATCAGCCAGTTTTGCGACTCGGACGACGCGCCGAGGAGGCGCTGATAGGTCACCTCCGCAGCCGATGCCGGGGCGACGGAGAGGGCGAGGCAGGAGCTGAGTGCGGTCGCGGTGAGGAGGCTGGCGAGGCCGAATCGCATTAGGCCCGGTTGCCTGAGATCAAGCGCCTTTGCGCCGGGTCGCTGATGATCGCGCGCCGTGTCGCAATATCCCGATTTGTCCATTGCGCATCCTCCCAAAATCTTATGTGGCCATGCGGCACGATAACATTTCGCGGGTGGGAGGTCACCGCCCACGTCGCGGACAGTGCTTGCCCGAATTAAAAGCCGATCCACCGACTCGGCCCCTTCAATCGGGAAAGCAGCGCAAAAAATGAACGAGGCCCCATGCCTTTATGCCGAGGTTCTCCCGAGCCGAAAAAAAGCAGAACACCCACAACACAGCCAGTTCAAATCCAGCCGCCATTCCATATGTCTCATTAATAGCCTCATCCTGGGCAGGTGTGATCTGACCGGCGAAAAACGCCTCCGTCTGGGATATATCCGACCGCAACGACGACACCCAGCCAGATGACCGAAAACATAAGCCCCTTTGTCCACCATCGCATGCTTCGCCCCTGACCGCACTTGCGATGCCCAAAATGCGGCTCTGGGTGTGAGTGTCAATTAAAGTGGTTTCGCGTCGCTTGAGATCCCGACTACCTATCGGGCTGCAGTGGCCTCAAGCCGTCACTCGTGCAACGCGATTGTCAAGGTAGGATGCCAGATGGACGCTCAGGTCGTGGGCGTCGTCGCCAGCACCATCGATGAGGGCGGATTTTCGACGGCGCAGGAACTGACTCCCGATAAGGTACATACCCGGCGAACAAACGACACCTCCGTCATGCCGCATCATCCCTTTACGGTCGAGCGCCGGGACTTCGAGCCAGGAATAGTCAGGTCGGTAGCCGGTGGCCCAGATGATGGTTTTGATGTTGCCGGCGGCAAGATCCAGGCCGAGCGGCGGCGCTGCCTCAACGCGCGTAGCCGGCAGGCGGTACGACGGCTCGCCAGTATCATCAAGACCGTTCTCCTGCGCCCACTTGTCGATGAGGTCGAGCAACCTGCCCATCTTGAGGTCGGAAAGCGCGCACATGTTGCGCAACGATCCCGCAAACTGCGCCTTACCGTCTTCAGTCATCCCCGCGAGGCGACCAACAAGCTTCACGCCGATTTCGGTGAGTGCGTTAAGGTCGAGGGTCGATCGATCGGGCGTGCCGGCAAGTTGCAGCGACGGAACGCGGCGCGCCCTGGCAATGTCGTAGACCTCGTCATAGCGTTCGTCGAGCACGCCCGCGGCGTCCATCCACCACTCCAGGTCCTTGCCCCGATAGACGCGGGGCGCGCGGATGTGCTCACCTACCGATAAGATGACTGGACGGCCTGAGCGGTGTACTTCACTGGCGATCTGTGTGCCGCTCGACGATGCACCGACCACCAAGACGCCGCCGTCGGCGAGTTGATTCGGATTTCGGTACTCCTTCGCAGTGAGGCTTGCTATCGACGGCGGCACCAAGCTGGCAAAGGTTGGAACTCGTGCGATGTTGCATGTCCCGGAAGCGACAACGACCGCCCGGCATCGCCAGTCGCCCTGATCCGTTCGCACGAGGTATCCTGCTTCGGTGCTGCGCAGCGATGTAACCGTGGTGTGTGTTCGCACCGGGGCGCCGGTCACCCTCGCATAACTCGCGATGAAGTTGATGACCTCGGGCAACGTCCTGTAGCCGTCTGGATCATTGCCACTGTAACCGAAGCCCGGCAGTCGGCTCTGCCAGTTGGGGGTTAGCAGTCGCAACGAATCCCAGCGCTCGGTCCGCCAGGTGTGAGCGACTTCGCCGCGCTCCAGCACCACGTGGTCGATCGCGCGCTCTGCCAGGCAGCGGCTCATGGCAAGACCGGCATGCCCGCCGCCGATGATGACAGTGGTAATGTTAATTGAGTCGGTTCCTCATCGCGCGGCCAAGGCTTGCGGCCCGGCTCAATTCACGACCACCGTGACGTTCGTCGGATTCGTCACTATATCATAGACCGCCGACCGCTTCTGCGATTGCGCAACCAGAGCCTCAATGTCTTCGCGTTTCGCGTCGGCGTCGATGTCGTAGGTTACCTTGATGCCACCGAAACCATTGCGGACGTCGTTGTCGATGCCGAGGATGCCCTGGATATCCATATCCCCTTCAATAGTCGCCGTGACCGAGTTGAGCTGAATGTTTCGGTGTTGCGCGATCGCCGCGATGCCTGCTGTCAGACAACTCGCCAACCCAACCAGCACGTACTCAACCGGCGTAGCACCTTTGTCTTCGGAGGCGAAGACTTCCGGGTGGTCAGCATCGAAAGTAAACCTCGTCTTGCGCTGCTGTTCTTGGCCCAAGCCGTAGAAGCCTTCGACCGTAGAGTAACTGTGGGTGCCGTTTCTCCATTCGCAGGCTGCGCGCCACTTGAACCGGGCCGCTTCGGGAGCGTTGGTGAGCGCCTCGCGGGCGGCGATCAAAGCTGCGACGTTCACGCCGTTATTGGAAGGACGATCCGCATCGGCCATGGGTGTCTCCAAGTTTCTTTGCGGCTGAGGGGGCATTTTCGGTTCGGCAATGGGCTTATAGCATTGAGGACTATCCAACGAGTCAACTTTTAAATTCGGGCGGAAAAATCGTGCCCCTTCCGAAATCCGCAAAGAAATATCTTGCCAATTATCGTCACTTTCGCGAATTGGCGCAATTCAAAGCCGCTCAACCGGGCTACGGGTCCAGGCGCCGATGCAATCCACGCCAGCACGTCTATCAGAAATCGGGCGCGGCGGCCTGGGGCAGCGGCACCAGGTCTTCGTTGAAGAAATCGCCGTTGTTCTCGTTGCACGCCGCCGTCGAGATCGGTGCGTTTTCGACACGGCGCCACCGCTGCACCGCCGACCACGGCATCGTAAAGGCGCCCGGGTCCTCGACAAAGACCGAAACGCCCACGGTCTGGCCGTCGGCCGCGAGCTTCCAGCGCTCCACCACATGGAGTTGGTCGGTATGCGGCGTGCGGTAGTTGTCAACGAAGGACTTAGGTGAAATGCCGATGGTGTCGATGACCAGCGTATCACCGTCCTCGTAATGGCCGACGGATTCTCCGTACCAGGAGGGTTTGACGTCTTTCGAGTGGGTCACGTTCAGATAGATGCGTCGTATCTCCGGCCCGCCCTGGTTGATGACCACGACCTTGTCGGGCATCTGGTAGAAGAAGAAGGGCTCGACCAGCGAATACGCGCTGAAGCCCGGCACACCGACCGGCCAGCACCGTTCCCGCGCACGAAACGGCACTTTGCCGGCGAGCACCTCGTCATTCGCCTTCTTCATCGACGGGATGGTCCAGGGCTTTAGGATCGGATTGGAAAGGTCGGCGACTCGATAGGTCGACTGCTTGCCGAAACCGTTGGGAACATAGGGATGAGCCTTGTCAAAGGTGACGGGGCCCGGTCCGCCGGTGGGCGGCGGGAGGAGATCATCCACACCGACCGCGTGGTCGAGCACCCAGCCGGTGTTGGCGGTGGGGGCGAAATCCGGGACCACTTGCCTCCTCAACTCTTCCGCGGCGACGGCTCCAACAGTTGCGCAGACAATCCCCGTCGCCAGATAGATCGAACCGAGCTTGAACATCGCTAACTCCTCGTCAATCGGCGCAAGCGTCACGAGCGCAGCCCGGATTGAGCGATGGCCAAATCCGGGATCGGCCGATCAGCGACGCCCGGCCCGGGTTTCACTGGCGCTCAACCCGGGCTCTGTCCCTAAAAATAACATCCGGCCTTGCGGGGGCGCACCCCCCGCGCACTAAGGTGACCGCTACAACACGGGTGACCCCAGCGGCCCGCGCTCAATGATCTCGATGCGCGTGCCCCAGGGATCGGTGATATAAGTGATGGTGCTGCCGGTCGGAGTCTTGCGAACCGCCTCGTCGAGCTTGATGCCTTCCCCCTCGATCTTCTTTACGAAGGCGGCGTGATCCTTCACGTCGAAGCCGATGTGATCGAGAATGCGCCCTCGCGTCGGCGCCTGCGCCGCATCGGCCTTGGCGAACCGCAGCTGGACCCCCGGCAGGTCGACCACCGGCGCGTTGTTGCGGGTGTCGGCCTTGCCGCCGAAGGTCTTCGCGTACCAGGCCTGCGCCTTGGCGATCTCGGCTTGCGGCAGGAAGAAGTGGACATGCTCATTCTTGACCGGCTCGGATTGCGTCTTGTTTTCGAGGATCTCGATGCGCACGCCATCGGGCGTCACCACGAAGGCCTGGTCAAGCCGGTTGTTGTTGCCAGGGAGCACCGGCACGCCCGCGGCTTTCCACTTGGCCACCTGCTCCTGGACGTTGTTGACGATGAAGCCGACATGGTTCACCACCGAACCCGGGGTGCCGCCCTCTCCCTTCTCGTTCCCTAGGTTCAGGTTGATATAGACGCCGGGAAACATCATCAACGGGTTGCCGCCAACCATGAACATCTTGGCGCCCATGCCGAGAAAGAGATTCTTGTTCACTTCCACATCCTTCGACACGATGTGCCAGTGCCCCATAGTCACGCCGACCTCGTTGAACGGAGCCGGTTGCGCAGCCGCCGTGCCGGCGGTCAGCGCTGATACGAACAATAGAGCTGCGAACGCGGTTATCTTCATGAATACCTCCCTGTTGAATCGGGTTTTTCCCGTTGACTGGCGGTGCGATGTGAACGCTATCAGCCCGCCGCGACATGGGAAAGCATGGCCAAGCGGTATTTTTTCGCCCAGCGGCAGCCGACGTAGCCCCGTAGCCTTGGGTTGAGCGTCAGCAAAACCAGGATCGGAATTGCCACGCGGCAAGCGCGGTCCCGGGTTTCGCTGACTCTCAACCCAGGCTAGGGCGCAAGTGGCCCGCAAATCCCATCACGGGTGCACGCTGTTGTCCGGCATGATGGCGCCCCGAAAGTTGGTGTCGGTCTGGTTTGCATTGAACAGCTTTGCCGCCGAGAGTCGCGCCTCGCCAAGGTCGGCGCCGCTCAGATCTGCATCAACCAGATCGGCCTGGAAAAGGTCAGCGCCCCGCAGCGTCGCGCCGGAGAGGTTCGCGGTCCGCATGTTGGCCCGCATCAGGTTGGTACGCGCGCCGCTGGCGCCGCTCAGATCGGCCCGCAACAAGGTGGCTCCATGCAGGTTGGCATCGGTCAGCGTCGCGCCGCGCAGGCTCGCATTGGTGAGCCTCCCCTCCCATAGGTCCGCGAAGGTGAGATTGGCACCGTCGAGCCTGGCAACGATCAGCCTGGCGCTGCCCATGAGGGCCGCGCTGAGATCCGCGCCGGTGAAATCGGCGCCACCAGCATCGATTTGGAACAGCAGGGCCTGCGCCAGTTTGGCGCGCTGAAGCTTGGCGGAGGTCAGGATCGCGGCGTTGAGGTTTGCGCCCGCGAGGTTTGCACCGGACAGATTTGCCGCACGCAATATGGCTCGGTGCAAGGTCGCGCCCTCCAGATTGGCGCCGGACAGGTTGGCGCCGGTGAGGTCGTGCCGTTTCAATGGGGCACCAACGAGATTTGCGCCGGCAAGGTTTGCGGCGCGAAGGACGGTGCGGGAGAAGGTAGCGCCGCGTAGATCGGCGCCAGACAGGTCGGCGCCGGTGAGATCGCGGTGATCGAGGCTCGCTGCGCCAAGGTTGCAGCCCGGACAATTGATGGTTTGCCGGGCCAGAAACGCGTCGCGATCCTGCGCGGCGGCTGCCACGCAGGCCATGACGGTTGTCAACGTCACGAGCGAGATGGCCCAGCAATGACCCACGATCCCTCCCGATGCGAACGATATGGTAAAGCGGATTTCGTTGGCTTTGGAGCGGATTTTCGTGCTGATGGTTGCATGACGGCCGATTGTGGGACATACGACGGCGTCGTTCCCCCGCATGCGCCGTGGCCATCCCCTGCGCACTGCCCTGGGCATTGGGGGAGAGTAGCTAGCGGATGAACGCCGTCGCCCACCGACGGCCCGCGACATCTGGAGACCCGACCCGACATGCGCGCCCTCACTCTTGTTGCCGACCGCAAGCTTGAGCTTGCCGACGTGGCACCGCCGGCGGCGCCCGGCGCGGGCGAGGTCCAGGTGCGCATCAAGGCGGTCGGGCTCAATCACCTCGATCTGTGGGGTTACCGCGGCATGGCCTTCGCCAAGCGCAAGCTGCCGCTGGTGGTGGGCGCCGAGGCGGCAGGCGAGGTGGCGGCCGTCGGTGCCGGCGTATCCACGCTCGCGCCCGGGGATCCGGTGGTGATGTGTGGTGGGCTGACCTGCGGCATCTGTGAGGCGTGCCGCGAGGGCCGCGACAATCTGTGCGAGAATGTCGGCGGCATCATGGGCTTCCACGTGGACGGCTTCGCCCGCGATGCCGTCACCATGCCGGCGCGGCTTGTCATCAAAGCGCCGGCGGGCATTGCGATGCGCGATCTCGCGTGCGCGCCGATCGCATTCGCGACTGTCGAGCACATGCTTTTCGACAATGCCAAGCTCAGACCCGGCGAGACGATCCTGGTCCATGCCGCCGGCTCTGGGATCGGCAGTGCCGCCATCAGGATGGCGAAGGCGATCGGCTGCACCGTCATCACCACGGTCGGCGACGACGCCAAGGCCGAAAAGGCGCGGGCGCTCGGCGCTGACCATGTGATCAACTACCGCACCGACCGCTTCGAGCACGTGGTGCGCAAGATCACCGCCAAGAAGGGCGTCGACGTGGTGTTCGAGCATACCGGTGCCGAGACGTTCAACGGCTCCCTGCTCGCGCTCAAGCGCGGCGGCCGGCTCGTCACCTGCGGGGCCACCTCGGGGCCTTCGACCACGTTCAATCTGATGCAGCTGTTCCAGCAGCAGTATAAGATCTTCGGCTCGTTCGGCGCTTCCATGGCAAATATCCGCACCGTGCTTGCCAAGATGGCCGGCGGACTGCTGCCGGTGATCGACACCGAGGTTGCGCTTGCGGATTTCGAGCGCGGCCTCGCGCGCCTCGAAACCCGGCAGGTGTTCGGCAAGGTCATCGTGAACTTTTAGAGTGGATCCCGCTGATGTTGAGCCGCGTTTGTGTGTGTGTCGTGGCCGGGCTCGTCCCGGCCACACCGATCGTTTGCGCTGTGCGCGAAATTCGGCGTCGCCCGGACACGCCCGGCGACGACGACACTGTGTAACTCGACGCGATCAGAATCTACTCTGAAGATCATGACTTTTCCCAAAACCTGGCAACACCTCCGCCGGTGGCTGTTCGATCGCCTCAAACAGGCCGTGAACGCCGTGGCGGGATGGAGTGTGGCGCTGCTGCTTGCGGCCATTCACCGTTGCGATCGCGTTGCCGTCAGCAACATCGCCGGCGCTTTCATGCGCACCGTCGGGCCATGGCTGCCCGAGCACCGCACCGGCCGCGACAATCTTCGTGCCGCATTTCCGGGCAAGTGCGACGGCGACATCGAAACAATTCTGCGTGGTGTGTGGGACAATCTCGGCCGCTATGCGGCCGAGATGGCTCATCTCGATCACATCTGCACCGGCGACCCGTACAAGCGCATGTTCATAGAGTACACGCCGGAAACGGTCGCGCGCTTCATCCATTTGAAAGAGGACAGGAAGCCCGCGCTGGTGTTCGCCGCCCATCTGGCCAGCTGGGAGTTGCCCGCCGTCATCGCGGCGCTCGACGGTCTCGACTCGGTCGTTCTTTACCGTCGTCCCAACCTCGGCGCCATCGCGGATGCCGTGATGGCGCTACGCAAAGGGCTGATGGGCGAACTCGTTGCCTCGAGCATGGGAGCGCCGGTGGCGCTCGCCCGCGCGCTGGAGCAAGGGCGGCACGTGGCCATGCTGGTCGACCAGCACTACACAAGGGGCATCGACGTGACGTTCTTCGGGCGCACCTGCAAGGTCAATCCGCTGATCGCGATGCTGGCACGCGAGGTCGAATGCCCGATCCATGGCACGCGGGTGATCCGGCTGCCGGATAATCGATTCCGCGTTGAGGTCAGCGACGAAGTGAAGCCGCCCCGCGACGACCAGGGCCGCATCGATGTGCGCGGCACCATGCAGGCGATAACGGATGTGGTCGAGAGCTGGGTGCGCGAGCACCCGGAGCAATGGCTCTGGGTGCACAGGAGATGGCGGTAGCGCCCATGTCCCTCCAGATCCTCGTGCCGAGCGGCGCGCGGTTTCAGACGGGAGCATCAGTTTCGAGATGGGGCGATTTATTGGCTGCGGTGGAAGCTTGCTGAAAATGCTCATGTCATATCGTTTGGACCGCATTTCCGGCACGAAGCAGTCCACGCAAATGAGTGACCGCTTGATTAGCGTAGGGCTCGATTTTTTGAATTTTCTGGAGTCTATCCGCGCTGGTGTATTTCTAAGGCGGAAAACTCAGGAGATAGTCCCCGAAAATGGAGAAGGATTATGAGCATCTGACTGACGTACCGGCAAACGGACTTCATGGATTCCTATAGGCGGTGGATGATAACTTCCTGCTCTCACCCGGGACCTCTCCTATGACCCCCATTCACGATCTCGCCGCCCAGGCGCTTTCATCGGCCTACGGGGCCAAGCAGCTTTCCCCGGTGGAAGTGACGCGGGCGGCGCTCGCCCGCATCGCGGCGTGGGAGACCAGGATCAACGCGATGTTCGTGGTCGACGAGGCAGGCGCGCTCGCCCAAGCAGCGTCGTCGGAGGCGCGGTGGCGCGCCGGCACGCCGTTAAGTGCGCTCGACGGTGTGCCCATCACCATCAAGGACAACATCGCGGTAAGAGGCTTTGCCACGCCCGTCGGCACCGCGGCCGGCGACCTGACGCCGGCCACCGCCGACGCGCCGCCGTCGGCGCGGGTGCGCGAGGCCGGCTGCGTCATCATTGGCAAGACGACGATGCCCGACTACGGCATGCTGGCGTCCGGCGTCTCAAGCCTCCATGGCATCACCCGCAATCCCTGGAATCTGTCGCGAAACCCTGGCGGATCGAGTTCCGGCGCGGGCGCCTCGCTCGTCGCCGGCTACACCCCGCTCGCGCTCGGCACCGACATCGGCGGCTCGGTGCGGCTGCCGGCGGCGTACAATGGAATCTTCGCACTCAAGCCCTCGCTCGGGCGCGTGCCGATCTATCCGCCGTATCTCGGCCGCGTGGTCGGCCCAATGACCCGGACGGTCGCGGACACGGCGTTGCTGATGACGGCGCTGACGAAGCCCGACGCGCGCGACTATATGGCTTTGCCGCACCAGGAGATCGATTGGCCGGGCATACTGCGAGGCGACGTCCATGGCCTCAAGGGCAAGAGGCTCGGTCTCCTTCTCGATATCGGCATGGGGCTTGCGCCAGAGCCCGCCGTGCGCGCTGCGATCACGGCTGCGGCGAAAGCATTCGAGGGCGCGGGCGCCCGCGTCGAGCCTATCGCGCCTTTCCTGGACGCAGAGATCGCGGCCGGCCTTGACGGTTTCTTCCAGGCCCGCTTGTTTGCAGAATTCCGGCTCCTGCCGCAGCAGCACCAACAGAAGGTGTTGCCGTTCATCGCGGCCTGGTGCTGTCGGGCGGAAAAGCTGAGCGCGGCCGATGCGACGCGCAACTTGGCGCTGGTGATGCTGATGCGCGAGAAAGCCGTGGCAGCGACCGAGCCTTATGATTTCCTCATCGCGCCGACCTCGCCTATCACCGCCTATCGAGCCGAGGAGGCGACGCCCGGCAACGACCCGGCGCATCCGTTCGAGCACATCGGCTTCACGGCACCGTTCAACATGTCCGAGCAGCCCGCGGCCTCGATTTGCGCCGGTTACGATGCGGATGGAATGCCGATCGGATTGCAGATCGTCGGCCACCGCTTCGACGATCCCGGCGTGTTGCGCATGGCGCGCGCCTATGAGGCGATGCGGCCGGCGCAGCGGGCGTGGCCGGAGGGTTAAATTTTTTTCATGCAGAGGGATCGAAATTTTCGGCCGCAAATTGGTCACTCTGATGGGTTTTACACGCCGTTTCCTGGCCGTTGACCAGGAGCGGGGCGGTTTTCCGGCGAGGAGCCTTTCTCATGCCTTTCCA
>Ga0126376_10001910_pt1 | contig 11548 bp, 11 predicted proteins | sample PanSoiMetPlot_15_FD_92760 | JGI IMG/M metagenome (GOLD analysis project Ga0126376, IMG submission 92760) | Tropical forest soil microbial communities from Panama - MetaG Plot_15 | ecosystem: Environmental > Terrestrial > Soil > Tropical forest > Bulk soil | place: Panama | collected 2016-02-17
CAGCTCCTTGGTCAGCAGATGGATGAAGCCCACACCGTCATAGACCGCGCGCTGGTTGAACGGGTCAGGCCCGAGGAAACCGTCTATGTTGTCGGCCCGCAGGTTGGCCACCATCTCGGGCGGCGGCACCGCGCGGATCTGGATGTCGGTGTCGGGGTCGAGCCCGTGCTCGGCGACGTAGTAGCGCAGCAGGTAGTTGTGCATCGAGTAGTCGAACGGCACGGCGAACTTGAAGCCCTTCCACTGCTTCGGATCGCGCCTGTCCTTGTGCTTCATGGCCAGCGTAATCGCCTGGCCGTTGATGTTCTCCACCGCCGGCATCGTGTAGGGGATGGGCGTGGAGCCGGCACCGAGCGTGATCGCCAGCGGCATTGGCGACAGCATGTGGGCAGCGTCGTATTCCTTGTTGAGCGTCTTGTCGCGGATCACCGCCCAGCCGGCGGTCTTGATCACCTCGACGTTGAGCCCGCGCTTGGCATAGAAGCCCATGGGCTGCGCCATGATGATCGGCGTGGCACAGGTGATGGGGATGAAGCCGACCTTGAGGTCCTTCTTCTCCAGCGCGGCGCCCTGGGCGAAGACTTCGGTGGCGGTGGCGAGCGGGAAGACGTCCGCCAGCGCGGCGAGCGCGGTCGATGCGCCGACCGATTTCAGGAAGGCGCGGCGCGCCGCATCACGCGGGATGACCGCGCGCAGGACGGCGGTGGCGACCACGTCCTTGTAGCGCTCATTCTCGCTCGGGGTCTTGAGCAGCCCCGCGGTGGCGGCGTCGTGCTCGATCTGGCTGCGGTGACGGCCGCAGCCACAGCCGAACCGGCCCAGCCGACGGTTCGGGTCGAACGGGTTGTCGGACAAACTTAGCCTCCCTCACCGATCGAAAAGAGCTGCCCCCGCCGGCGTGACTTTCATGGGTGCAATGGATGTGCCAAGCCGCACGGCCGCGGCGGCGGGAATTAACTCAAGGAAATCACCTACCTGGAAACTGCGCGCAGCGGCCGGGGGGCGCCTCGGGTTTGAGCACGATGCATAAGTTTTGGTCAGCCGAGGCGGCGTAGGGCATCGGCACCAGCTTTCAACGATCGGCTCCAGGGACCGAATCCGCGCTAGGATGACCCGCGTCGATGCGGTCATGAGGGACAGCCATGAGCGACAGCCTGCTCTATCACGACGGCAATCGGCAGCTGCAGGATGCGTTCGACAGCCGCCGAATTTCCGACCGGCTGGAGGAGAAGCTCACGCGCACGGCGTTTTCCCCCGACGATCGGACCTTCATCGAAAGCGCCCCTTACTTTTTTCTCGCTACTGCCGACCGCGACGGGCGGCCGGACTGCTCGTTCAAGGGCGGGATGCCGGGCTTTGTGCGCGTGGTGGGGCCGAGCGAACTGGCCTTTCCCGACTACGACGGCAATGGCATGTTCAAGAGTCTCGGCAACATCGTGGTCAACCCTTCAGTCGGGCTCCTGTTCATCGCCATGCATGACAAGCCGCGGCGGCTGCGCGTCAACGGGACCGCCAGGGTGAACCGCGCCGATCCGCTGCTGGCGCACACGGTGGGGGCGCAGCTCATCGTCCGCGTGCAGGCGCGCGCCATCTTTCCCAACTGCCCGCGCTACATCCCGACCCTGCAGTTCGTCGAGCCGTCGATCTACGCGCCGCGCCCCGGGTGCGACCCGCCTGAGCCGGCCTGGAAAAGTTTTCCCGATTTCAAGGATCATGTGCATCCGCGCCAGCCCACGTCGCGGGGCTGAAGCCCCGATCACGTCCGGGCGCGAACACGTGAGTTGCCCGTCAGCCGGGTCTCGCCGACCATGATCCCGGATGGCGAGAATGGCGGGAGGCCACGAGATGCGCAGTGAACGCTTCGACTTCCCCAACGCACAGGGACATATCCTGGCCGGCCGGATCGAGCGGTCGGTCGGCGAGCCCAAAGCCTATGCGCTGTTCGCCCATTGCTTCACTTGCGGCAAGGACGTGCGCGCCGCCAAGCGCATCGCCGAGCGGCTGACCGGGGCCGGCATCGCGGTGCTGCGCTTCGACTTCACCGGCCTGGGCATGAGCGAAGGCGAGTTCGCCAATACCACCTTCTCGTCCAACGTGGCCGACCTGGTGGCCGCGGCCAACCACTTGCGCCAGACCCACTGCGCGCCCGCCATCCTGATCGGCCACAGCTTGGGCGGCGCCGCCGTGCTGGCGGCCGCCGGCGACATTCCCGAGGCACGCGCCGTGGTGACGATCGCCGCGCCGTCCGATCCGCGCCACGTCACTGGCCTGTTCCGGCAGCACGTGGATCAGATTCGCCAGCAGGGCGAGGTCGACGTGACGCTGGCGGGCCGGCAATTTCGCATCCGCCGCGAGTTTTTGGATGACGTCGCCGAGCAGCGCCTGCTCGAGCGGGTCGCCACCCTGCGCAAGGCGCTGTTGATCTTCCACGCGCCCACCGACGCCCTCGTCGGCATCGACAATGCCTCGCATATCTTCACCGCCGCCAAGCACCCGAAGAGCTTCGTGTCGCTGGCCGACGCCGACCACCTGCTCGGCCGTGACAGCGATGCCGCCTATGTGGCCAACGTTATCGCGGCCTGGGCCGAGCGGTACCTCGACGCCGCGCCCGCCGCGACCGCCGCCGAGCCGCGCGACGTCATGGTGGCCGAGACCCGGGAGAGCCGGTTCCAACAGGCGGTCACGATCGGCCCGCACCACCTTCTGGCCGACGAGCCGGTCAAGGTGGGCGGGCTCGACAGCGGGCCGAACCCGTACGAGTTCCTGCTGGCCGGGCTCGGGGCCTGTACGGCCATGACGCTCAGGCTCTATGCCGAACGCAAGGGCCTGGGCCTGGAGCGGGTGGAGGTGGTGCTGCGGCACGAGAAAATCCATGCCGACGATTGCGCCACCTGCGAGACCAAGGAGGGGATGCTCGACCGCATCGACCGCACCATCAGGCTGGACGGGAACCTGGACGCCGAGCAGCGCCGGCGGCTGCTTGAGATCGCCGACAAGTGCCCGGTGCACCGCACGCTGATGTCGGAGGTGGAGATCCGGACCCAGGAAGCCACGGCGGAGGGATGAACGCCTTTCCGGTCGTCGGTGGGTCTGCAAGCAAGAGTGCCGGGACAAGCCCGGCCATCACCACGAGGGTGCACCCGCCCTAATTCCCGCGATTCCCGCGCTGATAGGCAACGACCTTCCGCAGGTGGAGGGCCGCCAGCATGCGCGGGCCGGGAAGGCGCTGGTCGTTCAGCACTTTGTTGATGGTCGAGGGGTGCAGCCCGTGTCGCTTGGCCCAGGCCACCTGCCCGCCGGCGCGTTCGACCTCGCGCCCCAACAGCTTTCGCATACTCTGCAAATCGATAAGTCGCATGGATGATCAGCCGCCAGCACCCCAAAACGGCTCGATGGCCTACCGGGATCGGATATGACGTCGGAGTCTTGATCTAACAGACGGAGCGCGCGGCGGTTCCATTGGCCGGCCACTTATCGTCAGAATGCAGCTTTCCCCCTGAAAGGCGCGTGGTTATCGCGCGGCTCAGCGGGCCGCGTCCGCGGAAGGAAGGCTAGCGCGGCAGCTCCACGCCGCTCAGGTTGCCGGCCCCCCGAGCACGAACTCGATCGCCGTGCCATTGATCTGGGCGCCAATTGAGCATGCCATTGACGGATTTGCCATTCAGAATGCCATTGAGGGATGCGCCGGCATGGGCCGGTGCGGCCGCAAGGACGGCGAAAGGGGTTTCGAACCCTCCATGGATGGCGCAACCCGGAGGAAGCGCACTGTGGCGAGCATCCCATTCGCGATATAACCCGGGCCCGGCGCCGCGCCCAGGATCACATCTCGATGTCCCGTCCCTTGCGGATCACCTTGACCGTCAATGGGCGGCCGGTGACGGCATCGGCCGACGCTCCGCCGGAGCGGGCACGTCTTGACCAGGTGCTGCCCGCCCTGCGCGCCGTCGACGACGCGGTGATCGACCGTGCGGTGCGCGACCATGAGACGGTGCAGCGGCGCGTGACCTGCGCCAAGGGTTGCTCGGCCTGCTGCGAGGCCCAGCCGATGCCGATCACGCCTCCCGAGGCCTACGCCGTGGCGCGGCTCGTCGCCCGCCTGCCGCAGCCGCGCCAGCGGCAGGTGCGCACCGCCTTCGCGGCGGCGGTTGAGCGCGCGCGCGAGGCAGGCCTGTTCGACGCCTATATGCGCAACCGGCAGGACATGACCGCCGAGGCCGCGCGGGAAACGACCGTGCGCTATTTCGGCCTCAGGATCGCCTGTCCGTTCCTGGTCGATCACGCCTGCAGCATCTATGCCGAGCGCCCGTTCGTGTGCCGCCAATACCTGGTGACGACGGCGCCGGCGCTATGCGCCGATCCCCTGAACCAGCCGGTGGCGCCGGTGCCGATGCCGGTGCGCTTCGCCTCCGCCATGCTGGCGACCGCGCAGACGACGCTGGGGACGCCGCAATATACTGTGCCGCTGGTCCTCGCCTTGGCCTACGCGGAGGAGAAGACGGACGAGCTCGAGCGCACGTTTCCGGCCAAGACCCTGGTCGAGACGGCGCTGCAGCACCTGCCGAAGATGTGAAACCAACAAAGGGAGAAATGCGATGCCGGGCGATTTTGCCGGGAAGGTGGTGGTCGTGACCGGCGGCAGCCGGGGCATCGGGCGGGCGGTGGCGCAGGCGTTCGCCCGCGAGGGCGCCAGCCTGGTTCTCGCCGCCTCGTCGGCCGCAAATCTGGCGGCCGCCGCCGAGACGATGAAGAGCGGCGGCGCGGCGCCGATGACGGTGGCGGGCGACCTGCGCAAGCTCGACGCCTGCGAGCACCTGTTCAAGACCGTCAGCGAGCGGCACGGGCGCTGCGACATTCTGGTCAACTCGGCAGGCGCGACGCGCGCCGGCGCCTTTCTCGACCTCCCCGACGATGCGTGGAACGACGGCTTCGCGCTGAAATTTCTCGGTGCGGTCCGGCTCACCCGCCTGTTCTGGCCGCTGCTCAAGGCGACACATGGCCACGTCGTCAACGTGATCGGCGGCGCAGCGCGCACCCCCGATCCGGAATTCCTGATCGGCTCCTCCGTCAACGGCGCCATGGCGACGTTCAACAAGGGCCTCTCCCAGCTCGGCAAGCGCGACGGCGTCAACGTCAACGCCATCCATCCGGGAACCACCGAGACCGAGCGCACCACCACGTTGTGGGCGCAGCGCGCGCAGGCCCTGGGCAAGACGGTGGACGAGATCCGGCAGCAGATCATGCAGCGCTCCGGCGTGCGCAGCATCGCCCAGCCGGATGACATCGCGGCCCTCGCCGTGTTCCTGTGCTCACCCGGCGCGCGGCAAATCCAGGGCGTGGCGGTCGCGGTCGACGGCGGCGGCACGCCCGGCGTGTACTGACGCGCAAATGTTCACCGCACCGAGCATTGCCGACCTGCGCGCCTGCGCGCAGAGGCTCGGCATGAACCCGAGCGAGGACTATCTCCAGGCCGCCGCCCGCATCGTGGCGCCGCTGGCCGGCGCCTACGCGGCGCTCGACGCCGTGCCGGACGAGGTGCCGGCCGTGACCGAGCCGCGCACGTTCTGGCTGCCTGCGCGGCACGAGAATGTTTTGGGCGCGTGGGCGGCCCGGACGAAGATTTCGCGCCGGACGAGCGGCAAACTGTCGGGACGGCGCATCGCGCTCAAGGACAATGTCTGTCTCGCCGGCGTACCGATGACGATCGGTGCCGCCATCCTGCAGGGCTACGTACCGGAGGTGGACGCCACCATCGTGACGCGCATCCTCGACGCCGGCGGCGAAATTTCCGGCAAGACCGTGTGCGAGTATTACTGCGTCTCGGGCGGCAGCCACACGGCGGTGAGCGGGCCGGTGCACAATCCGCGCAAGCCCGGGTACTCGGCGGGCGGCTCCTCATCCGGGTCCGCCGCGCTGGTCGCGGCCGGCGAAGTCGACATGGCGATCGGCGGCGACCAGGCCGGTTCGATCCGCATCCCGGCCAATCACTGCGGCATCGTTGGGTTGAAACCCACGTTCGGGCTGGTGCCTTATACGGGCATCGCGCCGCTGGAGATCACCATCGACACGTGCGGCCCGATGACCGCCAATGTGCGCGACAACGCGCTGCTGCTCGACGTGATCGCCGGCCCGGACGGACTCGACTCGCGCCAGCGCGACGTCAGGCGCGGCGACTACGTGGCGGCGTGCGAAGCCGGCGCGAAAGGCCTGCGGATCGGCGTGCTGCGCGAAGGTTTTGGCCATCCCAACTCGGAAGCCGACGTGGACGCCAAGGTATTTTCGGCGGCGCGGCATTTCGAGACGCTCGGCGCCACGGTCGAGGAGGTCTCGGTTCCGATGCACATGCTCGGCCATCCGATCTGGGCCGGCATCCGCAGCGACAGCGCCGTTATCACGCTGCTGCAGACCAACGGCGCCGGCCTGGCGCACGAAGGCCTCTATGTCACCAGCCTGCTCGACGCCGCGCGGGCGTGGCGTGGACGCGCCGACGAATTCGCCGACACCCTGAAGATCGCCTGCCTGTTCAGCCAGTACACGCTCGACCGCTGGGGCGGACACTATTACGCCAAGGCGCAGAACCTCCGGCGTCGGCTGCGCCGCGCCTACGACGAGGTGCTGCAGCGCCACGACCTCATCCTGCTGCCGACCTGCGTCATGAAGGCAACTCCCCTGCCCGCCCGCGACGCCGGCCCGGAGGAGATCACGCGGCGGAGCTGGGAGCCGATCCGCAACACCAGCCCGTTCAACGTCACCGGTCACCCGGCGATCAGCATGCCGTGCGGCCAGGAAGACGAGCGGCCGATCGGCCTGATGCTGGTGGGCCGTCCCTTCGACGAGGCAACGATATTCCGCGCCGCCGCCGCGTTCGAGGATTCGGGCGATTGGCGCACGTTTTGAGGCGCGCGACGGTGCCACTTGCGCCACCTCTCCCCGCACGCGGGGAGAGGTCAGGAGCAAGCGGCGCAGCCCGCGTCGAATTATTGCGGCACGGCGCCGTCGCGCCCGACATTGACGCGCGCGGCTTCCAGCGTGCCGTCGGGCTTCTTGGTGGCGCTGAGCACCGTGAAGGCGGCGCCCGCCTTCAGATCCGATTTGTCACCGATCACGTAGCGCACGATCGGAACGCCGGCCGGCACGACGATCTTGGTTTCGCCGTCGCGATGGCGCACCGTCATGCCGTGGCCGTCAGCCGCCGCGCCGGTCGCATTGACGGTCCCGTTGGTCATGGTGCCGCCCTGGACCGGCGCATAAGGCCGGTGCCCCTCGCCGGTGCCGCGCATAGAGTCGGGGAAGATGTGCACCTCGAGCGCCTTCTGGCTGCCGTCGGATTGCGGCATGGCGGCGCTGCCGAGATACGAGCCTTCCTTGATGTCGGCCTGCGTGGCTTTCACCACGGCGACCACCGTCACGTTATCGGTGAGCGTGATTTTATGCGCGGCGCCGTCATTCGTCTTGACCGACAGGACATTGCCGTCGAGTGCCTCGATGGTGCCGCGCAGGCGCAGCGGTGGCTGCTGCGCCCACGCCGATAAAGTCCATACCGACAGGATCGCCACGAGGGCGAGACGCGTCACGACCAGCATTGAGCTTCTCCCGAAATCACGTGCGCGCCCTCGGGGGCGCGCACGGCCGCTTTGCGGCGTTTGTGTTCACTCACATCGGCGGCGTGAGACCGCGGCCGACATTGACGGCAGGCGCCTGCAGTGAGCCGTCTGGCTGTTTGTTGGCGTTGAAGATGATGATGGCAGTGCCCGGCTTGAGCTCGCTCTTGTCGCCCGGAGTATAGGCGACGATCGGGATGTTCTGCGGGACGATGACCTTCTTCTCGTCAGTCTTGTCGCCCGCCTTGTACTTCACGGTGATGACCCGCCCCTCGACGCCGGTGGCGATCGTGTCCACGGCGGCGTTGGTCATCGTGGTGCCGGGGCGCAGATCCCACGGGCGGTGACCTTCGCCGGTCCCGCGCTGCGCCTCGCCGAAGATGTGGATGGCGACCGCCTTCTGGCTGCCGTCGGGCTGCGGGTCGGCGGTAACCCCGATGTAGGAGTTGGGCTTGATGTCCTCGATCGACGCCTTGACGAAGCCCATCACGCGCACGTTGTCCGGGGTCGTCACCGTGACCTCGTTGCCCTCGCGCGCCTTGATGACCAGCGTGTTGCCGTCGACCTTCTCGATGGTGCCGCGGATGCGGATCGGTGGCGCGCTTTGCGCCCATACGGCCGCCGAGCCGGCGATCAGGGCGATCGCGAAGACGCCCGTGGCGAGCCGGATAATGTTACGCTGCATGGATTTCCTCCCTGATGACGGACACCGCCCGCCTGGATCAGCCTTGAGAACACCGGTGGGCAAAAGCTTATTCCGGTGCCGCTGGGCCGGGATGCACCGATCATAGAGGCCGGCGGGCCTTGAGTCATGCGGCTCGGCGGGCTGCGGCAAGAACGGCCGACATCGCGATGAAACTTTCGTCAGCCGCTCCCGTTGATGAAGGCTCGCGCGAGACGAGTGGGACGAGATCATCATGCCGGATTCCGCGGCCGAAACCCTGATGGCGCACGGCTCCGACCGCCTGCCGTCGGTCGAGGTCGATAGCTACAACATCGAGCTGAAGGACGAGGACGGCTTTCTCGGCGACCGCGCCAGCAAGGGGGCCTTCCGCGAAATTCTCGAGAAATGGCGCAAGCCGCTGCGCAGGGCCGGAGAAGATCCGTTCGGCGACGAGCCGACCGAGGACATCGGCAAAAAGGAGCTCGATGTCCTGCTGGCGGAAGGCGATGCCGATGGGGCCGCCGTGCTGCACGGCGCGATCGAGGATTTTGCCAAGGATTTGGCCCTGGTCATCCGCCGCTTCCTCAAGCTCAAGGCGTGGGCCGGCACCGAGTGCATCCAGGTGGGCGGCGGCTTTCGCGCCAGCCGCGTCGGCGAGCGGGCGATTGCGCGCGCCCGCGTCATTCTCAAGGCCGACCACGTCGACGTTGACCTGCAGCCCATCCGCTTCAACCCGGACGAGGCCGGCCTGATCGGCGCCGCACATCTGGCGCCATCGTGGCTGTTCAAGGGCCACGACGCCATTCTGGCCGTCGATATCGGCGGGACCAACATCCGCGCCGGCGTGGTCCAGCTCCGTCTCAAGAAGTCGCCGGAGCTGGCAAAAGCCGCAGTATGGCGTTTCGAGCTGTGGCGCCACGCCGACGAAGACAAGGTGACGCGCGAGGAAGCGGTCAACCGCCTGTGCGCCATGTTGCGCAAGCTGATCGCGCGCGCCGAGAAGGAAGGGCTCGGGCTCGCGCCCTTCATCGGCATCGGCTGTCCGGGAAAAATCAACCCGGACGGTTCGATCGACCGCGGAGCGCAAAACCTTCCCGGCAACTGGGATGCCAAGAATTTCCACCTGCCGACGCTCGTACGCGACGAGATCCCGACCATCGCCGACCACGATACGGTGGTGCTGATGCACAATGACGCCGTGGTGCAGGGCCTGAGCGCCCTGCCCTTCATGCAGGAGATCCGGCACTGGGGCGTGCTGACGATCGGCACCGGGCTCGGCAATGCCCGCTTCACCAACCGCGCGGGGAAGCAGAAAGCGTAAGCGACGCGAGCGCCACGATCGCCAGTCCCGCGGAGAGGCGGACATCCCGTGCGGAATCTACGAGATCGCCCGCCACTCCATCGCTCGCCAGCTACGCCGTTATCGCGCTCGGTGGCAACAAGGGTGACGCCGACGGCATCGTCAGCGTGCGCGCATCATTCCGGTTGACCATGTTCGGCCATGCAGACCCGGTATGCGTCGGCACGATTCACGTCTTCGAACCAGGGATATTCGCTGGCGGCCGCGCGATTGCATTCGTAGATGACTTCCGCCCGCGTGGCGCCGGCATGATCAGTGCGCGTTTGCGCGTGGCCCGGCGATGCGCACGCCAAGGCGGCGAAGCCGGCGAGTGCGGCGAGGTGTCTGTTTGCGGCGATCATGGGTGGTTTCCTTCCTGCGATGTTCTTGCTCCCGACGCCCATTGCGCCGCACGCATAGGCCCGCGGTCGGCGGCGCGACACTAAATTGCGATGCAAGAATTTAAATTCGCCGTCACGTCGCGCCGGCGCAGATCGACTAAATCCGAATTTAGTCGATGGTGATTCCCGCGGCGGCGAGGCCCGATAACCGGGCCTCACCGCACCACGTCGGCCTCGCGCAGGTAGCGCAGCACACCCGGATGGATGAGGTCCTGACGCGGTGCGGCGTCAACCGTGTTGGCGGCGGTGGTCTCGCGCGCCTGGTCGAGTTTCTGTGCCAGCGCAGCCTCGCCGCGATGAAGGGCACGGGCGAGGCGGTAGGCGGTGTCGTCGGCAAGCGTCGGCCGGGCGAGAATGAAGCTGAAGGATCCGACGGATTGCAGCGGCGCATCGATGCCCAGATAGCTGCCGGCCGCGACCGTGATGGGCTTCAGGAATCCGTGCTTGGCACGGATGCGTGCGGATTCGTCCGCGCTCGGTGCAATGAACCGCCCGCCTTCCTTGGCCACCGTCGTGAAGCCGGGCCAGCCGATGCCGCCGCCCCATAGCGCTGCAGCCCGTCCGTCCAGCACCATGGCGGGGCCGTCGCCGGCGCGGTCGAGATAGATCGCCCCAAAATCGCGGTCGGGATCGAGCCCGAGGCCGTCGAGCACGTAGCGTGCCAAGATTACCAGGCCGGAACCGCGCGCGCCGAACGCGACCGGCTTGCCAACCAGGTCCGATATGGCGCGGGCGGCGCTGTCCTGGCGCACCACGAACATCCCCGGCGTCGAATACATGGCGGCGATGATTTTCAGATCGGCCGGCGGACGCCCGACGCCGGCAAGCGCCTCGTAGGCGACCTCGCCCTGGACCAATGCGATGTCGACCTTCTCCTGCTCGAGCAGCGGCACGTTCTCGGTCGAGCCCTTGGTGTTGCGCGGCTCGATGACGAGCGAGGGATCAGTGGCGTTGACCACCTCGGCGACCACGCCGCCGTAAAGCGGAAAGCCGCCGCCCGGCGTCGCGGTGCCGAGAACGACGGTGGTTTTTTCTTCGGCAGCCAATGCGACACCCCCTGGTTCTGGCGCCACGATGAGCGCCGTCAGTAAGGCAGTAACGAGCCACATGGCCCCTCCCGCGTCGTTCACGCTATCAGAACGATGCGACGGCATGCTGGCACGATGGCGAACCGCCTTCAGGAGAACCGGTTCACCAGTTCACCGATGCGTTCGATGGTGATGCGTACTTCGTCACCGCGTTTCAAAAATTCGCCACGCCCGGCGCCAACGCCGGCAGGCGTGCCGGTCAGGATGACGTCGCCCGGGTGCAACGTGATGCGCTCGGACAGATGCGAAATCTGCTCGACCACGTTGAAGATCAATTCGCTGGTGTTGGACGACTGCTTGGTCACGCCATTGACCTTGAGTTCGATCTTGAGTTGGTGCGGATCGGGCACGTCGTCGGCCGGCACGATCCAGGGCCCGAGCGGACAGGCGCCGTCAAAGCATTTCTGGCCGACCCAGTCGAACTTGAATGGCGACGTGTCGGAAATGCCCTGGCGGCG
>Ga0126376_10001911_pt1 | contig 11547 bp, 8 predicted proteins | sample PanSoiMetPlot_15_FD_92760 | JGI IMG/M metagenome (GOLD analysis project Ga0126376, IMG submission 92760) | Tropical forest soil microbial communities from Panama - MetaG Plot_15 | ecosystem: Environmental > Terrestrial > Soil > Tropical forest > Bulk soil | place: Panama | collected 2016-02-17
ACTGAAAGAGTTTGTGTAAATGTTTTACTTCCGGGAAAGGCTGCAATTATGTTGTGCAAAGAGTTGAAAGACGAGATCTTCGAGGCTGCGCTTTCGGGTGGAGCTCCAGGCGATAACGTAAAGGTGCACATGTCCGCGTGTGCCGCGTGTGAACAAGAATTTCAGAGCCTGCGTTCAACCATGAATGTGCTTGATACATGGACTGCGCCGGAGCCATCACCATACTTTGACGTGCGGCTCCAAGCGCGTCTGCGCGATTTGAAGGAGCATCCACAAGGGTTCCTTGCACAGTGGATGGAACGCATTGGGATCCACCACCTGACATGGAAGCCAGTGGCTGCCAGCGTGTTTGCCTTGGTAATGGCGGTGGGCGTCTATATGGAATTGCCGCGAAGACAGGCTCCAGTTGTGCAGGCAGCATGTCCAGTGGTCGATTTGCAGGCACTCGATAGGAGTCAACCGGTTTTAAGTGAACTTCAGGACTTGGATGACGACAGTTCCAACAACGACACACAAGTGCCACTGAGCAACTGAGAACAGAAGCGAAGTCCCAATATGAAACTAATGCGCCAATTCGTGACGATACTGTTGCTGGCTGGCGCTGGTTCTCTTCCGGGATTCGCTGGCCCCCAAAAACCAAATCAGAATCGCGGTCACAACGATCGTGATCACAAAGCTCAGAACAACCCTCCTAAGCCGGGGAAGTGGCTTAGCGAGCACATGAACCTCTCGCCCGAGCAGCGACAGGAGGAACTGTCAAAGGATCCGGAATTCAAGCAGCTCAATCCGGAGCAGCAGCAGCACTTGCAACAGCGGCTGAATCAGTTCAACAGCATGCCACCTGAGCAGCAAAAGCGTACGCTCAAGCGCATGCAGGCGTTCGATTCTCTACCGCAAGATCGCCAGGACCAGTTGCGAAGCTCACTGCAACAACTGCGCCAGCTTCCGGATGATCGCCGGCGGTCGGTGCGACGCGCCTGGCTGAGCCTGCGACAAATGCCACCCGATCAGCGGGAGCAGACCATGAACTCTGACCGTTTCCGCACGGCGTTCAACGATCAGGAGCGTTCCATGTTGAAGGGATTGCTTGATTCCGGCTTCAATCCGGAGGACAGCAGCGGCAACGGGCCGCGGTGAGAGCAGCATTAGCGATTAGCAATAAGCGATAAGCTAAAAGAAACGGAGCGCGTTAGCGCTCCATTTCTTTTTTTGGGATTACTCATTTTCAGGATCGAAGCAGGTTTCTCGCAACAAAGAGTGCATTTGCAGGACGTTCCGCTAAACGGCGCATGAAGTAGGGATACCACTCCGTACCAAAGGGAATGTAGACCCGCATCCGCCAGCCCTGCCTTACCAGCTCACGCTGCAGGTCGCGACGAATTCCATAGAGCATCTGGAATTCGAAAGCGGACGAAGGAATCTTCTCCGCCTCAGCGAATGCCATCGTTGCTTGAATCATCTTCTCGTCGTGCGTGGCGATGCCGTGATAGATGCCGCTCTTCAGCAGCACTTTCATGAGCCTCACATAATTCCCGTCGACATCGGACTTTTCAGGAAACGCGATCTCTGGCGGCTCTTTGTATGCGCCTTTGCACAACCGAATCCGAATACCCTGAGAGATCAGGCTCTGGACGTCAGCTTCGCTGCGCTGAAGGTATGCCTGAATAACGGCTCCTACTGCACCCTGATTCCCATCGTGGTTGTGAATCTCCTCGACAAGGTCCAGCGTGCGCTGCGTATATGGAGATCCTTCCATATCGACGCGCACGAAATTTTGTTTCTCCCGCGCGTGCTCGACGAGCCTTTGCACAATTCCAATCGCGAGCCCTTGATCGATGTCAAAGCCCATGTGGGTTAGCTTCAGACTGACATTCGCATTCAAACCGCGTTCTGTAATGCGGTCGAGCAACTCGTGATAAAGCTGCGCGCTGGTGCGCGCCTCATCTGCATTCGTGACGTTCTCACCCAGGTTGTCGAGGCTTACGCTCATGCCGAGGGCGTTGGTCTCGCGGGTAGCCTTTAGGGCTTCTTCAATCGTTGTGCCGGCGACGAACCGGCCGGAGACTCGATGTCCAATCGAAGAACTCTCAGCCATGTGCCGCAAGGAGCGATTTTCAGAAAGAGCAATGAATGCTGCTCTTAGCATTGGACTCCTGAAGGTGGGGTTTTCGTGCGTGTGGGCAAACAGTTGGTTCTATCACATGCTGTTTGCGGCTGTCATTCCCGGCGACAACATTCAGATCGCAAGAAAAAGCCCCATCGAGCGACGGGGCTCACGAAGTACTTTTTTTCTACTTGCCGTAGACCAGCACGACAAAAGAATCTGGAACCATCTTCGGCCGTGGCCGAGGCTGCTCAGCGGTTGCTTCGGGTGCTTTCTCGAAGTCAGCCGAGACAGTGATCAGGTCGTGAGTCTTTTCGTCTACGGTCATTGTACGAGCACGTGGTTTGGTGGGAACTGTTGCGGCTACTTCGAAGTTAGTCGGCGAACTCTCTTTTACCACTGTGATATCGCCGCTCTGCCCGTTGGAGCTATACGCCTGTTTGAGCCCCTTATCGAAAGCCGCGGCGTCTGTACCTTTGCCAATAGCCACAGTCTTGACGAGTTTTCCGCTGTTGCCGTCGAGCACTGCCATTGTCTCGTTCTCGCACGAGGCAAAGAGCAGTTCGTGATCCGGATCAATCGCGAGACCGCTGGGGGATTCGCATGGTTTGAGTGACCAGTGGTTCAGGACTTTGAGTCCTTTAGCATCGATCTCCGCGGTCTCGGATTTGTCTTCGAGATTGACGAAAACTTTGCCTTTGCCGTCCGAGACCGCGAATTCGGGCTTGCCACCGAGGTCGATGGTTGCTGCAATGCTATTGTCTTTCGTCTCGATGACAGTTGCGTTGCTGCTGCGGCCATTGAAGGCGAATACGCGCTTGGTAGCCGGATCAAAGAGAATGGCGTCCGGGTTTGTGCCTGCCTGCACTTTGCCGGTCGACTTGAGAGAGCCGAGGTCGAACACAACTACTGAGTTGTCACGACCATCGCTGATGTAGCCCTTTTGATCGGCCTTATTCAGCGCAATGCCGTGTACTCCTTTGAGATCGGGAATGTCGCCCTCAAGCTTGCCGGTATCGATGTTCAAGATCTGGACGTGCGTGCCGCGGGAAATGTAAAGACGGCGCGATGCCGGATCCATTGTGAGGTAATCCCAGCCGGCGTCGCCCGGTAGCTTGTATGCATGAAGCTGATGATATCCGCCGGTTTGAGGAGCTTGGGCTATCGCATTTGCAGAGCCAAGCGCTAAGACGGCCTGTAAGAGCATCGTTGTTCTAATCCGAAATCGCATAGTCTCCCTCTAATGAAAGTGAACGCAACAAACGACAAATTGGTCAACAAAACTATACGGCAGACAAGCGTGTTGCGGTGTTCTTGTTCGCAAACATTACGAGGCTGTTTCAAGATGAAAATCTATTCATGAGCATGTAGCTTGGGCGCGATAGCTCAAAGGCCACAATTCTGCAAACAGTCGAGCCGGGACAACAAAGAACCTAGTCTTTCACTTCCTCGAACAATTTCTCCTTCGACGGGATTTGCTGCGCCATTTCATCGCGAACTTTCTCGGCTTGTTTGGCGAGTTTGTTCTTATCGACTCCGGGCTTGTAGTCGAAGACGATTCCAACGGCTCCGATTCTGTTGCCGGACTGATCAAGCAACGGAAGTTCATCTTCAAAGTGATTGCCGGTTTTGTTCACCTCCAAATTGCTTTTGCCGGTTTCGATAACGCGCATATCGTCTTCATCAGCCTTCTTGCCGATGCGGCCAATATTAGAAGCGATAATCACGTTTTCCGACTGGTTCGGAGGCGTCACATGGAAGGCCATGATCACGACTTCCTTATGTTTAGCCAGTGTGTCGTTGACGAGTTTCTGGGCGTAGGTCTTGGGCTGCTGCGATTCGGGTTTGGCCGCCTGCTCCTGAGCTCCAATCAGCAAGGGAGACGCCAACAAGGAGGCGCAGAGAAGAGTTCTTCGTAGAGTCATCGTTTTCACCTGATTCAATTTGTGTAAATGCGAACAGCTAACGAACATCTTTCCTAATTCGGTAACAAGAATAGTAACGATAAGCCAAATGCAATCAGCGCTACGAGGAACGTAATCACCATGTATCCCATCATGCGGCGCATGCCGATGCCAGCGATGGCAAGAATAGGAAGCGCGAAAAATGGTTGGAGCATATTAGCCACGGATTCACCCATGGCAACTCCCATGGTGGTTCCCGCCATGGATGCATGGAGCTCCTGAGCTGCCGGGAGAACAAAGGGTCCCTGGACCGCCCAGTGTCCACCACCGCTTGGCACAAATAGCGTAATAATCAGTGACGAAACGTAAGTCCAAAACGGGAGAGAGCGCGCCGTCGAAATCGCCAAAAAGCCCTTGGAGATTACTCCTGCCAGTCCGGTAGCAGTCATGATGCCCATGATTCCGCCGTACAGTGGATACTGCAGGATCAATGGCCCGGTTACTCGGGCCGCGTTCTTCACGGCCGCGACATACGCGATTGGCCGAAGATGGAAGATCAATCCCAGCAGCAAGAAAATGAGTATTACGGTATTGAGGTCGACGTTAAACCCTGACTTCCAATGTGCCGCAATCGCCCAAATGCCAAGGAGCACAAGGAGAACGGTGAAAACCCAGGCATGGTCGAGCCACGAACCCAAGGTCCCCGCCTTCTCTCCGATGATTTTCGTTTGGTCTTCGTGCTTCAGGCGCTCTGGGTCCACGTAGATCGAATCTCCGGAAGTTGGTTCCGTGTAACGAAAGATGATCGGCAGAAGGACTAGCAAGGAAAGAACAGGCACAAGGTTGAATGCTGTGAAGACTGTTGCGCGCAGCGGCAGAGTGTAGTCAGCCACTTTCTGAACCAGGTTCAGCGCCGAGCCCGGCGTGGCTTGGGACAGCACAATTGAACCCGAGAGTCCTTCAGTCGAGATCACAAAACCGGTGTAAGCCGCAGCCACGAGCCAACCAAAGTCCATGCGGACTCGTTTCGCGATCTCACGTGCGAGCAGTCCAGCGATTACTAATCCAAAGCCCCAGTTTAACCATGACGCGATCATTCCAATCACGATGGTGAGCGATACGGCATTTCTTGGGGTTCTCGGAATCGAAGCCAGCCTTTCAAGCGCACGGTGCACTGCGGGCGAACTGGCAAGTGCGTATCCGGTTACTAATATCAACACCATCTGAAAACCGAACGTTAGAATGTTGAAGACGCCGTTGTACCAGGCAAGCCCGATCGCTCCAGCGGAGCGGCTCGGAGTCAGAGTGAACGCCAGAATGGCCGTAATGAAGGTGAGGAGCAGAGCGAAGACGTATGGATCGGGTAGGGCTCGTTCCATCACGTACACAATGGAGCTGCTCGCCCGAGTAAGCAAAGATGCCTGTTGCTGTGATCGCTGTTCTGCGGAAACGGTTGAAGTTGAAATGCCCACAGGCTCCTCTTTCAGTTCGACTGTTCCTGGTTAAGCAGAGATACCAAATTGGGAATGCGTGGCCGAAGCTCATCCCGGATCTTCATAGAGCGCGATATCAGTGCGGGTGCCTGAGTTTCTACTCGCCACAAGTACACCGTCACCAGCGTCCCTACGAGCGATCCATCCGCAGCGCGCAAGGGCATGTGAATTTCCATCCGATGCGTGCTCGGAATCACCTGGATGATCATTGTTCCTGTTTTCGCAATGTCCTGATCCACATCATCGGAAGGCCGGCCGAGAAATTTGGACTGGTTAATACCGATGACTCGATTGGTACTCTCGCCCGGCGCTGTCACATGAAAGGCGAGGACCAGGACATCTGGGTATTTTGCCAAGGTCTCAATTGTGAGCCGCTGCGCCAGGCAATCTCGTGGAGAACTCGCAACAATGAATGGATCGAATAATACACGCGCGGAGGGTACTACGTTGGCAAGTTCGTCGCGCAGAGCTTCCGCCTTTTGCGCGCACTGATCAGCAGCGCCGGTTTCCGCTTTGAGGGAAACTCGCAAAATTCCGATGGTCGCTCCAGCAACGTCATGCAGCGGCATGACCGCCTGACATCGATGGTTTGTGATGTCAGGCGTCGTTACGTGTGGGTTACCTGCAAGCACATCGAGATCGTCCTTGTCGGCCTTGCTCCCGATCGCAGAGGCACTGTTGCTTGCAACAACTACGTAGTCCCTGCTTGCCGGCATTGGAACCAACATCGACAGAGTTGAGACGTCCGGATTGTGCAACATAGTCTCGTTTACCAAGATTTGCGCGTACGGTTTGGTAGTCGCCTGTCCTGCGCAAGGCAAACTCGCCGCTGCCATCAAAGCGCTCATCACCGCCATTAGCCTCATGATCATCTCAGTTAACTAGCAATTTAAAAGCTGATCTTCAGCGCAAACTGAATCTGACGCGATGCGGTTTGCGTAGACGTCACCAGTCCGGCTCCTGTGATCGGCGTCGTTCCACCACTCACTGGAAAGAGTGTCTTTCCTGAACTGGGAGGAGCGAAGTTCGTGAAGTTCAGAATGTTGAAAAACTCTGCTCTGAATTGCACGTTGAACGCCTCCGAAATCGCGGGGATCTTGTTGTTCTTGAATATTGAGAAGTCGAGGTTCTTAAGCCCGGGGCCGGTCAAAGAATTACGAACAACATTTCCCAGCCGAGTGAGTGGGTTAGGAGAAGTGAAACAGCTCAGGTTGATGTATTGAACCTGGCCTTGCGCCGGAGTGTTGTACTGTAAGTGCGTGAGCGAGCCGCAGCCAGGAACCCGGTCGGGGACGTCGTATGGAGCAGTATTTTTGAGACCAAGTGGATCGCCGCCCACCAGCGGAGTAAACGGGAGTCCGTCGCTGGCCTGAAAGATTCCGCCGAACTCCCAGCCATTTGCGGCCCAACCAATTGGACCATGTAGAGACTTTGCTGCAGGCACTGTCCAAATCAGGTTCTGCACAAAGTTTTTTCCGATATTGAAGTCTGCGGGACCGCGCCGCGATGCTTCGTCAAAGAAGAAGAGGCCGGAAATCGAGTTCCCGAAGGGATCTCCTGCGAGACTCGCGGAACCATCGTCAATCGCTTTGCTGTATGTGAACGAGCTCTGGGACTGGAATCCATGGCTCATTCTCTTCACGACCTGCAGTTGCAGCCCGTCGTAGTACGAGTGTCCAGTCCAAGCTAATGCAGCGATTTGCCCGGCGTTCGGATTCAACTTCGTTCCGCTGTTTCGAGGCGAGGGCCAAAGGAGCCCTTGTGGCGTCGCTGTTGGTAGGACAGTGTTGACATCGTCCGAGCGGAATGGTTGATGAATTCCTCGCGTTCCGACATAGCCGGCAGTGACAGTGAGATTTCTGATTACTTGACGTTCGAGGAAGAGGTTCCACTGCATGACGTAGTTCCTGCTCGGATTGGGCTGGATGTACGTTTGCCGTAAGGCACTAGGCGATGCGGAAATGAGTGAAAACGATCCGTTGGGGAAGGAGCCAGGCGGCAGCGGTACTGCACTACCCAATTCCAGGAACGGAGCTGCCAAGGATGACAAAAGTTCAAATTCGTAAGGAAGAGGAAGGCTGTCGAATACACCGAAGGCTCCGCGAACTGAGGTCGTTCCAGAATGGAAAGGGTCCCAGGCGAAACCGACCCGTGGCTCGAAGTTCTTGGTTGTTGGATTAGAGAAGTAAGGATCGCCCAAATGCGGTTGTGGGTCCGTCAGACTTCGGAGAGTCGATAACTTGCCATTTATTTCAGTGGGAACTGTAGACATTTCGTAGCGTAAGCCAAGGTTGAAGGTCAGGTAGGGCCGGAAATGAATGTCGTCCTGTACATAACCTCCGAAAAGGTTCTGCCTTAGATTGCGAGGCGAAGTCGTTCCGGGAATGCTCGCGTCGAATTCGTTGGCCTGTCCTGCCAGGAAGGCGGCGACCGAGTTGAATCGGAACAGTCCGCTTGGATTCGACAGCGCAAGAATGTTATTTTGCATGCGCTCGAAAGCGAATCCGAACTTCAGGAAGTGGATGCCCTTGGTGAGAAAAGCGTCATCATAAGCCTGAATAGACGTCCATCCGTAGTGGTAAGCCGAAGGCCCATTGACGCCACCGCCAAATGTGATGATCCCCGCGGTGATGAGGCTCGGGGCGTTCTGTCCAGGCACGACTCCCAATTTGGGATCGTTTCCAGCTGCCACAGCCCCAGGGGCTGAGCCGTTAATGTCTGCAGCCACGCGACTCACGCCGAAGCGAACCGTGTTGATAAGAGTCGGACTAAAAGTATGAGTTGTCTCGCCCGAGCCGGATTGCCGGCGAGTGTGTGATTTCAGGAGGATATCGTTCAGGGAATCGGGTTGAGTGAAGTCGCCGTTGTCGAACATGTACGAGCCATGCAGTGAATCTTTGTCGCTAATCCGGTGGTCCGCACGAACCGTGAAAAAGTCTTCCGGTGTGATCTGCTGTCCGACTAGCGAGAATTGACCGGTTAAGCTACCTGCCGGGGTGGGTCCGTTCGGTAGTGGATAGAAAACGAGATAAGGCTGAGTCGCGGGGCTGGCCGACGCTCGTGCAGCCGGAGAAGGTACCTGTCCTACGGAGGTAAATCCCAGCGATTGGCGCAGTCCTTCGTAGTCTCCAAAGATGAAGGTTCGGTCCTTAATAACGGGGCCACCTATCGATGCGCCAAACTGATTGCGCTTGAAAGGGGGGATCTGTGCTTTGTCGAAGAAATTGCGGGCGTCGAGTGCGCTGTTGCGGAAGAACTCGTAGGCGCTGCCGTGGTACTGGTTCGTTCCAGCGCGAGAGATTGCATTGATTACTCCACCGGACGTTCTGCCGTACTCCGCCGAGTAATTGCTGGTCACGACTGAGAATTCCTGGATGGCATCGACTCCCAAGTTGAGCCCGACTACGCTGCCGGGCGCACCATTTGAGAAATCATTGATGCTGATTCCGTCCAAGCGGTAATTGTTCTGCTGCGGACGAGCTCCTGCGATCGTAATCTGAACGCCATAGCCACGGTTTCCGCGATCGGCCCCGACGGCGACCGCTTTTTCCGTCCTGACAGCGGCCACGCCGGGTTGCAAGGTGGCGAGCTGCGTCCAGTCGCGCCCGTTCAATGGAAGTTCCCGGACGGTCTGCGCGTCTACCACTTCACTGATCTGCGAAGAGGCTAATTCAATATTAGCGGGCGTGTCCGTTACTTCGACACTCTGAGTCACGCTGCCTGGCTGGAGAGCAATGTTGAGGAGGGGCTGAGCGCCAACCTCCAAGTTGACGTGCGATTGCGTTGTGGCAAATCCGCTGGCCGCAGTTCGAATTTGGTATTCTCCTGCCTGAAGGTTAGGCGCGCTGTAAAACCCTGAGGAGTTCGAAGTCACCACCGTCACGTTCCCAGTTTCGATGTTGCGAATCGTGACTTGCGCGTTGGGAATTACAGAACCAGAAGGATCTGCGACTGTGCCGGACAGGGTTGCTCCCACAGTTTGAGCTTGCAATGACGATGCAAGCAGGCATACAAAAACTGCGATCGCGAAGTTGAAATACGCACGCTCTTGAATTTGAGTGAACATCGCTGCCTCTCCATTGCCGGTTTCCGCTGAGCCGGCGACTCTTCAACGAACTTTTCTACGGAGAGGGAGCGTGCTCAATGCAAAGCTTCAGCGTTCGAGATGCAAATATTCTTTCGCTGAGCCTTCCTCTGCTACTTGAGCCTTACCGTTGGTCCGCGGCATTTCAATGCGAACCCGCGTGCCCTCTCCTTCATTACTGAAAATCGATAATTCACCGCCCTGCGCCGAGCAGATGGACTTCACGATTGATAGTCCGAGGCCGGCGCCACCCGAGTGGCGCGAGCGTGCCTTGTCTGCTCGATAAAATCGCTCACAGATGTGTGGCAGAGCGGTACTGGGAATTCCAATTCCTGTGTCGCGCACTTCCATGACTGCCTTAGTGCTCTGGTTCTCGACCAGCAGCTCAACCGATCCGCCTGACGGCGTGTACTTGATTGCATTGTCCAGAAGATTGACCACGACTTGCTTCAGTAGTGACCGATTCCCGACCACCATCACGCCGGAAGAAACGAGATACTCAAGACGAATGGATTTTTCGTCCGCCAGCAATCGCATCTGCTCGGCCGTGGAGGTTGCAAGTTCACCGAGATTCACGACGGCAACCTCCTTGGTCGCCTCGCCGGCTTCGAGTCTCGAGATCTCGAGCAATTGGTTGACGATCTTGGTGAGCCGCGCGATTTCCTCGAGTGCACTGCCGACGATCTCCAACGTTGCGGGCGATAGATGCTCATATTGCGCGAGCGACTCGAGCTCACCTCGAAGAATGGTGAGTGGAGTACGCAGCTCATGCGACACATCTGCAGAGAAGCGGCTGATATGGCGGAAAGAGTCTTCGAGGCGCGCCATCATTCGATTCAGCGAAGTGGTGAGACGCTCGATTTCATCGCCAGTCCGAACCGCAGGCAGTCTCTCGCCAAAATTGCGCGACGTGATTGTTTCGGCCGTACGTGTGATCTCGTCCAACGGACGCAAGGCGCGCTTCATGACCACGATGCCGCCGAGGATGGCAGCGGCGATGATTAGCGGCATTCCCAACCCGAGTGTGAGGACCAATCCATGGAGGACAGAATGTATGTCGCGGGAAGACGCACCAATTTCGATCAGAAATGAACTGCCCTCGGGTGTCACAAAGGGAACGGCTTCAATCAGTACTGGATAATTTCCCGCTCCGGATTCGACAATGGAAAAAGGTCGCGAGCCCCAGCTTGTCAGGATGGGAATTTTTGATGGCAAGAAGTTCTGATTGATTGGCGCCGGCGACTGATAAAGATTGCTTCCGTCTTGCCGAGTGATACGTATGAAGCGTCCGCTGATCTCGGGCGCCATCTCATTAATTTCATCAATGACGAACGTCTCACCTTTCTTGTTCACATCGATCAGCAGCTTCTCGCCAATCGATTGCCCTTCACTGAGAAGCGAGTTTCTCAGTGTGGAATCGAGATAACGTGCCAGGCCGAGGTAGACGGCAGCGCCGAAGATTACGAGGCATATCGCAAGCACGCCGGCATAGAGCCCTGCCATTCGTAAGCGGAGGGAATTGAAGTTCATGCTTCCGCTCCTTCACGAATGGTGTAACCAACTCCGCGCACGGTGCGCAGGAGTTTCGATTCGTGGCCAGTGTCTACTTTGTTGCGCAGGTGGCGAATATAGACATCGACGATATTTGTGATTCCGTCGAAGCTCTGATCCCAGACATGCTCGATGATCATGTTGCGTGAGAGAACGCGGCCGGCGTTGCTCATCAGATACTCAAGCAACGCGTATTCCTTTGCCGTGAGATCAATCCGCTGTCCAGCGCGCTTTACCTGCTGCGAGAGCCGGTCCAACTCGAGATCGCTCACTCGGATAGTGCTGGCGCGATTCACCGGACCTCTTCTCATCAGCGCTTTAATGCGGACCAGAAGCTCGGCAAATGCGAAAGGCTTCGTGAGATAGTCGTCCGCGCCCTTTTCGATGTGCGCGACCTTGTCCTGAACAGTG
>Ga0126376_10001912_pt1 | contig 11545 bp, 8 predicted proteins | sample PanSoiMetPlot_15_FD_92760 | JGI IMG/M metagenome (GOLD analysis project Ga0126376, IMG submission 92760) | Tropical forest soil microbial communities from Panama - MetaG Plot_15 | ecosystem: Environmental > Terrestrial > Soil > Tropical forest > Bulk soil | place: Panama | collected 2016-02-17
CTAAAACGGAGCAGACCGCTGGGCCGTGGGGAGCTAGGCTGTGAACCTCTGATTAAGGTGGGCGCCACGAGCCAACCGTTAGGCTTTCCTGCCCCGCTGGCGCGTCGCATTCCTGCAATTTGGACGAGCCGGCGGGACAGGCCGTGCACACGGGCTGTCTATCCGCAGCGCCTCAGAGATTCAACATTGGTTCAAACAGCTTTCGCGCCCTCACCTGCTTCGAAGTACCGCTCCGCGACTATTGTAGCCGCACCGCGGAACTGGCGTCCAACCGTGCGAGAATAATGGCCCAGTCCGCTCAGGGCAAAAATGCTTGGCCGGGAGTGAATGCCCGGCGCTAGAATCACAGGCGACCTTCCGGAGAGCTGCTCCCATGAAAATATTCTGTGGTGTTTTAAGTTTGTCCGTTTGCTTGCTCGCGCCGACGCTTTTGGCTGCCGCGCCGAGCGCAGCTGACGATCACCTCGGCAAAGTGGATTTCCGATCTTCGTGCTCGGCTGCTGCGCAGCCGCTTCTAGAAAAAGGCGCCGCGCTGCTGCATTCGTTTCAGTATTTGCAGTCGGAAAACACGTTCACGGAGGCTACCAAACAGGATCCCCAGTGCGCTTTGGCGCACTGGGGCAAGGCCATGGCGCTCTATCACCAGCTTTGGGATTTCCCGGAGGAGAAAACACTTTCGGCGGGACGCAAAGAACTGAACGCCGCAAAGAAGCTGAAAAAAGTGACGCCGCGGGAAAAAGGGTTTATCGAAACCTCCGCCGTCTTTTTCCAGAATAAGAAGTTCAAGCAAAAGGATCGCGTCGCGGCTTACTCGGCCGCCATGGAGAGGTGGTACGCCTCGACTCCAGGCGACGTGGAGGTCGGCAGCTTTTACGCGCTGTCGCTCGTGGCGCTTGCGTATCAAGAGGATGCCGCGAAAGCGCTCGCGCTCCGGCAGAAGGCGATTGAAGTGTTGAATCCCCTCTTTGAGAAAAATCCGGACCATCCCGGTGTCGCCCATTATTTGATTCACGCGGCCGACGAACAGAGTTTGGCGCAGAAGGGCCTCGCGGCCGCGCGTCGCTATGCGGCGGTCGCGCCAGACTCTTCGCATGCAATTCACATGCCGTCGCACATCTTCGTGCGGCTTGGCATGTGGCAAGACTCGATCACGTCGAATATCGCAGCCGAAGCCGCGAGCAAGCAAGCCGCGGAAGCGCACCGAGCCGAGTCACACTATCAGACTCATGCGATGGATTTTCTAAACTATTCGTATTTGCAGAGCGGGCAGCTTGCCAAAGCCGAGGCGGTAATCACGGATGAGCATCATGTTGTCGGCGCCACCGATAAATCCATGAAGTCGCACGTGGATGAATTGAATGACCGCTTGGTGATGGAGGTGCATCGCTGGAAAGATGCGACGAATTTACCGGCGGAATTTACATTTACGAAAACCGTTGCCGCGGCGCGCTCGGGTGATTTGGCTGGCGCACGTTCCGGCCTGGCCCAATTGCAGGCCGACGCGAAAAAGCATGCTGGAGAGAAAAAAGGAAATTACACCGGAGCGTCGGACCGCGAAATCTCTCTGCGCGAAGCGGAGGCTTGGGTCGCATTCGCCGAAGGAAACGCCGGCGAAGCTTTGAAAACGCTCCGCGCCGCGGCGGACGTCGAAGACTCACAGCGCCTCGACTCGTTCAACGTCCGGGCGCGCGAGATGCTAGCGGATATGTTGCTCGAAGCAAAGCATCCAGCCGAAGCGCTAGCCGAGTACAAAGCTGCGCTGACGAACTCGCCGGGTCGGTTCAATCTATTGCTCGGGGCCGGCCGCGCCGCCGCAGCCGCGCAACAAGCGAGCGAAGCACACGCTTATTTTAGGAGGCTGCTAGAGATGTGCGGCGACGCTGCGGACCGTCCCGAGCTTGGCGAAGCCCGCAACCTCGTTGCGAAAAACTAGCCCCAGCCGCGGACGTTACTTGACTTTGTTGTGTTGTGCGTTTCCGCCCCAGGCATACCAACCGTCCGCGTCTTTGCTGCCCGTCTTGAGGCAGATGATTCTGCCATCGGCCGTGCCCGCGTATATGTTGCCCTGCGCGAGCGCAGGCTGAAACGTCATTGGCGATTTCAACGCATAGTTAAATCCCAAGCTGCCGTCACTCTGGCGAATGGAAACCAAATGACCGGTCGCGCCAGCCAGGTAGAGGTATTCCGCGCCGACAGCCGGAGGGGAGAAAACCTGCGATCTTGCCGAAACGTTTCCGCCAACGACTTCCGCCCGCCAGTTCTCTTTTCCGTCTTTTGCGTTCACGGAGTTTAGATACCGCCCTTGCGCGTTCATGATCTGCCCCTTGCTGACGGCCGCCCGTGAACCCTGATACGCCCAGGCCCCAACGACGGAATTCACCCCGACCGATTCATTCGCAGCGGAAAGTTTTGCCGCGGGCGGAGCCGCTCCAAATCCCACGGAGGCATCGAGCTCTGCGGTTTGTGGCGCCGACAGCGCCACACCTCCGCCGCTGTCCTTGCTCAGATAATCGGCTCTGTTGCCGGCGATGAGTTCTTTGTCCCGCTCTTCGCCCTGCTTGGTGTCTTTGCGCATGATGCCTTCATAGCTTTGGGCACCGCGCTTTTCCTTTTTGGTTTGAATCACCTGATCCTCGTAGATCACCGGTGCGCTTGTGGATGCGTCCTTCTTCACCCAAACAACGTCTCCATCCTCTGCGCTGAGGGCGTAGGAAGTTCCGTCGAAGGTTGTGAAATAAACCGTGCCATCCGAGATTACCGGCGCGGTAATCACGTCTCCGGCGATTTGCTGCTGCCAGATGTGACGGCCTGTCTCTAAATCAAGTGCGAGCAAACGATGGCTTCCGCCCGCCGTTGCCGGTCGCGGGTGGAATTTGTTCCTGCGCTCTTTTTGCGCCGACTCGCGCTGGCCTCCCGGATAGGCCATGTAAAGAACGCCATCGTCGATCGCGGGCTGGCTCATCAAGGGATCGCCCAGCCACTCCTGCCAAACAATTCGCCCGGTTTTCTCCTCGACCACAATCAGCGTGCAACTTTCCGTATTGAACGCGACGTAGCCGTCCGCAACCACCGCTGCCGTCGGGCCGTCATCACCGGTCTGGATTTTCCATATGATTCTCCCCGTCTCGGCGTCAATGGCGTAAAACTCGTGCGAACCGTACCCTCCACCAACGAAAATCATTCCATCGGCGTAGGCGGGGGTGGCGATGGGCCTGCTTCCCGGTAGTCGCAGTACCCAGCCGGAGCGCCCATCGGGCGTGCGATAGCCGACGGGTTTGAGAGCAGCTTCAGTCGAAGGCAGGGCCACCTCGAGCGCCGCGCTCAAATCGACCTTTTGCAATTTGGCTTGCGACTTGGCGGGAGCCAGTTCGCTTTGCGTAGGCTTCGTTTGAGATTCGGCCTTTGGGACGATGTGCCGAGGGATGGCCAGCAAAGCCATGATGGCCGTTGAGAAGAGTGCTAGCGAGAGAAATCGGTGAAAAGATCGAGGCATGAATGTCTCCCCAGCGCTGGATTTCCTGCGGAGCCATGCGCTTATGATGAGAACGATCCGCCGTGGGGTTTCTTGCAGGCGACGAAGAAGGACGAGTGCCGGGGGTTGCTTCCAGGGCACCGAGGGGAGGCTCCTCTTGACCGGAAACCCCTTCTTGCTTAACCTGCGTCTAAGGAACCAGTTATAGGTATGTCCGGTCGTGCACATAAACTGACCTTTGTCGCGCTGCTTCTCGCGATCCTGTTTCTCGCGGCGCAGTTCCACCAGTGCGCCGACCTGACCTCAAACAATGCCGCCTCGCACGTCTGCCCGGTTTGCTCGGCGGCAGCAACGGTGCTGACGGCCGATTCGCCTGTGATTGCCTTGGTTTCGACGGAATCTCGGTTTGTCGCCGAGGCCTCGCCGCGCGTGATCTCCTCGCATATTCCTTACGCCGCGTCTCCTCGCGCCTCCCCCGCTGTTTAGCTCCTCGTAATCCCTGAACCGGTCCCGATCCCGATTGCTTTCTGCCGCCCGCGCTGCGGCTATTGAGGAGTTTTCAATGAAAAAGGTTTTTGCTCTGGCGACGGCCCTTTTGGCGCTGAACGCCGGCGCTCTCGCCGAACAAGGCCCACAAAAAGCGCCCGTTGCGCCACCTGTGCCGGTTACACCGGCAAATGCGCCCGCGCACCTGACGCTCGACGAGGCTATCCGCCTGGCCCTGCTTCACAATCACGCGCTTCAGGCGATTCGCTCGAACATCCTGATCAGCCAGGCGGACGAGATCACCGCGAACTTGCGCCCCAACCCGACAATTTCCTGGGACTCGCAATTCTTTCCGCTATTCCACCCGGACCAGTTCAACTCGGATTACCTCGCCAATCAGGCGCAGTTCGATCTCGGCATCGGATATCTTTTCGAACGAGGAAAGAAGCGCCAACACCGCTTGCAAGCGGCCCGCGACCAAACCGCCGTGGTTCGGTCCCAAACCACCGACAGCGAACGCCAACTCGCGTTCAACGTGGCGCAACAGTTCATTCTGGCCTTGCTCGCCGAATCCACGCTGGCTTTCGCCCAACAGAACCTCGACAGCTTCCAGCAGACCCTTACCATCAGCGAAGAGCGCTTCAAAGTCGGCGACATGAGCGAAGGCGACTTCCTCAAGATCAAACTGCAGCTCTTGCAATTTCAGACGGACGTCTCCGCGGCGCAACTCGCAAAAGTGCAGGCGCTCGCTGCGTTACGCCAGCTTGTGGGCTTCGATTCCGTGCCGGAGAACTACGTTTGCGACGGAGACCTAAAATACGAAACGGTGCGTGCCGGGGTCGACGACCTGAAGGCCCTAGCGCTCCGCAGCCGTCCTGACCTGACGGCCGCGATTCTCGGCGTGACGGCCGCGCGCAGCCAGCAAGCTCTCGCTGAGGCCAACGGCAAGCGCGATCTAGGCACGAGCTTCAATTACACACACACTGCAGGCACGAGCAGTGGCGCGTTCTTCTTCAACATTGACCTGCCGCTTTTCGATCGTAATCAGGGCAATATCGCGCACGCGCGCTATGTCGTCACGCAAGCGCAGGAGCAAGCGAGCGAGGCGTCGGAACAAGTCCTTACCGACGTGACCGACGCTTACGAAAATCTGCACACGAACGACAAAATCATTCAACTTTATCAAGGCGGATACGTGGATCAGGCGAAGCAATCGCGTGACATCAGCGAATACGCCTACAAGCGCGGGGCCGCGAGTTTGCTCGACTTTCTCGACGCGGAGCGTACCTACCGCGCCAACCAGCTCGCTTACCGCCAGGCGCTAGCTGGTTATATGACCGCGGTCGAACAGATGCGCCAGGCCGTCGGCACAAGGAATCTCCCATGAAGCAACACATTCAGAACCCAGTGTTCAGGACTTTCAACATGCGTAAAGCGGTCCTCCAGGGCGGCGCACTTTCTGCCGCACTCTTCTTCTTGAGCTCTTGTGGCACCGCCCCGGGCGAAAACGAAGGCAAGATGACCTCGTACACCGCTTCTGAATCCAAGGCCGACACAGCCGAGCTCTTCAACGTCCCGCAAGATCAGATGGCGCACGTCAAAATCGCCACCGCCGAGAAATCCAATTTTCCACGGGTGCTCCGCTTTACCGGATCCGTGGCATACAACGCCTTCAAAACGACGCCCGTGTTTTCTCCTGTCGGCGGTCCCGTGCAGGAAATCCTGGCTACGCCCGGGCAGCTGATTCACGCGGGACAAACGCTTTTGACCGTAACGAGCCCTGACTATTCCGTCGCACGTTCCGCGTATATCAAAGCGAAAAGCACGTTCCAGCTTGCAGACAAGAACTACGAACGCGCAAAAGATCTTTACGAGCACAAAGCCATCGCCGAACGCGACCTACAGCAAGCGGAGTCCGACCGCGCCGCCGCGCAAGCCGATCTCGTTTCAAGCGAAGACGCACTGCGCGCCGTCGGCATCAAGGATCCGGACTCTGTTCTGAAGAATGCAGCAGTCAGCTCGGGTGCGACTCCTGTCCCGGCGCCGGTCAGCGGCGAAATCGTAGACCGTCTCGTTGGCCCTGGCCAGTTGCTGCAAGCCGGCGCGACGCAGTGCTTCACCATCTCGGACATGAGCAGCGTCTGGGTTCTCATGAACGTCTATCAAAGCGACCTCGCCTACGTTCGTCCGGGCGATGAAGTCGAAATTTCCACGGATGCGTATCCAGAAAAATTCCACGGGAAGGTCTCCTATGTTGCTGCGGCACTCGATCCGGCCACGCGCACGCTGCAGGCACGCATCGTCACGCAAAACCCCGGTGGCAAGCTGAAAAACAACATGTACGTCACCGCCACGGTGAAAGCCGGCGCAGTAAAAGATGCGCTGACCGTGCCGGATTCATCCGTGCTCCGGGATACGGAGAATCAGCCTTTCGTCTACGTCCTGCGAGGCACGAATCAGTTTGCGCGGCGTCTTGTCACCGTCACGGAAGGCGGCAACGGCCGGACCATCGTCACGAATGGCTTAAAAGAAGGCGAAAAAGTTGCCGGCGACGGCGCGCTCTTCCTGCAATTCAAAAACTCTTTGCAGCACTGAGGACGGCTAACCAGCCCAACTGACAAATGATCCATCGCATCGTTCATTTTGCTCTGCGCCAGCGCTTCGTGGTCCTCATGATCACGGTCCTCATTGTCTTTGCTGGCGCGTATTCCTTCCGCCAGATGCCCGTCGACGCTTATCCAGACCTTTCTCCGCCCATGGTCGAGCTAATCACGCAATGGCCCGGCCACGCCGCGGAAGAAGTCGAGCGGCTTACAACCCTTCCACTCGAGCTCGCCATGAACGGAACGCCCCACCTCAAGGTGATGCGCTCCATCTCCCTTTACGGCCTTTCTGATATCCGGCTCACCTTTGACGAAAGCGTCGATCCCTATTTCGCGCGCCAAGTGGTGTTCGAACGCATCGGCGACGCTTCGCTCCCGCAGGGCGTCACGCCGAGCATGGCGCCACTCTTCAGCCCGAGCGGCCTCGTCTATCGCTACGTGATCGAAAGCCCCGATCGCACGCCGATGGAATTGCACACGTATGAAGACTGGATCATCGAGCGCGCCTATCGCAGCGTGCCCGGTGTTGCCGATGATTCCGGCTTCGGCGGCCCGACGATGGAGTATCACGTCCTGCTCGATCCTGTGAAGCTCTACAACTTCCACCTTCCCGTGACGCAAGTCTTGAATGCGCTGCAGGCGAACAATTCCAACACCGGCGGCGGTTTTTACACGCAAGGTGGCCAGTTTTACTACGTGCGCGGCCTTGGCCTGATCAAGTCGACGGATGACGTCGGCGAAGTCGTCGTCGGCAGTAACAACGGCGCGCCGATTCGCGTAAAGGACATCGGACGAGTGGAAATTGGCAACGCGCCCCGCCTCGGAATCTTCGGTTTCCAGACCGCGCAGAAAAACAGCGACGACTCGGTCGAAGGCGTCATCCTCATGCGTCGCGGCGAGCAGACGCAGAACGTGCTCGAAGGCGTCGAAAAGAAAACCGAAGAGCTCAACAAGAGCATCCTTCCGCCCGACGTGAAAGTCCGCCCGTACTACGACCGCAGCGACCTGGTCAAAGTCACGACCGACACGGTCGAATGGAACCTTATTCGCGGCATGATTCTCGTTTTGCTCGTGCTGATTTTTTTCCTCGTCAGCGTCCGAGCCGCGGTCATTACGGCGCTTACAATTCCGCTCGCGCTCCTCTTCGCCTTCATTTTTCTTCACTGGACCGGCGAAGCGGCCAACCTACTGTCCATCGGCGCCATCGACTTCGGCATCATCATTGACGGCACCATCGTCATGGTGGAGAACATCTACCGTGAATTGAGCGAACGCCACGGCCAGCAATACAAGCTCCACGAAGTGATTCTCGCTGCCGCTCGTGATGTTGACCGCCCGATTTTCTACTCTGTTGCGATCATCATCGCCGGCTATTTGCCGATTTATGCGCTCACCGGACCGGCTGGAAAACTCTTCCATCCCATGGCGGATACCATGGCCTTCGCGCTCCTCGGCGCACTATTGCTCACGTTGACGCTCGTTCCCGTGCTCGCGTCCTACTGGTTCAAAAGCGGCATCAAAGAAAAAGAAAATCGCGTTTTCGTCTGGATTCGCGACATCTATCATCACCGCCTCGATTGGTGCCTCAAACGTCCGTTCATCACCCTTGCCGCTGCCGTGTTGATCTTCGCCGGTGTTCTCTTCCTCGTGCCTTCGATCGGCGTCGAGTTTCTGCCGCACCTTGACGAAGGCGCGCTATGGGTCCGCGCTACTATGCCGTACACGATTTCCTTCGAAGACTCCGCAAAATTCGCGCCGCAGATTCGCGACATTCTCGTGAAATATCCGATGGTTACGGTCGTGGGCTCCGAACTCGGCCGTCCCGATGACGGCACCGACCCGACCGGATTTTTCAATTGCGAGTTTTACGTCGGCCTCAAGCCCTACGACGATCCTTCTTGGAAAAAAACCTCTATTCACAATAAGGAAGAGTTGACACGCGATCTCGAAAAGAAACTCGATGCCTATCCCGGAGTCATCTTCAATTTCACGCAGCCCGCCGAAGACGCGGTCGATGAAGCGCTGACCGGTCTTAAATCCGCGCTTGCGGTGAAAATCTTCGGCCGGGACCTGGACGTTCTCGAGAAAAAAGCTGTCGAAATTCGCAACGTTCTCGACAAAACCCCTGGTTTCACGCAGCTCACCGTCGTCCGTGAACTCGGCCAGCCGAGCCTCATCATTGACGCCGACCGAGCTAGAATCGCGCGCTATGGCATCAACGTCGGCGATGTGCAGGCGGTTGTCGCCGCGGCAGTCGGCGGACAGGCCGCCACGCAAGTGATTCAAGGCGAAAAACTCTTCGATCTTGTCGTGCGTATGGAGCCGCAATACCGCTCCAGCGCCAAACAAATCGGCGACCTGCTCGTGCCCGCTCCCGGCGGCCAGCAAATACCGCTTTCCGAACTCTGCGACATCCGGCAGGCGTCCGGAGCGTCCTTCATTTATCGCGAGGACAATTCGCGCTACATCGGCGTGCAATTTTCCGTGACGGGTCGCGACCTGGAAGGCACGGTCAATGCGGGCCAAGCCGCAGTCGCGAAAAAAGTCAATCTCCCCGAGGGCTATCGTCTCGATTGGGGCGGCGAATACGGCGAGCTAGTACAGGCCAAGTCGCAGCTCTATGTGATCGGCCCGCTGACCGTGCTGCTCATCTTCCTCATCCTGTTTGCGCTCTACGGCAACTTTAAATTTCCTCTTATCATTGCGCTCGAAGTAGTTCTCACGGAACCCGTCGGCGCGCTCATCGCACTGAAGCTGACGCACACGCCGCTCAGCGTGTCGAGCGTCCTCGGTTTGCTCGCGCTGATGGGCGTCTCGGTCGAAACATCCGTCATCCTGGTCAGCTACATCAACAAGCTGCGTCTCGAAGGCCGCGGGATCCGCGAAGCCACGCATGAAGCAGCGCTCATGCGCTTGCGCCCCATCATGATGACCGCGCTCGTCGCCTGTCTCGGTCTGCTTCCCGCGGCACTTTCCACGGGAGTCGGATCGGACACGCAAAAGCCGTTCGCCATCGTCATCGTCGCGGGCTTGCTCTCGCGCCTGCTCATCGGCTTCTTCGTCATTCCGGTGCTGTATCAAACGGTCGCCCGCGAAGGCGACGTGCTGCAAGTCTGACCAGGCAACTTACGTTTTAGCATTCGAGCGAATCCCTTTGGCGTGCGGCGGCTCGAAGCCGTTTTTCCCGTCGGTAGACGCCCTTCTAGATACCCAATTCTCCTCGAAGCCAAACCCTGCTTCCAGCTATATACTGGTCTTCAACTAATTCTGAGGTGTTTTTATGCCCGAACCAACTTACGAAGAACTGAAAGCCCGCCTCGCACAGCTGGAAAAGGAAAAGGGTGCGAAGCGCAGCGGCACGCTCGATTTTCGTGTCGGCGAAAAAGGCGGTGTCAGCGTCTACGGCCTCGGCCGCTTTCCCGTCACGCTCTATTACGAACAGTGGGTGCGCCTGCTCGACGTTTCGAAGGAGCTCCGCGAATTCCTCGAAGAAAACAAAACCGCCGGCAGGCTGAAACTCAAGGAATAGACGCCCTAAACGAACGAAGAATTACTTTGTCCGGCTAGTCGTAAGTTTCTTGATCAAGTCCACTTCTTGCTGCTTGTACGGCTTGCCGTCCTTGCGGAAAATCTCGTGGAACCACACTTCCGGCTCGCGATCGATGTACGGCTTTTTCCACGAATCCCACGGCAAATAGGTCTGCGTCTTCCCGGCCACTAGTCCCCAGTTGATCGCCGCTACGTTGTATTTCTTCGCCACCGGCAGCGACCCTTCGAACGTCGAGCCATTTCCGCGCGCCATATATTCCGTGCAAATGATCGGCCGCCCGTACGGCTGCAGCCACTTGATTCGTTTCTCGAACTCTTCCGCCTTGTCGTAATTGTGAAAGCTAATGACGTCCGATTCTTGCAGTTGAATTTTTTCTGTCGCGCCGAGTTTTGCCGGGTCGGACCAATCTCCCTTCCAAACGCCGCTGGTCAATGGTTGCTGCGCGCCGGCTTCCCTCGCCCACGCAAACACTTTCGGCAACAGTTCATTCACGCGCTGTACTTTGTCTTTCGGATCGGTGTAGCTCCCGCCATTCGTATTGTCCGGCTCGTTCCACACATCCCAAGCCACAATCCTCTCGTCATGCCCGAACGTTCCGACCACGCCACGTACATACGCTTCGAGCCGCGGATATTCGTTAGGATCCTCAAGCGCCTTAGCCCCGGGACTCTGCAGCCAGCGCGAATTGTGTACACCCGGCCGGGGCGGAGGCTGCGGCCCTAGTTTCGGATCGGGATCCCAAACGGAATCAAACAGCACCAGCACCGGCCGGATGTGATGCTTCGCGCAAATGGCCAGAAACTCGTCGAGGCGCTTTGAGAAACCGGCCGCGTCCTGCTTCCAGAGCAAATCGTCGAGGAACACGCGCATCGTGTTCAGCCCAATCCCTTCCGCCCATCCAAGCTCCAGATCGATGCGTTTGGGATCGAACGTGGCCGCTTGCCACATTTCCAGTTCGTTCGAAGCCGTCGCCGGCGTGTAGTTGCTCCCAACGAGCCACGGCTGCTTCGCGTACCACGCGTTTGCTTTTTCGGCGGACCATCTCTCGGGCGGTAGAGCCGATGCGCCCGAGGCCAACCACAAAGTTCCCGCTACAGCCGCCAGCCACCGCACCGCGCTTCGCATGGTCGCTCTTCCTCCACACTTCGGTTATATCACCACTTTCTTAAGTCACGACGCACCGCTGCCGTATACTAGGTCGCGTCAAATTGCTTGGGGAGAATTTTCGCGTCATGAAATTCCGCCGCTTCGGCCGTATCGGCTGGCAGGTCAGCGAAATCGGTTACGGAATGTGGGGTATGGCCGGCTGGACCGGTTCCGAAGACGCCGAATCACTCGCGGCGCTCCAGCATTCCATCGACATAGGCTCTAATTTCTTCGACACTGCTTTGGCTTACTGCGACGGCCACAGCGAGCGCTTGCTCGGCAAAACGC
>Ga0126376_10001913_pt1 | contig 11545 bp, 14 predicted proteins | sample PanSoiMetPlot_15_FD_92760 | JGI IMG/M metagenome (GOLD analysis project Ga0126376, IMG submission 92760) | Tropical forest soil microbial communities from Panama - MetaG Plot_15 | ecosystem: Environmental > Terrestrial > Soil > Tropical forest > Bulk soil | place: Panama | collected 2016-02-17
GAGCGCGACGCCGAATCCAATCTGGATTACTTCGGTGCCCGCAACTACTCCAGCACTCTGGGACGATTTGTGAGTGCCGACTGGTCCGCAACCCCTGTGGCCGTGCCCTATGCCGATCTCATGGACCCACAATCGCTCAACTTGTACAGTTACGTAAGAAATGTTCCAACTATCAATGTTGATGTGAATGGCCATCACTGGTCGTACCTGGATGCGAGCCCGATAAGTTGGTCAGATCTTATTAACAGTGCGTTTATGAGTGGGCTTTTCGAGGCCGGCCAAAGGCTTGCAAACGAAAATGCGGCTCGGAAATTCGGACTGGCCATAGCAGCTGGCGCAGCTACAGCAGCTGCAGCATCTTCAACCGGTCATGTGACAACGGAGGTGATCTCTTGCGATATCTGCACCGCGCAGGGCCGTAAAGGCCCAAATGGGAAGGGTTGGCTTACTGAGCTTTTCTGGTCATTTTTCGGAGGCGAAGCTCCCACGGATTCGACAGGAAAGCCCTCGCATGGTCACACGAACATATGTGATGGCATTTCGGGCTGCACCTTTACACAAAGCGATGACTTAACCAGTCGAGTAATAGTGGATGATCCGATTGTTGATTCGAACCTAAAGATAGTTGATCAAAAGAGGACAATCTGGGTCTTTGATTCGGCTGGCAATCTTACGGCGGCGTCAGTTATTGGCAGCGACGGTAGGACCACATCTCTTAATCGAATAGACAGCTACGGCACTTTTGTGAACGAGTTCGGATTAGCAGAGGCTGCGGACTTCGTTGCAACTGCACCCTTGAATCCCGCTTGGAATGATAAACTCGGTAAAGCGTGGAATGACCTCAATCAAACACTCAACGATGCCTCGAAAAAGGCGTATGAAGAGCCCAAATGAACGGTTGTTGAGAGTCGAACTTCGACAAAGCCCCTAGCAGGAGAAGTTGTTGCGTACATGAACTATTCTAGTCGACGACTATTTAGCCTCGGTGTTCAAGTCCATAGCAAGAAAGGTTCAACTTCGTGAGCGATTCGCCGATAGGCTATCTTGAGAAATTCTCGCTGCTTGTAGCACCGGCAATGAAGAAAGCACAACCATGAACTGGAAACTCATTCTTACTCTTTCACTGTTCGGGCTGGCGATGGCGGTTTCTTCGCTTTTCGGCTTGGGATTTTTCGAGTTCGTGATCTGGCTCGCGATCTTTGTTTTGTACGCAGTAATCATCGCGAAGCGCGCGCCCGGCAAATACTTCCTACACGGATTTCTCGTTAGCGTCGTTAATAGTGTTTGGGTAACGGCGATTCACGCAGCATTCTTTTCGACGTACGTTAGAAATAATCCGCAGATGGTTCAGGGAACTCCTCCGGGAATGAATCCTCGGATCATCATGATTGTGGCGGGTCCGATTGTCGGCGCAGTTATGGGCGTCGTGGCCGGCTTGTTCGCATTCATCGCATCTAAGTTCGTGAAGCGCTGATAGCTCCTGACTGGGGAAGCTTTACCTTGAGAGATGAGCTCATACTATCCTCCATTACGCCAGCCAAGGATGAACTTCATTAAAGACGATATCGCCGGCTATGATTGCCTTAATCGATGGTATCCAAACAAAGCTGTTCGTCGTTTTTGCTTCGTCTCCCTGGCCCTGCATGATTTCGACCTGCTGACCATCAACCAGAAAATGCGTCGTCGGCAGAACTTCCGGAGTCGGCAGCGAATCCGGTGTTTCCGCGGGGACATATTTCTTCTGACCCGCGCGCGCTGCTTCTGACTCCTGCTTGAACTGTTCCAGTGCGGTAGCACTCATGTAGATCGGCACTGTGCGAAAGCGTTCGTGAATTGTTTCCAAACCCATGTAATGATCGTCATGTGCGTGCGTGATGATGATCGCTTTCAGGTGCGTGGCGGTCGCCGCGATTCGGTCGGCAACTTTGGCGGCCTCGCTCTTATAGTATTGAGTGTCGATCAGAATCGACTCAGTCTTTCCATAGATAATTGTCGAGTCTACGCAAAAACTCTTTTCACTGCTGGTGTAAACCTCAAGTCTGAGTTTGGCGTGGCGCGCAGACCCGGCTTGGGGTGTGCCCGTGGGAACAATCCCAATCAGTCCGAAGATGACGAAGGACGATAGCCTTTTCATGGTTGCACTCCCCCAGGTTGCCTAACAAAACATTTCTCCAATGCCGACCCACCATGTGGTAATTTAATGGCAATTCGTCAAATAGGCAATTAGGCAATTAACTAATCATGGAACTCTCTCATGCCATCGAAGCCCTGGCCAGCGAACGGCGCAGGCAGATCCTGGAATGGCTGAAAAATCCGCGCGCGAATTTTCCTCCGCAGGTTTACGGAGATTTAGTCAGGGACGGAGTGTGCAGTTTATTCATCGCCAAGAAGTTGGATGTTAGTCCGCCTACTGCGAGTGTGCACTTGAAGATTCTGGCGCGGGCCGGACTGGTAAAGGCAAAGCGAATTAAACAATGGACGTTCTACACGCGCGACGAGAAAGCGATCAAAGAGATCAAGAAAGCGATTCTGGAGGGTATTTAGGGAGTAGTGGCGGGTTGTAAATGAGCGTCAACTACCTGGAGCCGCATAGGGACGAGAAGATCATTCTGCCGACCTCGTGATGCTAAGAGACTTGCGAAAGGAAGAAACCAGAGAAAGGCTCTTACCCAACCAATGACACCATTTGAGAAGACGTCACCAAGATCTCTGGCCCGCTTCGCCGGCGCCGCTCAGCTTCTCGAGGCTATAACTGCAACGTCTGGTCAAAAGCTTGTCCTCGGCAAACTTGTCGTCTCAAGCAATGCAGCAGTAACAGCGGGCAACATCCTTGCGCATGAGCAGTTGTTCTGGGTTGGCTTCGGATCCTCAATTATCGGGGTGATGCTACACGTTTTGTGGGGCTTCCTCATGTACGAATTGATGAAGCCGGTGAGTCGACGCGTTTCGACCCTCACAGCATTCGTCATACTGGTAGGATGCGCGATGCAGTTGGTTACGAGTCTGCTTTATATTGCTCCGCTGGGAGTATTACAGAACGGAAACGCATTGAGTGCTCTTTCCAATGAACAATTACAGACCTTTGCGCTCGTGTTGCTTAGGTTGAATGCTTACGCTTTCGACATCTACCTGGTGTTCTTCGGATTGTGGTGCCTACTGATCGGTTATCTTGTTTTTAGATCCACATTTCTCCCTCGCCTGCTGGGCATTCTGGTCGCGGTCTCTGGTCTCGGTTGGATTTTGTTTTTATATCCGCCGCTCGCGCATTATCTCTTTGTTCCTTACATTGCCGGCGCCTCAGCCATCGGAGAAATTCCGCTTGAATTTTGGTTACTGATATTTGCTGTGAACGTGCAACGCTGGAAAGAGCAGGCTGAGCGCTCGGCTTGAACCGTTACAACAGCAACACGTGCAGTACCGAGACGGTTTTGATGGAGAAAGGCTGAACATGAATTGGAAACTCATCCTGACTCTTTCACTATTCGGCTTGGCAATGGCGATTCTTTCGTTGTTCGGCCTGGGAATTTTCGAGTTTTTGCTCTGGCTGGCAATCTTTGTTCTGTATGCCGTGATCATCGCCCGGCGCGCGCCAGGGAAATATTTCCTCCACGGTTTTGGTGAGCGTCGTAAACAGTATTTCGGTTCGGCAATTCACGCGACTTTCTTTTCGATGTACGTTAAGAACAACCCACAGATGGCCCAGGGAACTCCTCCGGGAATGAATCCAAGAATCATGATGATCGTTGCCGGTCCTGTTGTTGGCGCGGTGATGGGCGTCGTGGCCGGACTGTTTGCGTTCATCGCATCGAAGATCTTCAAGACGAGCGGCTGAGCCAAGCGTCGTTTTGGCAAAAAGAACGCAGCTACCAACTACAAAGGCGCACTGTACACCCCAGGCATCCAGCGGTGGTAGTAAATCGAAACTGTCAGGTTCCGGCGATGATCTTCCCGTTCCAATTCAACTTATTGAACGGCGACTTTATTTTACTCTTGGTCGGGTTTATGCCGGAGCGCGATCTCGCTGACCTGTATCGGGTCTAGCGATCTGGTCCGCGCATGGGTCGGCTTCGCGGCCACTGAACCCTCGGCGGACGACTACAAGCTTAACCTCATAGTGAGACTGATCAGGACATGCTTCCGATATGTTCGACGTGCAGCGCGGGACGCGCCCATAACAGAACCCAGGATAGATGCCTCTTGCTCAAAGAGTCTTTCCACTCCGACGAGTATGCCTGGATACGAACCGTAGCTCTGGCTAGACCGATCGTAGTCATCTAATGCGCATAAGCTAACAACTAGTAATCGAACAGTTAGCATCACGTGGCCGAGGCCTCGCATGCAGCCATTGTTATCCAGGGATTAACCACTAGACTCTAAACATGCACTCTCCCGACAACCACGGGTCAAGCCGGGCGCGATAGGTGCGGCTAACTTTGAGACTTCTTCCGTCAGTCAAGCTGATCCGCAGTTCACGATTCTTAAGCGTCTGCAGTTCGCGAATTCTTGAGATCTGGACAATAGTGGAACGATGAATCCGCACGAATCTTTTTGGATCCAGACGTTTCTCCAGGTTGTTGAGGGTCTCGCGCAGCAGCGGAGTTCTCTGGCCTACATGTAAACCGGCGTAGTCTCCCAAGGCTTCGATCCAATCAATTTCGTCAATGGCAACCAACACCGTCCGATTTCCGGTTCGCACAGCTAGTTTCTCTAAATACGATCCACCAGTAAATTCGGAATCCGTCATCGAGCCGCGCCCCTGGCGCGCGATTGAACTAATTGCCTTGAGTTTTAGTTGCCGTCGTGCTCGTCTGATTGCTTCGCCAAAGCGTTCGCGATCAATCGGCTTTAATAAATAATCCAGCGCGTTTGCGCTGAAGGCATTTAACGCGTACTCATCGTAAGCAGTGAGGAAGATGATCAATGGTCGTCGATGTTGCGGCAACAGCTTAACCATCTCGAGCCCGCTCAGTCCCGGCATCTGCACATCGAGAAAAATCAAGTCCGGCCGGTCCCGCTGAATTGCCTGCAGAGCGCTGTCAGCATCTTCGCAGTCATCAAGGATCGCGAAGTCAGAAAACTTCTTCAAACGTACGCGAACACCTCGTCGCGCCAACGGCTCATCGTCGACGATTAGAGCTTTATATTTCATCACTTATGTAATGCCCGCCATTTCACGTCCATAATTTCGCTTATTTCAACCCTTAAGAAGAATTTCATTCTGATGATAAGGAATTTCGAGGACCGCTTCGCAGCCGCCGTTCGCGGGCCATCTCAGCTCGATTCGCCCCGATTCGCCATAGAGGTTTCGAATCCGAGTTTCGATGTTAGCTAATCCAACGCCCTTTGGGATTCCACTTCCCGATTCAGATCTGACTTGCGGCCCCAAACCATCGTCGCTCACCGTAATGTGCAATTTGTCATTGTCCGTCCTGGCATCGATTGAGACCGAACCCGTACCGTGACGGGGAGCGATCCCGTGGCGAATCGCGTTTTCGACTAGTGGCTGGAGAAGCAGATGCGGTACGAGACACTTAAGCGATGCCGAATCGGTTGTGATATGGATTTTCAGTCGCTTACCCAATCTCGCCTTCTCAATTTCCAGATATTGCCGCGTCAACAATAACTCCTCCTCAAAGGGCGCTTCGTTTCCCACTGTGCGTTCGAGCGTTGCCCGGAAGTAGCCTGCCAGCCGCGTCACCATTGTTTCAGCTTCGTCGTTTTGGTGTTCCGCGATCAAGGTCGAGATTGCGTTAAGAGTATTGAACAAAAAGTGCGGGTGTATCTGATATTGGAGGGCGCGCAATTGCGCTTCGCGGGCCGAGTGCTCCAAAGTCAACGATCGATGTCGCTCAGTCTCGAGGGCATGGAAATTCTTAACGCCGAAATACAACCCACACCATGAAAGCAAGATAATTCCACCCAGGCATGCGCTGCCCATGAGAGCGATAGCGTCGAATTGCCGATTGCTCCCGGAGGCTGTCTCAGCTTTGAACGCAATCGCTATCGACAGATACGACAAGACAAAACACGAGATGAGGAGGATGAAGATGGTTCTCGGAATTGGCAGTCCCAAGCGCCACTGTCGCCGGCAGACAATGCGGAGAGGAAAGCTGGCCGCAAAAAAACAAACAGCTGACACGGTCCGGTAAACAATCAACTCTCTGGCCCAGCGCTCACGAATGTTGAATATGTAGGGAGCACTCGAAACAATCAGCAAAGCTCCCCAGCCGAGAGACTGCAGCGTCCAGAAGGAAAAAAGACGCCTAAGGTTAGAGCTCATGTCTTCAATCTATCACGTTCGCGAAAGGTGCCAGACGCTCACGCTCATTCCATCGCTGGAAAGGCACGGCTCGTCGCATTCTTGTGTACGGTGTGCGTGCCACGGCGTATCAGTAGATGAACTCTCCGGGCGAATCGCATTGAAATTCGTCCACGCAGCGAAAAGACAAGACTGAGCTTCAAGGAGATGAACCAATGAAATCCAAATTTGTTGTGTTGTATGTTGCATTGCTTTCGCTCTCCGGCGTGGCCTTCTCGCAGAACCACGCGGACCTGAAGAAATCACTGGCGCCCAAGTCTGACGCTCAAGTCTCCTTCGAGACCTTGAAGAGCCTGGCAGGCACGTGGACCGGATTGGTAACAGTCGACCCGCCCGATCCCAAGAAAAACAATAAGACCATCGAAGTCACAATGCGGGTCACTTCCAGTGGGAATGCGATCGTGCACGAAGGACAGGAAGCCGGAACTCCCTTGGATCCTACCAAGTTTGAACACCCGGTTACCATGCTTTACCTGGACGGGGATCGCCTCACGCTGCTGCACTATTGCGATGCGGGAAACCGGCCGCGCATGATCGCCCGGAAGTCACCGGACGGAAAAACCGTCGAATTCGACTTCGTCGATATCTCCGGCAGCACGCAGTACGGGCATATGCATCACGCGGTGTTCACGCTCATTGACGCCAATCACCACACCGAGGATTGGACCTACATGATACCTGGCGACAAACCGATATACGCGCACTTCGACCTGAAACGAGTGCAGTGAAGAGTCAAAGTAGCCGACCGGCAGGCCCGGCAGTAGCATCGCACGGAGCTTTGAATGCTAGGAGGGATCGGTGAGCTGGCGAAAGACAGGATTCCGATGACAGAAATCGAAAAGATTTCACAGGAAAGAACGCAGCGCATTTATGCGAGACTTGGCGGGTTTTTGTTTCTTGCGGTGATCCTTTGGCTTTCGGTGGTAGCTTCATCGTTTGCTATGTTGCAGTGAGCGGAACCTTCGCAGAAAAAGCAAGCATGATCGCCGCCTCGGAACGCTTGTATCGAGTGGGACTCTTCGTGGTGGTAATTGGGTTTCTGAACGCAGTTCTGCTTTATTTCGCGCTCCATGTAACGCTCAAGCGCGTCAACAATTTTCTGGGTCAGCTCGCGATGATCTTCGGCTTGCTAGACGCAGGCTTGGCTGCTTGGTACAGATGTGCGGTTTCGTGAGGTTGCATCTTTATACCTCCGCACTGACGACTGAAGCCGGAACGGTGACAGCCCAGGCGCTGACCGATCTCGTGCGAAGCATCGCAGGCGCGACCGAGAATGTCGGCGGTATCGCCTTCGGCATAGCTTTGCTGCTCTTCTTTTTTCTATTTTTTAAATCGAGGTATATCCCGAGGATTCTGTCCGAGTTGGGCCTCTTCGCTTCAGTGGTCTGGACAGCGTTGTATTTTGCCAGCTTGATATTCCCCGAAAAGCGAGCGGTATTCCTGTACATGTGTTTTCCACCGATGGGCCTCGCGGGCGTCATAACCGGCTTCTGGCTGATGCTGTTTGGGATAAAGAACCAGGGTGGTGATGATCCGATTAGAGTCAGCAGCGAAGTCGCTGCTTACTAATAATCCTTGGAATCGAAGCTCGTGGGCACTCTTCTTTCATTTGAGGAAGCCAAATTGAATGCACCCAACTGCTAAGGCCGCACGCATCGCCGGCGCATTGTATTTATCGTCACTGCCGTACGCCCTTTTCTTCTGGTCTTACATTCCGGGCAAACTCATCGTGCGTGGAGACGCCACCGCGACGGCAGCGAACATACTTGCTCATGAAACGCTATTTAGCATTTGGATATTTTTTGGTGACCTCTTTTCCCACGTCCTTTTCATTTGCCTTGGCTTCCTTCTCTATCGCTTACTTCGTGACGTGAACCGAAGCTGGGCTTTGTTGATGGTCGGTTTTGTTTTGGTTTCATCCGCTGTCGGGTTTTTGAATGCGCTGAACAGTATCGCTGCCGGCATTCTCTTCCGAGGTGGCGAATTCCTCACTGTCTTCGATAAACCGCAGCGCGATGCGCTGGCAATGCTTTTTCTCCGGCTGCATAGTCAGGGTTTTTTAATCAATGAGGTCTTTTCGGGCGTCTGGCTATTTCCTTTAGGGTTGCTCGTCTTTCGCTCCGGATTCTTGCCGCGTTTTTTGGGCGTGTGGCTGATGATTGCCTGTTTTGGATGGCTTGTTGTCGGCTTCATAGCATTGGTCTTTCCAACTTACTACGACACAGTTTTTAGCGCATCCCAACCAGTACTTCTTGGTGAAATGGCGTTCGCGCTCTGGCTTCTGATAAAGGGCGCGAAGGTTGGTGGACGTCCCCCCAACAAACGCGAGAGGTCAACGTATGTGGAAGGGTCAGGAGGCTCGACGTGAGCGAAAGATGCGACAGCAATTTGAGCCTGTGAGACGGAGTCTTTGAAATAGAAACATTTTGTCAGAACGATGAGTACAGCTAAAGAAAAATCTGATTGGGCCAAGCCACTGCCGGAAGGTTTGGGGCGAGGTGTTTCCTATTACACTTATGTTTACGTCGCGCAAGGGGCCGCAGCAGGATTAGCTACGACAACAGCCAAATAGAGTGATTATAATGGCACGCTCATTCTTTGCTTTGAACGCCGATGTCTGGTTCTTCTTCAAACCGAAGGAATTTCCTATGCAAAACTTAACTCGACGAAGCTTGGCAAAAATCTCTGCCACTGTGACCGCAACTACTATCGCGCTCGTTCTCAGCGTTGTTGATTTCAGGGCGAATGCCGCAAACGACCCGAAACAAACGGGTGCGACGCCGTCGGATATGCGATCAGTGTCGGACTCGGCGCAGGACGATAAGTTGCAATCAGAATTTCTATTCGATCTAAACCTCAAGACGGAAACACCTCAGAACTTGGGGTCCAATGATGGCAGCCGCCTCATTGTGCCAGTTTCCGGAGGGACGTTTGCAGGTCCCAGCCTCAAAGGCACCATTGTGGCACCCGGAGGCGACTGGATCGTGAAGCGTCCCGATGGATCACGAGTTCTTGATGTCCGTATTTTGTTAAAAACTGAAGACGGGCAAGAGATTTACATGTCGTGGCGGGGAATTGCTTACACGCGCCCCGACGGGGTGCTCTTTGCGCGTATCTTGCCTCTGTTCGAAACCGCCGCACCAAAATACGTGTGGTTGAACAACGTAGTTGCGGTCGGTGTCTATCATCCCGATTTAGGCAAGATCGCGTATCGCGTTTACCGCATCCTGTAGCGCCCCTGTCTAAGATAAACGGGAAAGGGAGGATTACTGATTTTGATTAGCAACAGGGCAATAATCGCGCTCTCAACAACGTTGCTGACATGCTTGTTTGGAATTCGAGTGGCAGCTCAGGAACAACGGAACGTCGACCAAGTCGAAATCGCTTTCAGAAATTATGTAGCTGCATGGAAAGCGAAAGATGTAGCAGCGCTTCAGAAACTTATTGCCGATGATTACATGGTCATGAGTCCGTCCGGTGAAGTCAGTACGAAAGAGAAGGAGTTGGCTTCCGTTCAGAGCGATCCGCCGTACGACGAAATGAAAGTCGAAGAAATCCATACTCGGTTGTTCGGTGATACGGCGATGGCTACAGGTCTTATCACGGCAAGCGGCAAAGATACCAAAGGCGACCCTTTCAATTATGAAGGGCGATTTCTCGCCATGTTGGTCAAGAGAAAGGGTGCATGGCAACTCGTTGCCACTCAGTCGGGACCGATCAAAAATGAAGCCTCTGGAACAGTTTTACGAGCAGTCAAGAGCTGACAAACAGGCTCAAGCTAATTTCGCGTGGCGCATCAGCAAAAGAACACATAAAGGCTAAGCATGAATTGGAAACTCAAGAGTAACGAAATGGATGACAACACTCGGCTGTGCGACCGCATAGATCTCTCGGTTGTTTGGTTGGCCGCTTTGATTCTTCTATGCGCGGGCTTTCGGGCATACCCGCGCATCGCCTTTGCGACCCGCACGCTTGATATTCGCGCGATCCAATCGGATCGTGTGAATTCAGACAAAGTCTTCCAGATTCGTGACGTTCGCATCTTCGATGGAACACGAGTGATCGCTGCCAACTCGGTCATTATCAAGAACGGCAAGATCGCTAGGGTCGGCAGGAACCTTCCGGTACCACCCAATACTACGGTCATTGATGGATCCGGCAACACCTTGCTTCCCGGTTTGATCGATGCTCACGCTCACATACCAGAGGAGGCGAACGGTGCACTGCGTCAGAGCGCCTCACTAGGTGTGACTACCGTCCTCGATATGTTCACAACACCTCAGACCTTGAAAAAGATTAAGGAAATAGAATCAGCGGATCCTCCGAACTTGGCTGACGTGCGAACTGCCGGAATTGGCGCCACCGTTTCGAAAGGCCATCCCACAGAGATGGGCGGCTCTCCGATTCCAACACTTTCAGAACCTCGACAGGCGCAAAGCTTCGTTGACGCCAGAATCGCCGAAGGCTCCGATTACATAAAGCTCATTTACGATGACTACAGCAGCCTGGAGTCCCCGAGCATGCGTCTCCCCACTCTTAAGCTGGAGACACTGAAGGCGCTCATCGCCGCCGCTCATAAGAGAGGCAAATTAACGGTCGTGCACATTACTGACGAGCGTCATGCTCGCGAGGCAGTTGCGGCCGGTGTTGACGGGCTCGCGCACATGTTTATCGGTGCAACTGCTTCTCCTGACTTCGGGCGGTTTGTTGCACGACATCGAGTCTTCGTTATTGCCACCCTGTCAACGCTGTATCCGATGTGTGGTGAACCAAACGGACCCGCACTGCTCGGGGATAAACGCCTGGTGCCTTTCATTCAGCCCGAATGGAGGCGCTTACTCGGCCTAAACATCTGGCCCAATTTGATTGGCAAGAGTCTTTCGTGTGACGGAACCAGGGCTGGAATACGGCAACTTGTGGCGGCGAATGTTCCCATTCTAGCAGGGACCGACGCACCGGTGCCGGGCGCGACGTTTGGAGCTTCACTTCACGGTGAACTAAGACTCCTAGTTGAAGCCGGGGTGCCGCCAGCCAGAGTTCTCGCTGGGGCAACATCGTTGGCGGCTCGCATCTTTCACTTGTCTGATCGCGGCTTCATTCGTGCTGGAATGCGTGCCGATCTGCTACTCGTCCGAGGTGATCCGACTCGGGATGTGCTTGCGACGCGAAACATCATTGCAGTGTGGAAGCGCGGCGTTCCAATCGATCGTCAACAAATCGGGGAGC
>Ga0126376_10001914_pt1 | contig 11545 bp, 10 predicted proteins | sample PanSoiMetPlot_15_FD_92760 | JGI IMG/M metagenome (GOLD analysis project Ga0126376, IMG submission 92760) | Tropical forest soil microbial communities from Panama - MetaG Plot_15 | ecosystem: Environmental > Terrestrial > Soil > Tropical forest > Bulk soil | place: Panama | collected 2016-02-17
GAGTACAATATGTGGGAAGCGCCAAAGCAAACGAAGGTGTGCTCAAAATTTAGACCTAAAAGGCGATTGGTAACAATGGGAGGATTATGCCAATGACGTCTAAAATTCTACTTACGACGGCAGCTGTCGCTGTCGCGATCATCGTCAGTTTACCCCTTTCAAACGCGCACGCGAAGCTAGAGGGCCGCACGGTCAAGATTGGTTGCTTGGTGCCATTGACCGGCAAGGGCGCGGAATGGGGCCAGGGTGCCAAGCCGTCGATGGAAATCGCGGTCGAGGAAATCAATGCCAAAGGCGGAATTGGGGGCCTGCCGATACAATTAATTTGCTACGATGATCAGACGTTGGAATCTGAAGCGCTCCAGCAGATGAGCCGGCTTGTAGATCGCGACAAGGTACTGGCCGTGGTCGGACCTTGCTTTAGTGGGCCATTCGAGACCATTGCGCCACAACTCGACGACCGATTTAAAACTCCGATTGATTCTTATTGCTCGGCCAAGCCAGGCCTTTCGGCAATGAGCAAGTGGGCGTTTCGCAACACCCTCACCAGTGACAAACAGCTTAAGCCAGTGGTCGATGCGTGGCTTAAAGAATACAAAATCAAGAAAGTCGTGATCATTTATGACGCCGAAGATGCAGTTTCGAAGGGCGAGGGCGCGGCCGTATTGCCCAAACTGCTAAAGGATCACGGGGTGGAGATCCTTGACAGCCTCACTTATCGGACCAAAGACACTGACTATTCAGCGCAAGTGACTAAGGCCAAATCACTCGGCGCCGAAGGTATCGCGCTCGGCTCCTGCTATCAGAACGCTGCTGCAATCGCGAAAGAGATGCAGAAGCAGGGGCTCAACGTGCCTATCATCGGTGGCGCCTGCGCCGGCGCACCCGGATACATTGAAATCGCCGGCAAAGCGGCTGAAGGGACATACATGTCGACCGCTGCGTGGCTCGACGATCCGCGCCCAGAGGTCCAGGCCTACGTGGGCAAGATCAAGCCACGGCTAAACGGCCAGTTGCCGCCCTACAGCGGCCCGCGCTCCTACGACATCGTCTACTCGTTCAAGTATTGCTTCGAAAATGCGGGCATAACCAACAAGCCGGCGGATCTCGACAGTGACCGCGACAAGATTCGTCAATGCCTCGGCACGCTCAAGGACTTCCCTGGGGTCGCCGGGCCGATCACCATGGATGAGGTCCGCGACGGGACCGGCATCACCGCGATCCTGAAGGTGGTCAACGGAAAGTATATCAACATCGCTAAGTGAGCGGTGGCTGATGCAATAATGAGTCGAGACGGTGCCCCGCTTGCGGGCGCCGTCTTTACTCTTTACGCACGCGACGTTGGCTTGCGTGCATTGAAAAGCGTTCGAGGATGACGACAGTCGCAGCAAGCTGGTGTGGCCAGTCAGTTGAGCGTGTAGAAGACGGACCGCTGCTTACCGGGAGTGGTCGCTTCATCGACGACCTCGGCGTGCGGCCCGGCACCCTGCACGCCGCAATCCTGCGCTCGCCCCACGCCCATGCGAAAATCCGCGCAATCGATGCCGCGGCGGCACGGACGGCGCCGGGCGTCGCCGCCGTCATAACCGGTGCCGAGGTCACTGCGCTGTCAGGAAGCCTCGTCATGGGAGTGAAGGCGCCGATCGAATGCTGGCCAATCGCCGTCGAGCGCGTCCGTTATGTCGGCGAGCCGGTTGCGGTCGCGCTGGCGGGTAACCGGTACCTTGCCGAAGATGCTTTGGAGCTCATCGAGGTCGACTACGAGCCGCTGCCGGCCATCGTCGATCCCCTCGTCGCGCTCGATCCAAAGCAACTGCTTCTGCACGAGGGTCTTAGCTCGAACGTCGCGAACGAACGCTCATTCCGCTACGGCGACCCCGAGCGCGCGTTTGCACAAGCCGCGCATCGCCTGTCGGTGACGATCCGCTACCCGCGTAATTCCTGCACGCCGATCGAAACCTACGGTCTCGTCGCCGAATATGACGCGAACGAAGACGCTTACGATGTGCTCGCCAATTTCATGGGACCGTTCAGCCTGCACGCCGTCATGGCGCGCGCCCTGAAAGTGCCGGGTAACCGCCTGCGCTTGCGCAACCCGCCCGACTCCGGCGGCAGCTTCGGCGTCAAGCAGGGTCTTTTTCCTTACATCGTGCTGATGGGCGTCGCCGCGCGGGTTGCCGGCCGCCCCGTAAAATGGGTCGAGGATCGGCTCGAGCACCTCGTAGCGTCTGTATCGGCTACTAACCGTGTTACCACGCTCGAGGCTGCGGTCGATGCCCACGGCCGCGTGCATGCGTTGGCGTGGGATCAGGTTGAGGACGTCGGCGCGCATATCCGCGCGCCCGAACCGGCGACGCTTTACCGCATGCACGGCAACCTCACCGGCGCGTACGACATCCGCCACGTTTCGGTACGTAACCGTGTGGTACTCACTAACAAGACTCCAACCGGGCTCAACCGCGGCTTCGGCGGGCCACAGATGTATTACGCGCTGGAGCGGCTGATGCAGCGCGTCGCAGTCGAGCTCAAGCTCGATCCGGTCGACGTGATCCGCAAGAATCTCGTGCCGTCCGGCGCGTTTCCCTATCGTACGGCCACCGGAGCCACACTTGATTCCGGCAACTACGCCAAGGCGATAGAAATCGCGCTCGCACAAGGCGACTTCGCGGCGCTACGCCAGCGACAAAAGGCGGCGCGTGCAGAAGGCCGTATCTACGGCATCGGCGTGACCGCCGCCGTCGAGCCCAGCGTTTCCAACATGGGCTATATCACCACGGTGCTGACGCCGGACGAGCGCCGCAAGGCAGGTCCTAAGAACGGCGCGCAAGCAACCGCTACCGTGTCCCTTGATCCGCTCGGCGGCGTCTCGGTGCAAGCTGCCTCAGTGCCGCAGGGCCAGGGCCATCGCACCGTGCTGGCACAGATTGTCGCCGACGCTCTCGGCCTTAAGCCGTCCGACATTCGTGTGGTCGCCGAGCTCGACACCGCAAAGGACGCGTGGTCGATTGCGTCCGGCAATTACTCCAGCCGTTTCGCCGCCGCGGTCGGCGGCGCCGCGCATCTTGCCGCTGAAAAAATCAAAGCGAAGCTCGTGCGCGCGGCGGCCTCTCAGCTCAATGTCGCAGCGCAAGACATCGAATTTGCCGGTGGACGCGCGCGCGCGCGGGGCAATCCCGACAACGCAATTCCGTTTTCGCGGCTCGCCGCTGCTAGTCATTGGTCTCCCGGTCTCGTCACCGAGCAAAATCAGGCGTTGCGCGAGACGGTGTTCTGGACGCCGCCTGAGCTGACGCCGCCGACGGAGAAGGATGAGATAAATTCATCGCTCTGCCACGGATTCATTTTCGATTTCTGCGGCGTCGAGATCGACCGCGTGACGGGCGCGGTGCGCATCGACAAATACGTGACCATGCACGACTGCGGCCGGGTGCTGCATCCGAAAATGGTTGAGGGTCAGATCACCGGTGGGTTCGCGCAGGCGATTGGCGCGGCACTTTACGAGGAATACGTCTATTCGCCGGATGGCGCTTTTCTCAGTGGCACGTTCGCCGACTACTTGCTGCCGACGACAACGGAAGTGCCGACGCCGCTAATCCTGCATATCGAGACGCCCTCCCCTTTCACACCGCTCGGCGCCAAGGGCGTCGGCGAAGGCAACTGTATGAGCACGCCGGTGTGCCTCGCCAATGCGGTCGCCGATGCGCTCGGGCTTGCATCGGTCGATCTACCGATGACGCCGGTGAAGCTCGCCACCCACATTCATGCCGTCGAAGAATCCGCGCGGAGCCGCACATGAAGCCTGTGCGTTTCGATTACATTCGCGCCCGGACGCTCGCCGAAGCGCATGCCGCGCTTACCGCTGGCGGTGATGACGCACGAATCATCGCCGGCGGGCAAAGCCTTGTGCCGATGCTTTCCATGCGGATGGCGCGTCCAACCGTGTTAATCGATATCATGCACCTGCCCGAGTTGGCGAAGATCGAGCTCAAGCACGGCGCTATCCGCGTCGGCGCCGGCGTCCGGCAGGCCGCGCTACTCGCCTGGCCTGAATTGGCCAAGCGCCAGCCGCTACTCGCCGCCGCCCTGCCGTGGGTCGGTCACGCGCAGACTCGCAGTCGCGGCACGGTTTGCGGTTCGATCGCGCACGCCGATCCGAGCGCCGAGATCCCACTGACGCTGCTCGTGCTCAAAGGCGCTGTCGAACTGTCCTCGCAGAGCGACCGGCGGCGCGTTGCCGCCGAAGAATTCTTCACCGGCCTGATGTCGACCGCGTGCAAGGACGACGAATTAATCGAAGCGATCGAAATCCCGTGCAGCACCTCGGGTCACGGTTACGCATTCAACGAGTTTGCCCGGCGACACGGCGATTTTGCTATCGTCGCCTGCGCCGCCGTCGCGCGCAAAGACGGCGTGCGGCTCGCGATTGGCGGCGTCGCCGATTGCCCCATCGCGCGCGATTTTCCGAACATCGAAGGCGATGAACTTGACGATGCGCTTGATCGTTTCGCCGCCGATCTCGAGGCACGCGACGATTTGCACGCGACTGCTGACTATCGCCGCGCGCTGGTGCGACGGCTAGGCCGCGCCACCGTCGAGGAGGCGCGCCGATGCCGCGCTTAACCGCCGATACGCGCCACCGCCTGCGCTTCGAACTCAATGGCCGCGCGGTCGAGGCCGACGCCGAGCCGCGTATGCTGCTCACCGACTTCCTGCGCTACGAACTCGGCATGACTGGCACGCATGTTGGCTGCGAGCACGGCGTCTGTGGTGCCTGCACCGTCCAGATTGATGGCGTGCCGGCGCGTGCCTGCCTTACGCTTGCGGTACAGGCGGAAGGCGCCAAAATCCGCACCGTCGAAGGACTTGCGCCCGCGCCCGGGCGGCTGTCGGTTTTGCAGGATGCGTTCCGCCGCCATCATGCACTGCAATGCGGGTTTTGCACCGCAGGTATCCTGATGTCCCTCGATTATTATCTGCGGCATCGTCCTAATCCAGACGAGGCGGAACTGCGGGAATATCTCGGCGGCCATTTGTGCCGCTGCACCGGCTACGCTCCAATACTGGCGGCAGCGCTCGATGCTGCCGCGAAACTTCGTGAGGCGCCTGCGAATGCTTGATCTTGGCACAAGCTTCATCGCCAGCCTGGAGCGTGGCCCCAAGGCTCTCGCCATCGTCGACGGCGCGATCCGGCTGACCTATGTGGAGTGGTATCGGCGCATATCTGGCGTCGTCGCGGGACTCGATGAGCTTGGGCTCAAGCCCGGCGATCACTTGCTCACTGCCACGCAAAACCGCTGGGAAGCCGCAACCATTCATTGGGCGTGTCAATTCGCGGGCATCATTATCACGCCAGTGAACTGGCGCGCGACCGCCGACGAGCTGGATTTTTTGATCGAGAACGCGGAGGCCAAGGCCGTCCTTTATGATGACGTAATCGCTGACGCAATTGCGCAATCGAAAGCCGCACAAACGCGCCCGCGCATCGCGCTGGGCAAGGCGAAATCCGGTGAGACGGGATGGACCGCGCTGACCGAACGCAAGGCGCCTGATGCTGCGCCGCGGGTGGGGCCAGATGCCTGGTCGGTGATGCTTTACACATCGGGCACCACGGCACAACCGAAGGGCGTGCCGCGACGTCAGAGCGTCGAACGCGCCGCGGCGCTGGCGCAGGTCGCGCAGAACAAGTACGGCGACGGTGAGCGCACGCTCGGGGTGATGCCGCTATATCACACCATGGGCGTGCGCTCGTTACTCGCGATGTCGCTAATCAACGGCGCATTCATCTGCCTGCCGCGCTTTGACGTAACCCATGCCCTCGCGCTAATCGCCACCGAGAAGATCACCAACCTCTACCTCGTTCCGACGCTATACCACGACCTGATCCATCACGCCGCATTCGCGAACACCGACGTGCGCTCGGTTCGCAAGCTCGGTTTTGCTGGCGCCCCCATGACCGACGGCTTGCTCAAGCAATTGCAGGCGGCGTTCAAGCCGGAGCTATTCGTCAATCACTACGGCTCATCGGAAATCTACACCTTCACCATCGATCAGAACGCGCCCGCAAAACCAGGTTCCGCCGGCAAGGCCGGGATCAACCAGCGCGTCCGCGTGATGAAGCTTGGCGCATCGCCGGATCGGATCGCTGCCGCCGGAGAAGAAGGCGAGGTCATCGCCTTTCTCGCCAGCGATGAATCATTCGAGGGCTACTGGCGGCGGCCGGAATCTGATGCCAAAGCGCTGCGCGACGGGTGGTACCTGACCGGCGACACCGGTTATTTCGATGCTGACGGCGACTTATTTGTCACCGGGCGCGTCGACGACATGATCATAACGGGCGGCGAAAATGTCTCACCGGTCGAGATTGAGAGCTGCCTGTCGCTGCATCCCTCTGTGTCTGAAGTGGCAGTGGTCGGAATTGCTGATGAGCGCTGGGGTAAGATCATCACCGCGTTTATCAAGCGCCGCGCTTTGGTCAACGATGTCGCACTCGATGAATTCTGCCGCAAATCGGGCCTGGCCAATTTCAAGCGCCCGCGCCGTTACGTCTTCGTCACCGACATTCCGAAATCTCCAGTTGGCAAACTATTGCGCCGCAAGCTGGTGGCAGGGGAATACGAGCTCGAAAAAGCCGGTGTCAGTTCGCACCAGGATGGAACTGCAGCATGACCGCGATCACATTTTCCGACCCACGCCTGGCGAAGCTCAACGGCTTCCGCGTGGAATTGAATGCCGAGAAGGACCGCGCCGACATCGTTCTCGACCGCCCCCCGCTCAACGTCATCGAAATGCCGCAGCGCGATCAGCTGCGGATGGTGTTCGAGGCGCTCGATGAAGATGAGCGCGTGCGCGTGATTGTCTTACGTGCGATCGGGGAACATTTCTCCAGTGGCGGCAACATCAAAGGCTTCTTGGAGGCGACGCCCGAACACGTCTCAAAACTAGCATGGAACATCGCAGCGCCGGCACGCTGCTCAAAGCCAGTGATCGCGGCCAACCGAGGCTACTGTTTTGGCGTCGGCTTCGAGATTTCGCTCGCTTGCGATTTCCGTATCGCGTCGGAGACCTGCTACTACGCCTTGCCCGAGCAGAAGCTCGGTCAAATTCCCGGCTCCGGTGGCTCGGCGCGTTTGCAGAAGATCGTCGGCATCACACGGACCAAGGAGATCGTGATGCGATCGCGGCGCATCCCCGGCCGGCAGGCGCTCGACTGGGGCATTGCGAGCGAATGCGTGCCCGACGACAAGCTTGAAGCCACGACGGATGCACTTGCCGACGAGCTCAGGAGGTTCTCGCCTATTGCCCAGCGAACCGCAAAAAAGCTGCTCAACGATACTGAGGATTCAACGCTTTCGATTGCGATCGAACTGGAAGGGCATTGCTACAGCAGATTGCGACAGTCAGACGACTTCCGTGAGGGAGTCGAAGCTTTTCACGCCAAAAGGTCGCCCACCTTCAAAGGCAAATAAATGACCCGAGTGCTGGACGCCCGAAGAGAGGCGCTCAGAATCTCGCCAAATCCACGGAATTCCCCCAAATTCGCTCGCCGATCAATGGACGGTTATGAGCCTGTGAAACGCTCTGTCGGCGGCGCGATTTCAGTGACCAGATCGCGCATAAAAATGCCGTTAAATGATCTGATGTCCGCTTTGGGCCAATAGCGGACATTGAATGAGATCGGATTTGCGGTGGCTGGTTCAGCTTGAGCGGAGGTGCGGGGTCACGGCGCAGGCCATTGTGTCCATCAAGAATATTTATCAATTTTCATAAACAATTTCATTTGTCTAAGCTTCGAGACTGATTGCAAATAGTTTTCGGGTGCAACTTTTGTCCCGATATCAATGGCGCGGGTTTACCTATCGGAGCTTGCATGAACCGAATTGAGGCGAACGCATTCGCAACAAACTGGATCAATGCCTGGAACAAGAAGGACGTCGATGCAGTACTCGAACACTATGTTGAGGACGCAAAATTCATCAGTCCTAAAGCCGCAAGCTTTGTCGGCAATCCGGTGATAGAGGGAAAGAGGGCGCTATCGGAATACTGGCATCTCGCTGCGAAGAAGATCGAAAAGATAGAGTTCAAACTCGACCACATTGTTTGGGATTCCGACTCCAACGATCTGATCATTTTCTACGAGGCGAATCTCAACGGGGTCTGCAGCCGTGCCTGTGAAGCAATGAAATTTGACTCGTCCGGCAGGCAGATATCGGGGGAAGAGTTGTATGGGGCATTAATTTAGTCGCCTCGCCCGAACATCCGCATGTCTGCGTGAAGATCGCTTTACCCCAATAGCGGACATTCGTCGGCGCGAGTAGTGATCTCCTGCGGGAACACCCCGAGCGATCATCGACAAACTCAGTACGGTGCTTGACGCGGCGATGAAGTCCCCCGAGACGTTACGTCGTCTCACGCAGCAGGGGACCGAGCCTATAATCTCTCCTCCCGATGCACTGGCCAATCAGATCCGCGTAGACATCTCCGACTACCGAAATTTGATCCACGAAACCGGGATAACCATTGAGTGAAGCCCATTTCCGTTCCTAGGGGACATGCCCGCTTTTGGAAGCCTTGGGTGGAGAACCTCACCGCGCGAGTTATAGGCCATAGAGAATCCGCCGGTATGGCTGGCAGTCTCGATAGAAGGTCGAGGGAGGAAATGATGCGACGAGTTATGCGTATATTTATTGCGCTGATCGCGTTCGGACCGGCTATGGCCGGCATAGCGGTTGCCGATCAGAAGTTTCCGAGTCGGCCAATCACACTCATCGTCCCGTTTTCTGCGGGGGGCAGTCGACATTGTCGGCAGACTTGTAGGCGAACAGCTAAGTAAAGCACTTGGCCAACCGGTCATCGTCGAAAACGTCACGGGGGCCGGGGGCACAATCGCAGCCACGCGAGCCGCGAAGGCGGCACCCGACGGATACACGATCTTGATCGGAAATCTCGGTACCCAAGTCGCGAGCGTCGGCAATTACAAGAACTTGCCGTACGATCCTCGCGGGGACTTTGCGTCAATAATAGTTGTCGCTAACGCGCCAGAAGTTCTGCTCGTCAACAAGGACTCGCCGTTCAAGTCATTGCGAGACTTCGTCGCTTATTCGAAATCGACGGACCGGCCGGTTACGATCGGCCACGCCGGAGTTGGATCGATCTCCCATTTGACATATCTACTTTTTCGCAAGCTTTCGAAAATCTCCTGTTCCCGTGGCCTATCGTGGCGACCCAGAGGCCGACAGAGACGTGATAGGCGGGCGGGTTGACGCCGCTTTCAATTGGACGATCTTGGCCGCACCGTTGGTCAACTCCGGACAACTGAAAGCTCTGGCCGTATTGTCCCCGCACAGATCTGTCGTCATGCCAGGAATTCCGACCTCGGCTGAAGCTGGCATGCCTGACTTACTCGTCAACGCATGGACCGCTCTCTTTTTTCCAAAAGGCACACCTCAACCAATTATCGAACAGGTAAATGCCGCGCTCCAAAAAGCGTTCGCCGATGATGTCGTCGTGAAGCGGATGAATACAATAGGCTTGGACGTTCCAACGCCGGAGCAGCGTACGCCGCAGGCCCTCGACCAACTTGTCAATTCCGAATTTGAAAAATGGCCGCCGCTGATCCAGCAGACCAATTAATTCGCCGAGATGACGCCAGAAAGGACTACAGCGTGGACCAATCCGTAAAAAATATGCCCGAAGACATGTTGGCCCCGGAAGCCCTGGTAAATCCAGAATGCTACTTTGGAAAATTGCGGGAGGACGACCCGATCCATTGGAACGAACAACGGAAAATGTGGATCGTCACCCGCTATGAAGACGTGATTTGGATTTGCCGGCAACCCCATCTTTTCTCATCGGATAAACTCGGCTTCAACGTAAAGGAACTGCCCGAGGGCAAGCGGGATCTGTATAGAGAGCGCTATTCTGCCATTTATTCGGCCTACCCCCATTGGCTAAGCGCGGTGGACAACCCGCTACACGACCATATTCGGCTTGTCGTCAACCAGGTTTGGACGCCCACTCAGGTGGAGAAACGCCGGCCCAGAGTCCGGCAATTTATCAACGAGCTCCTGGACGAGGCCGAAAAGAAAACCGAAGTCGACTTCATCAGGGACTTCGCTATGCCTCTACCGATGAAGGTCATCCTCGACTTCCTTGATCTGCCGCACGAGGACTGGAAAGAGATCAAAAAATCTTCCGACAAGTGGCTGTTTTATCATTTCGGGGGCGGAGCCGATCCGGAGCGCTGGCAGGCGGGGGTTGAAGGCATTAAGGGACTCATGGGCTATGTCGAGCCCCACGTGAGAGAGAGAAAGACACGCCCGCAAGGCGATTATATTTCGGCACTGCTCAAGGCCGAGTGGAAAGGCGACCGCCTGACGGCGCAGGAGGTGACCGTCCATTGCGCCAACCTTTTGTTTGCCGGCCACGAGAGCACGATGAATCTTCTCGCCAACGGTGTTTATCTCCTGCTGAGTCATCGGGACCAATGGGATCGGCTGTGCAATGATCCCTCGCTCAGTCAGACAACCGTGGAAGAGGTCCTCAGACTTGAAGGGGCCATCAAGAGCATGCTGCGGTACGCCCTCGACGACGTTGAGATTAAAGGCAAGAAAATAAAAAAGGGCGAGTTGGTGCTGCTCGTCGGCACCGCCGCCAATCGCGACCCTGCCAAATTCACCAATCCCCTTGCGACAGACATTGGCCGTCGCCCCAACTCCCATCTAGGTTTTGGGCAAGGCATCCACATATGCCTCGGGGCACCGCTCGCACGTCTGGAGGTTCAGGAGACCTACCTCGCCCTTACCCAACGCTTTCCCAACATGCGTCTCGCGACGGATACGTTCGAGTGGCACCCCATCCTTCGAGGCCGAGCGCTCAAGGCTCTGCCGGTGACGCTCCGATAGGCTGAAAAATGGCTCGGGTCATTCGAATCCAGGTGGACTATGACCAATGTGTTGGGTCTCGCATTTGTACCGCCATTGCCCCGAAGGTTTTCGGATTGAATGACGACGGCCAAGCCTGCGTCCTGGACGTCGACCGCGACACACTTGAAGTCATCCGCATGGCGGCGGAAGGGTGTCCAGTCGCTGCCATCAACGTGCAAGAAGTTGACGAAGAAAACGAAGGGATGCGCACGTAGACTACGGCCGTGAGGCCGTTGCTTCCGATGCCCGCTTCTGGCCCATAGCGGACATTCCCCTGTGTCACATTTGATGTCGCTTTCGGGGGTAAAGCAGACATCGCTTTTTGCGCCGCACATATCTGCTTTTGATCCAAAGCGGACATTTGCCCCTTAATGGCAATTTTATACACCGGGGATGGGGCAAGCCGGTACGATGTGGTCCTGAGCGGGGGCGGAAATGAGGCGGCGCGACCTCTTCAAGTTAGTTGGTGGATTAGCAGCCGCATGGCCACTCACGGTACATGCCCAAGGCCAATCAAAAGTCTTGCGCGTTGGGGCTGTATTTCCTGCCCCAAGGTCGCGGCCGCAATGGCAAGCGCTGGAGCATCGGCTATCTGATCTCGGCTATCGCGACGGCGCAAACTA
>Ga0126376_10001916_pt1 | contig 11542 bp, 9 predicted proteins | sample PanSoiMetPlot_15_FD_92760 | JGI IMG/M metagenome (GOLD analysis project Ga0126376, IMG submission 92760) | Tropical forest soil microbial communities from Panama - MetaG Plot_15 | ecosystem: Environmental > Terrestrial > Soil > Tropical forest > Bulk soil | place: Panama | collected 2016-02-17
TCGATCTCGGCGGCGTGGACGGCGCGCTGCTCGCGGTGGAACACCTCCCGCTCGGCGTGATGCGCCTCTTGCTGTCGTAGCTCGACGGCGGGACGTCGTACGCCGACATCGCGTCATCTCCAGCGGCGACGCAACGCCGTGCACCTACATCGGGGCGTCTCACCGTACATCGTGTCATCGTACCGGCGCATCGCGCCGTATCCGTTCGCTTCGCGACATCGCACCACGACGACACGACGCCTCCCGCGGCTACGCGACGCTGTGCGCTGCATCGCGTCATCTCCCGCTGCGACGCGTCGTCGCCGCTCCGCTATGCGACATATCCCCGCGCAACGAATCGTCGTACAGGTACGACGAGCCATCGCAGACTTACATCGCGACGTATCACCGTACTATGCGACATCTCCAGCTACTACGAGACAGCATAGCCGTACTTCAAGACGTCTCCGCGGGCATCGAGACGTCGTTCCGCTACCGCGGTTCGTCGCCGCCGGCTTCGAGGCAGCTCCGAAGGACTACGCCTCGCCGCCGTGGACTTCGCGACAGCGCTCATCGCATCGCGTCACATTCCGGCTCCACGCTTCAGCGGCGCTCGGGCAACGCGACGCCTCCCCGCGCGGCGTGGCGCCTTCGGGCGACTCCGCGACGTCTCCGTCGACATCGAGGCCCTGGAGAACGCTCAACGAGGCGTCTATTTGTTCAAGGCCCCTGTGCCTCGCTTCTTAACTTTTTCAAACTCTTCGGCTGGCACCTCTTTCGCCGGGGCCTACTTGACCCACTTCGGCTGTTCGCCCTTCTTGATGAGAGTCATCTCGTGCTCGATGTCGGCCGATGGAAAGCCTGCCCGCGAGAGCAGGTCCAGCGCTTCACGATACTTCGCCAAGATCACCTCCTTCTCCCTCGGCACTCCCGGGCATTCGTTCCATGACTGCACCCACAGCATCCTGCCATGGAGCAGCTCGACGCCTGCCTTGTTGTAGTCACCAAGGGTTTCGGCGATTTTTCGGCCCTCTTGGAGCCATCGTTCCGCCTCCGGCAAATCATCGAGCTCCAGACAGATCGTTCCCGCCACGATCTCGCCTTGCGCTGAGTCTTTGCCAAGGCCGAGTGCGTAACAGATCTCGCGGTCCAGCTCGATAAGCCGGAGCGCTTCTCGGAGCTCGTCATCGTCAACCGCCACCTTGGAGAGAGCATGGCCGAGGTTGAAGAGAGCCGCCTGCAATATCGGTATATCGAAGGAGGCAATCAGCAGTGCGATCGCGTACCGTAGACACTTCTCCGCCAAGTCGGGCTGCCCGTTCCTGCGGAAGAGCACGCCGAGTGCGTTGTAGGCATTCCCCAGCCCATTGATATCTGGCAATAACTGCAGCCGGGTTGTGACCTTCCGCAGATTCTCGATAGCTGCCCCAAGAGTGTCGAAATCGGGAGCCAAGGCCTGTGCCAAAGAGGCGCGGATCAAGAGCGTCTTCCCGATGTTCCCTTCGCACTGACTCAGGTACTCCCAATCGTCAGGGTCGGGGTATTCACCGAGCTTGGCGCAGAGGCGTAACTCGACGAGCTCCGCGATGGCCCCCAGCAGGACCGATCCGGCATTCTCAGCCTTCGCCGCACGGACGAGATCCAGACCCTCCTGGATCCGGCCCTGTTCCAGCCGAATGAGTGCTCTCGTCGTAGCCGAGATCCAAGCCAGGATCGGCCGCGGGATCTTCTCGATACCACCCAAGGGGTCCAACTGCTGCTGACGAAGCCAGTTCTCACATCGCTCCAGGGTGGGCAAGAAGCGGACCTGCTGAGGAGGCAACCCCAGCCGCCAGCGTTTCGTCCGCCCGTCGTGCAGGACGAACTCACCCATCCCCTCTTCTGCAAGGTCTTGGAGGTGCCGGGCAACCTCCTTACCGACGCTCTCGAACTTTTTGGAGGGCCACGCACCGAGCAGATAAAGCTCTTGAGCTGCCAGGAAGGGAGAAGGCGCGTCGCCTGCTCGCGCCCTGAGCGCCATCGCGAGGTAGAAAACGACCCACTGGCCGTGGAGTACGCGGCAAGTGTCTCCGTTTCTGAGAGTTACCGTCCCCTCTGAAGTGTCGATGGTAAGCCGGCGCATTGTGAAAACCTGTGAATTATAGGGTAGCAGAAACTTCTCTTGACTCGGACTCAGGGGCAGCGCCGCCGCGAGCCTGAGAAGAAGAAACGGGATATGCGCTATTTTGCATAAGAGATATATCAGTGTAGCACGCGTCCGGGTAGGCGCAGTAGGCCGGCGAGTCTGTCTCGATGCCTCCCGAAATGAAAACGGCCCCGGCGACACTCAGGATTGGGGGTTAGCTATGCTTGCTTCTACACAAATGTTTTGGGAACCGTGTCTTAGAGAGTGAAACACATGAGGCAATCCCACTGGAAGGAGCATGATCGCGATATGGCAAAACTGATGGCGCGTTTGGCGATAGTATTTTTGCTTCTCTCGCCTGCTTGCCTGAGCTTATTCGCCCAGGAGATCTCAAACCCTACTTCGGCCGAAGAATCCCCTAACCTCCTGCCTGTCATACCGCAGGTTGGAGAATCACAATTACCGCTGCCGCCGGGAGCGGCTGCCGGTATTGTAGGTCGGATCCCAGGTGAGCCCACTCCCAATCCTGACGAGGACAAGAACCTCTATGGATATTCCGGACCCTACTACAACACGGCCAAACTGAACGGCAAGGTGGAAGTCCTCGGACAATCGCTTTACCTCCAACCTGCCTCTTCCTGGAAAGTCTCCGGCCTATGTCGCAACCAAACGCGAGCCACCGTGCACATCGCCAGGATTACCGCTCATATCCGTGGGCGTCGCGGCGAATTGCTCGGCATCGCGACGACCACCCCTCCGATCACTGAGCTGCGACCTGGCGAGCCGGGGCCCTTCATGATCGAGGCTCCGCTCACGGCCAGTGCTGTGAAGTCGATCGACTGGCACGTCGAATATGCACCTGCCCAGGCGACATCGCGGATGTTCGAGTTCAAGGTCTACTCAGTGCGGGCATCAGCCGAGTATGGTTACTACCTTTTTGGCCAGATTCGGAATGCCAGCAGCACCACGAAGCCAGCTCGGATAGTCGCTGCCTGGCTGGACAGGGAGGGGTACGGCAGGGTTCTTTACGTGGATTCGCCGCAAATAGCCGTCATGGTCGACAGACCCGAATCTATGGAATTCCAAGACCAAGCCGTTTTGGAAGCGGGCTCCTTCGAAAACTTCGTTTATCGGAACATGGATCCTGAGATTGTTCCCCTCCTTGGCGATGCTCGGCTTGCGCTTTGGGGGATCTCCAAATGAGAACCGCAAGAACCGCGCTCCTCCTCGGTGTAATCATCGGATTCCAAAGCGCTGCCACCTTCGCCTATACCTTTGGCAAAGAATCCCTCGACGACGTCTACTACGCGGCTCAAAACTTCAACCAGTGCTCCCCTTATCTGACCACCGATCAACTGGCGAAGCTCATGCTTACGCCCACTTGGTGGGAAGTAGTGGCGGGTCAGAGCTCAAGCTATCCGCCGTCCCCTATGACGCTGAGCCGAGGTGACGACGGACCGACATTCTATGCCCCCGGCGGCACTCAGTATCGACGGGCGTTCTGGCACACTGGTATAGGTGTTTGGCAGCTCGACGATAAATATGGGACCAATGAGGGTGCAAATTTCAGCATCGAAAAGTTCAACACCCAGGACGCCGCGATTCAGGTAGCAAAGACAATGTCGGACGCTTATTGCAAGCACCGGCAGAGTAGTCCGCTGTATTTCGTGTTCGCGCCATATTGCGCATGCGCGAGTGATGGTCAGTGCAGCTATACTCTTCCTGTTCCCAATACCGACAATTGTGAGTACACATACAATAACCTCGTGGGCGGCCAAACAGTCGATCCATATCTTTCGGTGGATCGCTATGGAGGTGGTAAGCTGCGAACGTGCAGCCTGGCTGGACAGGCTACGTCGTTCCCGTGCATCTATGTCAATGCCGCACTGGCGCAAGGGCCTTCACAGACCACTTGGTGGACTGGTAATGCCAACGGTACTCCACCTCTGGCGTTGCCATTCTATGTGTACAAACAGTTCGATCCGGCGACAGGTAAATCATACGAGTGGCGCTACTGGATGGCTGAGGATACTCTATTCGGCAAAGATTTCGCCGCACGGCGGCAATACGGACAGGGCTCCTCGGATTCTAATTATATGTTCTGGGTCCCGGATGCCCGAGCCACCAGCTTTGCGCTGTGTGATGTGACTGCTTCACGGGGGGCCTGTCAAGCCTCCACGATCTCCATCCTCGCGACCCTGGACGGCTCGCCATGGCCCTCGGCGGCTTCAGGCGTTTTGAGTTGGGAATTGACCGGCCCGACGCCGCGCAGCGGTGGCGGTGTGCCGACGAGCGTAGGCAGCCAGCAACCTGGTGTATACACGCTCTCTTACAAGAGTGGCGGTCCCCCGGGTGCCACATTGGTGAATATCTCCCCAGCATCGAGCCAAACCCTGGCAGCGGGCGGGAGTCTCTCCTTCACGTTTAATTTCGGCACCGGCGGCGTATGTACGGCAACCAATAGCTCGGGCAAGGCAAGCTGTACACCGCCTACCGTGACTCTGAACGCCAATCCCCTGTCGGTCACCGCCGGCAACTCCAGCACCCTGAGTTGGAGCTCTTCGCACGCCACGTCGTGCGTGGCTTCCGGCGGGTGGAGCGGCACGCAAGCGACCAGCGGCAGCAAGAGCGTCACACCGAGCGGAACGACAACCTATACGCTGACCTGCTCCGGAACGGGAGGTTCCACCAGCAAGAGCGTGACCGTCACGGTTACCGGCTCGGGGTCTGCCCCTGCCGTTTACCTTTCGTCATACCCCGATACCGTCACCGCCGGCACGCCTGTGGGTCTGGGCTGGGCGACGAGCAATGCCGCTTCCTGCACAGCTTCCGGTGGCTGGAGCGGTTCGCGGCCGCTGTCGGGAGGCGAAACGGTATACCCTTCCACGACCACCATGTACACACTCACCTGCAGCGGAACCGCTGGAGGTTCCGCCAGCGCCAGTGTCACCGTGACCGTCACCTCGTCCACCCCATCCATAAATATCGGGGTCACGCCGCCCGCGATCGATCCGGGCGGAGCAGCAACGCTTCAATGGTCGACGACCGGAGTGACCTCCTGCAGCGCCTCGGGAGGGTGGAGCGGCTCGAAGTCCTTGAGCGGCAGCCAGCAAGTATCCCCAAGCTCGACGACCACCTATACCCTCACCTGCACCGGATCGGCGCCGGCGCCGCAGCAGTTGGCGCGCAACGGCGGCTTCTCAGGCACAGTTACCGAGTGGACTCTGAGCTCCAACTTCTACGCCAACTCAACCTTCGGTTCTTGCAATCTTACTTGCCCTGGCTATGCCTATCTCTCGGAACCGAACGGCAGCCTATCCTTGTCGAACAATCTCTATGGCACCATGCGCCAGGACATCAGCCTGCCTGCGTCGGCAAGCTCGATCTCACTCTCGTTCTGGGTCAGCATCTCGACGCAAGAGACGGGCTCGACCCCCGCGGATGTCCTCTCCGTATCGCTCCTGGACTCCCAGGGTAATCCGCTTACACTCATTCAGGCCTTCTCGAATGTCAATGCGGGAGGCTACCGCGAGACCACATTCGACCTGACGCCATACAAAGGCCAGACCGTGCGCCTTCAATTCGTGGGCACGACCGACGCTCAGCGAGGTACGGTCTTCAGAGTAGATGACGTAAGCATCGTCGCAACCTTCCCGGGCCAGCAAGTTTCGAAGAGCGCAACGTTGACCGTGAAGACGCCCTCACCGCCCGGCCTCACGATCACGGCCACGCCGGATGTTGTCAATCCAGGCCAATCGAGCACCCTCGCCTGGACCTCCTCGGGTACCACGAGCTGCACGGCCTCGAATGGCTGGAGCGGTTCCCGGTCCACGAGCGGCAACGAGGTCGTGACGCCCAGCGCTACGACGACGTACACGCTGAGCTGCTCGGGGCCAGGGGGCACGGCCACTGGTAGCGCGACGGTCGTGGTGAAGTCATCTTCGCCGCCGCCGACTGGCGAGTTTCTGCTTTTCGCCTCTCGACAGGCATGCTCAGGAATACAACCCGCGGTGCTTCTGGGTTGGACGATGCCGCAGGGCGCCGATCGCTTGGTAACAATCCGTAGGTCCGATGGGCAATATATTGCAACCGTCAACACGGCTGTCACTGGCCCGGTCTTCGCCGTGGACAGCGGGCTCCTCGTAGGAGGCGTGTACCACTTCAGGGCGGAAGCCAACCTTAACGGATCAACGATCGTTTCAAACGACCTAACGGTTCCCATAACCTCCGACGAATGCCGGTTGCCAGTTCTAGCGAACGACCTGCCACACCGTCCCGTGCTCTGGGCCGAAACGCCGTACTGCGAGAATGGAGTCGCGAAGGTGCGCCTGTTCTGGACCGAAGCCGCAGGTACCGCGTCGTACTCGCTGGATCGAACCGCGATTTATATGGACTCCGTGAGGTACGACAACATCGGCAGCCAGACCCGCAGCTTCGTCGATTCCAACCTGACACCCGGTGCCGGCGCTTCCTACGGGCTCAATGCTGTCAACAGTGCTGGCTCGATCAGCGCGTGGAGAGTGGGCGTCGTCGTGCCAGGAACCGTATGCGATACAGCCGGCGCACCTGGGTCATTCGCGGCACGTTCCGAGAATGCAGTTTGCAGCGCGGGCACAGGCGCGGTGACCGTTCGCTGGGACCCAAGTACAGGAGCCGCGTCGGACTACCGCATATTTGAATTCTCCGATCACCAGTTGTACAGAGTCTATGACAGTCAAAGGGATTTTGTTGAGCAACTGACGAGCCTCCAACCTGACACTGTTTCCCGCGCGGTGGTTCAAGCGCAGTCCTCGGCAGCGGCCAACGAGTTCCGCGAAGCCTATCCGGTGGCTCAGTTGGTTCCTGTGAACATTTGCGGGACAAGCAGTGCGCCCCCCGCGGTGGGGACTGCGTCGGCATCGTACATCCGTGCGGACCAGGCCCTCCTCAAGGTCAGCGTTACCGCGAACGGGTCCGACACCACCGCCTACTTTGAATGGGGCACCTCGACAGCCTACGGTCTCAAGACGTCCACCAAGCTGATCGGGAATCGGTACAGCTCCATCATCCTCGGAGAGGTCCTCGCCGGTCTGTCCTGCGGCACGACGTACCACTTCCGCGTCGTGGCGACCAACGTGAATGGAACGGTGCCGGGAACCGACGGGACTTTCACTACGCCGGCCTGCGCGCCGAGGCTGCCTGTACCCGCCGACTTCGACGGTGACGGTGTATCAGAGTGGTTCATCTATCGCGGTGGTGCTTGGCTGTATTTTGGTCCCGGGGCGATTGGCAGCCATTCGGTTTGGACCGGCGCGACGAGCGCGGACTGCATACCGGCTCCTGCCGATTATGACGGCGACGGCAAAGTCGACCTGTCGCTGAAGTGTGGCGGGGCTTGGCACTTTTTCAACCCGGACGGCTCATACCGAAAGGGCATCTGGACCGGAGGCGTGGCAGGAGATCTGCCCGTGCCCGCCGATTACGATGGCGATGGCCGCGCCGATGTAGTTGTCTACCGCGGGGGCGCATGGCTGTTCTTCGATTATGCAACCGGTGCATACACGGGCGGCGTCTGGACGGGACCAGGTTACGGAACGGTGCCCCTTCCCATGGATTACGACGGCGATGGGCGGGCCGACTTTACCGTCTATCAGAACGGCGCCTGGCACTTCTACAACCGTGACGGTACCTACTTCAAGGGGATCTGGACAGGAGGCGTGGCGGGCGATATTCCCGTCCCAGGCGACTATCACGGCGTGGGACGGGAGGAGGTGGTGATCTTCCGCGGCGGTGCCTGGTTGTTCTTCAGTTTAGATACAGCAGCCTATACCGGTGGCGTGTGGACCGGGGCCGCGCCCTACGGAGGCCAGCCGCTGCAGCCGGCTCCTCTCGACCTCGATGGCGACGGCACGCTGGAGTTCACAGTCTATGCCGGTGGGCCCTGGCACTTCTATAACGACGACGGCACATATCTGCGGGGCGTCTGGACCGGAGGGGTACCGGGCGACCGTCCCATCTCGCGACGGCAACTGAGTCAATAGCAGCAGGCGGACTCGCGGGCGCTGTGCGCCGGTGATCCTCCTCCATGGATTCTCCGGCGCCTGCGCCCGGATGGAGAGGCTCGCGCGAGTGTCTGAGTTGACTGGCTGTCGGGCGTATGGAAGCATTCCGTCATGACCAGAGAAGCCAAGCAGGTCATCGAGAGCTTTGAATCTCTTCCCGAGCCCGAAAGGCAGTCGGTGGTGGTCGAAATCCTCCGGCGAGCGGCGGCCGACACTTACCCAGTCTTGGAAGATGAGGACCTCGTGTTTGCGGCGGATCAGATCTTTCTCGAGCTTGACCGCCGCGAGGGCTTTGATTGAAGGAGCCTCAGCGCGGCGAAGTCTGGCTCGTTGACCTGGGTCTTGCCGCAAAGGTCCGTCCTTGCCTGGTTCTGAGTGACTCACCAGCCGATTCAGATCGTGCTTTGGTCGCTCTCGTTCCTCATACGACCAGCCTCCGCGGATCGCGCTATGAGGTGGTGTTGCGTATTTCCTTTCTGCGCCCAGGTGGATTTGACGCGCAGAATATCGTCACTGTTCCGATCGCCAAGTTGCTGAGGATGCTGGGGAGGCTCACCTCTGCTCAGCTTGCAGAGGTCGAGTCCCGCGTTTCCCTCTGGCTCGGCCTCTCGCCTCCCGTAGCGCCGAAGGTGTCGCCCCCGTGATCCGCCAGGCGGGAGAGGAAGATGACCCGAGGAACACCGGCCAGATGAGCGGCGGCTCCGGACGACAACCGCCCGAGCTCGAAGAGCTTGACAGCGGCCGCCATCCGCAACGCCTCCCCGGCTTGCTCCTCCGAGATCTTCAAGGCAAGCAGCGTTTCGTTAGGGATCTCCATGGTGATTCGGCTCATCTTCGTCTCACTCCCTGACGATCGAGTCTATAACGCCCGGCCCTGCTCGCGGGGCGATCCCAGTCTCGAATCTGCGTTCCCGGTGCGGTTTCCCGAGGAGCCGATTAGATCCGCCTGTCCCCTCCCCCGGCCTGCGTGCCCGCCGCCTGAGGTCACGCGAGCAAAGAGTCGATGTACATCCTGCGGAATAGAAGAACCGTGAGGCTCCAATCTCCTCGCATCGCCGCGGCGCAGGCGGGGCCGTAGCTGTCACCCGGTCTCGGGCGGAGACGCAGAAACGGCGGTAGGCCGTAACGCATGGCGATGCTGTTGACCCACAGTCGCGCCGTGCGTCCATTGCCGTTGGTAAACGGGTGAATGCGGATCCATTCCGAATGGGTCCATGCGCAGAGGGTAAGGACGGCCTCCAAGTGATCACCGGTCAGCTCCCGGCCGGGTTCGATCAGAGTATCCAGCTCCGCGATCGCCAGCCGGAGCTTGCGATCGAATTCCCTCAGCTCGGCCGCTACGTCGGGAGCCCGGACACCGGGCAGACCGCCGACTTCTACATCGTAGTCCTCGAGACCCGCCTCGCCCCGAAATCTCCCCACGAGCCGCGGCTCGGGCGGGATGAGCCCCTGCATCATTTCGCGCTGCCAACCGCGAGCCGTCTCGGTCGTCAAGGGCTCCCGGCGTAGAGCCTCGTCTCGTACTCTGCCGAATAGCTTGGCGAGGTTGCTGCGTAGCTGGGGCGTGTCGTCGTCCCAGTCAACCATTCAGCACGTCGAGGATTCTCGATTGGGCGGGGCCGAGGTCCATCGCTCTCCGCCCTTCTGCGGGGTCCTGCTTCAGCGAGGCCTCCGCGTCGACATAGTCCGCGAGTGCCCGCTCGAATTTGGGATCACTCTTGCGGTAGGCGCGCAAGGCTTCCAGGGTCGCTTCGAGATCCCTCTCGACTTCTCGGGTCCGCCTCGCGACGAAATCCCGAACCGCTTCATTCACGAGCTGGTTCTGCGGCCGGCCCAGGATCTTGCTCAGCGTGGACAGGCCAGCCTGAACGTTGGGATCGATTCTGTAGGTGGTGGCTTTCCTGATCATGAGTGTAGCCTAGCGTCGCCGGAGGGTGATGTCAAATCTTCGGTTTGACATCAGCCGGGCGGCCTGCGCTCGCGGCTGGATCCATCCCCTTTGATACACTCCCCCCGGCCCGGCTGACGCCGGTGCCTCCAGCCTCGCTCGCGGGGCGATCCCAGTCTCGAATCTGCGTTCCCGGGGAGCTTTCCCGGAGGAGACATGTCTTGAAGATCCACGAGTATCAGGCGAAGGAGATCCTGCGCCGCTATGGGGTGGCGACCCCGCGGGGCAAGGTGACGGACGATCCGGAGGAGGCGCGCCGGATCTGCGAGGAGCTCGGCGGACGGTGCGTCGTCAAGGCGCAGATCCACGCCGGCGGACGCGGCAAGGGCGGCGGCGTGAAGCTCGCGCAGAGCCCCGAGATGGCGCGCGACCTGGCGCGGCAGATCCTCGGCATGCAGCTCGTCACGCACCAGACCGGTCCGGAAGGGCAGTTCGTCCGCAAGGTGCTCATCGAGGAGACGGCGTCCATCGCTCAGGAGCTGTACCTCTCGATCACCCTCGACCGCGCCCAGGGCCGGCCGGTCGTCATGGCGTCCTCCCAGGGCGGCATGGACATCGAGGAGGTGGCGGCGAAGAATCCGCAGGCCATCTTCCGCCAGAGCGTCGATCCCCATCTCGGCATCCTGCCGTTCGAGGCTCGCGCCGTGGCGGCGGGGCTCGGCCTCAAGGGGCAAACGGCCGGTAAGGCCGCGAAGCTCGTCACCGGTCTCGTCAAGGCCTACCTCGATACCGACGCGTCGCTCGTCGAGATCAATCCCCTGATGGTGACCGCGGGCGGCGACGTCATGGCGCTCGACGCCAAGATGAACTTCGACGACAACGCCCTGTTCCGCCACAAGGACATCCTGGAGATGCGCGACCTCGCGGAGGAGAATCCGATGGAGGTCGAGGCGTCGAAGTTCAACCTGAACTACATCAAGCTGGACGGCACGATCGCGTGCATGGTGAACGGCGCCGGGCTCGCGATGGCGACGATGGACATCATCAAGCTCTACGGCGGCGAGCCGGCGAACTTCCTGGACGTCGGCGGCGGCGCCAACGCGGAGCAGATCAAGAACGCGTTCCGCATCCTCATGGCCGACACGGCCGTGAAGGCGGTGCTGATCAACATCTTCGGCGGCATCCTGCGGTGCGACATCCTCGCGGAAGGGCTCATCGCCGCCGTCAAGGATCTCGGCGTCCGGGTGCCGATCGTGATTCGGATGGAAGGCACCAACGTCGAACGGGGCAAGCAGATGCTGAAGGAGAGCGGTCTGAATTTCACGACCGCGGACGACATGGCGGATGCGGCGAAGAAGGTCGTCGCGGCGGCGAACTAATCATGGCGGTACTGATCGACAAGCACACGCGGCTCATGGTCCAGGGGATTACGGGCCGCGAAGGCACGTTTCACGCGAAAGCCGCGGCGGCGTACGGCACGAACGTGGTCGGCGGAGTCACACCCGGGAA
>Ga0126376_10001919_pt1 | contig 11525 bp, 12 predicted proteins | sample PanSoiMetPlot_15_FD_92760 | JGI IMG/M metagenome (GOLD analysis project Ga0126376, IMG submission 92760) | Tropical forest soil microbial communities from Panama - MetaG Plot_15 | ecosystem: Environmental > Terrestrial > Soil > Tropical forest > Bulk soil | place: Panama | collected 2016-02-17
GGAAAAGAAATCGCGGTCGCGGCTTTGATTGTGGGAACGCGGCCGATGCGTTCGAAAAAGGGCGCGCGGTGGGCGATTTTCACGATCCAAGATATGACTGGCATTCAAGAACTGCTCGCGTTTCCGGAAAGCTTTGCGCGATTCGAGAATGTGTTGAAGCCGGGAGCTCCGCTGTTGCTGAAGGTTCGCGTGCAAGTGGAAGAAGTGGGAACGCGGCTTTCATTGCAGGAAGCGCGGAAGATTGAGGAGATTGTTGAGCGAGTGGCGAACCAAGAATTTCGCGTACGGCTAGATGTGCAAACGCTGAATGAGTCCACGCTGGACCAGTTGGAGCACTTATTTGAAGCCGCGCCGGGGATGAGTCAGGTAGTTTTTGAACTTGTCTCGCCGGATGGCTCAGTGGCGACGATGGCTTCGCAGCGCCGGGTGAAAGTGACGCCGGAACTTATAGAAGCGGTGTGCAAGTTAAAAGGGGAGCAGGCAGCGGCTTAGGAAAACGAATGAGCGCAAACGCAAAAGACGATACGCCGGACGTCAGCACCCAGCGCCAACGGGAGATTGAGCGGCTAGAGCGAGACGTGGAGGATTTGAAGCGGCTCGCCGGAACCGAAAGCGCCGACACGGAGCTGGAGCGCGTGCGGCAACAAGTTGCCGAGTTGAGGCGAGAGTTTTATGCGCATCTTGGGCCGTGGCAGCGCGCACAAATCGCACGCCACCAGCAACGGCCGTATTTGCTGGACTTTGTGCAGTACCTGTTCACGGATTTCATGGAATTGCACGGTGATCGCGCGTTTGGTGACGATAAGGCGATCATCGCGGGCCTGGCAAAATTCCATGGCAGGCCGGTCTCGGTGATCGGTCATCAGAAAGGCCGCGACACGAAACAGCGCGTCATACGGAATTTTGGTCAGCCGAAGCCGGAAGGCTACCGGAAGGCATTGCGCGTGATGCAGCTTGCGGCGAAGTATGGGCGGCCGGTGCTTACGTTCATTGATACTCCCGGCGCCTATCCAGGCATCGATGCTGAGGAGCGTGGCCAGGGCGAGGCGATCGCGCGCAACCTGCGCGAGATGGCGCGACTGCCGGTGCCAGTAATTGTGACGGTAACAGGAGAAGGCGGCTCCGGAGGAGCGCTGGCTGTCGCTGTAGGCGATCGTGTCAATATTCTCGAAAATAGCTTTTACTCGGTGATTTCCCCGGAAGGCTGCGCGGCCATCATGTGGCGCGATGCAGCAAAAGCAGAAACGGCCGCCGAGGCCATGAAGATTACAGCGAAGGACTTGAAGGACTTTGGCATTGTGGATGAAATCGTGCGTGAGCCGGAAGGCGGCGCCCATGCGGACCACGAAGCGGCGGCACGTTTCCTAGCGGATGTGCTGGACCGACAGTTAGCGGAGCTAACTCTTACTCGTCCGGACGTCTTGCTGCAGAGCAGATATGAAAAATTCCGGAAAATGGGCCAGTTCTTCGACTTTCAATCCTGACGGGGGAAAGCGGCGGCAGTCGGCTTCGCATAGGAAATTCCTTAGACAAATCAAACGTTAGCTACCCTCTTCTGAGGCCCTCCATTCAGTAACACGCTTATTATCAATACCATAGAGTGGTACTAGAATTGCTGATATCGGGTTGAGCCGGTCGCCGCCCGTCCCTGCGATGCGCACGGTATTTGGGAGTTGAAGGTGGGGTCTATGCGTTACGTAGTTTTTGGGTTGGGATTGTTGCTAGCGTTTTGCTTTGTTAGTTCGCCCGCCCTCGCGGACACAGTTCAGTACACAGTGACTGGTAGTTTTAGCTCGGATGTGAATGCTGCCCCATTGAGCGGCCCGAACGGTACCTATTCGATGTCATTCTCGCTGCCGCAGAATCCAACGCCGGATTATTTCGACACGGTCGCCGGCGATTTCGCGATTTCGAATGTACCGATCGACTATTCGTTCACCTGCCAGGGCTGCGGGTCCGCAACTTCGTTCAGCGGGAGCGCACTTGACGTGGATTTTGCTGGTCCAAGCCTGGGTGGCATGTTCGTCGTAGAGTTGCTGACCGGCGGGCATGACTATTTCTTCCAGTTCTCTGGACCTGTAATGTTCAGCGGTTCGGTGAGCGATCCAACCTTGCTTGCCGGTGGGCCGTTTGACCTGGCGAACGCGGGATTTTTCGAGCTTGATGACAACGCATTTGTGGACCTCGGAAGCGCGACGGTCGAAGCTGAGGTTGAAAAAGTTGCGACGCCGGAACCTTCGACGTTCGCGCTGTTGCTGACCGCGATGGCCGCGTTGGGCGCGCTTGCGATGCTTAAGTCGCGGGCATAACGGCTCTTAAAGATTATTGCATTCCCAAATTGGTTCGACGGGCGGCCAGCAAGTCGTTTATTTTCAGGCGATCAAATGGCCGCCGAATTTTGCCGTTGCATTGAAGATGCCGCAGACGGCCGGCGACGTTTGGGCGCCAGCAGATATGGCGAGGGCAAAGTCTTCCGCGCTCGTCTTACTAGCGGACTGTTGTTCTGCGCAGTGATCGCAGTTCTGAAGTCAGCGTAAATTTCCCACCCGTAGCAGATACGAAACCTTCCGCCCAGGAATATCTGGGCTCACTGTCCTCCCAGGACTAGTCTGAAGAAGTCTCCGGAGAGCGAATCGGGCCGGGGGAACCGGCCTAGCCGGCGGCCGATTCGCAGAAAATGGAACCGTTATGTCCGAACCCTTCCGTCCGTACGAAAAACTCGTTGAAATCACAATTCTTGGAAAGAAATTCAATGTTCCGGAGCGCAACTCGCTTTTGCGCTGTTTTCAGTTCATCAGCCCGGAAACGATACCGTACGGGCGATTCTGTTGGAATCAGGATTGTCAGTATTGCCGTGTGACCTGCCAACTGCCAGACGACGACGAGCCGCGCGAGATGCTGGCGTGTAAATTCATCGTCATGCCGGGGATGGACGTCTCGGAATTGAGCCAGGAGCTGAAGTGGTGCTTGCGTGCAAAGTTGCCGCAAGATGCGACCGTGCCGCAATAAGAATCCGCTGTTTGTTCTAACCTTCCATAGATTCGGCGGGAACTCATCGCCGCGCCGCCTGTGTAGGCGCCTGCCTATGTTTGCGCTGGGCGTTTGGCTGCACTACGATGGAATAGTATGGCTGCGGGTACGCCGGCGATCAGTGGAAAAGTTGTTTGCGACGGCTGCGGACTGGGAACAACGTCTGAGCACATCGCGAATCGGCTTCGACGACTGGAACTCACGACGCGCTATCGCCCCATTCACATCCGGACGGTCTTTTTGAGCGCGCAGTCGCCGGCCGAGGAAAGCGCTTTCCTTTACAGCGCAACAGAAAAGTTTACGGGGGAAGCGGCGGCGCTGTTGAACGCGTTGCGAATCGAGTTTGTGGGCAGAGACGCCGAGGCGGTATTAAGCGAGTTTCAGCGCAAAGGGTTCATGCTGACCCATGTTTTGGAATGTGTTCGAGATGAACCTGGCGGCGCAACACCCCAAACTGAGGCCTTCCAAAAGCGGTTGCCGGCGGTGATACGAAAGATTCGCGGATCGTTGAAACCTAAGCGTGTGGTCGTCCTATCTAAAGAACTGCAGCCGGTTGTGAAGGAACTGAAGGCCGCCGATACCAGCGTGGATTGGGTTCTGAACGGCTACGAGCCCTTCGATCTTGATGATGGAGCGAGTGTGAGCGGGCTCACATCCCTGCTCGGAGCGCTGTGATAAGATTCTGGAGGATTTAGGCGGTCACGATGAAAAAACAAGTCAAATTCGGAATCGGAATAGGCGTCATCGTGGTGTCCATGGCCTGCCTAGCGTGGCTCGGATACGGTGAGAGCAAGACGTATTATCACACCATCGCCGAGCTTGAAACGCTGCACGGTTCGGCGGCGGCGCACCGGATGCGCGTGGGTGGAACGGTCGAGCCCGGCAGCATTCACCATGTCTCGGGGCGGACGGACTTTGTTTTGTTGGGCGAAGGAAAGTCGCTCTCGGTGAGCTACACCGGGAACGATCCGCTGCCTGACTCGTTCATTGACAACTCACAGGCGTTGATTGAAGGACGAATGGGTTCGGACGGGCGGTTTCAGGCTGAGCATGTACAGGCGAAGTGCGCTTCGAAGTACGAAGCGGCGCCGGGCGAAGCTCCGAAGTCGAGTGCGCCTACAGGCCGTTCGTAAAGAGTTCTTTCACTAAATAGCGCGCTTTAGCCCGAAAACGGAGGCTGCGTGGACGTATTCGGTTCGTTTGCACTATTGCTCGCATTCGTTTGCGCGCTGTATGCCTTGGTCGGCGGGATCGCCGCCATCGCCACGAGACATCCGCTGCTGATTAAGAGCACTCGCCAGGCGGGAATGGCGGCCTGTGTACTGATTTTTCTGGCAACCTTCAGCGTCGTCTATCTGTTCGTCACCGACAGTTTTTCCATTTCTTACGTGGTGTCGCATAGCAATCGTGACCTAGCGACATTCTTCAAGGTGGTGGCGTTGTGGTCCGGACAGGAAGGCTCGCTGCTTTTCTGGTGTTTCCTGCTCTCGATTTACATTTTTTCCGTCCTGATTGCTTATCGCAACAAGCACGGCGAGCTCATGCCGTATGTGGGAACGATTCTGGCGGGCGTGCAGCTCTTCTTCCTGACCATCAGTAATTTTGTGACGAGCCCCTTCAAATTGCTCGCCGTCGCAAATGCTTCCGGCGCGCTCGAATACTATACGCGGCCGGACGGCAGCGGATTGAATCCGGTTTTGCAGTATCCGGAAATGATTATTCATCCGCCGAATCTCTATTCCGGGTACACGGGTTTCACGATTCCGTTTGCGTTTGCGCTGGCGGCGTTACTCGCGCGTTATCCGGGAGAAAAATGGATTCACCTGACGCGCAAGTGGACGATGATCGCGTGGTGCTTCCAAACGGTGGGAATTCTGCTCGGAGCGCACTGGGCGTACGCGGTACTCGGTTGGGGCGGCTACTGGGGATGGGATCCGGTCGAGAACGCTTCGTTTCTGCCGTGGCTTACCGGCACGGCCTTCTTGCATTCGGTGATGATGCAAGAAAAGCGCGGCATGATGAAGGTGTGGAACGTCTGGCTAGTATTCATCACGTTTATGCTTTGCATTTTGGGAACACTGCTTACGCGCAGCGGCGTTGTTAGTTCGGTCCATGCATTTGCGCAGTCAAACATAGGCAGCTGGTTTGTTGGGTTCCTGGCGGTGACACTGGCGGTTTGTCTCTTTGCCTACTTCAAGAATCGCGACTACCTGAAGAGTGAGAATCAACTCGATTCGATCGTTTCGCGCGAGTCGAGTTTTCTGTTCAACAATCTCGTTCTGCTTGTGGCCTGTATTGCAATTCTGTCGGGCACTCTTTTCCCGGTCTTCTCGGAATGGTTCACTGGAAACCGCATCAGCGTCGGCACCCCGTTCTTCAATAAAGTGAATGTTCCGCTTGGACTGCTGCTTTTGTTTTTGACGGGCGTAGGACCGCTGCTTGCGTGGAGAAAGACATCCGCGGAAAGCCTCAAGCGGAATTTTCTGTGGCCTACGATCGCGGGTGTCGTCGGCGCCGTAATTGTGATAGCGCTCGGAGCGCGGGATTTCTACGCGATCGTCTGTTTCTTGCTGAGCACGTTTGTTGCAGCGACGATTGCCGTCGAGTACTACCGCGGCGCAAAGGTCATTCGCGTGCGCAGCAACCTGAATTGGCTTTCGTCGGCGGTAGAGCTCACGCTTAGAAATACGCGCCGTTATGGCGGTTACATCGTTCACGTGGGTATCGTGATGATTTTCGTGGGCCTTGCCGGACAAGCCTTTAATCAGGAAGTGCAAAAGGAAATTGGGATTGGCGGGACGGCAAAGATTGGGCCGTACGAATTGCTGTTGCAAGCGCTGGATCAGAAGCAGGAGAAGAACTACGTTGCCGAGCGGATGATTGTAGAAGTCATGAAAGACCACAAGCCGGTGATGATCCTTTTCCCGGAGCGGCGTAATTTCCCAACGAATCAGGAATCCGGGACGATGGTGGCGATTTATTCGACGCTGCGCGAAGACTTGTACGTCGTTTATGCTGGCGTAAATCAGGGAAGCGAAGTGCCGACGATCCATGTTTTCCTAAATCCGCTGGTGAAATGGGTCTGGTACGGAGGCATAGTCGTGGTAATGGGCACAATCGTCGCGCTGGTCACGCCGCGCCACGCCGTGCTGGTCCTTTCCGGAGCGAAAGAGCAGACGCAGGCTAAAGGACTTCGGACGACACTGCCGAGTTCGGTGACGGTGCGAGAAGGCCATGATTAGACGCAAAAAGATTCTTATTTACGCGGCAGTGGCCGCGCTGACGCTAGCGCCAATCGCCGTCGTAAGCGTCCGAGCGCAACTGGACCGCGCGCATGAACTCGGAAAGCGAATCAAGTGTTCGTGCGGCGGTTGCGAACAGACAGCGGGGACCTGCTATCACGTTGGCGGTGAATTCTCCGGGCCGTGTGGCATCGCCAAGCAAATGATTAAAGAAATTCAAGGGCACCTGGACAAGGGTCTGGCGGACGACCAAGTCATCGATTTGATGATCAAGGAATATGGAACGGCGGCCTACGTCGAGCCACCGAAAAAAGGATTCGGGCTCGTCGCATGGTTGATGCCGGGCGTGTATTTGTTGGTTGGTGCGGTGGTCGTGATTTTCGTGATGAGCCGGTGGAGAAAGCGCGCCGAAGTAGCGGAAGCCGTGGCGGCGCGGCAGAAGCCCGTTTCGGCGGAAGCATTGGAACGGGCACGAGCGCTGGCTCAGAAGGCGACAGAAGAATGACGAGCGCGACGCTGGTTTTGCTTGCTGTTTCCGCCGCGAATGATTGGGCGGTGATGGGCGCGTGCTTTGCCTTAACGCTGGCGGCCGTCCTGTTCATTTTCTTCATTCAGCCGGATGCTTCGGACCTGGCACCTCACCGGTCAAAGCTCGATCTACTACTCGAGCGGCGCGACACGATTTACGATAACCTGCGCGATTTGCGCTTTGAATACAGAGCAGGGAAGTATTCCGAAGGTGACTACGAGGAGATGAAGAATTCGCTGGAGTTGGAGGCGGCTCAAGTGCTGGTGGAGATAGATCAGGTGACCGAGTCGATGACGAAGCGACCGCGCGGCCACAAGCCGGCGCCCGCCGAGGGCAAGCGATGAACTTATCCCCGCGGCTGATTTTGGCTCTCCTTGGATTGACGATGGCGTTCGGCGACGTGGCACAAGCCGGCACGGTGAAAGGCAAAGTCACAAACGGCACTACCGGCAAGCCAGTGCCATCGACGGACGTAGTTCTCTTGGCGCTGCAGCAAGGGGGGATGCAACCGGTCGCGAACACAAAGACCGACGCGCACGGACAATTCACTATCGATAGTCCGACAGTTAACGGCGGGCCGATGCTGGTCCGCGCAATCTACAAGGGTGTGAATTTTCATCAGCAGCTGCCCCCGGGCAGAGATTCGGCCGAAGTAACCGTTTACGATCTTTCTTCCGATGCAAAAACGGTCAGTGTGCCGTCGCACCTGATTATTTTTCAGCCGAATGGTGCGATGTTGACTGTCGCGGAGCAAATGCTTGTACGCAACGAAACGAAACCTCCGGTTGCTTTTTTCCGCACCGACGGGAATTTTCAAGTGACGCTGCCGGAAAAGGCCGAACTGAAGCAGATCGCGGCGGCCGGTCCGGCCGGAATGCCTGTGTCGCAAACACCGATAGAGCTAGGCAAGGATAAGTACGCGTTCGCCTTCGCGTTTCGGCCCGGCGACAGCGAAGTACGGCTTGCCTATGAGCTGCCATACATAGGGGATGCGGCAACGATCAAGCTGACGGCATCGCACGGGGAACAGCGAGTGATCCTCGTCGTTCCGCCGGGCGTCACGGTAACCGGCGAGCATCTCAATTCCGCCGGACAAGAGCAGGGGATGAATTTGTTCGAGTTTCCGGTCTCGGCGGGCGCGTCGTCCTTCACCGTGAAGCTCTCCGGCACCGCGGCGCCTCCGCAGGAATCTGGGGCATCGGGCGCGGGGGCGCAAGGCGCGAATGGACGGCTGGGCGGAGAAGAAAATCAGGGCGGCGGAGTACCGATTCAAGTGGTTCCCGGCCGGCTCGATTCCATGTTGGTTCCGGTAATCATCATTTTGGTGCTCGGATTTGGCCTTGGTGGTTATTTTCTGTCGCGGAAGACTGTGGTCGTGAATGCCGGCGCGGGTGGGGCGGCTGTCGCAGCATCACAAATTGCACCGGTTAAGGGGAATCAAACGACAACCTCGTCTGTGTCCATGGATACGCTAGACCAGCAAGCTGCGACGAGCCTTGACGGCCTGAAGGATCTAATCTTCAAACTGGAACTGCGCAAGCAGGCGGGCACCATCAGCGACGAGGAATATGCTTCAGAACGCGCGCGGGCCGAAAAGATTCTTCGCGATTTGGTGCGAGGCTGACCAGGTGAGCGAGCGCATCGGTCGCCCTGCTGGACTGAAATTCACAAAAATCGAGAAGCGATTTGGCGCGCTGTATGCGTTGCGGCGTCTGGATCTTGAAGTTCAGCCCGGCGAGTGTGTGGCGCTAACGGGCCGCAATGGTTCCGGAAAAACGACGCTGTTGCGTGTAGCGGCGCAATTGACGCGGCCGACGCGCGGTGAATTATCGTTTCCGGGGCTACAGCCCGCGGAAGCGCCGGCGATCGGATACGTTTCCCACGCCATAATGCTGTATGAAGAACTGACCGCCGAAGAAAACTTGCGGCTTTTCGCCCGGCTGCTTGGAATTCCTGAACCAACAAAGCGAATTGAGGCGCTACTGGAGGCCACGAATCTGACGAACCGTGCCAATTCTCTGGTGCGAACTTTTTCTCGCGGGATGAAACAACGATTGGCGATCGCACGGGCGCTGCTGCACCAGCCGGGCGTCCTGTTGCTTGACGAACCGGCTACGGGTCTCGATACGGAAAGCGCGGCTTGGCTGACTAACACAGTGCGCGGGTTGCGCGACGAAGGGCGCACGATTGTGATGAGCGTGCATGGTGAGTCGGCGCTTTCCCAGTTGGCGACACGTGCGGCGCGGCTCGATGCGGGAGCTTTGGTTGCCGACACGCGCTCGGGCGCGACCTTTCAAAGCGTATTCGGGATGGGCAGCGTTTAGAATGCGGCTCTTTGCCAATACCGCCGCGCTCGTCGCAAAAGAATTGCAGACGGAGTTCCGCTCGCGCGAGCTTCTGACAACGACGCTGGTCTTTGTATTGATTGTGATTGTTCTGTTTAGCTTTACGTTTGATCCGAGTGTCTCGGAATCGCGCCGGTTCGGGCCGGGGCTCTTGTGGCTGGCGTTTCTGTTTTCAGCTTCATTGATGTTACAGCCGTGTTTTTTGAAAGAGCGGAGCAACGATACCTTAAGTGCGCTGCGATTGAGCGTGGGTGACCCGTTCGCAATCTTTCTCGCGAAGTTTGTGTCCAATACTTGTTTGTTGCTGCTCACACAGGTTTTGTTACTGCCCATTTTTGCCGTGTTGTACAACGTGAAGGTCTTTCCCGTTTTTCCAAAATTGCTGCTGGTGTTCCTGCTGGGAAGCATCGGCGTCTCCGTCACGGGCACTGCGCTTTCTGCTGTGTCATCGCAGGCGCGCATGCGGGAATTGTTGCTGCCACTGTTGCTTTTGCCGCTGTTGGTGCCGATTCTCATTTCGAGTACGGAGGCTACCGCGGCATTGCTCGCGGAGCAGCCCGCGCTTCGCAGGGATTGGCTGGGGATCCTCACTGCGTTTGACGTGGTCTTTTTGACGGCGCTATGGCTTTTCGGCGAATATCTACTGGAAGAGTGAACCGACGATGGCGAAAACTGGTGTCTACACGTTCTTGGTGTGCGTTTTGATGGGCTTCACGGCGTACGCTTCGTTCTATATCGCACCGACCGAAGTGACCATGGGACTGGTGCAGAGAATTTTCTATTTGCATGCGCCGAGCGGAATGGTCTCGCTGTTGGCGTTCCTGATCTCGTTTATTGGATCTGTGGCATACATCTTGACGAGAAAGCCGAAGTGGGATTGGCTCGCGGTATCTTCAGCGGAAGTAGGCATTGCGTTCTGCACGGTCGTTCTGCTCACCGGTCCGATTTGGGCCAAACCGGCGTGGGGCGTGTGGTGGGCGTGGGACGCACGGCTGACTTCCACGCTGGTCCTTTGGCTTCTGTATGTGGCGTTTCTGATTTTGCGTACGATGATTGAAGACGCGGACCGCCGTGCGCTCGTTAGCGCGTTTTTTGGCGTCTTTGCTTTTCTGGATACGCCCTTAGTTTACGGATCCATTTGGTGGTGGCGGACGCAGCATCCGCAGCCGGTCGTGTTCACGAGCGCCGGGCTCGAGCCCACGATGCGCAAGGTCTTTTACCTTTCCTGGCTAAGCCTGACTTGCTTGATGGCGCTGCTCATCCGGCAGCGGTATGAGCTGGAATCTTCACGTGACCAATTACGTTCGCTAGAGCAGGAACTGGAGGCAAATTGAAAAACCTGGACAGCGTATTCGCGGCGTACCTGATTGGATGGGGAATTTTCTTTTTCTTTTCGCTGAGCGTGGCGAAGCGAGCTTCAAGCTTGAAAGAAGACCTGGCCCGCCTGAAAGAGCGGTTGCAGGATTCCGCACGCCAAAGTAAGTGAAAAACTGGGAACTGGCCGAGAGGGATATTCGTTGACCGGCAGAAAACGAATCGGCGTGGTGTTGTTTCAGCTGGGCGGACCGGACTCGCTTAAGAGTGTCGAACCGTTTTTGCGCAATCTGTTTTTGGATCCAGACATCATTCCGATGGGGCCGCTCGGTTTTTTGCGCAAACCGTTGGCGAACTACATTGCAAAGAAGCGCTCCGTGCCCGTCGCTGAGCGATACGCGATGATTGGGCGGCGTTCGCCGATTGAGATTCTGACGGAGCGGCAGCGGAAAGCATTGGTTGCGGCGCTCGAGCCGGAGGTCGATATTGTGGCCGTTACGGCGATGCGTTACTGGAAACCCTTCACGGAAGAAGCGGTCGCGGCCCTGCGCGCGGCTGGGAAGTTGGATGAAATTGTTTTGCTTCCGCTCTATCCGCATTTTTCATTTGCAACGACGCTGAGCAGTTTGAAGGAGTGGCGGCGCATGTATGGCCCACCAAAGGACGGGCTGCCGGAGCGGAGCATTGGGCAGTTTTACGATCACCCGCTCTACATTGAAGCGCTCGTGCAAAAGATTGGTGTGTGCCTGCGGCAATTTTCCGACAGCTCAAAGATTCATTTGCTTTTCAGCGCGCACGGCTTGCCGATCAGTCTGATCAAGAAAGGTGATCCGTATCCGAAGCAGGTGGAGGAAACGATCCGGCTGACTTGCGAATTGGGCGCAAGGAAGTATCCGAACTGGCCGAAGGTGCATTTGCTTTGCTACCAGAGTCGTGTGGGTCCAGCGAAGTGGCTGGAGCCGCCATTCGTTGGCACGATGGAGCGACTGGGAGCGGAAGGGGTAAAAGAGATGTTGGTCGTGCCGATCTCTTTCGTCACCGAACATATCGAAACGTTACACGAGA
>Ga0126376_10001920_pt1 | contig 11524 bp, 11 predicted proteins | sample PanSoiMetPlot_15_FD_92760 | JGI IMG/M metagenome (GOLD analysis project Ga0126376, IMG submission 92760) | Tropical forest soil microbial communities from Panama - MetaG Plot_15 | ecosystem: Environmental > Terrestrial > Soil > Tropical forest > Bulk soil | place: Panama | collected 2016-02-17
CCACTCGTGAAGGTAGGACAACAGGTCCCGATCGTAGAGCGGCGAGGTGGTGCCGTTCTTGCCTGCGCGCGCGGTCACCTGCTCGACCCGCACGCCGCCCGCGTCATCGAGCGCGAGCCGTGCCACCGCGGTGTTCTTGCCCTTGCCACCGCCGAGGTCGACGCCGAGGAACCTGGAAAACCCGCGCTGCACGCTTCATCCATGACGGAAGCCGGGCGCCAAGTCAAGGGTACGCCGCCAAGTTTGACATGGCCCCGCCTTCTGGTTACAGATCCATCGTTCTGGCTTGGATCTGCCCGGCAGACCGAGACTGGAGGGTCTATGCGCCGAATTCTCTTCAAGTCCAAGATTCACCGCGCCACCGTCACCGAGGCCAACGTCGATTACGAGGGATCGATTACGATCGACGCCGATCTGATGGCGGCGGCCGACTTGCTGCCGTACGAGAAGGTGTCGGTGTGGAACGTCACGCGCGGCAGTCGCATCGAGACCTACGCAATGCCAGGCGCACGAGGAAGCGGCGTCGTGTGCATCAACGGCGCGGCCGCTCACCTGAACCAACCCGGCGACCTGGTCATCGTCGCCAGCTTCGCCGAGCTCGAGGATGCCGAGGCGCGGACGTTCCGGCCGACGATCGTGCTGGTCGACGCGCACAACCGCGTCCGCGCCGCCGGCGTGGACGAGATCGCGGGCCCCGAGCGCCGGGCCCCCTCAAAAGCGTAGTCGCCGGCTACTCGGCCTCCTCCTCGTCCTCCACCAGCTCGCGCCCTGCCGGCACGAACTCGGTGCCGAGCGGTGGCGTGGTGCCGGCACGCGCCAGATCGTCGATCTCCTCGATCACGGTCAGGATGCGCTGTGCTTCCGCAATCCCTTCGCGCGCGATGATGTCGAAGTAGTCGACCCGCTCGGCGCCCGGCTCCTGCTGGGCCCGGATCTGGGCCGCGCGCTGTCGCATGCGCTCGAGGCCGCGGCTGATCGAGCGGGCGGCGCGCGCCACGGTCGGATAAGCGGCCGCTCCCAAGAGGTCGCGCACCGCGCCCTCGCTGCCGGCGCCCTGCGGCGCGGTGCCCGGGGCCAGCCCATCGAGGCGGCGCAGGAACGCATCGGCGATGCGCGTGGCCAGCGCTTTCAGCTCCGCGTTCTTGCGCTTGAGCTCCTGGATCAGCTCGGCGTTGTCACGCGCGAGCTGGTAGCGTTCGAGCGCCTGCGCGATCACGACCCGCAGCTCGTCGGGCGACCAGGGTTTGGTCACGTACCGATACACTTCGCCGCGGTTGATGGCTTCCGCCAGGTCGGCCGCGTCCGGGTAGGCGGTCAGGATGACCCGCATGATCTCGGGGTTGAGCGCCTTGGCTTCCTCGAGCAGCTCGACGCCCGTCATGCGCGGCATGGCCTTGTCCGACAGCACCAGGTCGATATGCGGCGCCTGCTCTTGCAGGGTACGCAGCGCTTCCTCGCCATCGTGCGCCCGCACCAAATCGTAGTCCACGCCCAGCACTCTCTCGAGCGCATCGAGATTGAGGGGATCGTCGTCGACGATCAACAGCCGGTATCGCACGTCGGTTGACTCAGCCCCTTTGTTATCCTAACTTTTTCAGGCCAAACCCGTCAATGGCTCGCAATGGCTCGCCTCGATCTTCTGCGCGCATTCGTTGAAAAAAGTCCGAACGACCCGTTTGCGCGCTACGGGTTGGCCATGGAATACAAGAACCTGAGCCGATTCGAGGACGCGGCAGCCACGTTCCGCACACTTCTGAGCTTGCATCCCGACTACACGGCGGCCTACCTGCACGCGGGCAACACGCTGGTCGCGCTGGGTCAACGCGAGGAGGCACGCGCCATCTACCAGGCCGGCATCGCCGCCTGCACAAAGAAAGGCGATTTGCACGCACGCAACGAGCTCGAAGCCGCCCTCATGAGCCTGTAAACACGAGCGGGGCGGCGTAACTTCTGTAGCAGCGCGAACACGATTTTCACTCGCATCGAAAAAATCTACCTATGGTGTTCGCCCCGACAGTCTTAACAAGCTCGCCCTGGCAGACTGGTCCCGTTGGGGCAAGGAGCCGGGTAAAGACCTATGAACCTAAAAACGACTCATCTTCGAAGTTTCGCATTTCTCCTGTTCGCAGCTTGCGCCACCACCGGCGGCGCGGGGGCGCGGCCTGCGCGGGCGCCCAAAGAAGACGCGCTTGCCAACGACGTGGTGAGCAAGGACGACGGCGTGCGCCAGTGCGTGCTCATGGAGCGGGTGCGCGATCCGGGCTTCCGGGTGGCGCATGCACGCGTCCACGTGGCAGCGGGCGGCGCGGTCGATAGCGTGGCGGTGCTGGACGGTCGGCCCGAGCTGGGCGACTGCATTGCGCGCGCGCTGCGCTTGCGCTCGCTGGCGGTCGAGCCCAACGGGCCCAGCGACGACTACGACATCAGAATCTCGCTGTAGCGGGCGGCGGGGCGCTGCGGGTGGAGTTTACTGCCCGACGATGTCCCCCTTCATTCCGCCCAGCGCGCCGAGGAGCTCCTTCTGCTCGGGCTGGGCGACCTTGAGCTCGTTCAGCGCGCCCACGAGATCCTCCACCAACGCATTGAAGTCGCCGTCGGTGAGGTTCATGCCCTTGTGCGCGGTCTTCATGTCTTTGCCCGTGTAGGTGCAGGGGCCGCCCGAGGCCTGGCAGATCTGATCGACCAGCATGGCCTTGAGGTGTGGGATGTCGGTGTTGCCGAAGCGCGCATTGATTCGGTCGTCCTTGGCCACGCGTCCGACGAAGTTATCGACGACCGCGGTGATCGCGTCCTTCCCGCCTAAACGATCGTACAAGGGCTTCTGTTGCCCGGCCCCGCTGCCCTCCGAATGAGCGCACGCCGCCAGCAAGAGCAGTGAAACCGACACGAGCTTTTTCATGGTCTCCCTCCAGGTGAACAGGTATTCTCGATACGCGTTGGAGGATCATTCAGATCACAACATCCGGGACCTGTCCAGATCCGTACACTCAGAAGGGGTAAGAGTCTGCCTGTGGTGAGCGCGTGTGAGCAATTTCAGGAGCTGCTGGCGCTCGACGCCGTGGAGCGACTCGAGCCGATGGATCGGCATGCGCTGGAGGTGCACCTCGATTCCGGCTGCGCGGGCTGCAGCGAGCTCGTGCGTGAGCTGCGCGAGACCGTGGCCTTGCTGCCCTATGGGCTTCCGCCGGCGCCACCAGCGGCCACGACGCGCGAGCGGCTGCTGGCGCGAGTGCGGCCGGAGGGCGCAGTCGATGGCCGCGCAGCGCAAGTGATTCCCATCGCTCGCGCGCGCGGACGCTCGCGCCGTCTCTGGGTCGCGACCACCGCGTTTGCGCTGGCGGCGGCCGTGTTCGCGGGCCTGTGGTGGCGGACCCGCGAGGAGGTGGAACAGGCACGGGCAGAGCTCGTGCAGCGCGAAGCCTACTACCGCGATCAGCTCAGGAAGCAGGACCGGAAGTACGCCATCCTGCGCTCGCCCAACCTGCGCACCGTGGACATGCGCGGCGAATCGGGCGGGATCAAGCTCGACACGCGCGTATTCATCGACCAGGAGCATCGGACCTGGCTGCTCCTGTCGTACCGGCTGCCCCAGCTGCCGTCTGACAAGGACTACGAGCTGTGGTTCTTCAACGGGCAGAAGCCGGTGCGCGCGGGCATCCTGTCGCAGGATCCGGAAGAGCCCACCCACATCGAAGTGCCGCCCGACCTGCCCGAGATCACGGCCACCGCAGTCACCATCGAGCCCAAAGGCGGGCTGCCGCAACCGAGCGGGCCGGTCGTGATGAAGAGCGATCTGTAGCCTGAAGCCGGTCAGTTCGGGATCTTGTACAGGTGCACCGCGTACGACTGGAAGTCGTCGCTGAACACGCCGTTTGCGACCGGGATGCTGCGGTTCTCTCCGAGCACCTCGGCCGACGCGCTGGGCGCCAGGCCGCGCAGCGTGAAGGTTGCTGTGGTGGCTCCGCTGCGCATCTCGACCGCGAACAGATAGGTGGCGCCGCCCTGGCGCTTGAGCAGGGTATCGACCGGTTGGCTTGCGCTCGTGGTCACGCCGTTGCCGATCGGGGGCGTGTTGAGCACCGGCGCCAGCTGCGTGATCTGCTGATTGATTGCGGTCATCGCGGCATGGGTGGGCGCGTCGTCGAGGCAATCAGTCTCGCTGAAGGTGGGCGCGAAGCGGTGGCAGAAATACTGGATGCCCTCGGCGCCGTGAACGATTGCCATCCACACCTCCGACCTGATCTGCGCCGGTGAGGGTCGCGTGGTGTTGTTGATGTTGGAGGCCTCGATATCCTGGTAGACCGGCTTGGTGTAGCCCGACCACATGCGCAGGTTGTCGACGCCGGTGGCGACGATCTCGATGGGGGCGCCATCGTTGACCGGATAGATGTCGTAGGCCAGGACGTCGCCGCCGGCCGCGTACATCGGATACATGTCGGTGCGGCCGGTGCAGGTGCCGCGGCCGACCCAGCTCGTGTCCGCGACGCCGCGGCCCAGGCCCAGCATGACCGGCCGGGTGCCATCGTTGGCGTTCATGGTGTTGTAGCCGGCCACGATGGTGCTGGGTGGAATGCAGGGATCGTAGCCGCCCATGCCGTTTGGCTGCGCGTTGTCGGGCTCGTCGGGTTGCAGCCAGCCGCGGATGGTGGTGTCGTTCAAGTGGCTCTGCCACACGCCGCCTTGATCGCAGATAGTGGGCATGCCGGCCCCGGCCAGCGTCTGCAGTTGCTGGTCGGTCGGGCCCTGCCACAGACCGGTGAAGAAGTTGACGCCGACCTGCTGGTAGCGCAGGGCGTTCGACGGCGTCTGCAGCCACACCGTGATCGGGAAGAAAGAGGCGTCCGAGGGTGGGCCGTGCGACCAGCGCCCGTAGTAGGGCGCTCCGCCCGCCCACGGGAGGTAGGTGTCGCCGCCGTCGTTGCCGGCCGCGCCCCCAGTGCCGCCGCCGCCGCCGCTGCCCCCCATGCCGCCCAAGCCGCCGGTTCCGCCGCTGCCCCCACGCCCGTCGCCGAGCGGCCCGTCATGGCTGCTGGCGTCGTTGGCGGGAGTGACCACCGACTCCTCGCAGCCCAGCGCCGTGACCAGGAGAAACACAACGCATGCGCGCATAGAAAGAGAGCATGCATGCGGTTTGCCGACTGCGCGCAACCACATTCCGAGTGCTTGCGCGTTCGCCCCTGGGGGTGCCTACCCCCGCTTCTGCGCGCACTGCTGTTTGCGATAGGTCTGCACTCGCTACGACGAGACGGCCCGGAACTCGCGGAAGCCGTACGCCATGCGCTCGAATTCTTCCGCGAAGGCGTTGCACATCCAGGCCGACAGGGCCTCGCGCGAGCAGTCGCGGCCGGCCGCGAGTGCAAAATCTTCCAGACCCTGCGCAAGCTCGCCCGCGCTCTGGGGGCGGTGGCGCGGATCCATGGCCAGCGCGGTCATGGCGACCGGGTCGAGCTCGTGGGGCAGGCCGCGGTTGCGCGCCGATGGGGGCGCGAGCACCAGGCCGCTCTCCCGCAACTTCTGCATGTCGGCGCGCACCGAGAAAACCGGCGCTCCGCTGAACAGCTCGTACATGAGCACGCCCAGCGAAATCACGTCCGTGCGACGGTCGAGCGGTTGGCCGGCCTGCTGCTCGGGTGAGCGATAGCCGGGCTGTCCACGCGCCACCACGAGACGCGTGCCGACCGGATGGCCGGGCCGACACGAGAAGCCGAAATCGGTCAGCTTGACCTCGCCCTCGAAGCTCACCAGCACGTGCGCAGGCGACAGGTTGCCGTGGATGAGCCCGCGCGCATGAACGTGCTCGAGCGCGTCGGCCACCTGCATGACCATGAAGCAGGCCAGAACCGGGGGCATCGGCCGTTCGGTGGCCCGGCAATACGCCATCATGGCCTTGAGGTCCTTGCCGGCCACCAGCTCCATCACCGTCGACAGCCTGCGATCGATGCGCAGAAGGTCGAGCACCTTGACCACGTTCGCGTGCTCGAGCTGGGCGGTCCGCTTGGCCTGCTCGGCGAACCGTTCCACCAGCTCGGGGATCTCGGCCACGCCCGGCCACAATCTCTTGACCACGCACCGGCGCACGAAGCTTTCGATGCCTACGGCGTTGGCGCGCAGAACCTCGGACACGGTCCCGGCATGCAGCCGGTCGAGCAACCGATAGCGGGCCTGCGCAAGGGCTGCCCGCGCTCGCTGATCCTGATGGGGTATCCAGCGCGGGTGCATCATGGGTGAGAGACCGCCTCGGTGGTTGGGATCTCGATCGTCTTCTGCTCGCTGCCCCGCAAAACGGTCAGGGTGACGGCAGCGTCGGGCGCGTGATTGACGATCAGCGCCGCCACGCCCTCGGCAGTCAGCCCGGCCACTGCCATGCCGTCGACTGCTGTGATGATGTCACCCGGGCGCAGCCCGGCGCGCGCGGCCGGTCCGTCGGAGAATGCCCTCAGAACCCGCGGTTTGGCGGTCGCCAGGTCGAACGCGATGCCGATGTTCTCGACCAGCCCGGGTTGGTCCAGGGTGGCGCCCTCGCGCAGCTCCACCACCGGGAGCTCGACGCGCGTTGTGCGGCCTGGTGTGAGCACGACCCGCGCGCGCCCGCCCGAGTAGCCGCCACCGCCCGCAAGGCACTCGACCGTCAGCTCGCCCGAGGGGCCGGGCCCGAAATCGAACTGGCCATCTTGCTCGGTATCGACGATGTCGGGCATCGGCTGCCAGGCCAGCTCGTCGCCCAGCGAGGGGCCGCGCGCGCAAATCATGCCCCCGACCGGCGCGCGTGAGCGCAGATCGACCACCCGGCCGGCGAGGCGCGCGGTGCCGCGATTGGTCAGCGCGACCTTTGCGAGCGCACCCGGCAAAAGCTCGACCGCTTGTACGTCGCCACCCGCGGTCGAGGTGGCCGAGATGCGATACCCACCCGGCGCCAGCCCGCCCACGTGAAACGCGTTCGGGGTTGCGGTGACATGGATGGGCGAGATCGGGACCTGGCCCACGCGGGTGACCCAGACATCGGGCGCCTCCTCGAATCCGGTGAGCGCTCCCTGAACCTCCGCGGTCGGCAAAAGCTTCACGAGCACATCGCGCCGCCCCGTCGCCACAGTTGGGATGGTGGCTTCGGCCCCGGAGCTGGATCGCGCCTGCAGCGCGTAGGTTCCCCGCTGAAGGTCGGTCAGCGTGAACGAGCCGTCGACAGCCGTGGTTGCGGCTGGCAGGTCATCCCAACCCGAAAAGCGCGCCTCCTCGCCCGATCCGATGCGCGTCGCCACCACGCGGCAGTCCGGCTGCGGCGCACCCGACCCGTCGACCACCGTGCCGGCGATGGACAGATGCTCGTACTGGACCACGAGGCGGATGCCCTCCAGCCGCGCCGATCCGTCGGCGACCCGCAGGCGCGGAAAGGGGCGCGCCGGGCGGAGCGGCGGCGCCGAAGCCGCAGCCCGGGTCACTTCGGCTCGGTACTCGCCGGCGCCTGCCAGCCCGTGATTCTCAAACCTGCCATCGGGCCCGGTGGTGGCATAGCCCGGCTCTTCGGTGCCGCTTGCAGGCACGAGCCGCACCCACAGCCCGGGCAGCGGCGTCCCCTGGGCATCGACGACCTGACCGGCGACCGTGGCCGCGCGATCGAGCTCGATGTCGGCGCCGTTCTTGCGCTGTGCGCGCTCCAGACAGCCCTTGATCTGCCCGCGCGCCTCGCCGGTTCGGCTGACCGCCAACACCACATGACGCCCAGGCATGAGGCCGCGTAGCTCGAACTCGCCGTCGGGCCCGCTTTCGGCAAAGATCTCGCCCGCGCCGCGTACCCGCACCTGCGTGAACGGGACCGGATGTCGGTCTTGCATCGTCCGGCCGCGCACGCTCGCCCGCGCAGCCACCTCGATGCGCAGCGAGTCGATCGATCCCTTCGTGACCGTCAGCGTCTTGGGCGAAAGCAGCTCGAATCCATCAACGCTCAGCCGGATGGGACCGCGTGGCACCCGATCGATCACGAAGCTCCCGTCGGCTTGCGAGATGGTGTAGCCCCTGACGTCGCTCGAGCGACTGGCGAAAAACAACGTGGCGCCGACCACCGGAACGTCATGGTCGAGCACGCGTCCGCGCAGCCGCGCGGTCGGCTCGAGCCGGACAGTCAGGTCGTGCGTGAGCTGACCCGGTGCCGCCGCCACCTGGATCTCTTTGGTGTTGCACACGCCATCGCCATGCGCGATCAGCTTGTGGAGCCCGGCCGCGACCCCGCTCAAGCGGAACCGGCCGCTGGCGTCGCTGGTCGTGAGGACGACGGCCGTGGTGGAAGTGCCTTCCGTGGTCGGAACCAGCACGATCAGCGCGCCGCCAACTGGCGCCCCGTCGCCAGCCCGAACCGTCCGGCCCGATACGATGGCTTCGGGAACCAGCGCGAAGTCGCGCCGCAGCGGCGAATTGGTGTGGATGTCGCCCGCGATGCCGCCATAGCCGGCGGCTTCGACCTGCACGAACGACTCGCCGGGCGGCAGACACAGCTTGTAGTGGCCTTCGTCGTCGGCCTCTGCGCTGGCGCCAGGGAGCTCGGCCTCGACCAGGCGGCGCACGCGTGCGTGCGCGATGGCGCCGCCGGACGCGTCCTGGACGGTTCCAAAAAGGGGTGCCAGGCAGGGATCGAGCGCCAGCTCGAGCCGGTCCGGCGGCTGCACCGGGATTGGATCGCTCAGATCGGCCTGCCACATGGTTGCAGTGCGGCCGGGCGCCGATGCGATGACCACGTGCTGCATCGCTGGCTGCATGCCCAGATCGAACCGACCCTGCGCATCGGTGCGTACGTGGAGCTCGGGTGCGGCGCCGCTGACCGTGAGCACGTTGGCCAGAATCACGTCGGCGCCCGGGGCCGGCGCGCCATCGATGGTGACGCGGCCCGCAACGTGAGCAGGCGCCATCCCCGGCCGAGCCAGCCAGGGCTGCGGCGGCATGATCGCGCGCGCCGAGCCTGAAGCCACCGCTCGGTGCGTGGCCCCGGCTCTCGGTCGCGGGGGGCCGGTGTCCCGAGGCATCCGCCACAGCCAGACCCCCACCACCAGGGCGCAGGTGGCGGCCAGCAGCGCGTGCACGGACAGGAGGGTTCGCCCTGCTCGTACGAGCGCCGGCCCGCCCGGGGCGGGCGAAGAGGGCCCGCCTGCCAGCGGGGCCAGCGCCACGCACCAGCGCCGGCGGTCCCCGTCGAACCGGCCGTCCAGGTGCTCGCGCAGCCGGTCGAGGCCATGCTTGAGGCGCGATCGTACCGTGCCGGCCGGAATACCCTGGCGCCGCGCGATCTCGGCCGCCGACAGGCCCTCGTAGTAGCGCAAAAGCAGGGTCGAGCGGTACGGCTCGGCCAGGTCCATGACCAGATTCACCAGCAGGCGCTGGGTCTCGGCCCGGTCGATCAGCACCTCAGCGGTGGGCAAGGAGACCGGCTGGCGGGCGGCTGTGCGCTCGCGGTGCTTGCGGCGGGCTTCTGCACGGCGGCGTTTGTAGATGAGGTTGCGCAGCACACCGCCCAGCCAGGGGCCTAGCGGCCGGTCATCGTCGGGGTGCGACCGCAGCGCCACCAGCCAGGTGTCTTGAACCAGATCCTCGGCTACGTCGTCCTGGTCGATCAGGACCCGCGCCAACCGACGGATCCACCTTGCTTGTTCGAGGAGTTGTCCGGTCGTAGCTTCCGCCATGCGACCCCTCGGTCATTCTCTCTCTTCCTACTCTCCCCGCACAATTGACAAGTGTTGAGCGAGGTTGTCACCGATCGGTGACACAACACTCGGCTCCGCGGCGGGGAAGGGGAGTAGGAGAAAACCACACAGTCCGGGAGCAAAAGCCATCCAAGGAGGCAATGGATGCTCGCCAGACTGAAAGCTCTGTCCACTGTGGCGCTGATTTCAGGGCTCGCCCTCGGCTGTGGCCCCATGGGCTCGCAGGGAAAAGGCGGCTCGGGCGGTGGCGGGGCCGGGTCGGGCGGGGCGGGTGGCCCGGGAGGCGGGGGTAACGGTGGCGGCGGCGGCTCGGGTGGCAACGGCGCCATCGAAGGCAGCGTGACGGCCAGCAGCTTTGCTGCCGGGACCGGCACAAACGCGGAGGCCGGCTACGATGTCGGAGCCGGGTTCGGGCGGGCCGGGGACTGCAACGTACAGGAGCTCGGTCCCTGTGAGGTTTCCAATTGTCCAACCTCCTCGCCGGGCTCGCAGGCAGGCACCATTACACTCGCGGGAGGCGCCACCACGGTCACGCTGACGCCGGACGCAACGGGCGCCTACCCCGACGCCATGGGGAGCGCGGCCCTGTGGCATGGCGGTGAGAGCATCACCATCCGCGCAATCGGCAATCCCGACGGCGTGTCGGCCTTCATGGGGTCGCTGCAGGCGCCGGCGGCCGTGATCGGCACCCTGCTGGGCAACGTGGTCTGGCCCGCGCAGCCCATGACGATCAGTCGATCGGCAGCCCTGACCGTGGCCTGGAACAGCTCGAGCGCTGGGGTTGCGATCGACATCGGGCCAGCCACCGGTCTGCACGCAAGCTGCGTCTTCCCGCCTGGCAGCACCTCGGGCACGATTCCGGCCGAAGTGATGATGATGCTGCCGGCCGGTACGGTCTACCTCGACCTGTCTGCGATCAACCATCAGATGATCATGGCCGGCATGGTGCCGGTCGATCTCGCGCTCCTCACGGCCGGCAACACGGCGAGCGGCGATCTCGCGTCTGCCGAGCTGACCCTGCAGTAGAGTAATATCCCTGATTCATGAGGCACAGCTTCGGAGCGAGCATTGCCGCGGCCGCGCTGGCGCTGGTTTTTTGGGCCGCGCCCGCACGGGCACGAGAAGTCGAGGGCATCGTGATGCCCGATCAGGTCGAGGTGGCGGGCAAGACCCTGGCGCTGAACGGGGTTGGCCTGCGGACCAAACTATTCGTCAAGGTGTACGTGGCCGGTCTTTATCTGTCGGCCCGCACGCGCGACGCCGACGCGGCCATTTCGGCCGATCAGCCCAAGCGCATCGAGCTGGCCTTGCTGCGCGACCTGTCACGCGACAAGATGGAATCGTCGCTGCGCTCGGGATTCGAGGACAACGCGGGGCCTCGCCTGGCTGCGCTGCGGGACCGGCTGGCGCGGTTCGCGGCCCTGCTGCGCGATGGCAAGAAGGGCGACCGGCTGATCCTGACCTACGAGCCCGGCCGCGGCACCACGGTGGCGAGCGCACACGGCAAGCCTGCCACGATCGAAGGCAAGGACTTTGCCGACGCGCTGTTCTCGGTGTGGCTCGGACCGCACCCGGTCGACAGCGGGCTCAAGCAGGCGCTGCTGGGCCGGTGAGCGCGCATAAGCCCGACCGCCCCGAAGCGCCGGAGCTTCCCTTCAGTGCTCGGTGCGCGTGACGACTTCCTTGTCGTGATCGCTTCGCGTCACGCGCCGCACCTGGTGCCGGATGTCGTCGCGCAGCTCGCGCCCCGACTTGGGCGCCATCAGCAGCGCCACACCCGCACCCACGGCCACCCCCAAGCCGAACAGGCCCAAGGTTTCGAGCAGCCAGCGCGGTAA
>Ga0126376_10001921_pt1 | contig 11523 bp, 12 predicted proteins | sample PanSoiMetPlot_15_FD_92760 | JGI IMG/M metagenome (GOLD analysis project Ga0126376, IMG submission 92760) | Tropical forest soil microbial communities from Panama - MetaG Plot_15 | ecosystem: Environmental > Terrestrial > Soil > Tropical forest > Bulk soil | place: Panama | collected 2016-02-17
AGCCCCATGAAGGAGCGGGTGCGCCCGATGCTGGAGGCAGCCGCCAAGGACTACGTTTCCAAGGACCCGGCTTGGCCGAAGCGCACCGAGCCGTGCGACAAATCCTCGTGAAATGCTCGTCGTCAATAACATCGAGGTGCTCTACGACCGCGTCATCCTGGTCCTCAAAGGTGTGTCGCTCACGGTGCCGCGCGGCGGCATCGTGGCGCTACTCGGGGCGAACGGTGCGGGCAAGACCACCACGCTCAAGGCGATCTCCAATTTGCTTCGTGCCGAGCGCGGCGAGGTCACCAAAGGCACGATCCTGTTCGAAGGCGCCGAGGTGCAGGCGCTGTCAGCGAACGAGCTGGTGCGCCGCGGTTGCATCCAGGTCATGGAGGGGCGGCACTGCTTCGCCCACCTCACCATCGAGGAGAACCTTCTGACCGGTGCCTTTACGCGGCGTGACGGCAGGGCCGCAATCCGCCGCGATCTCGATCGCGTCTATTCGTATTTTCCGCAGCTGCGCGAGCGCCGCTCCGCGATCGCAGGCTACACGTCCGGCGGCGAGCAACAGATGTGCGCCATCGGCCGCGCCCTGATGTCGCGCCCCAAGATGATCCTGCTCGACGAACCCTCCATGGGCCTGGCGCCGCAGATTGTGGAAGAGATCTTCGAGATCATCGGCAACCTCAATATCGCCGAAGCGGTGTCATTCCTGCTCGCCGAACAGAACACCCGCATGGCGCTCAGGTACGCCCGTTACGGCTACATCCTGGAAAACGGCCGCGTCGTCTTGGACGGCGAGGCCAAATCGCTCGCAGAGAACGAGGACGTCAAGGAATTCTACCTGGGCACTGCCGAGGGCAAGAGAAAGTCTTTCCGCGACGTGAAGCACTACAGGCGCCGCAAGCGTTGGCTGACGTGAGCGGGGCTTCGAAAATTCGAACCGCAGCCGTTCGGGCGCGCCGCAACTCACATCCGCTACTCATCCACGATCTGCCCTCCGTCATAACCGCAGGCGATGCGGCCGAGCGCGGCGCGGAAGGCTTCGGTATCGATGGCGGCGGAGAAATCCTGGGCGGGGCGGCGCCGACAACCGATGGGAGCCCGACGCAATAGCTCGGCGATGAGGTGGCGATCGAGGTAAGGCAGACTCGCCCAGAAGCCGCGAGCGAGTTCCTGCGCCAGGGCGTGGTCCGGATGCTTCGGATTTTCGGGCGCCCGGCCGATCTCATACATGTGCCGGACCTTGTCCCATGGTGCCCGCTCGGACGGCAGGCGGGCGAAGATGTCCGGGTGCTCCTGTGCCACGTAGAAGCGATTGAGCGTGTCGAACAGCGCGAACCGGTAGCCTTGCGCAAGAAGGAACGGCTCCCACTCCGACCAGGCCGGCTCGCCCGATCCCGGCGTGACGGCCTCGATGACCACCACCTTGGGGCGATACCGCCGCCAGTCGCCACCCAGCACCACCTCGGCTTCACTGCCCTCGACGTCGATCTTGAGGAAGTCGATCTCGTTCAGATCATGGTCCGCGCACAGCTGTGCGAGCGTCGCCGCCGGCATGCGGACGGTGCGATAGCCGGCGCCAAATTGCTGCGCCTTTTGGGCGATGTGCTCAACCGTGGTGGAAAATCCGTGCAACCGGTCGACCACATGAAAGTCGATCTCGCCGTTGTCGCGGCCAATGAGCCCGCAGACTGCGGTGTCGCGCGGGCGCAATCGCCGATAGAGATCGGCGAGTTCGGGTTGCGGCTCCACCACGACGCCCCGCCACCCGCGCTCATAGAACCAGAATGACACATTGTCGGCGACCGGGTGTCCGGCGCCGACGTCGACATAGGTTCCGGTCTCGCAGCCGGCAAAGGCGAGCGACAGATGATAGTCCTCAAGGTTCTGCGTGTATGACAGCTCCATCCCCGGCTCCCGTTGCTCCGGCAGCGTCATCCATAGCACGCTCCGCGGAGGTGGCTCTTCCTCGCGGGCGATGAGCGCGCGAAAAATGCGGCGGACGTGTGCAACCGCATGGATGGTTGGATTCTTTATCTCCCAAGCGCAGCGGGGAGAATATCACGTGTGCACCTGCCAGAGCGACGGATGGCTTTATCAGGATATGTGCCGGATCTCCGCAATCACGCTGTGCGCTGCTGGCGATTGCCGCGTTACGAACGGCGTCGATGATCCCTGTTGCAGCCGCAGGCAGTCGCCGATATTGTCGCCGCGGCGATCGCGGGGAAGTTTATGAGATTACACCGAGCGGTGGATTGCGACATTTCTGACCGCGTCGGCTTTGTCGCACTTGCAATCCTTATGGCGTTTACTCTGCCGGGTTTTGCGAAGGCCGAGGGCGCAATGGCGGTCGGCATCGCCCGCGGCGGCGTCGCCAAGGGATATGCGACAGGGTTCGCGATTAATCAGCCGAGCGTGAAGGCAGCACGAAACAATGCTGTTGAGCAGTGCCGGAGAATGAAAAACTCTAATGCTGACGCGAGATCCGGCTGCGAGGTCGTCGTCACGTTTCGCAACAAATGCGTAGCGTCAGCCATCGATCCCGGAACCGGAACGCCGGGTGCCGGCTGGGGAATCGGAGGTTCCCAGAAGATGGCGGATAGCCAGGCGCTCGCCCGTTGCCGCGCGAAGGCGGGCACCGAGCGTGCCGAGTTTTGCGAAGTAACCGACCGGTTCTGTGACGGCGAGGGGAAGTAGGGGTGAGCCATGCCGTGTATCCGCAGGGCCAATAAGGGCCGCCCCTGCGGTTCGCCGGAGTGATTGCCCTCCGTCACTCCGCCTCGATGCCGGCGTCCCGGACCATGCGGGATGTCCTGACGAGTTGATCCTTGACAAATTCACCGAGTTCTTCCGGCGTCGAGCCGAACACCTCGAAGCCGATCTGGCCGATCTGTGTCTTGATCTGCGGATTTTCGACGATCTTTCGGGCTTCGCGGTTGAGCCGCGCAACGATCTCGGCCGAAGTTCCGGCCGGCGCGAACAATCCGGCCCAGGATTCGACCTCGAAATCCTTGAGGCCGGACTCGTCGAACGTCGGCAGGTCCGGAAGCGACAGGCTTCGCCGCAGCCGGGTGATGGCGAGCGCCCGCAAGGTGCCGGCATGGACGTGCGGCAGGCCTGGCGTGAGATCCGTGAACCCCATCGACACCCGACCGGCAATGATGTCGTTGAGTGCGGGCGGCACGCTCTTGTAAGGGACATGGAGAATGTCGATGCCGGCCCAGTGCTTGAGCGTCTCGCCCGCAAGGATGCCCGAAGTGTTGCCGCTGGCGTAGCTGAGCTTGCCGGGATTGGCCTTGGCGTAGGCGATCAACTCCGCGAGCGTTTTCACCGGCACAGCGGGATTGGCGACCAGCATGAGCGTGAAGCTGCCGATCCGCGTTATCGGCGCGAAATCCTTCACCGGATCGTAGGCGATGTTCTTGAGCAGGAACGGATTGGACGAATGCGGGCTGTTGGTGCTCATCAACAGCGTGTAGCCGTCGCGCGGCGCCTTAGCCACATAGGCGGCCGCGATGCCGCCATTGGCGCCCTGGCGATTGTCGACGACGATGTTCTGGTTGAGAGCGATACCGAGCGGCTGCGCGATGATGCGGGTGACAATGTCGGTACCGCTGCCCGCGCCGAACGGCACGATGATTGTGATCGGCCGGCTCGGATAGGGCTCGGCGGCTACGGAGGCGTATGGGAAGCCGCCGAACCCGATCGCAAGTACGCAAGCCATCAGGTCCCGAAGTGACATCTGCCTCACCGGATTGAAAGGGCTTCGCCGCAAGCGAAAAGAAGCCTATCACGTCCGATTTCAGATGTCAGAGATCAGATCGCCGTCCGATTTCGATCATATTGAATTACGTAACGGCGGCGTCGCCGGGCTTGTGGCGGCGACCCCGAGATTTGACGCACAGAGCCACAGCAATCGAGGTGGCCGGCACAAGCCCGGCCACGACCCGGGAGGACAGGCGGCCTATTTCAAACCTGACCGGAATCTGCTCTAGCGCAGCGTTTCCCGAAGTTAGAACATTTCCACAGGACGGCCTACCAGTGTCATTGCCCGGCGTGACCGGGCAATCCAGCATGCGGCCGCCACTCTGACGTATGATATCTGACCTCTGAAATGGACCAGAACCTCGATCCCACGGCCGTAACACTCACCAAAACCTTGTGCACGCATCTCGCGGCGGCGCGGTTTTCCGATCTTCCCGCAGCGGCGCAGCACGAAGCCCGACGCGGCGTGCTCGACTGGGTAGGCTGCGCGCTTGCCGGCAGCAGGCACAAGACCATCGATACGCTTCTCGCGGTGCTCCACGAAGCCGGCGCCCGGCCGCAGGCGACAGTGCTTGGCAGAGACCTCAGGCTTGGTCTGCTCGATGCACCGCTGGCCAATGGCCAGATGGGGCATCTGCTCGATTTCGACGACACCCACATGGGCGGCGTCGTGCTGCACGCGAGTTCGCCGGTTCTGGCCGCGCTGTTTTCGCTCGCCGAGCGCACGCCCGTGAGCGGGGCCGATCTCATGCTTGCCTATGCGGTCGGGTTTGAAGCCGGCATCCGCAGCGGCCTCACGGCGCCCGGCCACCACAAGGGCGGCTGGCATCTCACCGGGACGCTCGGCACCATCGCCGCAGCCGCAGCGGGCGGCAGGCTCATCGGGCTCGATACGCAGAAACTCACCTACGCGATGGGCATCGCCGCCACCCAGGCGGCCGGCCTGCAGCAGAACCGCGGCACCATGTGCAAGTCCTTCCACGCCGGGAAAGCGGCCCAGAACGGCGTCCTGGCGGCGCTGCTGGCGCAACGCGGTTTCGACAGCACCCAGCAGATCATCGAGGGTCGAAAGGGTTTCTGCCGCGTGTACAGCGACACCGCGGCACCCGAACGGCTGACCGCAGGCCTTGGCGAAAGCTGGCTGATCGAAACCAATGGTCACAAGCCTTACGCGTGCGGCGTGGTGCTGCACCCGTTGATCGACGCTGTTATCGCAATCCGCAATCGAGAGCGTATCGATCCGGCGGCCGTGAGCGAAATCGGCCTGCGGGTCCACCCCCTCGTGCTGTCGATCACCGACGTCACCGAGCCTGCGACGGGGCTGCAATCAAAATTCTCTGCGGTTCATTCGGCGGCAGTTGCGCTCACGGACGGCGCGGCCGGCATTGCCCAATATTCCGACACCAAGGCAGCCGACCCGACGGTGGCAGCGCTGCGCCGCAAAACCAGGGCAACTGCCGACGAGACGTTAAGTTCCGACGAAGCCTTCGCAACGATTGTGGCCTTAGGCAAACGATACGTAGCTCACATTCCCCACGCCAGCGGCACCGCCGCCAATCCGATGAGCGATGCAGCCATCGAAGCGAAGTTCCTGGCCAACGCGACGCCGGTCATCGGTACCGAGCGCGCGCAGCGCGTGGTCGAATTTGCATGGACCCTGGAGCGCCAGCCGGACGTCCGCGACTTGATCGCGCTTCTGGCCTAGCGACGCTGTCCCGAGTGCGTACGCAGACATAACAAGGGCGCTCGCGGCCAGCGCGATTGACGCCACCACCCGATGAGGCCACAATAGCAGCGGTTTTTTGGCGGAGATCGGTCCACTCGCAGATGAACTGGTTTCGGACGATACGCGGGTTTGTGCGGTTGCTGGTCGCCCTGTTCGTGGTCGCGCAGTTCGCCGGCGTCGTGTCGTCCCCTCGCGCCGGCGCGCAGCCGATTCTGAACGCCGCCGATGCGCACCATCATCAGCTTGGCCACGACTACGCCGGTGAAGGGAACGCCCCTCATCACGGCGACCACAGCGCAAATCTGGCCGATACGTGTTGCGCATTGCATGCCTACTTTGCCGGCATCCTTCCCCCGGCAGTTGCGATCGAAACGGGAAGCGCTATCGGGGAATCCCTCGCTGTTTACCCCGATGATCGCGACCGCGGATTGCCGCCCGGCCGTCTCGACCGCCCTCCAAGACCTCAGCGCTGATTCCTTAAGTCGCAGTGTGTCCGCGTTTCGTGGCACGCTACGCTGATTCGCGCATGAGGTTTTCAAGATCGTGCTCAGCCATCGATGGTCTGTGTCTGCATTCCGGCTCGCACTGGCGCTGGGGCTCGGATTCGGCACTGCGGCATGCACCGGGACACCTCGCCCGGCGTCTTCGATCGCTGCCGCTGACCCCGGCGCGCGGGTTCCCCCAATTCGGTACCGCTCGATCAAAACCCTGGAACGGCTTCAACCTGCCGAACCGCAGCCGTGGCAGGACCTCGACAAGGACGCTGCTTCGCCTCCGCGGAACCCAAGGCGACAACAGCCATGAAAACGATTCCCCATGTATACGGCATCCGTGCCGGGCTTGTTGCGTCGGCCCTTATCACACCGCTCCTGACCGGGTGTGTCTCCTTCTCTCCGGACGCCGGAATGGAGCCGGTGAGGAACATCGCTGCAACCGAACTTGGGAAAGATGCTCTCAAGATCGACAGTCAGGAAGCGGCGGTCGCAGGCCGGGCAGCTGTGCGAAGGCTGCTCGCGTCAGCTCTGTCGGTGGATGCAGCGGTTCAGATCGCACTTCTGAACAACAGAGGGCTTCAAGCGGCCTACGACGAACTGGGTATCGCTGAAGCGGCCAGGGTCGAGGCGAGCCTTCCGCCCAATCCGGTGCTCTCGATCAGCCGGCTTTCGACCCCAGTCGAGCTTGACATCGAGCGCCGAATTGTTGCCGACGTCCTCGCGCTCGCGACGCTGCCGGCGCGGGCGGACATCGCGGCCGACCGTTTCAATCAAGCCAAGCTGCGCGCCGCGGAGGAGACGCTGCGTGTCGCCGCCGAGGCACGTCGGAATTATTATCGTGCGGCCGCATCGCGTCAGCTCGTGAGTTTTCTGGCCCAAGCAGGCTCCGCCGCCGAGACCGCCGCAAAGCTTGCCAAGCAACTCGGCGAGACTGGCGCCATGAACAAGCTCGATCAGGCGCGCGAGCAAGCGTTTTACGTCGATATCACGACGCAGCTCATCGCAGCACGCCAGCACGCGGCGAGCGCACGCGAGGCATTGATCCGCTCGCTTGGCCTGTGGAGCAGCGACGTCGAATTCAAGCTGCCGGCGACGCTGCCGGCCCTGCCAAAACGCCCGCGGAGCCTGCCTGCCATTGAGCCGGATGCCGTTCGCAAGCGCCTCGATCTCCACATCGCCCGTATCGAGGTCGATGCCCTCGCAAAATCCTACGGTCTCACGAAGGCGACGCGTTTCATCAATTTGCTCGACGTGGCAGGCGTCTCCAGGACCCAGCGCGAACCAGGGGGCGCCCATGGCACCGGCGGCGGAGTTGAAGTCGACGTCCAGGTGCCAATCTTCGACTTTGGCGAGGTTCGCCTGCACCAAGCCGGCGAGAGTTACATGCACGCAGTGAACCGGCTCACCGAAATGGCGGTGAATGTGCGGTCGGAGGCGCGCGAGGCGTACCTCGCTTATCGGTCGGCCTATGATATTGCGATCCGCTTCCGCGATCAGGCCTTGCCGCTGCGTCGGACGATCGCCGACGAGACCCTGCTGCGTTATGGCGCGATGCAGATCGATGTTTTCTCGCTGCTGACCGAGGCGCGGCAGCGGGTGGCGGTGAATATCGCCGCCATCGAAGCGCAACGTGATTTCTGGCTGGCCAGCACCAATCTCGACGCTGCAGTTGCCGGTGGCGGCGTGGTCGCAGGCGATAGTGGAGTTTCACGTGCCGCGATGGGCGCGTCCGGCATGACCGCGAGCGAGTGAACAAAAACAAGGAGATCGACATGCTATCGCGAAGAACGCTATTGGGAGCGACCGCGGTCCTTGCGGGGGCAAACGCGGTCAGCGGGCGCGTGCAGGCAGCCGCCATCCCAGAAGCGCCGACGACATCCGCCAATACGATGCAGCCGCCGCTGTTTCCGTCGAGCGGGCCAGATTACCAGCCGGTAGTGACGTTGAATGGCTGGACCCTGCCGTGGCGGATGAACGGCGACTGGAAGGAATTCCATTTGGTCGCCGAGCCGGTCGTCCGCGAGTTCGCCCCGGGCATGAATGCGCATCTGTGGGGCTATAACGGCCAGTCGCCAGGGCCGACCATCGAGGCTGTGGAGGGCGACAAGGTCCGCATCTTCGTCACCAACAAACTTCCCGAGCACACGACCGTCCACTGGCATGGTGTGCCGGTACCGAACGGCATGGACGGCGTCGGCGGCGTCACGCAGCCGCACATCGATCCCGGCAAGACTTTCGCCTACGAGTTCGAGCTCAAGCGGAGCGGAAGCTTCATGTACCATCCGCATTCGGACGAGATGGTGCAGCTGGCGATGGGCATGATGGGCATGTTCGTCGTGCATCCGCGCGACCCGAAGCTCTACCGGGTCGACCGCGACTTTGTGTTCGTCATGAGCTCGTACCTGATCGAACCCGGCACCTATCTGCCGAAGGTCGCCGAGATGACCGACTTCAACATGTGGACCTGGAATGCCCGGGTATTCCCGGGCATCGATCCGCTGCCGGTGCGCTTCGGCGATCGCGTCCGCATTCGCACCGGCAATCTCACCATGACCAACCATCCACTCCATCTGCACGGTCACAGCTTCGCGGTGACCGGCACCGACGGCGGCTGGGTGCCGGAAAGCGCGCGCTGGCCGGAGGCAACCACCGACGTTCCGGTCGGCGCGATCCGCGCCCTCGAACTGATCGCTGATGCGCCCGGCGACTGGGCATTCCATTGCCACAAGTCGCACCACACCATGAATGCCATGGGGCACAATACCCGGAATCTCATCGGCGCCAACTTGACGACTCTCACAAAAGCCGTCCAGCGCGTCGTCCCCGATTTTCACCCCATGGGCTCCGAAGGCATGGCTATGATGGGCACGATGGAGCACCCGATGCCGGACAACACGCTGCCGATGATGACAGGGTTTGGCCAGTTCGGGCCGATCGAGATGGGCGGCATGTTTACGCTCATGAAGGTGCGTGAGGGGCTCGGCGCAAACGACTATGGCGATCCCGGCCCCTACCGCAATCCCGAAGGTACAGTCGCGCACGAGGTTGCCGATCCGACCGAGCAGCCCGTGCATCGATCCGAAAGCCCCGCGCCGCCCGGCCGCCTGGGAACAGCAGGCCGAGCGGGCGCAAAGGCGACTTCCAAGTCACACCAGCGAAGCAACTGAAAGGAGACAACCTCCAATCGCATCCACGAGACAACAGAAAGGAGAAAACATGAGACCGGTTCCATCGCTGATCTTCACGCTCGCGCTGACCATTGGATCGCAAGACGCCGTCGCCCAATCGGACCTGATCGACGGGCAAATCATGAAGGTCGATCAATCCGCCGGCAAGATCACCATCAAGCATGGCCCGGCCCAGAGGCTCGGAATGGAGAGCGGCATGACCATGGTCTACAAGGCGCAGGATCCCGCCATGCTAAAGGCCGTCAAAGCGGGTAATAAAATCAAGTTTGACGCCGAACAGGTGAACGGCCAATACACTGTAACTAAGATCGAGAAGGCAAAGTGAGTCACGCACCACAGCCGTCACCGGTTTGCGCAAAGGCTCGTCTATCGCTATCGAAACTCGGAGAGAACGCCATGACCATTCGCTACACCATCATTGGCATCGCAACGTGCGTCGCTTTATGCTCGTCTGCAACTAGTGCCGCCTTCGCGCATGCCCATCTCGTTCGCGCGACTCCGCCGGACGGCAGCACTGTCAAAACGGCGCCGACTGAAGTCACGCTCAAGTTCAATGAGCGGCTGGAGCCGACGTTCAGTTCAGCGATCATCCGCGATGCCGCCGGTAAGCAGGTCGAGAAGGCCGATGGGCACGTCGACAAATCCGACCGGACCGTCGTGCGCGTTTCGTTGCCGCCGTTGGAACCGGGCGTCTATACGGTCGAATGGCGTGTGATGTCAGCTGACACCCACAAAGTAAACGGGAATTTCACATTTCGCGTGGGTGAATAGCGGCACCGAGCACGACTAATGTGCGTGGCGAGACGTTCGGTGCGTGCCCGACGCAGCGACGGCCTTTGGAATGATCGCAAGGAAATCCAGGCTTTGATCGCTCACATTCTCGCCCGTGTGACGACGCGGACTCACCCAATCCATCGCGCCGGCGGGCCGGCTGTATTCGGTCACCCTCCCGTCTGATCCGGTATCTTTCAAATGCGCGTCAGTAAGCCAGATCACCAGTCGCGGACTGACGATGTCGTGCATCGGGATCTTCTCATGCGGCGCCATATGTATGCGGACAACGATCATCGATTCGTTTTCAAACTCGACCTTGCCCATATCCGACGATAGTCCTTCCTCAGCAGGAGGCATTTGGCTCCGCGTATCTGAAGCACCCAGCGCAAGGAACATGCATACAATGGCTGTCTTGAAGCAGAAGCGGCTCACCATGGCGGACCTCTCTTGGCGGGAATGCGAACATCGCATCCCAAGCGAGAGCGACGCTACCGGTTGAAGTCAGCTTCAAGTCAAGGAGTTTTCGGTGACAGACTTGAGCATCGGTGAGGTGGCCCGCAGATCCGGCGTGCGTACATCGGCCATTCGGTACTATGAAAAGATTGGCCTCTTACCGCAGGTACCTAGGAGCGGCAAGCAGCGGCGTTACGATCCGCTCATTCTTGACCGACTGGCGATTGTCCGCTTCGCCCAGTACGTCGGACTGCGGCTCATTGAGATCAAATGGCTTCTGCATGACGTTCCCGGACGCCCGCCGCCTGAACGGTGGCGCAAACTGGCGAGGGAAAGACTGGGACAAGTGGAATCACTGATTGCCGACGCACAGGCTATCAGGGGGTTGTTGCAGATGACGCTCGATTGCAAGTGTCCAAAACTTGTAGAAAGAGGATTTAGCCTCCCATGGCGGCTCAAGGATGAACTGTAGTCGCGATCTGCCCCGGCGGCGTCAGCCTGAGCAGCAAGAGCAGGACGTCGCATCAGAGGTGACCTTGCGAAGGTGCGCAGGAATGAACGATCACGCCCATCCGCCATGAAGACAATCCTGGTTCCGACCGAAGATCACGACTCGATGGCGGCGGTGCTTCACGCCGCGTGGCTGGTCGCGCGCCGGTTCGACAGCTATGTGGAAGGTTTTGCGGTGCAGCCCGCTGCATCGGAGTTCGTAGCACTAGACCCTTTGAGCAGCCTCACCGTGCCGCAGATCGCCGATGCGACGCCGAAATCGAGCACGATTCACGACAAATGTTCGAGTCATTCATGGCCTCCAACAATGTACCACCCGCGACTCCACTGTTGCCGGCGCCGCCGGCGCGATTGTCCTACGCGTGGGTGCGATCCGGCGGGGAATCCGACGTGTTCATCGGCAGCCACGGGCGAGTGTTCGATTTGGTCGTGCTCGGCAGGCCGGGGCGGGCCCGGCAAAACCCGCGAATGGCACCATTGGAGGCCGCGCTGTTCGAAAGCGGTCGCCCGGTTCTAATCGTGCCGCCAACGCCGCCGAAAGAGCTTGGGCGCAACGTGCTGGTCGCGTGGAACGGCAGCACCGAGCAGGCCCGTACCAACGCATTCGCGATGCCGCTGCTGCGCG
>Ga0126376_10001923_pt1 | contig 11517 bp, 10 predicted proteins | sample PanSoiMetPlot_15_FD_92760 | JGI IMG/M metagenome (GOLD analysis project Ga0126376, IMG submission 92760) | Tropical forest soil microbial communities from Panama - MetaG Plot_15 | ecosystem: Environmental > Terrestrial > Soil > Tropical forest > Bulk soil | place: Panama | collected 2016-02-17
ATCGGTCAGCAATTCGTAGTAGCACCACATCAGTTCGTCGGGAATGGACATCATCTTGCCAAACATTTCCGAAGGCGGCTCGGTGATGCCGACGTAGTTGCCGAGGCTTTTGGACATTTTGCGCTGGCCGTCGAGGCCCACGAGAATGGGCATCGTCAGGATGGCTTGTCCCGGCAAGTCGTACTCGCGCTGGATCTCGCGGTGCACCAGCAGGTTGAATTTTTGCTCGGTCGCGCCTAGTTCGACGTCGGACACGAGCGATACCGCGTCGAACGCGGTGAGCAGCGGATACAACAGTTCGTGAACGGAAATGGGCAGCTCTTTGTCCAGACGCGAACGAAAGTCTTCGCGTTCCAACATGCGCGCCAGCCGGTAGTGCGAGCATAGCCGTACGACGTCCTCGGCCTTCATTTTGCCGAGCCATTCGCTGTTGTAGCGAACTTCGGTCCTCTGGCGATCGAGGATTTTGTAGACCTGTTCGAGATAGGTCTTGGCGTTGGCATCCACTTGCTCGCGCGTCAGCGGTGGGCGCGTTTCCGACACGCCCGTGGGATCGCCGATCATGGCGGAAAAGTCCCCAATCAGAAAAACGGCGGTGTGACCCAGATCCTGAAAGTGTTTCAGTTTGCGCAGCACCACGGTGTGCCCCAGGTGAAGATCGGGGGCAGTGGGGTCTACGCCGAGATAAACGCGCAGCGGCTTTCCAGTTTTGCGCGAGTTCTCGAGTTTCGCGAGCAACTCGTTCTCAGGAATGATCTCCGCCACGCCTTTTTTGATGTAGGCGAGTTGCTCATCGACGGGTTTGAATTTGGGTTCGCTCATTTCGACTTTCGGTTTTGCGCCCTGGGTCATGGTCGTTGTAGCTCAAGCTCTTGGGTCTGAGGATTCATCACGTTCAGATCCCTGCCGGCGGCAGGCAGGCTTTAGGCATCCTCATCGGATGTCTTCAGGACAACAAACCGCCGTGAAAGGACGGCCAGCCGCCGCCTCGGAAGGCGCGCGCTACAGCAGCAAGACGCGCCGGCCGGCAATCTTATATTTTCCCTCAAGAACGATGCGAACCGCTTCGGAGTAAATGCGGTGCTCCTCCTTTAGAATTCTTTCCGAGAGCGAAGATTCTGTGTCGTCGTCTTTTATCGGGACCACCGCCTGCACAAGGATGGGCCCCGCGTCGAGATTTTCGTCCACAAAATGGACCGTGCACCCGGCAAACTTCACGCCGTATTCGAGCGCTTGTCGCTGCGACTCCAGGCCGGGAAACGACGGCAGCAGCGACGGATGGATGTTCAGGATGCGATTCGGAAACTTGGCGACGAAATAGGGTGAGAGCAGACGCATGTAGCCCGCGAAGCAGATCAAATCCACCTGGTGCTCGTCCAGAGCAGCGGCGACTTGGCGGTCGTAAACTTCGCGTTCGAGGCCTTTCGAAGGAATCACCCTCGTGGCGATGCCGCGCGCTTTGGCGCGATCGATTCCCGGAGCGCCTTCGCGATTGCTCACGACCATGGCGATTTCCGCGTTAGGGATGAGTCCCGCCGCTACCGATTCCGCCAAAGCCTCGAAATTCGAGCCGCGGCCGCTCAACAGCACGCCAATGCGCTTCTTCATAAGCAAGGAAACTTAGCATACAAACTGCGTGACGCAAAACGCGACCGGTGAAAGGAGATCGGTGAACGGAGATCAGGAAGCGTGCGCCTCACCTTGAATTAGCGGCGGCCCTCCCGGGAGTGAGTGTGGCTCAGGCTCTTCTTCTTCGCGTTCTTTGATCGGTCTCGGTGGCAAGAGCACGATTTCGCGGAATTTCTCTCTCCCTTTTCCCCTTAGCTTTTGCGCCAGTGGCTCCCAGCATTCGGAGCAAATGTCGTACTCCTTGCCTTCCATTTCCTTTGGCAAACAATCCTTTGCTTTGCCGCAGAGGTCGCAAGTAATCATGGACTCCTCCCCAACCTGGTTCCCTTTGTTCGGGACGTGTGTTTCCGGCCGGAACCATATTAGCTTACCGCTTTTCCGTAGAACTTTTTGAGGCCCATGGTGAACAGCAGGAAGTTGAAGACAACCAAGGCGCCGAGCACCGCCAGCAATGAAAGATGAGGGAATTGCGGCACCAGCGTAGCACGCAATCCCTCGCTGGCGTACACCAGCGGATTGACAAGCACGGCTCTCTGCAAGAGGGGGAATTTTCCGAGCGCACTCCAGGGATAGTAAGTGCAGCCGAAGAAAATCATCGGCGCCACAATCAGGCTGAACATCAAGCCGATGTGGGTCTGCTGCATGCTGCAGCCAAGCGCCAGCCCCCCGGTCGCCGAAAAAAGCGCGACGAGCACAGCCACGGCCGCAAACAGCAGCGGATGCGGCACACGCAGGTCAACACCGGGTCGCAGCAAAAGCCACGCGGCGGGAATCACCATCAAACCCGCAGCCAAGGATTGCAGGGTACCGGCAACGACTTTCTCCACCGCCAGCCAGGAAATCTCCATCGGCGCCAGCAAACGATCCTCGATTTCGTGTGTAAACTGAAATTCGGCAATCACCGGCATGGCCACCGCCCAAATGCCCGTGCCGACCATGCAGATGGCCATGATGCCCGGCAGCAACAAGCTCTTGTACGATTCCGGCAGGTAGCCGCTGCCCACCATCACCCGTCCAAAAATAAACACGAACATCAGTGGCTGGAGAAACGTCTGAAACAGCAGCGCCACGAAATTGCGGCGCGCCACGTGAGCGTCTCGCGCAAGAATCGCCAGAAAAGTCTTCCAGTTCATTCGCGCAGACTCCTTCCGGTGTGGTGCAGAAAGAGATTCTCAAGGCTGGGTTCGGAGATGTGCACGTCGAGTAGCTCGACCCCCGCTGCCGAGGCAACGTTGGCAACTTCCGGCACGAGTGAGCCGCCGCGATCGGCGTAGAGATCCGCTCCGGAGCCATCTGTGCCACGCACCTCCCGTACTCCCGAGAGATTCTCGAACCGCTTGAGAAACTCCGATGAGTGAGGGCCAAAGCGCAAGCGCAGCAGAAACCCGCCGGGAACAGAGGCCTTCAGTTCGCGAGGAGTTCCCAGGGCAATCACGCGGCCATGATCAATAATCGCCAACCGTTGGCAGAGCGCGTCGGCTTCTTCCATGTTGTGCGTGGTGAGGAGAATGGTTTTGCCGCTGGCATTGTATTCGCGGATGATTTCCCAGAGCAGCAAGCGGGTTTGCGGGTCGAGGCCAGCGCTGGGTTCGTCCAGGAACAGCACCTGCGGGTCGTGCATCATTGCGCGCGCAATCGAGAGCCGCTGCATCATCCCGCCGGAAAAACCGCGCACCATCTGGTCGGCGCGATCCGTCAATTTGAATCGTTCGAGCAGCGCTTCAGCGCGCTTGGCACGCTCATAAGCCGAAAGGCCGAAATACGCCCCGTGAAAGGTCAGAATCTCCCGCGCGGTAAGGTTGAAATCCAGATTCGGGCGCTGCGCCACAACCCCTATCAGGCGCTTGACGGCAACCTGGTTGTTCCAGACTTCGTACTCCCCGATGAACGCTTTGCCCGCCGTGGGGCGTACGCGGGTGGTGAGGATGCCGACGGTCGTGGACTTCCCTGCGCCATTGGGGCCCAGCAGGCAGAAGATTTCTCCCGGAGTGATATCGAGAGTGATTCCATCGAGCGCGACGATCTCAGGCTTGGGCTGTTTACTTTTGCCCTTGCCTTTCGCTCCGCCAAACGAAAATCCACCTACGCCAGCCGCAACCGGCGGTGGAGACGTATAGACCTTGCGCAGTTCGCGCGTGCGAATGCCAGCTAGCATGCAGGAGTTTCCTTAAGGTGATTACGCAAGCCCGGCGCCGAAAATGACGCCGATGCGCCCGGAGATTAAGCAAAGAAATTTAGCACAGACCCTGCGGCTATGCCTAACGCTGCCGAGGCTGGCCTGTTCCCAGAGGCTTCCAGGCCCTGCACTCGGACACAGTGACTGGCGCTGGCGATGCCAAGGGAGAGTCCAGCCGGAAGCGAATCACCCCGTCGGATGTGGAACAGAAGCTCCGGACGCCGGTGCTGTTGGCCTGGACTGGTGTCGCGACCACGACGAAATCACTGCACAAGCGCTGCTTGCAAACCGCCGTGATGCGGAAGTGGTATCCAGACTTCGTGCACCAAGCGTCTCTCGTGCAGCTTTCATTCGCCAAGGTTGCGTCCACCAGGCCGGCATGCTCCGGCGAGTAAGCGTTAGGGCTGCGAGGGTCGACACCCAGCATGGTCAGATTGGGCGCAAAGCCTCTGTTTGGATAGGTGGCCGAGTAGGCGACTTGCGCCGTACTTACGGTGCGCACGCTGCCGACGGCCGACGCCTCATTCGCGGCTATTTGGAGCGCAGCAGATTGGGAATGGCGATAGCGGCGACGATCAATACTCCGGCGACGTCGACACCGCCGGTGCTGCTGGCTTCGCGAATCGCGCTTTCGTCACCATAGAGACGAACGACAAACGGCGTGATGGTTGTCGAGCCTTGCGAGAAGGATTCCGCCATTTGTGGCGCAAAGCGCCGCATCTGCAGCGCGGCCATGGCCGCGGGATCTTCGTAGAACAGCGCGGAAGCGTCCAGAGAGTGCCCCGGCGGACGCGAAGCCTGAAACGCCGGCGACTTCTCGAGCGATCCGCCAGAGCGGTGCATTCGAACGGACTCCGCCACCGCTTCGCGGCTGGAGCCGATGATGAGGTAACCGTCGGCAAACGCGTAGCCAATTTCCATCGGCGGCTGGGACGCGGGAATCTGCACCGTGCGGTAAGTGATTCCACCATCTTCGACCTGGTCGGTCTCGACCTGCACAGCACTCAGCAAAGTATTCAGCGTTTGTTGAATATGATTGGCATCTTTCACCTGGAAGATGGTCCGCCATGTGGGCCGCGGCGGATTGATGCTGTCGAGCTCCGCGGTAATCTCGCCGCCGAAATTGCTAAGCAGGTCGTCTCTCAGGCTGAGGTTCAGAGCCTTTTCGCCGGCCGCGATGGCCGCGAGCTGGTCCGAGGAAGGCCCGGCAAGCTGCTTGATGTCGTCAAACATCTGCGCGGGATTGGACAGCACCAGGCTGATTGCCGCGAGCGCTTTGGGAGAAACAAAATCCAGGCTTTCGAGCGGCTTCGATTTCCCCAGCCAGGCCGCCGACCCATGACGCGGACCGGTAAAACTCAATTCGGCTTGGCTGACCGCCTGAGCGCCTTCTCCCTGGTGCTCCCAAATCAAGTACTTCACGTCCGCAAAGCCGCTCTGCTGAAGCGCAGCGTTCTGCTTGGGGGCAGGCTGCGATTGGGCAAGGATTCCCTGAAGGTCCGCTGCCGCCAGGATGGTCAATCCACCTTGATATTCTTGCGCCAGGCGTTGCCCGAAAGGATGGGAGAGGAACTCTTGGCCATGGCGGTCGAACCGTGCGCTGAAACTGCGGAGCAGGCCTACATTTTCCGTGGCAAGCACGAAATCAGGGCGGACCAAAACCAACAACTGCTGCTTGGGGCGATTCTCCTTTGCAACCGCCAATCCCTGCTGGTCAAGCACGCGCACGCCTGCGGCAGACTCCCCGCCATACTGCTCCACCAGTTGTTCCAGGAACTTCTTCAAGCCCGGCTTGCGAATCTCGGCAAAAGCAAGAAAGTTGGGCTCTCGGCCTTCGAGCGAACCCGACAGGACAATTTCCTCTCCGAGGTATTGATGGAGCTGAGAAAACTTCTCAATGGAATCCTCAAACTTTAGTCTCTTGGCGGCGTTTTCTCCGCCCTGCCACCAATCGCGGAGCACGGAGCTCTCTTGCAGTTCCTGGTGGAAGATCTCGAGCGCCGGATGCGCGGCATCGCCATAATTCGGAACAGCGGCAAAGAAAATCGTGGACGCCGGCAACAGGGACAACAGGCGGCTTTCCGCACGCGGCGCCGGATACTGGACATTATTTTGCAGTTTCACCAGCAAGTGACCGAACTCGGGGAGCAACCCCGGATATGCGCTCAGGCCCTGAGCCACCACCGGTGTTTTAGATTGCTGGGCCGCGCGCGTTCCGGTTGCTGACTGCGCCGCGCAAGCCATGGCCATGAGAAGCATGGCGGCGATCCCGGCCGCGGGCTTGCGGAAGTAACGCCGTCTCTCCTGGGAGATTCGAGGGCATCGCATAACGTGTCTGCTCCGGTCTTTGGAAAGATTCAGGATAGACGGCTCTCTGGCTGTTTCGCCACGGAAAGACTATGAATTTCCCTTAAGCTTGCCGCTTGAGTAATGGGCGTTAAGCGGCAGCCCCGGCGAGAACTCAGTTGGGGCGATCCAGCGAGGCACTGGATTCGAACTCCTTGGCTGGTTCCAATGGCGCGAGCGTACGGGCCGTAACGGCCTGATCCGAGCGGTGCTGAGGGGAACCAGTTCGCGCGGCCCACTTCTGGGACGCCATTCGAGCGAGCCAGAGCAGCCCTCCCAAAACCAGGAGCAGCACCACCCATCGCAGCACCAGCGCCAGCAGCGCCAGATTCAGCGCAGGCCACTCGAAGGAAAACTGGCGCAAGCGCGCGCCGCGGTCCAGCATCCAATGCCAGGCGGTGTGCGCCACCATCGCCGAAAGGAGGATGGTTCCCATGCGTTCGGCCACCGCATAACGGAAAAAAAGCTGCAGCAGGGGAATCAGCAAAATCAAGACGAGAAGCTGCCCCAACTCGACTCCAATGTTGAACGAAAGCAGCGACGTGAGCAGGTGCGACCCGGCAAATTGCAACGACTGCCGCAACGCAAACGAAAAACCGAAACCGTGCACCAGCCCAAAGCCAAACGCGATCATCCAGCGGCGCTCGACGCTGCCGGCTCCAACGATATTTTCCAGCGCCATATAGACGATGGAAGCGGCGATGAGGACTTCAATGAGCGGGGGAAACCACAGGAAATCCGGCGCAAAGTTGTAGGCAGAAGCAATCAACGTAATGGAATGCGCCACGGTAAACGCCGTGACTACCGGAATCAGCGCGCGCAGCCGCCGGAACGGAATTACCAGACAGAAGAGAAACAGGAGATGGTCCGTGCCGTCGAGGATGTGGAGAAAACCCAAGTTCACAAAGCGCAGCGCGGCCTGATGCCAACGCGGATCGAGGCGCACCAAACCGGGATCGCCGTCAAATTCGAACGCGCGCACTTCGCCGCCCGGAGGAACGAGTCGGAGCACGGTAATCACGCGCAAGCCCAGGCGCGCAAACCGCGGCTGAATCGAAAAACGCGCGCGCTCCGACTGAATCGGAGTGTCGAACAGCACGTCCAGCATCGTCTGGTCCCAGATCACATCCGTGGAATCGGTCAACGGCGGGCCAGTGACGTGCGCGAGCGCCGTTTCGTAGGAAAGGAAGGAAAAATCCGAAGGAAGCGAGATGCGCGTCGCCACTACTTCTGGATTGGGCAGAAGCGTGTCGTCTTCATAAGTTTCAAAAAATCCAGCGATCCACAGTTTCGCCGCGCCGGGCAGCAAGGGGGCCGTTCGCTCGACATCAAGATAACCAGGCCCGCGCTGCGGAAAGAGAATGTCCCGCATCGCTTTGAGTGGAACGCGAACCAAAATGTGCAGGTGCTGGCCCTCCGGCTTCACAAACATCTGCACGGTCACGTCGTTCGGAATGTCGTGGGCGCTCACCACGCACGGCAAAACAAAAAGCGCGGCGGCGAAAAACAGGCGACAGATGCGAAAGCGGCAAATCACGAACGCTTTCCTCTACTTTGCGAGGTATCCCGCCGGCAAAACCTTGTGCGGATCCACGCGCACCACCAGGTAAACGATTTGATCGGACGTAATGTCGCTGAACCAGTGCGGCGTATTCGGCGGAATGATAACCACATCGCCGGGTCCGATTTTCCGGCTCACGCCATTCTGGATGGGCCCGCCGCGCGTGCTCGGCCCGTTCAACACGGTGACCACCGGATGGTCCGCGGGAAACTCTGCGAGATTATCCATCGACCCGCCGGTAACCAGCGTCGCGTTGCCTTCGATCACGTGATAGATCTCCGTAATCTGGCTGTGCTCGATCCCGCCGCCCGCCTGTGCTCCCGACGTTTTCGCGCGATGCACTACCCCTACGCCCACGTGGTACTCGCCGTTGATGCTCACCACGCGAATCGCCTGGTCGCTGATGCGTTCCGAAGCGGTCTTTTGCACCAGCGCTTGAATCTCGGCGCTGCTCACATCCGTTGCCGTTCCGCGAGGCAAGTGCGGCGTGACCGCCGGCGTGCCTGGTGTTTGCGCGTGAAATCCGCCCGGAAGCAACAGCGCAAAAGCCAGTACGGCAACACCAAACACAATTTTCCTCATAGTGCCTCCTACCCGAAACGAAATCGCCCTAAAACTACTTGCTCGACGGCCACACCACGCCCTGGTCCTTCTTCGTCACCGGCGCCATGCCTTTGTAGACGAACTTCTGCACGCGCTGCCCGCGGTAAGTTTCTGTCGTGAAAATATTGCCCTTGGAATCCGTGGCGATGCTATGAACAGCGTAGAACTGGCCGGGCTGCCGGCCGCCATCGCCAAAGCTGGTCAGGATTTCAAGCGTATCGCGAAGCAAGATGTAGATCTTCTCGTTCGAACCGTCTGCCAAAAAAATGTACTTTTGCTGCGGATCTTTCGAAAACGCAATATCCCAGGTCGAGCCGTCGCCCAGAGTACGTTTCGCGATAAACGCCTCCTTCACGAAGGTGCCGTCTTTCTTGAACACCTGGATGCGATTATTGGGGCGGTCGCAAACGTAAAGAAGCCCGTCGTTTGCAAGCTCCGCGCAATGTACCGGGTTGCGGAACTGCTGCGCGGGCGGCGCGTCCGGATCATACGGCCCGAGGTCCGTGTCGTCCGGCTTGTGGCCGTACGCGCCCCAGTGCCGCTTGTATTTTCCGGTCTCGGCGTCGTAGACAATCACGCGATGGTTCCCGTAGCCGTCCGCGACATAAAGTTCTCCTCTGTCCTTATCCACAAACATTTTCGCCGCGCCTTTGAGGTTCTCGGTGTCATTACTCCCCTGGCTCTTCGTGGGATGGCCGATCTGCATTAGGAACTTTCCGTCCTGCGTGAACTTCAGAACTTGGTTGTTATGAAACGGCGCAGGGGCCTTGCCGCGACTGTTTCCCCCAATCCACACGTTGCCCTTGTAATCCACAAGGATGCCGTGATTCGAATCTGGCCAGTCGTAGCCCTGGCCCGGCCCGCCCCAGTGGCCGATGAGGTTGCCTTCTTCGTCGAACTCGAGCACGGGTGGCGCGGGTAGGCAGCATTCCGCGGCAGGTGGATTCGCCTTTGCATAAATCTCCATCGGCTCGAAAGTATTCGTGCGGTGCACAATCCAAACGTGGTCCTGCGCATCCACCGACACGCCAACTGCCATGCCAACGACCCAATGATTCGGGAGCGGCTTCGGCCACAATGGATCCACTTCGAACCGCGGCGCCTGTACTCCGGTCGCTTCCGCCTTCGCTTTTTTCTCCAGCATGACGGAACCGGCCGTCAGCGCCGCGAGGAGCGCCAGAAAAATCCCTCCGACTAGAAAGTTGCGTTTCATGTCTCCTCCTGCTTGTTTGGCACTCATCTTAAAAGCCGAATTCCGAGTTGCGCGTCGCGCCGGTGCCGTTCCTAAGCCTTTGCCTGCCAATTCAGCGTCACTCGTCAGTAGACGAAATGGTTATCCCGCGTCGCGCGTTGTGGCAGTGTCGTTCAAGAGAATTGCCCACCCAAACGCTCATCCCGGCGGAGGGGTCGCTGTTCGGATTCAACTGGTCTGCGCCAGCCGGAGATTCTAATTTATTTGCCGGGATTCACAAGCATTATCAAGGCTCGCAAAATATTCCGACGAGCGATGTGGAGGGCGGCAGCCTTGCTGCCGCTTTTCTTCGTGTGCCTACATCGCTGTGTCGTGAACGAGGTTCCAGGCGCCGCCCAGCTGGCGAGGTTGCTTCGCCGGTGCATTTTGCGGGCGGCTTCGCGTAGAATGCCTATTCCTTTTTTGAAGCCAAGTCGCCTGAGGGGCACAGCACATGAGGAGTTCGACGGGCACGATTCCTAGGCTTGCTAAGAAAGCGGCGGCAGCAGCGCTGCTGGTGGCTGCCGCACCCGCTCTCGCCCAGCAAACCGTGCCGCGCGATCCCGCCGAGCCGCCACAGCCGAGACCGCAACCAAAAATCTTGCCACGGCCCTTAGGCGCAGTCTCCCGCCAGAGCATCGACGAAAAGTCAATGCGCGTGCTCATCCACAACCTAGTGAGCTGCGGCACGCGCCTGACGCTTTCTTCCTGGACCGACGCGAAGCGCGGCATCGGCTGTGGCCGCGACTTCGTTGTTGCGCGGCTGAACGAAATCGCCAAAGAATCCGGTGGAAAGCTGCAAATCGTCGTGGATAAGTTCGAATCCAAATCCGAGCGCACCGGCCTCAACCCCGTGCATCTCGAAAACGTCTACGCGATTCTCCCTGGCTCCGACCCCAAGCTCTCGAAGACGGTTTTCATGGTCGTGGGCGACGTCGACTCGCGGCCTTCCAACGTCATGGATCCCCAAGCCGACGCTCCCGGAGCGGACGATGACGGCTCCGGGACCGCCGTCAGCGTGGAATGCGCGCGGCAACTAAGCAAGGCCGCCGCCAGCGGAAAGGCGAATTTTCGCGCAACGCTTCTCTTCGGCGTGCTCTCCGGCGAAGAGCAGGGGCTGCTCGGCGCCTACCGGCTGCTGGATTGGAGCAAAGAGCAGGGCTATACCGTGGGCGCGATGCTCGACAACGACATTGTCGGCGCCGATCCCGCTCCCGGCGGGCCTCATCGAGTTCGCGTTTTCTCCGGCAACGGCGAAATCGAGGACGCCGATTCTCCGGCGCGCGAACTCGCCCGCGCGATCGAAGAAATCGACGGCCCCAGCGCGATTCGAATGATTTTCCGCCAGGACCGTTACGGTCGCGGCGGAGACCATTTCCCGTTCTACAAAGCGGGTCTGCCCGCGGTGCGCTTTACCGAACCGCTCGAAGATTACCACCATCAGCATCAAACGCCGCGCACGGAAAACGGTGTCGAGTACGGCGACTTCGAGAAATATCTGAACTACACATTCATGGGCAACGTGGCGCGCGACAACGCCGAAGTCCTGCGCCGGCTCGCCATGGCTCCCGCGCCGCCAACGAACGCGCGCCTCAAGGGCGCAGTCACGCCCGACGCGAAAGTCGCCTGGTCCGCCGAAGACGATCCCGAGCGCGCCGGCTTCGAAGTCCTGTGGCGTGAAACGACCGACCCGCGCTGGCGCGTCTATGGCTTTGTTGCGGAGCCGGGCGAGGCGGTCTTGAAAGGTGTTTCCACCGACAATCACTTTTTTGCGGTGCGCTCGGTCGGCAAGAATGGCGCACGCTCCATCGCCGTGCCAACGGAAATGGAACGCCGCGCGCCGCCAGGACCAACGCCGAGCAACCAGTAATCAGTTCACACCACGGGTGACGAACCTGGATAGACGGCAAAAGCGCGGTCCCCGGTCATCGGGAAGCCGCGTTTGTTGCGGCCGAAGGATCTCAAGCGAGC
>Ga0126376_10001924_pt1 | contig 11514 bp, 8 predicted proteins | sample PanSoiMetPlot_15_FD_92760 | JGI IMG/M metagenome (GOLD analysis project Ga0126376, IMG submission 92760) | Tropical forest soil microbial communities from Panama - MetaG Plot_15 | ecosystem: Environmental > Terrestrial > Soil > Tropical forest > Bulk soil | place: Panama | collected 2016-02-17
AGCGTCGCCGATGAACGCCGTGCTGGGCGACCTCGTCACCACCAAGGCGCGCCACCGCGGCGTCGCCGGCATCGTGGTCGACGGATTGATCCGCGACATCGAAGGGATCGTCGAAACGGGCGTGCCCGTGTTCGCCCGCGGGGTGACGCCCATCGGTCCGCTGCACCGCGGGCCCGGCGAGATCAACTATCCGATTCAGTGCGGCGGCATCGTGGTGCATCCCGGCGATATCGTGATCGGCGACCGCAACGGCGTGGTCATCGTGCCGCTCGAGGCCGCGGACACCGTGTTGCAGCAGCTGCGGGCGCGCCGCGCCGGTGAAGCGCAGTACCTGGCGGCGGTACAACGCGGCGAGTTCTCCAACGCGTGGGTGGACACGCTGCTCAGCGAGGCGCGATGCAATTCGGTTTGACCCGGACGTCGTGGCTCGGTTGGTGGCGCACGGCGCTCCTGGCGCGACGCGCGCTGCGGCGCTGGCGCCGGACGGGAGTCGGCGACGGCGACGATACGGGCCGGACGGCGTTCTACGCCGCGCTGTGGCGCGATGCCGCGGCGGGGCTCGGCGCGGGCGCCCGGTTCCGCGAGCTGGACGAGGCGTTCTGGGAGATCCGCTTCCGGGGGCGCTGCACGCGCATCGCCCGCGGGATGGTCATGTTGGACAACCCGGTGACGCTGGCCCTGGCGGGACACAAAGCGCTGGTGCACCGCCTGCTCGCGGCCACCGATCTGCCGGTGCCGCCGTCGCACGAGTTCACGCTCGCGGCGCTGGACGAGGGGGAGGCGTTCGTGCGGGAGTACGGCTCGCCCTGCGTGGTGAAGCCGGCGCGCAACAGCGGCGCCGGTGAGGGCGTCGCCACGCACATCACGCGTGCCGAGCTGGTGCGGGCCGCGGTCAACGCTTCGCTGTACAGCCGCTACGTGCTGATCGAGCGGCAGATCCCCGGTGACTCCTACCGGCTGCTCTATCTGCACGGGCGGCTGCTCCACGCCATCCGGCGCCACGCGCCGAGCGTCACCGGCGACGGCCGGTCCACCATCCGGCAGCTGATCACCGCCGAGAACGCGCGGCGCAGTCGCGATCGTGGCGCCAGCGTCACCCGGCTGCGCATCGACCTCGACATGAAGACGACGCTGCGGCACGCCCGGCTCACGCTGCGCACGGTACCGGACGCGGGGGAATCGGTCGTGGTGAAAACGGTCGTCAACGACAATGCCCGCGCCGACAACGTCGCCGTAACGTGCGAAATCGGCGCGGCGCTGCGCGACGAAGGGGCGCGCGCCGCGGCGACATTGGGCGTCTCGCTGGCCGCGATCGACGTCATCACCCCCAACCCTCGCGTCTCGCTGCGCGAGGCCAACGGGGTCATCATCGAAGTCAATTCCACTCCGGGGCTGCACCACCACTATAACGTGCGCAACCCCGACGGCGTGGACATCGCGGGGCCGCTGCTGCGCTGCCTCCTCGGGTTGCACGACTGATGCGGCCGCTCGATCCGTCCCTTCCGCCGGCGGTCCTTCTGGGCGGCGGCGCGAACGCCCTGTCGGTCGCGCGCAGCCTGCGCCGCCGCGGCATCCGGGTGGTGGCGCCGGGTGGGCCGGACGCGCTGCGGCATTCGCGCTGCGCGCAGTGGCTGCCGCTGTCGGGAGCGGGCGACGTGGTCGAGCGGTGGCGGGACTGGCTGACCGGCGCGGCGGGGCGATCGTTCGCGGGCGCGGCGCTGATGCCCTGCGGCGACAACGGCCTCGAGCTGGTGCTGCGCTACCGCGCGCAGCTGGTGGACGACTTCCGTGTCTACGAGGCCAACGATGCGGTGCTCGCGGCGATGCTCGACAAGGCGGCGACCTACGAGCTGGCCAGGAAGGTGGGTGTGGCGGCGCCGCAGGTCTGGCTGACCGAATCGCGCGAGGATTGGGCGCGCATGCTGCAGCAGGTGCGCTATCCCTGCGGGCTCAAGCCGCGGCTGTCGCACCGGTTTGCGAAGTTCGCTGAAGAAAAAATGTTCGTGGCTCATGACGCGGCGGAGCTCGAGGCGGCGCACCGCAACGTGGAGTCGTACGGCGTGCCGATGCTCGTCACCGAGCTGATCCCGGGCGGCGAAGCCGACTACTGCAGCTACTACACGTATCTCGACGACGACGGGGAGCCGCTGTTCCACTTCACGAAACGGAAGCTGCGGCAGTATCCCGTCGGCTTCGGCACGGGGACCTACCACGTTACCGACTCGAATGCCGAGGTGGCCGGCCTAGGGTTGCGCTTCTTTCAGGCGATCGGGTTGCGCGGGCTGGCGTGCATCGAATTCAAGCGAGATGCCCGCGACGGCAAGCTCAAGCTCATCGAGGTGAATCACCGCTTCACCGAGCCGAACGAGCTCCTGGCCGTGGCCGGGCTCGATCTCGCCTCGCTCGTCTACAATCGCCTGATGCGGCTGCCGCTGCCGTCGCTGAGCCGGTACCAGAGCGGCCTCACCCTCGCGAAGCCGTGGGAAGATTTCCTCGCCTTTCGAGAGCTGCAGCGAGACGGCGCGATCACCTGGCGTGCGTGGATCGCCAGCCGCCTGCAGCCGGCATGCTCCCTGTACTTCAAGTGGTGGGATCCGGGGCCGTTTGTGGCGCGGTCGGCCGGCAGAATACGGGCGGCATTCAAACGGGCGTCCGGCGATAACCCGATGACCACCCGCCGCAGACTCGTGACAGCCTCGTGATCCCGTTGATCCATACACGTGACGGCTCCCCGGAAGCGGGCATGTCCCTTGCGGGCCTTGCCGCCGGTTCTCTCAAACTCCGACTTCGAGGTGATCATGTCGACGCTCTTCTCCTTCGATCCCGCTGAGTACGCCGCACGCTACGCGGCGCAGGGATGGGTGCACATCCGGGGCGGGTTGTCGCCCGACTTTCTCGCGCAGGTCGCCGCGCAGGTGCAGAACCATCTCGACGCGCACCGCCTGAAGGACTGGGCGATCGGCGACAAGCAGCAGGGGCTGTTCGAATTCCCCGCGGGCACCGACTACTACGAGCAGTTCCTCGCCGGCGTAGGCGGCGTGACGGGGCTCGATCCGAAACGGCTCGCGCTATCGGAGCGGCACATCAAGGCGTACGAAGCCAACGCGGATCCCCGTCCGCAGCCGCACAAGGACCGCTACGCATCCCAGGTCTCCGTTGGATTCTCGGTCACCGTGCCCCCCGGGTCGCAACTCGTGCTCTATCCGCTCGACGACGTGTGGGTGAACCCGTACAACACCGCGGCCCGGCTGCGGGCGAGCCTCGGCGAGGAGCCGAGCGAGCGGGTGCGGAGCGCGACCCGCGTCGTCATCGAGGACGAGCCCGGTGACGTCATGATCTTCAAGGGCAACGCCATCTGGCATTTGCGCGAAAACGCGGCGAATACGACGAACATCTATCTCAAGCTGAACGACTTCAACTGCGACCCGCTGGGCGAAGACTTGCACAGCGAGGCGGTGCGCAGTCGTTCGGTCGAGCTGCTCGGCGGACCGGACGCAGCACTCGGCGACTTCGTGCCCCTGCTGGGACGCCGCGTCGACTACTTCAACCGCCAGGTCTCGCGCGACGGTCAGGAGGCGGGGGAGGTGGTGCTGTGGGGCGGGGAGACGGTGCGGGTGAGCCTCGCCGAGCTGGAGACGCTGCGCGGTCTCAATTGGGACGGCACCGTGGACGGTATGGTGCGGCGCCTGAATGGCGGCGAGGCGAGCATCGGATTCGCCGCGGTACGTCGGATGGTATCCGCAGGTGCGGTCGATCTGTTCGCGGCGGTGTGAGCGACGGCGCCGGTGAGGTGGCGATCCGCCACTTCACCGGTCCACGTCTCATCGCTTTCGCAGACTCACCACGGCGCGGTGACCTTCAACCTCTGCGCCAGCGCCCTCAGCGCCTCGGCCGGCGCGTCGGGTAATGGGATTCCATTGCGGGTGTAGTCGAAAGCGGTTGCCCCCCGCAGCTCGCCCGGGAACCGCACCGCCGCTCCATCCGACTCCGCGATCCACTCGAGCAGCCGCTCGATGCGGTCGAGCACGCCGGCCAGCGGGCTGAAGGCGGTGATGTTCACCGCCAGGAAGAAGTGGCCGGTGTCGGCGGGTCGGTCCCAGGTGCTGACCATCGACCCGACCTCCTTGCTGAACGCCGCGCCAGCGACCGCTCCGCAAAGAATCTCCACCATCAGGGCGAGTCCAAACCCCTTTGGGCCGGCGGCGGGGAGCAAGGTCCCGTCCGCAAGGTCTTTGGGATCGGTCGTCGGCTTGCCGTTCTTGTCCAAGGCCACGCCTTCGGGGAGCCGGGTCCCGGCTTCGCCGAGGCCGCGCGCCGTCGAGCCGGCGATGGCGCTGGTCGAAAGGTCGACGAGGATCGGCACACCGGAGCGCGTCGGGCAGCCGAACGCGAGCGGATTGGTGCCGAATACCGGCCGCGTGCCGCCGAACGGCGCCACCTTCGCCACGGCGTTGGTGCACGAGAAACCGAGGTATTGTCGGTCGGTCGCGAGGGAGCAGAACCACGCCGCCGCGCCGTAGAGATTGCTGTGTCGCACCGCCGCGACGCCGACGCCGTGTGTATCGGCGAGCTCGATGGCACGCTGCATCGCGGCATGCCCTGCCACGTGGCCGAAGCCGTTGCCGGCATCGAGCACGGTGGCCGCTGACCCGGCGGGCTGCCATGCGAAGCGTGCGGGGGAGTTGATGAGGCCGCGCTCGAGCCGCTGAACGAAGTTGGGGAGGCGGAGCACCCCTTGCGGATGACGGGCGCGGAGATCGGACCAGACCAGCGCTTCGGAGACCAGACGGGCGTCATCCGCTGAAGCATGGGAGGCGAGGAGCAGCTGCTCTGCGAACGCGGTGAGATCCGGCTTGGAGACGATGGGCATGAGGCAAGTATAGAACGCCTACTGCCTTTCTCCTCCTCCGAACGCTGCTCGATCCACCAGCTTGCCCAGATCCCCCAGCGGACCATCGCAACGAGCCGCGATACACAGTAGGCGCGACACGATCGCGGGCGACTCGGGAGGCTCCGCGCCGCGCCGCAGCGCGCCCGACAGCACGGTGAGCTCTTGCAACACGTGTTCCGCCTCGACCGCATCCGGGTCACCCAAAACCACAAGTCGCTTTGTGACCTCACGCGCGAAGGCTTCGGCGCCAGTTACGTCGACCGACAAGCGGCGGATTCTTTCCTTCTCAGAGACCAATGTGGCATTCCGGTCCATTGGGAGTGCGCTGCCGGAACAATGCCCGCGCAGCGAACCTACGCCGCCCCGGGTCCCGCGCTACTCCGACAGCCGAAGCCACCCCGAACCGCCCGTACCGGAACGGTCACGGTCGCCTAGATTCCTCGTCATGATCGCCCTGGCCCGGAAATACCGCCCCAAAGTCTTCTCTGACCTCATAGTCCAGGATCACGTCGCCGCTGCGCTGCGCGGCGCCGTCGCCTCCTCCCGCGTCGCCCACGGTTACCTCTTCGCCGGTCCGCGCGGCGTCGGCAAGACCACCGCCGCCCGCATTCTCGCCATGGCCCTGAACTGCGAGAAGCGCAAAGCCGGCGAGGGCGAGCCCTGCGGCGAGTGCGATTCGTGCCGCCGCGTGTGGACAGGGCAGGCCAATCTCGACGTCGTCGAGCTCGACGCCGCCTCGAACCGTGGCGTGGACGACGCCCGCGACCTGCGCGAGCGGGCGATGTACGCCGCGTCCGCCGAGGGCCGGCACAAGGTCTACATCGTCGACGAAGCGCACATGCTGACGCGCGACGCCTGGAACGCCCTCCTCAAGATCCTCGAGGAGCCGCCGCCCGGCGTCGTATTCGTGTTCGCCACCACGGAGCCCCAGAAGATCGCGCAGAGCGCGGCGCCGGTGCTGTCGCGGCTGCAGCGCTTCGACTTTCGCCGCATCGGCCCGCACGCCATCTCGGCGCGGCTGAAAGCAGTGGCCGACGCCGAAAAGCTCGACGTCGATGACGACGCGCTGCAGCTGATCGCGCGCAGCGCCGACGGCGGCATGCGGGACGGCCTGTCGCTGCTCGATCAAGTGCTCTCGTTCGGCGAGGGCAAGGTGACTCCCGAACGGGTGCGCGACGTGCTGGGGCTGATCGCCGACGATCTCTACGGCGAGATGCTGCGCCTCGTGGCGGAGCGCGACGCCAGGGCGGTGTTCCCCCTGGTCGACCGGCTCGCCGAGGCGGGGGCGGATTTCAGCGAATTCATCGGCGGGGCGGGGGAAATCCTGCGCGCCGTCCTGCTGGCTGGGCTGGGGGGCACGCCCGAAGGACTGACGGAGGGGATGCTCGCGCTCGTCGAGCAGTACCGCCCTGCGCTGCCACCCCAGGACATCGTGCGGCTCCTCACCGTGCTCGGCACAATGGAGAACCAGCTGCGTACCACCGGCCACCCTCGGCTCGTCGTGGAGCTGCTGTTGCTGCGCTGGGCGATGGCGGACAGGACGGTGGAGATCGGTGAGGTGATAAAGGCGCTCGGTACTGCGGCGGTCGATACCACGGCGGTCGGGCGGTCAGGCGGACAAGGGCCGCAGGGCGGACAATTGTTGCGGGACGTCCGCCCGTCCGCCGCCTCATCTACCGCTGCTTCATCTACCGCCGCTTCATCTACCGCCGCTTCACCGACCACCGCTGCACCGTCCGCCGCCTCACCGACCCCTGGCCCCCTCACCGTCGACCGTCTCCGCTCGCTCTGGCCCTCCATCGTCGCGCGGGCGCGCGTCTCGAGCCCCATGGTCGGGAGCCTCCTTGCCGAGGCCAACGTGCAGGGGGTCGAGGGCGGGACGGTGACGCTCGTCGCCGCGGGCGGCACGAGTGAAGGGCTGGAACACAAGAAAGACGCAGTCGGGAAGGTGTTGGCGGAATGGGCCGATGGCGCCGTCCGCGTCGCGGTGGGTCGCAGGCCGGACACCGGTCCCCGGACGCCGGAACCCGTTCCTCAACGTCTCAATGAGAAAACCGCCAACGCCGAGCGGCTCAAGGTGCTGAAAGCGAAGGACCCGACGCTGGGCAACGCAGTCGATGCGTTGGATCTGGAGCTGATGGAATAGACTGCGTGAGCGGTGAGCGGTGAGCAGTAAGCGGGAAATGCCTTTACCGCTCACCGCTTACCGCTCACCGCTCACGCATTTGGTGTAGTTTCTGCCCGTGTCCCTCTCCACCGGCACCGATTTTGGGTCCTACCACCTCATCCGCCCGCTGGGTCAAGGCGGGTTCGCCGAGGTGTGGGAGGCCGAAAGCCGCACCACAGGGCGCCGCGTCGCGCTGAAGGTGCTCACGCAGTTTGCCTCGACCTCGACCAACTCGCTGGAGCGGTTCCGCCAGGAAGGCCGGCTCGCCGCGTCGCTGTTCCACCCGCGCTGCGTCTACGTGTTCGACGCCGGCGCCGTGAACGGCGTCCCGTTCATCAGCATGGAGCTGATGCCCGGCGGCACCCTCGCGGATGCGCTGCGCGCGGGCCCGCTGAGTCCGACGCAGGCCGTGGACCACGTGCTCGACATGCTGGATGGACTCGAGGCAGCGCATGCCTCGGGCATCATCCACCGCGACCTGAAGCCGTCCAACATCTTCCTCGACGCGCACGGCCGCGTGCGCATCGGCGACTTCGGGATCTCGAAGAGTCTCGACAGCGAGGTCTCACTGACCGTACCGGGGGGATTCCTCGGCACGCCGCAGTACGCCTCGCCGGAGCAGGCGGGGGGCGAGGCGCTCGACTCGCGCAGCGACCTCTACGCCGCCGGCGCGGTGCTGTACGAGCTGCTGGCGGGACAGCCGCCGCATGGCGGAGAGAATCCGGCGCAGGCGCTGGCGCGGGTGCTGACGCAGCCGCCGGCGCCGTTTCCCGCGCGCGTCGTCGTGCCGCGCGGGCTGCAGCGCGTGGTGTTCCGGTTGCTGGCGCGCGATCGCGACAAGCGCTACGCGAGCTGTGCCGCGGCGCGCGATGCGCTGGCACCGTACTCGTCGCACGGCGTCTCGACCGCCGATCTGGCGCGCCGGCTCGCCGCGGTCGCCGCCGACTTCGCGCTGATGTCGTTCGTCGGGTCGTGGCTGTCGAGCCTGGTGTTCGGCCACCAGCTGCTGGCGCAGGGGCTGAACATGCTGGGCCTGGTCGCGTATTTCACGATCATGGAAGGGTGGGGCGGCGCCAGCATCGGGAAGCGCCTCGCCGCGCTGCGGGTGGTGACGCCCGCCGGCGGGGCGCCCGGGTGGGCGCGCATCGCGTTCCGCTCCACGTTGTTCGTGCTGCTCTACAGTGGTCCGCCGACGCTGATCACCAACTTCGCCCTGTCGTTCTTCCCGCTGCTCGTGCTCGGGACACAGCTGCTCGCGATCGCCGTGCTCGTCTCCACGATGCGCCGCGACAACGGCTTCGCGGGGTTGCACGAGGTGCTGAGCGGGACTCGCGTGGTGGTGTTGCACCGGCGCGACCGCACCGAAGCCGTGCCGGAAGATCCGCCGCAACCCGTCGCACCGCCCGATGCCGTGCCGCCGTTCGGGCCGTTCCGGCCGCAGGGAATCGTGTGGCGGGCCGGCGACGAAGCGGTGTATGTCGCCCACGACGACGAATTGCGGCGCGACGTCTGGATCCACACCGCGACGGGCCGGGCGCGGGCGCTGCTGCCGCCCGCGGAAGAGCTGCGCTCGCGCGGCCCCGGCAGTCTCCCCTGGCTGCAGCGCGGTGAGTCCGACGGCGTGACGTGGGATGCGTACGGCGCGCCGCAGGGGACGTTGCTCGAGCGCTGGGCCGCGCGCCGGCCGCTCGGGTGGGGGATGATGCGTCGCGTGCTCGGGACGCTGGCGCACGAGATCGATCAGCGGCGCGCACGCCGCGCCGCGGATGCGGGATCGCTCGCCGCCGAGCGCGTGTGGGTCAGTCCGCCGGGGAGCGCGCAGCTGCTCGATTTCTCGCTCGCGGCGCCGCAGGCCGCGGCCGCATCCGACGAAAGCGACTTCTTGCGCAGCGTGGCGACACTCGGGCTCACCGGCACGTCGTCGCCGGCCGCCGCGCCGCCCGCGATTCCGCTCCCGGTCCGCGCCCGACGGCTGCTCGAGCGGCTGTGGGGCACCGCGCCCGCGTCGGGCGGGATGGGAGAGCTGTCCGCGGCGCTCGATCAGGAGACGGCGCGGCCCGCCACGATCACGACCGGCCGGCGCATCGCGACGCTGGCGATCCCCGCGGTGTTGCCGGCGCTGATGCTGCTGTTCCTCCTCATTCGGCCGGGGTCCCGGTATCCGCCGTGGTTCCAGGACCTCGTCGGTGAGCGGCCTCATTACCTGAAAGTGCTGCAGCGTCCCGCCCCCGCCGCGACCGACACCCTCGGCCTCCACACCGCGGCCGCGATCGAGATCGCGCTGGCGAGCGCGTTGAACGAAGCGCAGCACACAGCGCGCATCGGGGAGCAGGTGTTGGCGCTGATGCCTGCTGCCGATCGCGCCTTGATCGATTCCGTTGCCCGCCGCCACCCGAATGTGCCGGCTGCGGACGCCGACAGCGCACGGGCGTGGCTCGCCGCACACCGGGCGCTGTGGGCGGAGGAGAATGGCCGGAAGACACCGATCGCGATCGCAGTGCTGCAGCTGGTGGCGTTCGGATGTGTGGGAGTGGGGCTCTCGCTGATCCTGCGAGGACCGGTGCTGCTGCACCTGGCGGGGTTGAGCGTGGTGCGCAAGGACGGCGCTCCGGCGGGGCGCATGCGCTGCGCCGCACGGTCCGCCGTCGGCTGGGCGCCGATCATCGCGTTGTTCTGGGTCCAACGCCTGCCGCTCGCGATGCAGCTGCCGTACGCCGCGTTGGTGGCGGGCGGAATCGCGTTCTCGCTGTTTCAGCGCGAGAGAGGCATTTCGGACCGCGTCCTCGGTACAGTGCTTGTTCCGAAGTAGAACCATTGCGGATTGCGGATTTCGGATTGCGGAATTGAATTGCGCGATCGAGTACGCTAACCTCGATCCACCGAACATGAAGCGAGACCTCCCATTGAAATTCCGCAATCCGCAATCCGCAATCCGCATTCTTTTCGTTCTCGCAGCGCCGCCCCTCGCCGCCCAAACCGCTTCTCCCTACATCCCCGCCGATTACTGGGGCGCCCCCTACCTCGAGCACTTCATCGCCGCGGGGGAGATGGTCGACCCGACGCCGCTCACGCGGCCGCTAAAGGTCGATCAGGTAGTGAGCGCACTGCAGGCGATGGACTCAACGACAGTGACTGGTGGCCAGTGGCGGGTGGCCAGAGCGATCCTCAACGATCTGCGTCGGCCTGAACAGGGGCCCTACGGGCGGATCGATGGTGATATCGGCGTGGCCGCGGCGACGTACTCGGAGCGCGATCCCCTGGAGCTGGGCCGCGGCGTGCCGAATCACGGCTACGGCTCGAAGCGCGGGTTCGCTGCCGCCGGGCTCGACATGCAGCTCGATTTCGGTCCGGTCGTGCTCGTGACGCACCCCGTCGCCGACACGCGGCTCAAGTTCGATCCCGACTGGTTCGGCAAGAAGGACCGGGCCGTCGCGGGGCGCACGGCAGAGTCCTACATCGACGCGCAGTGGCACTACGGCGAGCTGTTCTTCGGCAGGCTCGACCGTAACTGGGGGCCGAGCGTGGTGCAGGGGCTGTTGCTCTCACCCGATCCGTACGGGCTCGATCACCTCGGGCTCACCCTCGGTACATCCGGGATCCAGCTGCAGGCGATGGTGACCCAGCTCGACACGCGCCTCGATTCGCTCGGCACGAGCGAGCGGCGCTTCATGGTACAGCACCGGCTGTGGATCCATCCCCCCGGCGCGTGGACGGTGTCGCTGTGGGAAGGCAACGTGTGGGCGGGCCCGGACCGCGGCCTCGAGCCCTGGTTCCTCAACGTCATGAACCTCGGCTTCCTCGAGCAGGTCAACACCAACACCAACGTCAACTCGTTGCTCGGCGCCGATTTCGAGGTCCATGGCCGCGTCACGGCGTTCGGCCAGCTGATGCTCGACGACATTCAGGTCGACAAGAAGTCGGCCACCGACAAGAAGCCGGCGAGCTGGGGGCTCACGCTCGGCGCCAAGGGAGGAATGGGCGCCGCGTCGTGGACGGCGTTCTACACCCAGGTCGCCGACCTCACCTATCGCAACGAAGACAATCTCCAGATCCCGCTCTATCACGGCCTCGGCACCGGCCGCAACTTCTCGGACTACGACCAGGCGACGCTGCGATTCGGCTGGATCGCGCCGGGCGGCGTGCTCGTCGAGCCGGAGTTCACGCTGGTGCGCCAGGGCGAGGGCGATCCCCGGCTGCCGCACCCCGCGCCGGTCGATTACCCCAACACGTCAGCGCTCTTCCAGGGCATCGTGCAGCGCACCTGGCGGGCGGCGCTCGGCGTGACGTGGCAACAGGGCCCGATTCATTTCAGCGCCAATGGCGGACTCCACTACAACCAGAATGACGGTCACGTGGCAGGACAGACGAAGACCCGGTTCGTGGGGACGGCGGCGCTGAGCTGGAGGTTTCACGCAGGGGGAAGGCTTCCATAGCGCTTGGACGCCGAGCGCCGGGG